>Ga0134125_10005174_pt1 | contig 14839 bp, 16 predicted proteins | sample KB31751_FD_96464 | JGI IMG/M metagenome (GOLD analysis project Ga0134125, IMG submission 96464) | Terrestrial soil microbial communities with excess Nitrogen fertilizer from Kellogg Biological Station, Michigan, USA - KB3-175-1 | ecosystem: Environmental > Terrestrial > Soil > Unclassified ... | reverse complement strand
GGCGGCGCATTCCTCGAATGGATGGAAGGCAAGACGCTGCCGGGGGTTGCGGCGCTGATGAAGTAGGCAGGAACCGAAGCCGCCGTCGGGCACCTCTTCGCGGGGAGGAAGCGAGATAGGACTTAGCCCTTCGCCAAGTCCGTGATCGAGCCGGAGGGAGGACGCAGTTGCCACGGAGCGTGCCGCGTCCCCGTCCCTGGCTCCGCCACGTCGCTGCGCTCCGAGCTTCGCCACCCTCACCGCAAGGGGGAGGGTGAAGAGTGGCACTCTTCGACTTTCGTCCTACGCCTCAGGTTCAATCGGAACTTTCGGCGGGTGATCCTATTGTCGCCTTATTCCGACCGAGAAGGAGACGCCTGTGCCGACGCTTGCCGACACCGCCAAAGCTCTTGTCGCGCCCGGCATGGGCATCCTGGCGGCCGATGAATCGGAAGGAACGATCGCCAAGCGCTTTGCGATCATCGGCCTGCCGGTGACGTTCGAGACGCGGCGCGACTATCGCGAGATGCTGTTTCGCGCGCGCGAGGCGATGACGCGCTACATCACCGGCGCGATCCTCACCGAAGAAACGCTGATGCAGAATGCCGCGGATGGAACGCCGTTCGTGGCGATCCTGGCGGAAAGCGACGTCATGCCGGGGATCAAGGTCGACCGCGGCGCCTTTCCGATGCCCGGCACGCAGGGCGAAAAGATCACCGAGGGGCTCGACGGACTGCGGGCCCGGCTCGAGCACTATCGCAAGCTGGGCGCAAAATTCGCCAAGTGGCGCGGCGTGATCGCGGTGAGCGACTACGCGCCGTCGCGCAACGGCATCCGCGCCAACGCGCATGTGCTGGCGCGCTATGCGGCGCTTTGCCAGGAGGCGGATATCGTGCCGGTGGTCGAGCCCGAGGTCCTCGCCGACGGCGAGCCCGGCGATCATTCGATCGACCGCTGCGCGGAGGTGACGAGCGAAACGCTGGGCACGGTGTTCGACGAGTTGCGGCTGGCGGGGGTCGACCTGAGCGGCATGCTGCTCAAGCCGAACATGGTGACGCCGGGGGTGCGCTCGAAGGAGCAGGTTGGCGAAGACGAGGTGGCGCAGCGCACCATCGACGTGCTGCGCGCCAACGTGCCTGCAGCGGTGCCGGGCATCGCCTTCCTCTCGGGCGGACAATCCGACGCGGCGGCGACGGCCAACCTGTCGGCGATCAACCGGCTCGGGCCGCATCCGTGGGCGGTCACCTTCTCGTATGGGCGGGCCCTGCAGCACGCGGCGCTGTTGGCCTGGGGCGGGGAGGCGGCAAATGTTCCGGCGGCGCAGGCGGCCTTCGCGCACCGGGCCAAAATGAACGCACTGGCGGCCTCCGGGGCCTGGCGGCAGGATCTCGACCGGGCCGCTTAACCTATTTGCTGCCAGAATTTGCGGTAATAGACCGGGCCTCGGATATAAGGCCCGCCATGACCGCGCAGATTTTCCTGATTGCCCCCGCCGATGCCGACGCCAACCTTTGCGTCCGGGTGCTGGACGAGGCTCTGGCCGCCTCGCCGGTGGCGGCGCTGCTGCTGCCGCGCGGGCAGCGCAGCGAAGGCAGTTACAAGGCGCTGGTCAAGGCCGTGGCGCCGCGGGCGCAGGCGGCCGGCATCGCGGTGCTGATCGAGGGCGATCCCGGGCTGGTGCGGACGCTTGGCGCAGACGGGCTGCATGTCGAGGGCGGGGTCAACGAGGTCAAGGCGGCAACCAGCGCGCTCAAGCCGGACTACATCGTCGGGGCGGGCCGTATCGTCTCGCGCCACGATGCGATGAGCAAGGGCGAGCTCGGGCCGGACTACATCTTCTTCGGCCCGCTCACCGGCGCCCGTGACCCGGAACAGCGCGAGATGGCGCGCTGGTGGGCCGAGATCATGGAGGTGCCGAGCGTGCTCTCCGATCCGGCGGCGACGGCGGATTCGGCGACGGCGGAGGGCTCGGAGTTCATCGGGCTCGGCGAGAGCCTCTGGGCGGCGCCCGAAGGCGTGACGGCGCGGCTCGAAGCCATCGCCAAGGCGCTGGAGACGACGCATTGAGGCCGATCGTTTGCGCAGTGCTGGTGTTGGGGCTGGCCGCCATGCCGGCACTCGCCGCATCGTCGAGTGCCTCATCGAGCAAGCGGCCGGCCGCCGCCGCCACCACGACCACGCCGCTGGCACCGGGCGGCATCGCCCCGGTGATCAACAATTATCTCGGACTCGACGACAGCAGCAGCCTGCCGACGCCCGAAACGGCGGGCAGCGATGCATCTACGATCAGCCAGGACATCTTCGCCAAGCGCGACGACGCCTACGGCGCGTTCCAGCGCGGTTACTATTTGACGGCGCTGGCGCTGGCCCTGCCGCGCGCCGAAAAGGCCGACCCGGCGGCGCAGACGCTGATCGCCGAGATCTACGCCAAGGGGCTAGGCGTCGCCGAGAATGTCGCCACCGCCTCGAGCTGGTATGCGCTCGCCGCCAAGAACGGCGACCGGATGGCGGCGTTCGAGCTGGGGCTGCTGTACCTCAACGGCGACGGCGTGCCCAAGAACCGGCAACGGGCGGCGGAGCTGTTCAAGCAGGCCGCCGACAAGGGGTATCCCCCGGCCGAGTACAACCTGGCGCTGATGCATGTCGACGGGACCGATGCGTCGCCCAGCCTCGCGGATGCAGCGAGGCTGATGAAGGCGGCGGCCGATGCGGGGCTGGCGGAGGCGCAATACGACTATGGCTCGATGCTGATGGACGGCACGGGCGTGGCGCCCAATCCGCAGGAGGGGGCGCGGCAGATCGGCCTTGCGGCACAGCAGGGCCTGGTGGAGGCCGAGATCGAATATGCGACGCTGCTCTACCTGGGCAAAGGGATCGAAAAGGACGTGCACCAGGCCGTCGGCTGGTACCAGCGGGCGGCCAATGCCGGCAATCCCGTGGCGCAGGATCGCTATGCCAAGCTGCTTGCGGTGGGCGAAGGCGTGCCGCTCGACCTGAAGCAGGCGGCGATGTGGCGGGCGCTGGCGCGGCGCCAGGGGTTGACCGATCCGGTGCTCGACAAGCTGCTGGTCAGCATTCCGCAGGACGACCTCAACACGGCCGAGGAGCTGGCGCGGTTCTGGCCCAGCAAGCCGCCGACGGCCGCCGATGCCGCGGCCGAGGAGGCCCGCGAGAAAGCCGCGGCCGCGTCGGTCTCGTCGAACAAGCTAGCGGGCAGCTAGAGGGGGGAGGTGCGCCGACCGCAAGTTGCTTGAATTGCAAATCGTTCTGCGCCAGATAGCGCATCCCTCCAAGACAAGACATATCAATGGCCCGTTCGGCGCTTCTCAACATCATGGTTACGGCGGCGCTCAAGGCCGGCCGTTCGCTGACCCGCGACTTCGGCGAGGTCGAGAACCTGCAGGTGTCGGTCAAGGGGCCGGCCGATTTCGTCTCCAATGCCGACCGGGCGGCCGAAAAGATCGTCCATGACGAACTCGCCAAGGCCCGGCCGACCTACGGCTTCCTGATGGAAGAGGGCGGCGAGATCAAAGGCACCGACGGCCAGCACCGGTGGATCATCGATCCACTCGACGGGACCACGAATTTCCTGCACGGCATTCCCCTGTTCGCCGTGGCGATTGCGCTGCAGCGCGGCGACGAGATCGTCGCCTCGGTGATCTACAATCCGATCAGCGAAGAGCTCTATGTGGCGGAAAAGGGCGGTGGCGCCTGGCTCGACGACAAGCACCGGCTGCGGGTGGCGAACCGCAAGCATCTCGCCGATGCGGTGGTGGCGACGGGGATCGTATCGCAAGGCCGGCCGAGCGATCTGTTGCAGCTGAGGCAACTGATGCAGATTGTGCCTGCCGTTTCCGGTATCCGGCGCACCGGTTCGGCCTCGACCGATCTCGCCTGGCTGGCGGCGGGCCGCTTCGACGGCTACTGGGAGGCGGGACTGTCGCCGTGGGACGTGGCGCCCGGCGCGCTGCTGCTGCGCGAGGCCGGCGGCACCATGACAGATTTCGCCGGCGCCGCCGGAAGCATCTGGAACGGGCAGGTGGTGGCGGGCAACGAGACCATCCAGGGCCAGCTCCTCAAGCTCATCAAAGGCGTGAAATAGCCGGAGATCGCGGCATTCTGCCTTGCATGGAGCGCCGCCAAGCCATTGTCACGCCGGAATGGTGTGACTAGGTTCAGGATGCATATGCCGAATCCGGCTGGGGCCATGTCGCAGACCTACGACCCGTACCACCTCAAAAGCCCGACGATCTACCTGATCAAGAACGTGGTGTTCCTGATCATCGTGGCGCTGGTGGGGGCGATCCTGTGGCAGGAGATCCTCAAGTTCTTCCTCGCCAACCCATTCATCAACAGCCTGATCGTGCTGGTGGCAGTCACCGGGGTGTTCCTGAGCTTTCGCCAGATCATCCGGCTGTTTCCGGAGATCAAATGGGTGAACTCGATGCAGGACGGCACCATGGCCAGGGTGCGCCAGCCGGTGCTGCTGGCGCCGGTCGCCGGCCTGCTGCGCGACCGACTGGGGGAGGCGGTGATCACGCCCGCCTCGATGCGCTCGATCCTCGATTCGGTCGGCAACCGGCTCGATGAGGCCAAGGACACGTCGCGCTACCTCACGGGCCTCTTGGTCTTCCTTGGCCTGCTCGGGACGTTCTACGGCCTGCTGCAGACGGTGACCAATGTCGGCGCCACGATCCAGGCGCTCGATACCTCGACCGGCGATCTTGCCAGCGTCTTCGCCAACCTCAAGGCGGGCCTTGCGGGGCCGCTCGAAGGCATGGGCACGGCATTTTCGGCCTCGCTGCTCGGCCTGTCGGGCTCGCTGATCCTGGGCTTCCTCGACCTGCAGACGAGCCAGGCGCAGAATGCGTTCTACACCGACCTCGAGGACTGGATGACCTCGATGACCGAGCTCGACCATCCGATGACGCAGATGCAGGCGACCGGCATGGGCCTGCCGGGCGAGGAGATGTCGGCGATGATCGAGCGGCTGGGCTCGACCATGCAGAACTCGGATTCGTCGCAGAACGCCATTCGCGCCATGGCGGAACTGGCGCGCGGCATCGACGGGCTGGTCAAGCACATCCGGGCCGAGCAGGCGGACATCCGCATCCATATCGAGGAGCAGGGCGACACCAACAAGAAGCTGCGCGAACTGATCGAAGCGATGCTGCGCGAGGATCAGAACAGCAGCCGGCCCAACTAGCGACGCAATGGCCGCGCACAGGGCAGCGCCGAACGGGGACTTTCCATGGCGTCGCTGAGCCGTACGCGCCGATCGCAGGTGACCAACTACTGGCCGGGCTTCGTCGACGCGCTGTCGTCGCTGCTCTTATGCATCATCTTCCTGTTGTCGCTGTTCATGCTCACGCAGTTCTTCCTGGGCCAGGAGATCCAGGGCAAGGACACGGCGATGAGCAAGCTCAATTCGCAGATCGCGCAGCTCACCGAGATGCTGCAACTGGAGCGCAGCAACAATACGGACCTGCAGGGCAACCTCGCGACGCTGCAGGCGACGCTCGCCACCACCACCGACCAGCGCGACAAGCTGCAGGGCCAGATCGCGACGCTTGGCACCGGCGCCAGCGACAAGGACGCGCAGATCGCGGGGCTGACGAGCGATCTCGCCAAGCAGAAGGACATCTCGGCCGATGCCGCGGCACAGGTGGCGCTGCTCAACCAGCAGCTCTCGGCGCTGCGCACGCAGCTGGGTGCACTCGAGCAGGCGCTCAACGCCTCGGAGGCCAATGCCGCGCAGAGCAAGACGCAGATCGCCGATCTCGGGCAGCGGCTCAACCTGGCGCTGGCGCAGCGGGTGCAGGACCTGTCGCAATACCGCTCGGACTTCTTCGGCCGGCTGCGCAAGATCCTCGAGGGCCGCACCGACGTGCAGGTGGTGGGCGACCGCTTCGTCTTCCAATCCGAGGTCCTGTTCCCGCCGGGCGACGCAACGATCTCGGACCAGGGGAAGGCCGCGCTCGACAAGCTCGCCGACGCGGTCAAGCAGCTGCAGAGCGAGATTCCGCCCGACATCAACTGGGTGCTGCGCATCGACGGGCACACCGACAAGCGGCCGATCAACACGCCGGAGTTCCCCTCGAACTGGGAGCTGAGCGCGGCCCGCGCCATCGCCGTGACGAAATATCTCGCCGCCAACGGCGTGTCGGAGCAGCACCTGGTGGCCGCCGGCTTCGGCGACAGCCGGCCGATCGATCCGGCCGATACGGACGCGGCTTATGCCAAGAACCGCAGGATCGAGTTCAAGCTGACGGACGGGTGATCCATGCCGTATTCCGTTTGACGGAATACGCAGGACGGATTATCGTAGGTGAGTGATCCGAAGCTTTGCCGATCGCGACACTGAGCGGCTGTTTCGCGACGAGAGCGTTCGCCGCTTTGGAGCGATCGAGCGCATCGGGCGACGCAAGCTGCTGCTGCTTGACGCTGTGATCCGGCTCGATGAACTCCGGGTGCCACCAGGCAATCGGCTGGAGGTGCTGCGCGGCGATCGGACGGGACAGCACAGCATCCGGATCAATGATCAGTGGCGTATCTGCTTCCGGTGGACCGATGCCGGAGTGGAGGACGTCGAAATCGTGGACTATCACTGAGTGCTTACGATGAAGAAACTCGATCCAATTCCCCCTGGCGAAATCCTGCTCGAGGAGTTCCTGAGCCCGCTGGGCCTCAGCCAGACACGGCTTGCCGGCGACATCGACGTGCCGGTGAGCCGGATCGCCGAGATCGTCAACGGGCGGCGTGCGATCACGGCGGATACGGCGTTGAGGCTGGGCGAGTATTTCGGGACGAGCCCGCAGATGTGGCTCAACCTGCAAGCAGGGTATGATCTGCGGGTGGCCGAGCAGAGTTACTGGCCAGAGGCCAGGGCACGCATCCGGGCTCGGGCCTAGCTACTCCGCTGCCTTCGGCTCTTCCAGCCGGAACTGGAGCTTGGCAAGTTCGGCGTAGCGGCCGCCTTTTTCGACGAGCTCGTCGTGCGTGCCCTGGTCGATCAGGCGGCCGTGGTCGAGAACGAGGATGCGGTTGGCATCGCGGATGGTGGCGAGGCGGTGGGCGATGACCAGCGTGGTGCGGCCGCGCATGAGGCGCTCGAGCGCGATCTGCACCAGCCGCTCGCTTTCGGCGTCGAGAGCGGAGGTGGCTTCGTCCAGCAGCAGGATCGGGGCATCCTTGAGCAGGGCGCGGGCGATGGCCAGCCGCTGCTTCTGGCCGCCCGAGAGCATGACGCCGCGCTCGCCGACGATCGAGTCGTAGCCGTTTTCGAGCTGGACGACGAAATCGTGGACCAGTGCGGCCCTGGCCGCGGCCTCGACCTCGGCGTCGGTGGCGTCAGGCTTGCCGAAGCGGATGTTCTCGGTGACGGTGCCGGCGAAGATCGTCGGCTCCTGCTCGACATAGGCGAAGCGATGGCGAAGGTCGGCGAGCCGCACGTCGCGGATGTCGAGACCGTCGACGAGCACACGGCCGGCGCTGACGTCGTAAAAGCGCTGGGCCAGGGCGAAGACGGTGCTCTTGCCGGCGCCGGACGCGCCGACCAGTGCGACGGTCTCGCCACGTTCCACCGCGAAATCGAGATCGGTGAGCACCTTCTCGTTGTCGCGTGTCTCGTAGGCGAAGCTCACATGCTCGAAGGCGATGGTGCCGAGCGGGGGCGACGGCAGCACTGCCGGGTGCGCCGTTTCGGTAATATTGGCCTTGGTGTGGAGGATCTCGATGAGACGCTCGGTGGCTCCCGACACCGTTTGCAGCGAGCCCATGACTTCGGAGATCGAGCTCAGGGCGTTGGTCGCCATCAGGGCGTAGATCATGAACTGGGCGAGCTGCCCGGCGGTGGCGTTGCCGTCGAACACCGCCTTGCTGCCCCACCAGATCAGCACCACGAGACCGACCACCACGAGAAACATGATGGTCGCGATCATCAGGGCACGGGCACGCAGACGCACGACTTCGGCGCGATAGGAGTCTTCGGCGCGGCCGGCATAGATTTGCGACTGGGCGGGTTCCTGCACGAAGCTCTTGATGGTCTTGCTGGCGCCGAGCGCCTCGGTCGCCATCGCCGACATCTCGGCCAGCGCATCCTGGGTACGGCGCGACATCTTGCGGAGCCGGCGGCCGATCATGATGGCCGGAATGATCGTCGCCGGGGCGATGATGACCACCGCCAGCGCCAGCCACCAGGAGGTGAGGAACATCAGGGCGACGGCGCCGACGATGGTGATCAGACCGCGCAGCGTCATCGACAGGCTGGAGCCGATGGCGCCGCGGATGGTGGCGACGTCGCCGTTGAGGCGCGAAGTCAGCTCACCGACGCGGTGGGTATCGTAGAAGGTGGCATCGAGCGTCAGCAAATGGTCGAAGGCCTCGCGGCGAAGATCGGTCAGCACGCGTTCGCCGAGTACCGAGACGGAATAAAAGCGCAGGCCGCTCGAGATGGCCATGACGAAGGCGACGCCGATGATCAGCCAGCCGTAGTTCGCGATCTCGCCCAGGTTCTGCTGCACGAAGCCCTTGTCGACGATGCGGCCCGCAACGAACGGGATCACCAGCGAGGAAATCGCCGCAATCACCAGGAAACTGAGCGTGGAGATCACGCGCCAGCGGTAGCGCATGATGAATGGAATGAGGGCCCGCAGCGGCTGCAGCGATTTGGCGTCGAGGCGCTGCCCGGAGGCCTGCCGGCTCAACCGAGGCGTCACATTCGCGGCGATAGGCTGGGTGTCGGCGGCCAAAGTGTCCCCGATATAGGCAGATGCCTCAACCGCCGCAACCCGCACCCGCGCCGCAGGCGGCCCTTGCCGGAGTGGGGTTTTTTCTGTAGAGAGCGCGCCAACCAACGTTTTCGGCTCACCGGGCGCAGTTCTGCGCCCGTTTGATTTGAGGCTCCGCCATGAAGAAAGACATCCACCCCGATTACCACATGATCACCGTGGCGATGACCGACGGGACGACCTACCAGACGCGCTCGACCTACGGCAAAGAGGGCGATACGCTGCAGCTCGACATCGATCCCAAGACCCATCCGGCCTGGACGGGCGTGACGGGCAACCTGCTCGACCGCGGCGGCCGCGTCACCCGCTTCAAGGAGCGGTTCAAGGGGCTGGGCATCTGAGCGCAAGCACTTTTCAGGATTTGGCAAAGGCCCTGCTTCGGCGGGGCCTTTTCATTCAGGCCTGCAATTTGCCGAAGGCGGCCTTGAGGCGGGCGAGCTGGTCGCCGATCGAGCCTTCGGTGGCGGGCGGGGCGATTTCGGCGATGCCGCCGCGTTCGAGCTTGTCGAACTGCTGCACGCGCTCGAACAGCCGGTCGCCGTGGTCGATGTAGTCGCGCAGCGTTTGCGGCAACTGGTCGAAGCCCGGGCCGCCGCGCTCGGTGGGCGTTGCCGAGAATTTCACCTTTTCCTTTTCGGTGCGGGCATTTTCCGGCGTCAACTCGCCCTCGTTGACGGCCCGCTGCAGCAGCAGCCAGGAGGCGAGCTGCATCAAGCGCGTCGTGAGCCGCATGGATTCGGTGGCGTAGACGAAGGAGGCCTCGCGGGACAGGCCCCGGCTCTCGGTCCGGCCGTCGCCGTCGAGATAGGCGGCGACGTCCTCGATGAGGGTCATTCCCTCACGATAAAGCGCCGTGAAACCGCCCGAGGCCACGATGCGCGGCCCCAGCGCCACAGCGGATTTGTCGTTCGGATCGGTCATTTGCGCGCCACTCGCGCCCTCGCAGGCGGGCCTGCTCAATCATTGGCATGTTGCGCGTTGAGGGAGGCTTAATGTGGGCGGACGCCGGAAAAGAAAAGAGCCGTCAAACGGCGGCTCTCGAGAGTTAACAGGGAGGCGTCAAACAGAGGGAGAACCGCTCTGCAAAGTCCAGAAACTGGACGATTGCGAAATTAACGCCAAGAAGTTAATCGGCCGTTAACGACAAGGACTTTCGTAACCTTGCCGAATGGTGAGCGGCCAGAGCGGGAAGAAACGGCCGCGAGCGCGGCCGTCGCCGCCGCTTCACAAGCGCTATGGGCTTTTCTATATAGCGCCACCGAAATCCAGTATCGCCGAGGGGAAGGGTCCGACATGGCCGGCCATTCGCACGCCAAAAACATCATGCATCGCAAGGGCAAGAGCGATGCGGCGCGGAGCAAGGTGTTTTCCAAGCTTGCCCGAGAAATTACCGTTGCCGCCAAGCTCGGCTCGCCCGATCCGGCATTCAATTCGCGCCTGCGCCTGGCCGTGGCGACCGCTCGCGGCCAGTCGATGCCGAAGGACAATATCGACCGGGCGATCAAGAAGGCCATCGGCGCCGAGGGCGAGAGCTACGAAGAAATCCGCTACGAGGGCTATGGCCCGGGCGGCGTCGCCATCATCGTCGAAGCGCTGACCGACAACCGCAACCGCACCGCCTCGAACGTGCGGTCGACCTTCTCCAAGAACGGCGGCGCACTGGGCGAGACCAATTCGGTCGGCTTCATGTTCGACCGGGTCGGCGAGATCTATTATCCGGCCTCGGTTGGCGATGCCGACAAGGTGATGGAGGCGGCGATCGAGGCGGGCGCCGAGGACGTCGAGTCCGACGAGGAAGGCCACTCGATCTACACCACGTTCGAATCGATGTCCGAGGTGGCCGCGGCGCTCGAAAAGAGCCTGGGCGAGCCGGAATCGGCGAAGTTCGTGTTCAAGCCCCAGAACTATGTTCCAGTGGATGCAGAGAAGGGTACGACGCTGCTCAAGCTGATCGGCATTCTCGAGGACGACGACGACGTGCAGAACGTCTATTCGAACTTCGACATGAGCGACGAGGACCTCGCCAAGGCGCAGGCCTGAGGCCCTGAAGGAGGCGCATGGGCAAGGGGCGGCTCGAAGCATTCAGCGACGGCGTGATGGCGGTGATCATCACCATCATGGTGCTCGAGCTGCATCCGCCGGAGGCGCCGACGCTGGCGGCGCTTGCCGGGATCGGGCATCCGTTCTTCGCCTATGTGCTGAGCTTCGTCTATGTCGGCATCTACTGGAACAACCACCATCACCTGTTCCAGTCGGTGAACCACGTGAACGGCCGGGTCCTGTGGACCAACAATTTCCTTTTGTTCTGCCTGTCTCTGGTGCCGTTTACCACCAACTGGATGGGTGAGACCGGTTTCGCACTGGTGCCAACGGTGATCTATGGCGTGAGCCTGTTCCTGCCGGGCTTCGCGTATTTCCTGCTGGCCTCGGCGCTGGTGGCGCTGCACGGCCGGGACTCGACGCTGGCGCGCGCCATGGGGCGCGGGGTCAAGGAATGGATGTCACTGGTGCTCTATGCGCTGGGCATCGCCGGCGCCTTCATCCATCCCTATGTGGCGTTCGCGTTCTACATGGCGGTGGCGGCGATGTGGTTCGTTCCCGACCGGCGCATCGAGGCGCGCCTGACCAGCGAAGACTAGGCCGCGACGAGCGCCGTTCCATTGCCGACGATCGGGGTGATTTCGACGCGATTGCGGCCGTGCTGCTTGGCGGCATAAAGCTGCCGGTCGGCGACGCGGAAGAGATCGGCGAAGGGCAAGGTGGCGGCAAATACCGCGCCCCCAACGCTCACCGAGAGCTCGTGCGGTGTGCCGGCCGGGGCGAAGGCCGTGGCGCTGACCGAGGCGCGGATGCGCTCGGCGACGCGTTCGGCCTGATCGGCATTGGCGCCCGGCAGGAAGACGCCGAACTCCTCGCCGCCGAGGCGGCCGACGATATCGGGCGCGCGCAGCATCGCCTTGATGGCGGCCGCGATGGCGATCAGCGCCTCGTCGCCGCGGTCGTGGCCGTAGCGATCGTTGACCGCCTTGAAGTTGTCGGCGTCGATGATGAGCAGTGCTCCGCCGGCTCTGCCGGCGCTGGCATGCACGTCCTTGAGATAGGCATCGACCAGTGTCGAGAACGCGGCACGGTTCATGACCTGCGTCAGGCCGTCGGTCGAGGCGTAGATGGTCAAATGCCGGTGGGCGATGGCGAGCTCGCGCAGCTTGCCGGTGAAGAACAGGAACATCGGCACGGCGAGGACGATCGGCAGCACCACGTCGGTGAGGAGTGCCCTAACGCGGCCAGCGTCGTCCATGTTGGCGAAGTTGAAGGAGTCCACATACACCGCAGCGGCCACGCAGATGGAGGTGCCGAGCACGGTGGAGAGGATTACGCGCCCCCAACTCTCGGGCGACAGATCGAGCTTCATCGTGGCTGATTGGTCCCAGCAAGAATGACGCTTGCCAGAACGATGCCGGAAAAGGGTTGAAAAGCCCTATAGGGAGATCTTGAGAGTTTTATCGATTTGGGCCGCGGCCTGCGCGTTGGCATTGGCCGGAACGGAGATCGAAGGCGGCATGCGCACCAGCTCGATGCGGTTGCGGCCAGCGGACTTGGCCGCGTAGAGCTGGGTGTCGGCGACACGGAAGAGGTCGGCGAACCGGCTGGCGCCGACCGCCGTGGCGCCGCCGATGCTGACCGAGATGGGGCAGGCGATGCCGCCCGGCGCGAAGTCGATGGCGCCGACGGCCTCGCGGATGCGTTCGGCTGCGGTGCGGGCGGTCTCGTAGTCGGCATCGCAGAGAAAGACCGCAAACTCTTCGCCGCCGAGGCGGCCAACGAGGTCGCCTTGACGCACCGCACCGTGCAACGCGGCCGCCAGCTTCTGCAAAGCGACGTCGCCCGCCTCATGGCCGAAGCGATCGTTGACGAGCTTGAAATGATCGGCGTCGATGACGAGCAGGGCACCCAAGCGTGCGTCCGGCGTGGCGAGCAGGCTCGCGGCGCCGGCGGTGAAGGCGCGCCGGTTGAGGCAGTCGGTCAGCGAGTCCGTCGAAGCCAGGATGTCGAGATTGCGATAGGCGAGCTTGAGCTGCTGGTGGCGGACCTGCATGTAGAACATGATCGGGGTGCCCAGGATGAGGGGCATGACGATCGAGGTGACCAGCCCGGGACCATTGATGCCATCGCTGATGACGCCGAGCAGGACAACCGAGATCGCGACCGAAACGACGGTCGAGGCGGCGATGGTGATCGCGGTCCACAGCATGGCCTGGTGCCAGGCCGAGCGCGGCAGCTCCCTGAGGCGACTGGTCATGGTGATCCCCGTTGATTCCGGCCAGAACGGTAGCGGCCTCCCATGAGGGAGAGGTTTCCGAGGATGGCTAAAATTATCTGACACGGGTGTTTCCGAATGCGCCAAGGCGGGGATTGTTGCCGGTTTGTTCACATTCCGCTTGGTACGTTCCGGCGAACGGCTTAAGCACGACGGCATGGCGCATATGGTGCGAATCATCGGCATCGACCCGGGGCTCAGGCGCTGTGGCTGGGGCATCATCGAGAGCGAGGGGAACCGGCTGCGCTTCGTCGCCTGCGGCACCCTTACGCCGGCGGTGAACAACAGCCTCGCGGAGCGACTGGCGGAGCTGCACCGGGGGCTCAGGGCGCTGATCGAGCAGCATCGGCCGGACGAGGCCGCGGTGGAAGAGACCTTCGTCAATGCCGGGGCGCGCTCGGCGCTGCAACTCGGGCAGGCGCGCGGCGTGGCGCTGATGACGCCGGCGACGATGGGGCTCGCGGTCGGCGAGTACGCGGCCAACCTCGTCAAGAAGTCGATCGTCGGCACCGGCCATGCCGAAAAGGAGCAGGTGCAACTGATGGTGAAGACGCTGCTGCCGGCCGCGGACTTCGAGGGGGCCGACGCCGCCGACGCGCTCGCCATCGCGATCTGCCACGCGCACCATCGCGGCATCGCAGCGCTCAGGGCCAGCGCATGATCGGCAAGCTCAAGGGGCTGATCGACGGGTTCGGCGACGACCACGTCCACATCGACGTGGGCGGCGTGGTGTACGAGGCCTTCTGTTCGAGCAAGACGCTGGCGGCGCTGCCACAGGTGGGGCATGCGGCGGTGCTGCATGTCGAGATGATCGTGCGCGAGGACCTGATCCGGCTCTACGGCTTTGCGACGCCCGACGAGAAGGCCTGGTTCACGACGCTGATGACGGTGCAGGGGGTAGGCGCGCGGGTTGCGCTGTCGGTACTCTCGGCGCTGTCGACGGGCGAGCTCGCAAGCGCCATCGCGCTCGGTGACAAGACCATGGTGGGCCGTGCCAATGGCGTGGGCCCCAAGCTCGCGATGCGGCTCGTCACCGAGCTCAAGGGCAAGGTGCCGACGGGCATCGGCATCGATGCGGGCACGCTCGGGCTGCAGACGGCGCTGGGCGAGGGCCGGGCGCGCTCCAATGTCGCCGATGCGGTCTCGGCGCTCAGCAATCTCGGCTATTCGAGCGCGCAGGCGAGCGCGGCCGTCGCCAAGGTGGTCGGCCGCGAGGGCGACGAGGCGGAGACGGCGACGCTGATCCGGCTGGGGTTGAGGGAGCTCAGCAGCCCATGAGCACGCTCACCTCTGCCGAAGCCGGGCGCGACGAGCCGCTCGACGTGTCGCTCAGGCCGACCGGCTTTGCCGAGTTCGTCGGGCAGGCGCAGGCGCGGGCCAATCTCGAAGTGTTCATTGCCGCGGCGAAGGCGCGCAAGGCGGCGCTCGACCATGTGCTGTTCGTCGGGCCGCCGGGGCTCGGCAAGACCACGCTGGCGCAGATCGTGGCCCGCGAGCTGGGCGTCGGCTTTCGCGCTACGTCGGGACCGGTGATCGCCAAGGCCGGCGACCTCGCGGCGCTGCTCACCAATCTCGAGGACCGCGACGTCCTGTTCATCGACGAGATACACCGGCTCAATCCGGCGGTCGAAGAAATCCTCTATCCGGCGATGGAGGACTATCAGCTCGACCTGATCATCGGGGAGGGGCCGGCGGCGCGCTCGGTGCGGATCGACCTGGCGAAATTCACGCTGATCGGGGCGACGACGCGCGC
>Ga0134125_10005173_pt1 | contig 14839 bp, 13 predicted proteins | sample KB31751_FD_96464 | JGI IMG/M metagenome (GOLD analysis project Ga0134125, IMG submission 96464) | Terrestrial soil microbial communities with excess Nitrogen fertilizer from Kellogg Biological Station, Michigan, USA - KB3-175-1 | ecosystem: Environmental > Terrestrial > Soil > Unclassified ... | reverse complement strand
CTGCAGCACCAGACCGTTGCGGATGGCGGCGGCGCAGACGATGGCGGTGCCGTGCTGGTCGTCATGGAAGACCGGAATCTTCATGCGCTCGCGCAGCTTCTTCTCGATGATGAAGCATTCAGGCGCCTTGATGTCTTCCAGATTGATGCCGCCGAAAGTGGGCTCCAACGCCGCCACCACTTCGACAAAACGGTCTATGTCGCGCGCATCCACTTCCAGGTCGAAAACGTCGATGCCGGCGAATTTCTTGAAAAGGACCGCCTTGCCCTCCATCACCGGCTTGGAAGCCAAGGGCCCGATATCGCCCAAGCCCAGCACGGCGGTGCCGTTGGAGATTACCGCCACCAGATTGCCGCGCGCGGTATATTCGCGCGCCAGCGAAGGATCGGCGGCGATGGCCTCGCACGGGGCGGCCACGCCGGGCGAATAGGCGAGCGCCAGATCGCGCTGGTTGGCCATGCGCTTGGTGGGTTCGACCGACAATTTGCCGGGGCGCGGCAAGCGGTGATAGGCCAGCGCGCTCTTGCGGAAATCCTCGTCCATGACCAGCCCGTTATGATCCAGTGTCGTGATTTTGAAGTTCGCACGATCCCTATATGAGGCTGTCTGCGAACTTCAAAATCTAAGCGACACTGGAATCAATGAATTGCCAGTGTCCTTCGATTCCGAAATTCGCCTGAGCCCGATATAGAGATCGTGCGAATTTCGGAATCGGGACACTGGCGGGGCTAATTGGCAGTCCGGGGGGTGAAAATCAATCCTTTCCCCCTGTTTTTGCCCGGCTTTTCCGCCCTTTGGGCCGGAACCGGGCCGGTGGAAAAGGCGTTGACGAAAGTGCCCGCCGGGGGCGGGATTGAAGGCGTTTTCAGGACGTTAGAATTGCCTGATATTGCCGCCCATTGAACGCCGATTCCGGGCGAGCAGGAGATTTCATGCAGATTGCGATTGTTGGACTGGGCCGAATGGGAGCCAATATCGGCCGGCGGCTGATGAAACACGGCCACCAGATTGTGGGTTTCGACGCCAATCAGGCGGCGGTAAAGGCTTTGGAGGGGGCAACGCCCGCCGCGTCCCTGGCGGATGCGGTCAAGGCGCTGTCCCCGCCGCGGACGGTCTGGGTGATGCTGCCGGCGGGCAAGATTACAGAAGAGACAATCGCAGATCTGGGCGGGCTGCTCGCCAAGGGCGATGTCGTCATCGACGGCGGGAACACCTATTTCAAGGATGATGTGCGCCGGGCGCATGGCTTGCGGGAAAAGGGCATCGACTATCTGGACGTCGGCACCTCCGGCGGCGTCTGGGGCCTGGAACGCGGCTATTGCATGATGATCGGCGGCGACAAGAAGCAGGTGGACCGGCTGGATCCCATCTTCAAGGCGTTGGCGCCCGGTGAAGGGACGATTCCCAAGACGCCAAAACGCGAGAAAGCCGATCCGCGCGTGATCCAGGGCTACATGCATGTGGGACCGGCGGGCTCGGGTCACTTCGTCAAGATGGTTCATAACGGCATCGAATATGGCCTGATGCAGGCCTATGCCGAAGGGTTCGACATCATGCGCGGGCGCATGAACAAGGACCTGCCCGAAGAAGAGCGCTTCGACATCAACATCGCCGATGTGGCCGAAGTCTGGCGGCGCGGCAGCGTCGTGGCTTCATGGCTGCTGGATCTGACCTCGATCGCCCTGGCCAAGTCGCCCAAGCTGGAGGAGTTCACCGGCACGGTGGATGACAGTGGCGAGGGCCGCTGGACGGTGCAGGCCGCGGTCGACGAAGCGGTGGCCGCGCCCGTGATCACCGCATCGCTTTACGCCCGCTTCCGCTCCCGCATCGAGCACAGCTTCGGCGAAAAGCTGCTGTCGGCCATGCGCAACGAATTCGGCGGCCATATTGAGAGCACTATTCCCGTCCACAAGGCGAAGGACGAGGACCAATGAGCATGCTCTCCCACAAGGCGCCGCCCCCGCCTTGCGCCATCGTGATCTTCGGCGCCAATGGCGATCTGACCAAAAGACTGATCATCCCCGCGCTTTACAATCTGGCGCGCACGCATCTGTTGCCGGAACGGTTGTCGCTGGTTGGTGTGGACCACAACAAGAAGACCAGCGAGGAATGGAGCGCGGCGCTGAAGGATTTCCTCGCCCAGACCCTGGCCAAGAACAACGAGGAGGTCGACGAGACGCTGTGGGGCCAGGTAGCGCGCTGCATGACCTTTCTCAGCGGCGATTTCGAGAAGAATGACACCTATTCCAGGCTCAAGGACCTTCTGGCGGAATTGGACGAAAAGCAGTCGCTGGGCGGCAATGTCCTGTTCTACATGGCGGTGGCAGACCGTTTCTTCGGCACCATCGCCGGCAAGCTGGGCGAGGCGGGCCTGGTCAAGGTGGGTGGCCCCGACAACAAGCAGAACGGCTTCCGCCGCCTGATCGTGGAAAAGCCTTTCGGCCATGATGTGGCCTCGGCCAAGGCGCTGAATGCCTGCCTGCTGAAATACCTGAAGGAAGAGCAGATCTACCGCATCGATCACTTTCTGGGGAAGGAGACGGTGCAGAACATCATGGCCCTGCGTTTCGCCAACGGCCTGTTCGAGCCGATCTGGAACCGTGACCGCGTCGATCATGTGCAGATCACCGTCGCCGAAAGCATCGGGGTTGAGACCCGCGGCAAGTTCTATGAGGCCACGGGCGCCCTGCGCGACATGGTGCCCAATCACCTGTTCCAGCTTGTGGCCATGACGGCGATGGAGCCGCCGGTTTCCTTCGATGCCGAAGACATCCGTGCCAAGAAGGCGGAGATGTTCCGGGCCATCCATCCGCTTGGCCTGGGCGATGTGGTGCGCGGCCAGTATGACAGCGGCATCGTGGGTGACCAGAAGGCCAAGGCCTATCGCGCCGAAGACAATGTCTCGCCGGAATCCGCGGTCGAAACCTATGTTGCCATGCGCATCCAGATCGACAATTGGCGCTGGGCCGGCGTGCCCTTCTATCTGCGCACCGGCAAGCGGTTGGCCAAGCGCTCCACCGAGATCGCCATCCGCTTCAAGCGCGCGCCCTATGCCCTGTTTCGCGAGACGCCGGTGGATGAACTGGATGCGGACTGGCTGATTCTCAAGATCCAGCCCGAAGAGGGCATCCGCCTGCGCTTCAACGCCAAGCGGCCGGGCCCCGCGATGGCGCTGGAAAGCGTGGCGATGAACTTCCAATACAAGGATTATTTCAAGCAGGCGCCGGCCGTCGGCTATGAGACCCTGATCTATGACTGCCTGATCGGCGATGCCACCCTGTTCCAGCGCGCCGACCAGGTGGAGGCCGCCTGGGCGCTGGTCGAGCCGGTGCTGGATGGCTGGGCCAATACGACGCCGCGGCATTTTCCCAACTATGCCGCGGGCAGCGAAGGGCCCAGCGCCGCCAATGATCTGCTGGCGCGTGATGGCCGCTCCTGGCGGAGGATCAATTGAGCGCCACGACCGAAGGCAAGGTTGCAGGCACCCTGGAAGTGGTGCGGGACGCCGGTGCCCTGGCGGCGCGCGCCGCCGAAATCATTGCCGGACGGCTTGCAGTGGCGCGCTATCCTTTCCGGCTGGTTCTGTCGGGCGGCTCTACGCCCCGCGCCACTTATCAGCTCCTGGCCTGCAAGGATCTGGACTGGGATTGCTGCGAGATATTCTTCAGTGACGAACGGTTCGTGCCGCCGGAACATCCCGATTCCAACTACCGCATGGCGCGCGAAACCTTGATGGCCGGCTACAATGTCAAGCCGCGCAAGATCTTCGCCATTCCAACCGACGGCAGCTTGCAAAGCTGTGCCGACCGCTATGACGAGGCCCTGCGCCAGCAATATGGCGCCGGCACCCTGGAGGCGGACGTGCCCTTGTTCCACCTGACCTTGCTGGGCCTTGGCGAAGACGGCCATACCGCGTCGCTGCTGCCGGGCCAGCCGGTGCTGGAGGAGCGCGAGCGCTGGGCGGCGCCGGTCGCCCATGGCCGCGCCGAGCCGCGCATCACGCTGACCTATCCGGCGTTGAATTCCAGCGCGTTGATCCTGTTCCTGGTTTCCGGCAGCGCTAAGCGCGATGCGCTGGCCCAGGCGCGGGCAGGCGCGTTGCCGGCGGGTGGCCTCAGGCCGCGTGGAGAAATTGTCTGGCTGGCCGATGAAGCGGCAGCTGGCGAAAGCGATCAGGGTTACGGCTTTTAGGCGGCATGACAGCGAGAATCGAAGACTATGCCATGATCGGGGATTGCCGCACCGCGGCCCTGATCTGCCGCAATGGCGCGATAGACTGGCTTTGCGTTCCACGCTTTGATTCCGACGCCTGTTTCGCCGCGCTTCTGGGCACCAAGGACAATGGCCGCTGGCTGATCGAGCCCGCGGCCAAAAAGTTCAAGAGCAGCCGGCGTTATCTGGGCGACAGCCTGATCCTGGAGACCATGTTCGAGACCCACACCGGTGCGGTGCGGATCATCGACTTCATGCCGCCGGGCACGCCCGATTGCGCCATCGTGCGGATCGTCGATTGCGTTCGCGGTCATGTCGATATGCGGACCGAACTGGCCATCCGGTTCGATTATGGCGTCACCATTCCCTGGGTAACCCGGCGCGACACCCGTACCCTCACCGCGGTGGCGGGGCCGCATCTGCTCACCATCCGCACGCCCGTCCAGCTGCATGGCGAGAATATGCACACGGTGGGCGAATTCTCGCTGCGCAAGGGCGAAGCGATGCCGTTCGTGCTGGCCTATGGACAATCCTTCCAGCCGGTGCCGCTTTCCATCGATGCCTTCATCGCCCTGGATGAAACTGAACGCTATTGGCAGCGCTGGTCCGCGATCTGCAAGATCAAGGGTCGCTGGCGCAAAGCCATCATGCGTTCGCTGCTGACCTTGAAGGGCCTGGCCTATGAGCCGACCGGCGGCATTGTCGCGGCCGTCACCACCTCGCTGCCGGAAAAGATCGGCAGCACCCGCAACTGGGATTATCGTTTTTGCTGGCTGCGGGATGCCACCTTCACGCTGCTGGCCTTTCTCAATGCCGGCTATACCGGGGAAGCAAGCGCCTGGCAGGAATGGCTGATGCGGGTAATTGCCGGCGCCCCCGAGCAGATCCAGACCATGTACACGGTACTGGGCGACAAGCGCCTGGACGAACTGGAGCTGCCCAATCTTCCCGGCTATGAAAATTCCCGGCCCGTGCGCATTGGCAATGCCGCGCACAGCCAGCTTCAACTCGACATCTATGGCGAGCTTGCCGATGTGGGCGCCCAGGCGCGCGCCGGCGGCCTGCCGACCTCCTCGCGCGCCAAGGAAATCCGGCACGTCTTCATGGGTCATCTCGAAAAGATCTGGCGCAAGCCCGATGAAGGCATCTGGGAAATCCGGGGGCAGTCGCAACATTTCGTCCATTCCAAGGTGATGACCTGGGTCGCCTTCGACCGGGCTTCGCGCGCGCCCGGCTCACCGGCGCAGCTGCGGGCCCACTGGAAAAAGATTGCGCGCGAGATTCATCGCGATATTTGCAAGAACGGCGTGGACAGGAAGCTGGGCTGCTTCGTCCAGGCCTATGGCTCGCGCCACATGGATGCGAGCCTGCTTCTGTTGCCGTTGGTGGGCTTTCTGCCGCCATCCGATCCGCGCATCAAGGCGACGGTGAGACAGATCGAAAAGCGCCTGATACACAAGGGCCTGGTGCAGCGCTATGAGACCGAAACTGGCGTGGACGGTTTGCCGCCGGGTGAGGGTGCCTTTCTTGCCTGCAGTTTCTGGCTGGCCGACAACTATGCGTTGATGGGACGGCGCAAGGAGGCGATGCGGCTGTTCAACAGATTGTCGCGCCTTGCCAATGATGTGGGCCTTTATGCCGAAGAATATGATCCCGACGACAAGCGTATGCTCGGCAACTTCCCCCAGGCCTTCAGCCACGTCGCCTTGATCAACAGCGCCGTCAACCTGATGACCAATACCGGCAAGAAGAAAAGGACCCGCCCCCGTGCCCACCGCTGAAAAAAAGCCCCGTCGCATTCTCTGTGTGGATGTGGGCGGAACGGGCCTGAAGGCGGCGGTGATCTCCACCCAGGGCAAATTCCTGGCCAAGCGTGTCCGCATCAAGACGCCCAAGCACCGCAAGCCGCGCGACATCGTCAAGGCGCTGGCGGAGCTCGCCGAGCCGCTGGGAGCTTTTGATCACGTCACCATCGGCTTTCCGGGCATGGTCAAGAACGGCCGCGTCATCAGCGCGCCCCATTTCGGGACAGAGGATTGGACAGGTTTTGACCTGGCGTCCGCCATGCGCAAGCAATGGAAGAGGCCGGTCAAGCTGCTCAACGATGCCGATGTCCAGGGCCTGGCGGTGATCAAGGGCGAGGGCCTGGAGCTGGTCTGTACCCTGGGCACTGGCTTCGGGACGGCCTGGTTCCGCGACGGCGAGCTGATGCCGCATATGGATCTCGCCCACCTGGCCGTGCACAGGAAATACGATCTGGACGTCTATGTCGGGGACCAGACCCGCCGCAAGATCGGCAATGGTGACTGGAACCGACGCGTCAAGAAACTGATCGCCGTTCTGAAGACGGTGTTCAATTATGACCATCTCTATTTGGGAGGCGGCAATTCGCGGTGCGTCAAGTTCGGGTTGCCCCGCAATGTCACGATCGTCTCCAACGATGCCGGCATGGAAGGGGGCGCCTTTGCTTGGCGCCAGCCCAAGCGCTGATCGGCTCGCAACTGTGCGAATATGTCTGGGTGAGTTCTGGAACCCGTTGGCTCTGCTTGCGTTTCGATCCCATTGGATCGAAGACCGATAGTTTTCAGTGATTTTTGGGGCGGGGAAGCTGTTGTGGATATCCTGATGATGCCGCCGGTCAGCGAAAACACGGCCCTGTTGCTGGACATTGACGGCACCCTGCTGGACATGGCGCGCACGCCCGACCAGGTAAAGGTGCCGCGGGATCTGGTGGGGGCGCTGGAAAATCTCGCGCTCCGCCTCTCCGGCGCGCTGGCCTTTGTCAGTGGCCGTTCGTTGGAGAGTATCGACCGGCTGTTTGCGCCTTTCCGCCCGGCCGCGATCGGGGCCCATGGCGGGGAAATGCGCGCGGTGGATGGCAGCGTCAGCAGTCGCCAGCCCTTGCCCGACTCGGTGCGGCAGGTGTTCGAGGGGCTGGCCGGCAACATTCCCGGCCTGTTGCTGGAGGACAAAAAGTCGGCGCTGGCCCTGCATTATCGCCTGGCGCCGGAAGCCCTGCCGGTGTTGCAATCGGCCATGGAAAAGCAGGCCAGGCTGTTTGAGGCCGAAAGGTGCATATCCTGCACGGCAAGTCGGTGATCGAGGCGCGGGGCCATGGCGTGGACAAGGGCTCGGCGGTGACGGCGCTGCTGCGGCAGAAGCCGTTTGCCGGGCGCACTGTGCTGTTCGGCGGGGATGATGCCACCGACGAAGATGTGTTTCGCATCCTGCCGCAGCTCGGTGGCCATGGCTTTTCCGTGGGACGGAAATTTTCCGGCGCGGAATATCAGTTTGAAACACCGCGCGCGGTGCGTGACTGGCTTATCGCGGAAGCGAAAGCCGGATGAGCCGGCCGCCCGATCTTGCCGTGGTCGGCAACGGCCGCATTGCCGCGCTGGTCAACGATCAAGGCCAGCTGGTCTGGTGGTGCTTTCCGCGCTTCGACTCCGATCCCGTCTTCTGCCGCCTGATCGCCGGCGATGAGGAAAAGGGCTTCTGCGACGTTCTGCTCGATCGCCAGGTCGAGGCCGTCTCCAGCTACGAGCGCAACACCGCCACGGTGATCACCTTGCTCACGGCCGAAGACGGCTCGCAGGTGCGGATCACCGATTTCGCGCCGCGCCTGCGCAACTTCGAAAGACTGCTGCGTCCGCCACAGCTGATGCGCATCATCGAGCCGGTGGCGGGCCTGCCGCGCGTTGCCATCCGGGTCCGGCCCACCCAATTCTATGGCAATCCGGTAAAGCGCCAGGTGGCCGGCTCCAGCCACATCACTTATGGCGAACCGGCCCTGGTGCGCCTCACGACAGATGCGCCTCTGTCTTACATTCAAAAGGAAACGCCTTTTGCCCTGACCCGGCCGCTGCATCTGGTGTTCGGGCCGGACGAGCCCTTCATGGGTGATATCTCCTCTACCGTGCGCGATTTCTGCGAGCGCACACGGGCCTACTGGCGCGAATGGGCGCGCCGGCTCTCCATCGCCTACGAATGGCAGGAAGCCAGCATACGCGCCGCCATAACGCTGAAGCTCAGCAATTTCGAGGAGACGGGCGGCATCGTGGCGGCGCTGACCACCTCGCTGCCGGAGGCGCCGCATTCGGGGCGCAACTGGGACTATCGCTATTGCTGGCTCCGGGACGCCTATTTTGTGGTCAAGGCGCTGAACGCCATCGGCGCCACCCGCACCATGGAGCAGTACATCGCCTATATCCTCTCGATCGCGGGCAATGTGGATACCTTGGCGCCCTGTTACGGCATCGTGCCCAGCGACGATCTGACGGAATGGATCGCGCCGGACCTCAAAGGCTTTGAAGGCCACGGTCCGGTGCGCATCGGCAATGCCGCGGTCGAACAGGTGCAGCATGACGCCTATGGCAGCGTCATTCTGGCCGCAACCCCCATGTTCTTCGACAAAAGGCTGCCCGAGCCGGGCGATCAGAGCCTGTTCCATCTCCTGGAAAAGATGGCGCGGCAATGCGCAGACCTCGCGCTGGAGCCCGATGCGGGCATCTGGGAATTTCGCGGCAGGAAGCGCATCCACACCCATTCCGGCGCCATGTGCTGGGCCGGTCTTTCGCGCACCGCCGCCATTGCCGCGCGGCTGGGACTTTGCGACCGGGCGCAATATTGGCAGCGCCTGGCCGATGATACCGGCGAGGCGCTGCTCAAACGGGTGTGGAATGAAAAGCGCCGGGCCTTCGCCGCCGCCGAGGGCATCGACGATATGGATGCCAGCGTCTTGCTGCTGCCCGAGCTGGGACTGATCGAGGCCGGCGATCCACGCTTTGCTTCGACCGTGGCGGCGATCGAGCAGGACCTGGTGCGGGGGCGCCATGTCATGCGCTATGCCGCGGAGGACGATTTCGGAATGCCCGAAACCGAATTTCTGGTCTGCCGCTTCTGGCTGATAGATGCGCTGGCGGCGCTGGGCCGGCGCGAGGAGGCGCGCGAGCGCTATCAGGATGCGCTGGCCTTGCGCAACGGTTACGGGCTCTTGGCGGAGGACATCCATCCGCAGACCGGCGCGCTATGGGGCAATTTTCCCCAGACCTATTCCATGGCGGGCGTGATCCTCAGCGCCATGCGCCTCAGCCAGAGCTGGGAAGACCGGTACTGGCGCGGCTAAAGCACCGGCTGCAACTGTCCCAACAGTCCGGCAAGCAACACCGCCCCCAAGCCCAAGCCCAGTTCGATCGCCGCGTGACGGGCGATCAGCACCTCACGCCCACGTGGCATCAGCCGGAACCGGTTGACCAGGGCAAGGCCCAGCATGCCGGCCACCAGCGCCAGCTTGGCGCCCAGCACCGACAGATAGAGCAAGGACGCCGTTCCCTTCTGTCCCAGCAGAATAGAGGCGGCGTTGATCAGCCCCGTCATCAGCAAAAGCAGCACCGCCACCATCGCCCAGTCGGAAAAGAGCGACAGGGCCAGCAGCATATTGGGCTCTTGCCGGCGCCACAGCAAAAGCAGGGCCGCAAGCCCACCGATCCAGAAGCCCCCGGTGAGCAGATGTGTCCCGTCGGTCATGGCGCCAATGGCGGCGAACCCGGCCGGGCTGGCAGCGGCGGCATGGCTGGTGGCGGCGGGCAACACCAGCGCCAGCGCCGACAGGACCACCATCGCGGCGCGCCCCCGCCGGATCGCCATCAGCAGGCCCAGGCCGGCAAGAGCCGCCATACGGACCAGGAAGAATTGCCCGAATACCGTGTCGGCGGCGGCGGCCGCCACCACATGGCGGTCCATGGCATCGGCCATCGCAGCCGCCGCCAGGCCCAGCCAGGCGCAACCCGTCACCAGCGTCAGCAGCAACAAGATCCACCGCAACGGCTGATCGCGCAGCGGCAGGATCATGGGCAGGCGCGCACGCAACAGCCAGCCGAAGGCGCAAAGCCCGAACAGCAGCATGCTGGCGGCGAAGTAGAGACCTCGCGCCAGCGCCAGCATCAGGGAATCACTTCGAAGCTGAAGCTGCCCTTCATCCGATGGGTGTCCTGACCGACGCTGTGCCAGTCGACCTTGTAGCGGCCGGGCTTGAGCGCCAGTGGCAACAGCGTGATGCCGGTCCCCGCCACCGAACTTGCCAGCGGCACGGTCTTGCCGGCGGCATCGATGAGGCTGGCGCCGCTGAAGGCGGGCTCCAGTTTTTCGGAGAAGGTGAGGCGGATCATCTTGGGTGTCTTGACCTTGGCGTCCGCGGCGGGATCGGAGCCGGTGAGCTTGGCGTGCGCAAAAGCCGGCGTCGCCACCAGCAGAATCAGCAAGGCGAGTTTTTTCACGATCTGTCCTCCAGCTTCAGCGCCGCCACCGCCAGCATGATCCAGCCACCGATGAAGGAAAGGCCCCCGAACGGGACCAGATAGGCGAAAATATGCCTGTTGGTGAGGCCCAGAAGATAGAGGCCGCCGCTGAACAGGATCATCCCCGCCAGAAACAGCCACGCGGCAATCGCGGCACGCGGCCGGGCGCCGCCGCGGGCGGCGAAAGCGGCCAGGCCCATCGCCAGGGCATGGGCGAGGTGATAGCTGCTGCCCAGCCGGATGGTCGCCGCGGAGCCGGAGCCCATATCGGGGGAATGGGATGCAAGGGCACCCGCGATCACCGCGATGGCGCCGTTGATTGCGGCCAGGAACAGAAATTTTTTCATGGCCGCTTTTATAGACAGGGGCGGCCGGCTTTGCGAGTTTGGCCACCCGCGAAGCCCCCGATACGTCAGTTGCCAAGCCATGATGGAAACAATGTCATGCCCGAATTCGTGACCGCCTCTGATGGCGTGGCCCTGGCTTTTGAGCGGTTGTCACCGGGCGAAAAGAGCGGCTATCCCTCCATCGTGCTGGTGCATGGGTTCGGCTCCAGCCGCGCGCAGAACTGGAAAGCCACCGGCTGGTATGGCGGGCTGACGGCAGCAGGCTTTGCCATCGTGGCGATGGATTGCCGGGGCCATGGTGACAGCGGCAAGCCGCATGATCCCGCTGCCTATGGCCATGATCGCATGGCCGACGACGTGATCGCGGTCATGGACGGCTGCTCTCTCTCCAGCGCGCTCGTCCTGGGCTATTCCATGGGCGGCTTCATTGGCCTGAGGCTTCTGGCGGCCCATCCGGAACGGGTGATCAAGCTTGCCGTGGCCGGAATGGGCGAGAGCTATCTCAAGGACAGCATCACCTCGCCTGCGGCGCGCGCCGCGCTGGCTGATGCGTTGCTTACCTCTGATCCGGCCTCCATCACCGATCCGCGGGCGAAGATGTTTCGCGCTTTTGCCGATCAGGGAGGCAAGGACCGTCTGGCGCTGGCCGCCTGCATGCGGGCGATGTCGCAGCATCTTCCGCTGGAAATCCTGGCGCACCTGCAACGGCCCGTACTGGTGGTGACCGGCGAGAAGGATGATACCGCCGGCCGACCCGAACCGCTCGCTACAACATTTGCTAATGGGACTGCCGTGGTGATTGCGGGCCGTGATCACATGTCCGCGGTGGGCGATAAAAATACCCGGCGTGCCGTGATCGAATTTTTCCTCTGACGGGGCGAAACCGGGCCCGCCGTACATTCGTTCCCAAAGGGAAGATCACCCCTTCTGCCGCAATTTCGACGCGGCAGGTTTCTTTTGTCTGTGTACTGATTATTGTCTGTCGAAGGGCATTGGTTGGGAGGACCAATGCTGGATAAATTTGAAAAGAGCCATTGTCACGTACGCTTTGGTACTGAAAAAAGCGTAGGTTTTCCGGCACTTAACGTTATTTTCGAGGACGCCGCGCGGCGAGACTCCTGCGTGCTTTGCGGCCGCGGTGGGGGAATGCCGCGCATCCAGGTTGAGCTGTCGAAATGTTAGAAGCGCATGCCCGCGCCGGAATTCGTAACCGGCTTTTGCACAAGATCGGTCTCGAGGATTGGGACCTGATTGGCCCGCACCTGGAAGCGGTAACCTTGAAGGACCGTCAGGTGATCGAGGTCCCCACCAAGCCCATCACCCATGCCTATTTCCTGGAGACCGGCATCGCTTCGGTCGTGGCCGTGGATGCGGAGGATCATCGCATCGAGGTCGGCGTGATCGGCTATGAAGGCATGACCGGTGTGCCGCTGATCATGGGCGACGACCGGGCACAACATTCCACCTATATGCAGATCGGCGGCACCGGACATCGGATTTCCCAGGATGTCCTGCGCGGCGCCATTGCGGACAGCGAAGGCCTTCGCGCCTTGATGTTGAAATGGGCGCAGGGCTTCATGATCCAGACGGCACACACCGCGCTGGCCAACGGCCGCGCCAAGCTGGAGCAACGCCTGGCGCGATGGCTGTTGATGGCCCATGACCGCATGATCGGTGACGCCGTGCCGTTGACCCATGAATTCCTGGCGGTGATGCTGGGCGTGCGCCGGGCCGGCGTCACGGTGGCGATCCATGGCTTTGAGCGGCGCGGGCTGGTGACCACCCGGCGCGGCCAGCTGACGGTGGTCAACCGCTCGGGCATCGAGCAGATCGCCGGCAGCTTCTACGGGACTCCCGAAACGGAACTGCGCCGTCTGTTGGGCGACAAGACCGAGAAATAGCCGGCAAATAAGACTCGCCTTTTTCGGCGGGTACATGTTTTGTTCCGGCCATGTTGCCTCCCACAAGCGACGGCCAGCCGAGCGAAGCGAAGGCGTCGGCCGCGCGACCCCTGAAGAGCGACGGCCAGCCGAGCGAAGCGAAGACGCACGCCCCGCGACTTCCACAAAAGTTTGACGCTTGGTTTGCGGCCCGCGGCTGGCAGCCCCGGGCGCACCAGCTGGCGCTGGTCGAGCATGCGGAGCGGGGGGAGAGTGTGCTGCTGGTGGCTCCGACCGGTGGCGGCAAGACCCTGGCGGGTTTCCTGCCCACCCTGATTGAACTCGCCGACAAGCCCAAGAGGGCCCGCCGGCGCGGCCTCAACACGCTCTATATCTCTCCGCTCAAGGCCTTGGCGGTGGACGTGGCGCGCAACCTGGAAGCGCCCATCGCCGAGATGGATTTGCCCGTCGCGGTGGAAACGCGCACCGGCGACACGTCGGCGGCGCGGCGCCAGCGCCAGCGCTATGCCCCGCCGGATATCCTGCTGACCACGCCGGAACAATTGTCCTTGCTGCTGGCGCATCCGCGCGCGCGCACCATGTTCGAAAATTTGCACACCGTGGTGCTGGACGAACTGCATGCCCTCTACAATTCCAAGCGCGGCGATCTTCTGGCGCTGGCGCTGGCGCGGCTTTCCACCCTGGCGCCCAGCCATCGCCGGGTCGGTCTTTCCGCCACGGTGAAGGACCCTGCGCCTTTGCAGCGTTTTCTGATGCCGCAGCCGCCGCAGGGCGAAGTGCTGTCAGAAATCGTTATCGCCGCGGGGGGCGCGAAACCCCATATCGAGATCAGCGCCAGCGATTCCTACGTGCCTTGGGCGGGCCATCTGGCGCGTCACGCCATGCTGGATGTGATGGCGGCGATCCAGACTTCGAAAACGGCGCTGGTCTTCGTCAACACCCGCAGCCAGGCCGAGCGCACCTTTCAGGAATTATGGGCGATCAACGACAACAATCTGCCCATCGCGCTGCATCACGGCTCGCTGGCGGTGGAGCAGCGGCGCAAAGTCGAGGCCGCCATGACGCGGGGCGACCTGCGGGCGGTGGTCTGCACCTCCACCCTGGATCTTGGCATCGACTGGGGCGCCGTCGACAAGGTGATCTGCATCGGCGCGCCCAAGGGCGCCGCCCGCCTGGTGCAGCGCATCGGCCGCGCCAATCACCGGCTGGATGAACCCAGCGCCGCGCTGCTGGTCCCGGCCAACCGGTTCGAAGTGCTGGAGTGCAATGCCGCGCGCGATGCCGTGCTGGCAGGCGAACTCGACGGCGAGCGGTTGAAGGCAGGCTCGCTCGATGTGCTGGCCCAGCATGTACTGGGCACCGCCTGTGCGGGGCCATTCGATGCAGGTACGCTGTTTGCCGAGATACGCAGCGCCTCGCCCTATCATCACATCACCCGCGAGGATTTCGATGCGGTGGTGGATTTCGTGGCGACCGGCGGCTACGCCCTGCGCGCCTATGATCGCTATGCGCGGCTGCGCAAGACCGACGATGGCCGCTTGCGCTTGGCGCATCCACGTCTGGCCCAGGAATATCGTCTCAATGCGGGGGTCATCGTCGAAGACCCGATGGTGGAGGTCCGGTTGCAGGGCAAGGGCCGTCCGGTGGGCGCGGGCGGCCGCAAACTGGGAGAGCTGGAAGAATATTTCATCGAACAGCTTTCGCCCGGCGACACCTTTGTCTTTGCCGGCGATGTGCTCCGCTTCGAGGGGCTGCGCGAGACGGGGGCCTATGTCACACGCAGCAAGGACCCGGATGCGGAAATCCCGTCCTATAACGGCGGCAAATTCCCGCTTTCCACCTTTCTGGCCCAGCGGGTGCGCGAGATGGTGTCTTCGCCGGAAAGTTGGCAGCATCTGCCCGAGCCGGTACAGGAATGGCTGAAGATCCAGGAATGGCGCAGTGTCATTCCCAAACCGGGGCAGTTGCTGGTCGAAACCTTTCCCCGCGGCAACCGTCATTATCTGGTCTGCTATCCTTTCGAGGGACGCCTGGCGCATCAAACCCTGGGCATGCTGCTGACGCGCCGGCTGGAGCGGCAACG
>Ga0134125_10005171_pt1 | contig 14840 bp, 13 predicted proteins | sample KB31751_FD_96464 | JGI IMG/M metagenome (GOLD analysis project Ga0134125, IMG submission 96464) | Terrestrial soil microbial communities with excess Nitrogen fertilizer from Kellogg Biological Station, Michigan, USA - KB3-175-1 | ecosystem: Environmental > Terrestrial > Soil > Unclassified ... | reverse complement strand
TCGTCGAAGAACTCGGCGAGCGTGCGGCCCGCTTCGTCCTCGAAGGTTTGCGACGTCAGCTCCAGCTTCTGCACGCGATCGAGGCGGAAGGCGCGGAACGCCTGACGCAGCTCGCACCACGCCGCCACCGTCCAGCTCGCCCCCCAGAAGAACAACCCGAGCGGCCTGATTGTTCGCTCCGTCGCCGACTGCATTCGATCGACGTAGGCGACGCGCGCCTTGCGCCGCTCGCGGATGGCGCGGCGCAAGGTCGACAGCTCGTGCGCCGAGTTGGCCGGCACGTGATAGCCGGGCGCGAACAAGGGCGCCTTGCCGACGCGATCTTGCAGCCGCTCGGGCAGCACCGCCTCGACCTTGTGCACCACCGCGCGCGCCGCCTGGGCCAGCGTCTCGTCGCCCCAGCTCTCGACGACGCGCGCGCCGAGCACGAGCGCCTCCAGCTCGTCCTCGGTGAACATGAGCGGCGGCAGCTCGAAGCCGCGCTCGAGCGCGTAGCCGACGCCGGCCTCGCCGCGGATGGGCACGCCCGAGACGACCAGGTCGGCCACGTCGCGGTAGACGGTGCGCTCCGAGACGGCGAGCTCGCCGGCGAGCTGCCGCGCCGTCGTCAGCCGGCGACGGCGGAGATGCTGGACGATGCGAAAGAGTCGGTCGGCGCGGCGCATCGCGTCTCCTCCTGCACCCGGTCGAGCCAGGCGCTCAAGCGTGCCCGCCGAGCGATCGACTCGGCCTGCGGCACCGTCAGCGGCGTGCGGAAGCTGTGGAGCTGCCCGAAGAGCGCGACGTCGGCGACCGACAGCGCGCGGCCACACCAGAAGCCGCTCGCCGGGGCGCGCGCGTCGAGCGAATCGAGCAGCGACTCGAAGCGCGACCAGCAGCGCTCGGCGCCGGCGCGCCAGACGTCGCGGGCGTGCAGGCCGCGGAGCACGCGGGCGCGGATGCGCGGGACGATGAGGGCGCGGACGAACGCCGGCGCCTTGCCGAAGTAGGCGTCGCGCGTGACCGGCCAGTTGCGATCGTCGGCCCAGCGCGCGGCGACGAGGAAGCCGTTGATCGACGTGTCGGCGAATTCTTCCCATAGCCAGGCCTCGCCGTCGGCGGCGAGCGCGTGGGGTCGCAGGGTTACGATGAATTTCAGGATTTCAGTCGAATCATGCAGCGCCTGGCCGTCGGCGAGCAGCACCGGCACCTGGCCGGTCGGGTTGTGCTGCTTGTGGGCGTCGGGCCGCGACGCCAGCCGGCGCGCGTAGGTCAGCCCGGAGGCCTTGAGCGCGCGGTGAATCTTCAGGCAGAACGGCGAAAACGTCTCCAGTCCCGCCAGCTTGGGGTCTTCCAGCTCGCACAGCGTCAGCGTGTGGTTGTCCATGGCGGACAAGCTACGCCAGCCGTCCTGACAGCCTACTGTCAGGTATTTTTCAGGCTTGGGATCTCAGCGTTTCTGGAAGGCGAACCAGGTGTTCTTGCCCTCGCGGCGCACCAGCAGGCGCAGCATGTCGCCGTGGGTCACCGCGCGCACCGCCTTGGCGTAGTCGTCGAGCGTGGTGACGGAGATGTCGCCGACGCGGATGATGATGTCGCCGCGCTCGAGCCCCGACTCGACGGCCGGGCTGTCCGGCTCGACCGACATGACGACGACGCCGCGCAGCTGCGGATTGCCGAGCTCGCGCGCGATGCCGGGCGAGATCTCCGACACCGTCATGCCGAGCGGCGACTTGTGGCCGGGCGGCAGCTTCGGCGGCGCCGGCGGCGTCGGCTCCTCGGGCGCCGCCTGCAGCGTGACCTCCATCTTCGAGGTCGAGCCCTTGTGGTTCACCACCATCGGCACGCGCTTGCCCGACGGCGTCGTGGCCACGAGCCACATGAGATCGTCGGCGCGCTTGATCGAGTGGCCGTCGAAGTCGACGATGACGTCGCCGGTGACGAGCCCGGCGCGCGCCGCCGGCGAATCGGCGACCACGTCGCTGACGAGCGCGCCGCGGCGCTCCTTCAAGTTGAACGCCTTCATGAGGTTGATCGTCACCGACTGCGGATAGACGCCCATCCAGCTGCGCGGCGCCTTGCCGTACTTTTGCAGCATCGGCGCGATCACCTTGGCCATGTTGATCGGAATGGCGAAGCCGATGCCTTGCGCCTGCGCGTTCATCGCGGTGTTGATGCCGATGACCTCGCCGCGCGTGTTGATGAGCGGGCCGCCCGAGTTGCCGGGGTTGATCGACGCGTCGGTCTGGATGAAGTCGTAGTAGCCCGACTGCGAGCCGCCCGGGCGCACGTCGCGGCGCCCCTTGGCGCTGATGATGCCGGCGGTGACGGTGTGGTCGAGCCCGAAGGGATTGCCGACGGCCATGACCCATTCGCCGATCTGCACGTCGTCGGAGTTGCCGAGCGGTGTGACCGGGAGATCGGCGCCAGCCTCGACCTTGAGCAGCGCGATGTCGGTGTGCTCGTCGCGGCCGATGAGGCGCGCGGTGAGCTCGCGCTCGTCGGAGAGGCGAACGCGGATGTCGTCGGCGCCCTCGATGACGTGGGCGTTGGTGAGGATGTAGCCCGACTTCTGGATGATGAAGCCGGTGCCCTGGCCGCGGCCCATGCCGTGCGGCTTCTCGCCGCCGGAGCCGGGGCGCTCGTCGCCGATGTCGCCGGTCTGGATGGCGACGATGTTGACGATGGCCGGGCCGAGCGTGCGCGCCAGACGCACGAACGCCTGCATGTTGATGGGCGCGTTCGGCGGCAGCGCGCCGCGCGAAGGACCCTCGGTCCACAGCGGCTCCTCGGCGCGCGCCGCGGGAACGAAGAGGATCAGCGCGGCGAGGGCTCCGGCTACGACGCGGGCTGCGACGCCGGGTGCGACGCCGGCTGCGACGCCGGGTGCGACGATCGAAAAGCGCATTCGCAAGATTGTGCCACTCGCCTACTTCGGCGGCAAAGGGACCTTTACGTGGCGGGCCATGTCGGGCGGGCGCAGCTCTTCTTTGACCTTCTGCGCGACCTTCTTCGCCTCCTCTTCGGTGCCGTCGGCCAGATCGCGCGCCTCCTGCGTGCCGAAGATGGCGTGCACGTGGCCCCAGAGCGTGCGCTTGCCGAGCGGTACCGTCACCGAGAACCAGATGACAGCGACGAGCATGAGGCACGAGAAGAGGAAGCGCACGAGGCCGGTCAGCAAAGCTCGAACTCCTTGCAGAAGTCGAGCACGCCCGGCGGCGACGGCAGTCTCCGGTGCGCCTCGTTGGGCCACTCGTGACGGCAACGCTCGCTCGCGGCGTCGAAATGGGCGCAGTCCTCGCAGGAGAAACGCAGCGCGAAGGTCTCGCGCTCGGCGTCGAACTCCGTGGTCCAGGGCAGGCGCACCACCCCGAGCATGGTGCGGCCGGAGCGCGCCGTCAATGTGCTAGGCTGCGCGCGACATGGAGCCCGTCGACCACCTGATGCGCGCCATCGACCGCGAACGGCACGTGCGCGTGTGCGCCGCCGTGACCACGGCGCTCGTCGCCGAAGCGGCGCGGCGCCACGAGATGTCGCCGGTCGCGGCGCGCGCCACCGGACGGGCGCTGACCGCCGGCGCGCTGTTGGCCACGCTGACCAAGGGCGAAGAGCGGGCCACGATCCAGATCACCGGCGACGGGCCGCTCGGCTCGATCACCGTCGACGCCAACGGGTCGGGCGACGTGCGCGGCTATCCGGCGCATCCGGCGGCGGGCGCCGACTTCGGTCCCGAGCGTCACGTCGCCGAGGTGTTCGGACGCAACGGCGTGGTCAACGTGCTGCGCGATCTCGGGCTCAAGGAGCTGTACCAGGGGCAGATCGCGCTCGTCACCGGCGAGATCGACGAGGACCTCGAGGCCTACCTGCGCACCTCCGAGCAGGTGCCGTCGGCGCTCGGCTGCGAGGTGCTCATCGGCGACGACGGCAAGGTCGCGGCCGCCTGCGGCATCCTGGTGCAGGTGATGCCGGGCGGCGATCCCGACGTCGTGCGCGAGGTGCAGCACGCGCTGCGTACCGGCCGCCTCGGCGAGCTGCTGCGCGAAGGCGTGCGCTCGGCGCGGACCATCGCCGAGCGGGTGTGGACGCTCGGGCCGCTCGAGTTCGTCGGCGGAGAGCGCGCGGTGCGCTTCCAGTGCCGCTGCTCGCCGGAGCGCATCGGCGAGATGCTGGCGCTGCTCGGCACCGTCGATCTCGACGAGATGATCGCCGAGGACAAGCCGGCCGAGGTGGTGTGCAACTACTGCAACACGCGCTATCAGATCCATCGGCCCGAGCTCGAGCGCATTCGCGCGCGGGTGGCGCCGCGCGAGAGCAACTGATGACGGCGCCGCTCGAGGTCGCGCCCGAGGTCAAGGCCGCGCTCGACGCCGGCCGCGCGGTGGTGGCGCTGGAGTCGACGATCGTGGCGCACGGGCTGCCGTGGCCGGAGAACCTCGACATCGGCCGCGCGCTCGAAGAGGAGGTGCGCCGCTCGGGGGCCACGCCGGCGACGATCGCGGTGGTGGCCGGGCGCATCTGCGTCGGCATCGACGACGCCACGCTCGAGCGCATGGCCAAGGCGACGGGCGCCGAGCGCTGGCGCAAGGCGGGCGTGGCCGATCTGCCGATCTTGTGCGCGCGCGGCGAGAACGGCGCGACCACGGTGTCGGCGACGGCGTACGCGGCGGCGCGCGCGGGGGTCCGCGTGTTCGCCACCGGCGGCATCGGCGGCGTGCATCGCGGCGACTCGGGCGACGTGTCGAGCGATCTGACGACGCTGGCGAAAGAGCCGGTGGCGGTGGTGTCGGCGGGCTGCAAGGCGATCTTGGATCTGCCGCGCACGCTCGAGATGCTGGAGACGCTGGCGGTGCCGGTGCTCGGCGTGCGCACCAACGAGTTTCCCGCGTTCTATACGTACACGAGCGGGCTGCCGCTCGAGCATCGCGTCGACGACGCCATCGACTGCGCGACGATCCTGCGCGCGCACTGGGCGCTCGGACGCGCGGGCGTGCTGGTGGCCAATCCGATCCCGCGCGCGCACGCGCTCGACGCGGCGCTGATCGGCAAGGCCGTCGAGGATGCGCTCGCCGACGCGGCGCAAAAGAACATCCGCGGCAAGGCGCTGACGCCGCATCTGTTGGCGTATGTCGCGCGCGTGACGCAGAAGCGCAGCCTCGCGGCCAATCGCGTGCTGGCGCTCAACAACGCCACGTTCGGCGCCGAGCTGGCGGTTGCGCTGGCGGCGTTGCCGCCGCTGTAGGCGAGGCTCGGCGATGAAGAAGCGCGTCTTCCAGCGCTGGGCCGACGATCCGCCGGTGCTCGATCATCTGATCGAGGCGCGCCTCGGCGTGACGCGGTCCGAAGCGCGCGTGCTGGTGGCGCGCGGATCGGTGCAGATCGACGGTCGTCGCGCGACGAACGCCGAACGGACGGTGTCGGTCGGCGAGAAGGTGGCAGTGCACACCGGGCCGCTCGAGGTGCCGCCGCCGTTGATCTATGCGTATCGCGATCACGATCTCGCCATCGTCGACAAGCCGGCGGGGCTGCCGTCGCAGCCCGAGCCGAAGCAAGAGGCGCATTCGCTGACGGCGGCGGTGACGCGCGAGCTCGGCGTCGACGCGCGCGCGATGCATCGGCTCGACAAGGAGGCGTCGGGGCTCGTCGTGGTGGCGCTCCAGCGCGAGATGTACGAGCGGCTGCAGCGGGCGTTCGCCGAGCACGCGATCGATCGGCGCTATCTCGCCGTCGCCGGCGGCGAGCTCGTCGGCGACGAGACGGTGCGCGCGCGCATCGGGCGCCATCCGCGCGATCAGCGGCTGCGCGCGGCGCTGCCCGAAAACGGCAAGGAGGGCGATCCGGCCTGCACGCACGTGCGCTCGCTCGGGCACGGCACGCTCGACGGAGCGCCGATCACGGCCGTCGAGCTCGTGCTCGAGACGGGCCGGACGCATCAGATCCGCGTGCACCTGCAGTCGATCGGCCATCCGCTCGTCGGAGACGCGGCCTACGGCGGCGCGAAGTTCGAGCGGCTGTGCCTGCACGCGTACGCGGTCGAGCTGGCGCATCCGCGCACGGGCAAGCCGCTGCGCGTGAGCACCGCGCTGCCGGAGGCGTTCGTGCGGCTCGTGCCGCGCTTGACAAGCCCGTTCCGCTAGCGTGTAACCGCACCATGCGGATCTCGGTTCTGGCGACGGTGTTGATGGCGGCGAGCGGCGCGCTGGCGGCGCCCGCGCCGGTGGCGCATTGGGACACCGGCGGCAAGGGGTTCATCGACGACGCCTACGCGCTGCGCGACGACGGCAAGGCGGTCGCCTTCATCACCACCGACGGGGCGACCGACGCGACGCTGCACCTGGCGGAGGTCGGCGGCAAGGACGTCGCCGTCGCCGGCGCGCCGACGGACGCGCTGGCGCTGGCGTGGCTGTCGCCGGCGCGGGTCCTGGTGGTGCGCGGGCGCGACGGCACCTCGACGGCGCAGGCGTTCACCGCGGCGGGGCCCGACAAGGGCAAGCCGATCGGCCCGTTCAACAAATTCGCGTTCGCCACGCTCGACGGCAAGCGCGTGCTCGTGACCTACACGCGCAACGAGAAGAAGACCGTCGAGCACGCGCTCGTGGCCTACGCCGTCGACACGCTCAAGCCGGTCAAGCGGCGCACGTGGCGCGAGGACGCCGAGGGCCAGCTCAAGGTGGCGCCGTCGACGGTGAAGCCGCTGTGGTGGGCCGACGGCTTCACGGTGCTGGCGGCGCTGCGCGCCGGCGAGTTCGACAAGTCGCGCGACATGCGCCGGCCCGATCGCTACACGCGGCTCGACACGTTCGCGGGCAAGGTGCTCGTCGAAGAGGAAGTGAAGGACGTGCTCGGCTTCACGCAGATCTCGCTGGTGCGGCGCGATCAGCCGAACATGCCGGTGATCGCGCGCTTCTCGGACGATCGCAAGCAACTGCTCCTCGTCGACGGGATCGAGGAGCACGAGGTGAAGCCGGCGCGGCCGCTGTGGAAGTACGACGTCAATTCGCTGAAGTGGCAGACGATCGACGACAAGCGCGTGGTGCTGTCGTTGACGATCGATCCGGTGAACCCCGACGCGGTGGCGCGCAAGAAGGCGGATGCGGACGACATCGAGCTCTACGACGTCGATCGGAAGACGCTCGCGGCGACGCTGCGGCTGACGCTGCCGGGGCAGGGGCGCCCGTCGAGCTGGCAGGAAGAGCGCAATCGGCTGCTCCTCTTGCGCAAGGACAAGGGGTTCGATCGCGGCGGCATCGCGCTCGAGATCTACGAGCTCGGCGACGAGTCGCGCGCGGCGAAGTAGCCGGCGCGCGGCATCGCGAGGCTACGGGCGGAAGGCGAGGTTGTCGAGGGCGACGGCGCGCCCGCCGAGCAGCAGGGCGTCGTTCCACGCCACCACGAACTGGCGCTCCGGCTCGCACAGCGCGTGGTGCGTGAAGTCGAGCACCACCGTCGCCGTGCCGTGCGGCTGCACCTCCACCACCGTCGGGAAGCGCACGCCGCCCGAGTCGCCGTCGACCATCAGCCGGATCGCCTGCTCGGCGATGCGCAGCGGCTGATCGGTCGGATTGTCGACGCGCAGCTTCACGCCGAGATCGCGCGTGATCGGATCGCCCTTCTCGGCGCGATGGTCCTCGCAGTCCTGGCCGACGAGCGAGATGGCCACGCCCTCGCGCGAGGGGCGCGGGTTCTGCACCGCGCCCGCCTTCAAGTAGCAGCCGGACGCCATCGCCAGCGCGCACAACCACGGCAGCCTCATGAACGCCTCCTCCGCACCAGGAGCAAGTACATCACGGGGACGAGGAAGAGCGACAGCACCGTCGACGACGTCAGGCCGCCGACGACGGCGAGCGCGAGCGGCTGGTTGGCCTCGGTGCCCTGCTCGAGCCCGATCGCCGTGGGGATGAGGCCGATCACCGTCGCCAGCGAGGTCATGACGATGGGCACGAAGCGCGAGCGCGCCGCCTCGACGATCGACTCCACCGGCTCGGCGCCCTCGTCGAGCCGGCGGGCCGCGTCGTCGACGAGGAGGATGCCGTTCGACACCGCGATGCCGATGACCATGAGGATGCCCATGAGCGCGGTGATCGAGAAGCCCTGGCCGGCGGCGAGCAGCGCCGTCACGATGCCGACGAGCGCCACCGGGATCGTGAAGAGCATGATGAACGGCAGCCGCAGCGAGCGGAACTGCGACGCCATGATCATGAACACCACCATGACGGCGAGCGCGAGCGCCAGGCCGAGGCCGCCGAAGGTGGTGCGCATGAGCTCCACCTGTCCGACGAAGCTGACCTTGACGTGCGCGGTGCGCGGATCCTTGGCCAGCGCCTTCTCGATGGCGTCGGCGGTCGAGCCGAGATCGCGTCCCTCGACGGCGGCGAGCACGTGCGCGGCGCGCTGCAGCTGGTTGCGCTCGATGGCCACCGGGCCCGTCGAGCGGCGGATGTGGCTGTAGGCGCCGAGCGTGACCGGGCGGCCGGCGTCGGAGACGAGGACGGGCAGCTCCGCCAGCGCGTTGGGATCGGCGACGGCGTGGTGATCGTAGTAGGTGACGACGTAGTACGACTGGCCGTTGCCGGCGTCGATCCACACGCCCGGCGTGTTGATGTTGCCGAGCGTGGCCTCGAGCGTCGACTGGCCGACGGCGCGCGCGGAGACGCCGACCATGCCGGCGCTCTCGCGATCGACGTCGACGCGGACCTCGGGGTAGCGGATGTCGAGCGTCGAGCGCACGTCGCGCACGCCGGGGATGGTGCGCATCACCTCGGCGACGGCGTGCGCCTGCTCGTCGATGGCCTCGAGCTTGTCGCCGCGGATCTCGGCGACGAGCGGCACGACGTAGCCGTTGTTGAAGACGCTGGCGACGAGGCCGCCGGGCGCCTGCAGGAACTCGACGCCGGGGAAGTCGCGCTCCAGGACCGCGCGCGAGCGATCGGCGATCTCGCGCTGCGACAGCTTGCGCTCGTCGGGCGGGCGCAGCGCCAGGCGGATGAAGCCCATGTAGGGGCCCCAGTTGGGGCTGGTCATCGCCGAGCGCGCGTTGTTGGGCGAGCCGACGTTGGCGAGCACCAGCGTCACGTTCTCCTTGCCCATCGCCTTGCCGAGGTGCTTGCCGATCTCCCCGGTCATGCGCGCCGCTTCGGTGAGCGAGGTGCCCGGCGAATAGCGCACGTAGACGCGCTCCATCGACTCGTCGATCTCGGGGAAGAAGGTGCTCGGCAGCCGCGCCGCGACGGTGGCGGCGACCACCACCAGCACCACCGACGCCGCGATCACCAGGCCCTTCAAGGGCAGCGTGCGGCGCAAGACGTCGGCGTAGCTGTTGGCCAGGCGATCGATGGCGTGCTCGACGCGCTTCCAAAAGCCGCTCGGCTCGTGGTGCCCGAGGAAGTAGCGGCACGCCACCGGCGTCACGCACACCGACACGAAGTACGACGCGATCATGGCGACGGCGACGGTGAGCGCCAGCGGCGCGAACAGCTTCTTGGCCAGGCCCGCGAGCAGGATGACCGGCAACAGCACGGCCATCGTCGTGAGCGTCGAGGCGAGCACCGGCAGCGCCACCGCGTTGGTGCCATGCAGCGCCGCCTCGGCGATGGTCATGCCGCGCCGCTGATGGCGGTGGATCGATTCGAGCACGACGACGGCATCGTCGACGAGCCGTCCCATCGCGAGTGTGAGCCCGCCGAGCGTGAAGGCGTTGAGCGTCTGTCCCTCGGCGTAGAGGACGATGAGCGTGATGGCGAACGACAGCGGGATGGCGACCGACACGATCAAGGTGCCGCGCGTCGACTGCAGGAAGATGAGGATGACGATGGCGATCAGCACCAGCGCCTGCACGACCTCCTTCTTGAGCCCGCCGTAGGCGGTGCGCACGAAGGTCGACTGGTCGAAAATAGGCGTGACCTCGACGCCGGGCGGCAGATCCTTGAGATGGGCAACCGTCTGTTTGACGGCGTCGACGATCGCGATCGTGTTGCCGCCGGGGATGCGCACGACGTTGAGGTAGACCGCGTCCTGGCCGTTGACCGACACGTTCTGCGTCTCGGGCGCGCCGCCGTCCTCGACGCGCGCGACGTCGCGGATGCGCACCGGCTTGTCGCCGCGGCGCACGATCACGGCGTCGCCGATGGCGGCCACGTGCACCGGCACGGCGTTGGTGTAGACGTTGGCGTCGAACTTTTTGCCGATCATCTCGCCCGACGGCAAGAGCGCGTTCGACTGCGCCACCGCGGCGGCCACGTCTTGCGAGGTCAGGTGGCGCGCCTCGGCCTTGGAGGGATCGACGACGACGTTGATCTGGCGCTGCCGTCCGCCGTTGAGGCCGGCCGAGGCGACGCCGGGGATGCCTTCGAGCAGCGGCTCGATGTTGTTGAAGGCGTAGTCGTAGAGCTGCGGGCCGCTGAGGCCGCCGCCGGCGACCGCGACCTGCACCACCGGCGCGTTCGACGGGTCGTACTGCAGGACGAACGGCGGCAGGATGCCGAGTGACTTCGGGATCGCCGCCATGGCGAACGCCGCCTGCTGCTGCACCAGCGTCTGCGCCGAGTTGAGGTCGGTGCCCCACTTCAGCCACACGTAGATGATCGACAGGCCGTTGCGCGAGGTCGACTCGACGTGGTCGACGCCGGGCGTGGCGCTCACGTACTTCTCGAGGCGCCACGTGATGGTCTTCTCGACGTCCTTGGGGCCGAGGCCGGGCGCCTGCGTGCCGACGACGAGCACGGGCGGCGTGAGCTCGGGGAAGGTGTCGACGCTCATGCGCGGCGTGACCACGAAGGCGAAGACGGTGAGCCCGAGGCACACCATCAGCACCGCGATCGGATTGCGCAGCGCCAGCGCGGTCACGACTGTCCTCGCAGACGGCCGCTCACAGCGTGAACTCCTTGGCCGCGACCTTGTCCCCGTCGTCGAGGAGCGCGCGCCCTTCGATCACGATCGGCGTGTCGGCCTTGAGCTTGGGCTCGACGTAGAGCGTGCCGCCCGCCTCGCCGAGCACCTTGTAGACCTCGCTCTTGGCGACGTCGCCGTGCACCGCGAACAGCGTCGCCTTCTCGCCGCGCACCGTGGCCGCGCGCAGCGGCACCTCGGTCGCCGGCTGCGGCGTGCCGACGTCGATGGCGAGGCGCACGGTCGAGCCGACCGGCAGCGCGTGGTTCGCGTTGGGCACGTCGATCTCGAAGTGCACCGTGCGCGTGGCGTCGTCGGCGGCGGGCGCGCGCCGGCTCACCACCGCGTCCAGCTTGGCGCCGGTGGCCTCGACGACCATCTTGACGGCGGTGCCCGGCGCCACGACGCTGAAGTCGGACTCGGGCGCGTCGGCGACGATGCGCACCTGGGTTCGATCGATCACCGTCGCCACCGGCTGACCGGGGCGCACGTAGGCGCCCGGATCGACGAAGCGCTCCGACACCTCGCCGGCGAACGGCGCGCGCAGCACGCAATCGTCGACCTCGAGGCTGCGCGAGACGAGCGAGGCGCGCATGCTCTCCGCTTCCGCCTTCTCCGCCGCCGATTTGGCGTTGAGCTGCTCGAGCTCGTTGGCCGAGGCAAAGCCGCCTTCCTGCATCTCCTTGGTGCGGTCGGCCTCGTGCTGGACCGCGGTCTGGCGCTCCTCGATGGCGTGCGCGCGCGCGGCGATCTCGCGCGTCGCCGCCGAGGCGTTGCGGCAGTCGAGCGTGGCCAGCACCTCGCCGCGCTTGACGACCGCGCCCGGGCGCACGAGCACGGTGCCGACGTAGGCCGAGACGTACTGCGGCCCCACGCGCGCCGCGTTCCACGACTTGGTCGTGCCGACGTAGGTGCGCTCGGGCCGGAAGGTCGTCGCCTTCGCCTTCAGCGTCGACACCGGCTTCGGCGTCGACGCCAACGCCACGTCGTTCACGCGCGACGACGCGCGCAGGTACATGCCGATCATGGCGACGAGCACCATGCCGACGCCGAACAAGATCACTGTGCGCATTTGCCCATCCCGCAGTTGCCCATGGCGCGGCCGAGCGCGGCCCGCGCGCGCGCCACGTTGAAGCGACCCACGGCCAGCTCGAGCTGGCTCGAGGTCAGGAGAGTTTCGGCGTCGGCGAGCTCGACGATGGTGCCGAGCCCGGCCTTGAAGCGAGCGTCCGCTTGCGCCTGGTTGGCGCGCGCGGCATCCACCGCAGTTTGCAAGCGCGGCAACGTCTGCAGCGCGGCGTCGAGATCGAGATAGGCCCGCTCGGCGGCGAGCCCGACGTTGGTGCGCGACAGATCGAGCTCGGCGCGCGCCGCGTCCTCGCGCGATTGGGCCGCCGACCGGCGCGCCAGCACGGTGGCGTCGAAGAGGTTCCACTGCAGCACGAGGCCGAGGTGCCAGTTGGCGACGTCGGGCAGCCAGCCTGAGCCATACGGCGTGTCGCCGCTCGACGGGGCCGCGCCGCCGGCGCGACCGGTCAGCGCCGCCGAGGCAAACACGTTGGGCAGAAGCTCGCGCGTCACCGCGCGCACCGCCGCGTGCTCGGCGTCGAGCCTGGCGATGGCCGCGAGGATCGCCGGGTTGCGCTCGGCCGCGGTGCGCATCGCCTCGGCGAACGCGGGCGCCGCCGTGAGATCCTCGGGCTGATCGGCGGCGTCGACCTCGAGCTGATCCGATCCCATCGCCGCCGCCAGCGCCGCGCGCGCGATGCGCAGGCCCGAGCCGGCCTGGATGCGCCGCACCTCGAGCGCGGCGACGTCGGCTTGCGCGCGCGTGAGATCGATCGGCGGCCGCATGCCGCTCTTCGTTCCCGCCTGCGCGTAGTCGCGATGCGTGAGCGCGCGCTTGTAGGCGTCCTCGGTCGCCGTCTGCACGGCCTTGCCGGCGAGCACCGCGTGGTACGCCTCCTCGACGGCGAGCCCGACGTCCATCGCCGCGGCGTCGGCATCGGCGCGCGCAACCGCGGCCTGCGCGTCGGCGACCGCGATCTGCGCCGAGATGCGCCCGAAGCCGTAGACCTCTTGATCGATGCCGATACCCGCGATCGTCGACGCCGACGGCGCCCAGCCCGCGGTCGCCTGCGTCTGCGACTTGGAGCCGCCGATGCGCGGGATGTCGATCTCGGGCACGCCGAGGTAGCTCGCCGTCGTGTTGTTCGATGTAGCGATGAACGCCTGCGCGGTGGCGCCGACCTGCGGCAGCCACTGCGCGCGCGGCACGCGCGCCTCGGAGCGCCGCGCGGCCAGCTCGGCGAGCGCGGCGCGGATCCGCGGCTGATGCGCGCGCGCGTAGTCGAGCGCCTGCGGCAGCGTCATCGCCGGCGCGGCGACCGCGGGTGCGACGGCGGCGGTGAGGACGAGGGCGGCGAGCATCGGTTGCCCGCCCATGAGCAGGAGGCGTGCCACGGCAAGCGCGCGGAATCGCTGATTGCGGATCGGCCGCGGGCCGTTCATCGTCATGCACAATGCATGAGTCGCGCGGCTGGCACACCGCGTGCTTGGGCCGAGGCGCATGCGCACCGTGCTCCTGGTGATCGAGGATCGCGCGCTCTCCGACGTGCTCGCCGAGGCGCTCGTCGACGGTGGCTACGCGATCGCGCAGGTCGACGACAGCGACGCGGCGGTGCGCGCCCTCGACGAGCGGGCGTTCGATGCGGCCATCGTCGATCTCGACACCCGCGCGCGCGACGGGGTGCGCCTGATCGCACGCGTGCGCGCCGCGCATCCGGCGACGACGGTGATTGCGCTGTTGCCGTGCGGCGGAATGCCGGACGGCGCAGGGCCGCCGCCGTACCATCTGGCATTGGAGAAGCCCGCTCGCCTGGCGGCAGTCTTGTCGGCGGTGAGCGCGGCACATGCCGCAATTCGCAACTGATCGGCTGGCCGAGCGGCCCGGGGTGTTGCAAAATGCATGAGTGGGCATGAGGGCGGGTAGGACCCCACGTGGGCTGTCGGTCGCCGTCGTCACGTCGGTCGGGCTGGTGTTCGCGCTCGCCTACGTCGACTCGCGGCGCGAGGAGGCGCGCGCGCTCGACGACTTCACCGGCGAGCAGGCGGCGCTGGCGCGCACGCTGGCGACGACGATGTCGGCGCGCGTGGCGACGATCTTGCGCGACCTCGGAACGGTGGCGTCGTCGCCCGAGGCGCTCGATCGGTTGGTGGCGCCGGGCGGCGCGTACGACGCGCTGGTCGTGCTCGACGCCGACGGCAAGCCGGCGCGCGTGGTGCCGGCCGACGTCGAGGGCGAACGGCGCGCGCTCTTGCCGCGGCTGTTCGCGGCGGCGAAGCCGGGCGGTGCGGCGGTCGTCTCCGAGCCGATGAGACGGTTGCGCTGGTTCCTCGAACGCAACGCGCGCGGTGCGGCCGCGCTGCTCGTCGACACCAATCATTTCTTCGAGGGCGCGGCGCCGCTGCGCCGGGTGGTGATGGACGACGCGGGCCGCTGGCGGGTGTCGGGCGGCGACGGGGAGACGACCTCGTGGCAGACCAGGCACCCGCCGGAGCTCGACGAGCTCTTGACGGCGATGGCGCGGGGCGGCGAGGGCACCGAGTTCCTGGGGCGCTCCTCGGCGGACGCGCTCGGCCTCGGGCAGCGCTCGGCGGTGGCGGGCTTCGCGCGCGTGCCCGTCGGCGATGCGACCTGGTCGCTGGCGGTGGTGGCGTCGGCCAAGCGCGTGCGCGATCGGGCGCGGCTGGCGGCGTGGCGCCTGGCCGCGGCGACGGCGCTGACGGCGCTCATCGTCGGCGTGTTCGGCGTGGTGCTGACAAGGCAAGAGCGGCGCGCGCAGGAGCTCACCGTTGCGCTGCGCCTGGCGGAGGCGACGGCGGCGCTGCGCGAGCGCAGCGAGAAGCTGGTCGAGAGCGTACCGCTCGGCGTCCTCGCCGTCGACGCCGCGGCGCGGGTCACCGCCGTCAATCCGTTC
>Ga0134125_10005170_pt1 | contig 14842 bp, 14 predicted proteins | sample KB31751_FD_96464 | JGI IMG/M metagenome (GOLD analysis project Ga0134125, IMG submission 96464) | Terrestrial soil microbial communities with excess Nitrogen fertilizer from Kellogg Biological Station, Michigan, USA - KB3-175-1 | ecosystem: Environmental > Terrestrial > Soil > Unclassified ... | reverse complement strand
TCTATAGTGTTATCTTTTGATGACATATTCTACGTGTAATCCCTTGGTATTTTTGTATTTTCAATATGATATAAAGCCCATTTGTGAATTTTTAGACACTTGGAAATCTGTTTTCTACCTTCCTGGCTGCCTGATTTTCAAACTAATCTATTTATCTACGGCTAATCCACATTTTGTTAACCGTGAAAAAGATACTCAAGGACAAAAAGGAAGAGCCAGCTTCTGAGATTAGAAAGCCAGAACCAGAGCCAAGTACCAAGATAACAGATTCCAACTATAACAGAAACAAGCACTACAAAAAGGGAGTCTCCCTCATGGCAGATGAGAGATTAGAGGATGCGGCAAGGGCATTTGAGGATGCACTACGAATCGACCCAAGACACATGGAATCTCTTCTCAAGTTAGGATATTCACGTTTTCACATGAATGATTTTTCAGGTGCAATGGAATCATACAACAAGGTCCATGAAATTGATGTCGCAAATGCCGAAGCATGGAACCTGAAAGGTCTGATTTACTATCAACAAAAAAATTATGATAAAGCATTAGACAGTGTAGAAAAGGCAATTGATTCAAACTCCACCGATGGAATGTCGTGGTACAACAAGGCATGTTACCACTCTTTATTGAATCATATACCAGAATCTATCGAGGCATTAAAACGCTCAATTGAGATTGATGTCAAGAATGCAAAAAAAGCAGTAAGAGACAAGGACTTTGAAAACATCAGAACCGATGAAGGATACAGAAGAATTGTTGAAGTTGTGGTACTAGAATCAGTAAGACAAGGATATCGTAAAGTGGGACAGATTGTCTGGACTACAATGGTTGGTAAGCTCGAAGTAGAAGATGCTGCAAGAAAACTGGTTGAGAAAGGATTACTGATAAAAACAGAAAAAAATCTTGGACTGCAAAAAGTCGAAGAGTTTGAAATTGTTCCAGAACTTGCAGAAAAAATTGGTGTAGAAAAGAAAGGTTTCTTTGGCGCCGCAAAAAAATCCCAGCCAATTGTAATACAAAATCTAAAGGAGATAAACGAGGCAGTGCAATCTACCAAGACATCAATTGAGAAAGGAGATGTCAAGGAAATTATTTCAAATCTTGATATATTCATTGAACCTACACAGAAAGGCGGACAGATGATTGAATACTTTTTTGAAGAGCATCGAGACATTAGGTTATACAAGGTAAGACTCACAGACAAGGGAGTAGAATATTTCCAGGCAAACAAACAGAAGATGATGGACTTGTTTAACAACATTGAGATGATGATAACAAAGAAACTTAGAAACGAAGCAGCTAGTCAGAATTCCTAGAATTTATTCAGCAGACAGATCCCAATAGTTTGCATCATTTTGCTTTTCTATTGGTTTTTCAAGGGACTTCCATTCTTTGAATGAGCGCACATAGAGCTTGACATTATCCATGCCTAGTGATTTTAGTGCATAATAGCCCAAGCCTGAGAGTGTGCCTACACTTCCACAATATGTGATTATTTCAGAATCTGGTGCAATGTTTCTATTTTGTATCAGTCTTCTAAGATCCTCTTTTGGTCGTAGTATGTTTTGGCCTGATGCAAGCATCCTGTATGGTATATTGATTGCGCCAGGGATGTGCTGCTCAAGATAGTTGAGCCTCTCCCTATTGTCTACAAGTATTGCGCCCTTTTCCTTGGCAGGTACAAGATAATCCGAAGTTGCAAGAATTTGTGGTTGCAGTTTTAGCGAGTGGTTTGTTTTTACAGGTGATGGAATCTCAGAACTTGTTTCAAGTCCAAGCTTTTTCCATGTTCCATATGTGACATCAAGAAGTGATACATCTTCATGGCCAATGTATTCAAGTGTCCACGCAACTCTTGATGCAAGCGCACCAAATGTATCATCATATACTACAACAGGTGTCTCGTCGCCAATTCCAAATGACTGGGCATATTGGAGAACTTTGTCTGGACTGTCATCTGCAAGAAGACTTGCAAGTGGGAGGTTTATTGCTCCTGGAATGTGACCTTGTTTGTAATCATCTTCTTTTCTGATATCAAGAACCTTGACACTCTTGTCACGTATCTCAGAACGTAACTTGTCTGCATCAACTGTAATGCGAGTAGTTTTTTCTTTGCTCAAGCCGCACATTCGCCCCTTCCTGTCTTGGTGTGGTAGCTTCCATCACTTCCATAGTCTGCGTAAAAGTCTTCATCCTGATCTTTTGTGGGAGCAATCACAACAGGTTTGAGCAACTCTTTGATATCATCAAGAGATTTTATTTTTGGACCGCCATTTCCTTCTATGACTCTTTTTACCCATAGATCAAGCGTCTCACCTGATTTTTTATCAGACTTGAATATCTCTACTATTTTTAGAATTGTTGGAATCACTCTCTTTGCTGGAACTTTAGTACATGAATGTCCAAGTGTTGTGGTTTCATCTGCTCTTCCTCCAAGTGACATGCTGTACAATGGATACATGTCCTTTCCAAGCCTTCCTCCACCACCATAGAATCCAATTGTTGCAATCTCGTGCTGGCCACAAGAGTTGGGGCATCCGCTTATCTTGATTGTAGAGTTTCGAAGATCATCATCTTCGTCGATTTTTAGTTCAATGAATTTTCGTTGTACTTCTTTTGCTAGTCTATGTGAATTTGTCAATGCCAGGTTACACGAAGTTGTTCCAGAACAACCTACAACAGAGGCCATTGTGAGCGCGCCAGGATTTGCAAGACCAACTTCTAATAGTTTAGAGTAAACTCTTGGGAGATCTTCGTCTCGCACCCAGCGAAATACCATGTCTTGTGTAAAGCCGTTTCTTATCTGTCCGTCTGCAGTAAACTCTCTTGCAATATCAGCAATGGCTCTTAGTTGGTTTGATGTCACATCACCTGACTCTAGTGTAAGAAATACGCAACTAAATCCTGGTTGCTTTTGTTTGAATGTGTTTGATTTTACCCATCTTGCATATCCTTGTGGAACAGACGGTATCTCTGAGCTTATCGATATCTTTCTCATTGATTCTACGGTCTTGTCAACTTCGAGTTTTATGATAACTGACAAGAGCATCTTTATCATTGCCCTTTCTTTTAGTACCAAGTTTTGGAATTTTTCCCAGCCCATCTCGTTTACAAGATAACGCATTCTTGCGCGAGCCATGTTTTCCCGGTTTCCAAGTCTGTCAAATATTCTAATTACTGAAACTATGGTATACAACAATTCATCTTCTGAAGTAAATGGTTCCAACTGGTGGCCAACAAACGATTGTGCACCCAATCCTCCACCTAGAAATACTTTGAATCCGCGTTGTGGTTTTCCGTTTACTTCGCCTTGTTGAGGAATCAATCCAATGTCTACCATTCTTGCCATTCCATGTTTTTCACAGCATGTGAAATTTATCTTGAATTTTCTTGGGAGTGCCTGGCACAGTGGATTTCGTAAGAGAAACTTGGTTGCACCAACTGCATAAGGAGTAGGATCAAAGACTTCGTCTGGACAGACACCTGCAAGAGGACTGCACATTATACTTCGTACAGAGTTTCCACATGCCTCTCTTGTTGTCATTCCAGATTCTGCAAGTCCTCGCAGAACTTCAGATACATCTTCTAATGCTACCCAGTGTAGCTGAAAGTTTTGTCTTGTGGATACATGTGCACTGCCTATTGAGAACTGCTCACTAAGATCTGCAATTTTTTCTAGTTGTTCGGAATAAACTTCGCCTGCTGGAAGTTTTAGTCTAATCATGCTGTAATCATCAGTCATTCTGCTGCCATAGGCCCCATGCTGCAGCCTGAATCTTCGAAAATCGTCACGGTTAATTTTTCCTTGTCTGAATAACTTTACCATCTCAGAGAATCGTTCAGCTTCCTCTAGTCGTCCCCAGTTTATCTTGTGTTTTGGGACATTATCTGGTTTAGACTGGATACTAGTATTGCTCAATTATTGTAGCTAGTCTTCAGAAAGCATATAAATTTTGTATTAAGTAGCCTTTTCCTCCACATAATGAGATAAACAGGAAAATTTTGCCACACTTGTTCCAAACTTTTGGAATTAGCCTTTACGGGTCATGTTGGCAATCTGCGGTTATTTCACAGGTATCATTATTTTCTCTACTTTAATGCCCTTATCTCGATTGCAACATCATCCCAAAAATCTGCGCTGCTTGCAGTCCACTTGCATGTGACAGCACGTGGTGTTGGTACAATTTTAGAGCTTGATGCGCCGGTGATAGTATCTGCCATGTTGACATCCCATTGTTGTGCACATGTGGAAGAACCAAGTGTGGAACCTCCATAAATTGATGGCAGGTCAAGGACCCAATCATTTGAGAACTTTGTTGTAAGCGATATGGTAGGACTGTTTGGATTTGTATTGTGTCGTACTGCTTTTGTAGGCATTGGATTTGTCTGGTTTACCCCAGAAAATGAATATGCCCCAACTACAGTAGATGCTGGTCCATTCATTGTAACTACAATGGCACCATTGCCTGTTGGATTTTTGAGATACCAAAACTCTGCGTCATTATTATAAAATGACCCAACTTTTTTTGTCAGATGTACACCGCCAAATGTAATTGAACTTACGTCGCTGCTATCTGCACTTATACCTACAACAAGTAGTCTATTGTTGCCAGTTCCAACATCAAAGTCGGAGAGCATGATTTGGTGTGAGGATGACGATGTAGAACCAGATGTTGATTGTACATTGTTTAGTACAATACCGCCTGTTGTATCAGTACTAGTAGTTGCAGATGCTGTATCTGATGGAGAACTAGTACCAATATCGTTTATTGCGGAGACACGATAAGTGTAGCTAGTACCCTGAGATAGTCCAGTATCATTGTATGCAGTATCATTATTGCTTGTGTTGGATGTAACGGTATACCACGTATTGCCATTATCCAGGGATCGTTCAATATCATATCCTGTAATTTCAGAACCGCCATCATTTGTAGGTGCAGTCCAGGACAAGTTGATTTGTGATGTTGAGATGGTTGTTGCATCTAGTCCTGTTGGTGGAGATGGTACAGTTATGCTACTAGATGTAGTAGCAGACGCAGCATTTGATGGAGAACTAGTTCCTACTGAATTGATTGCTGATACACGATAAGTGTAAGATGTGTTTTGATCCAATCCTGTATCAGAATATGTTGTAGATGTACTACCAGTGTTTGCAATTATGGTTGACCATGTAGAGCCTGCATCAGTTGATCTTTCAATTTTATATCCAGTTATTTCAGAACCTCCATTGTTTGCAGGAGATGTCCACGATAGACTGATTTTAGATGAAGACGCTTCCATAGCCTGCAAGTTTTGCGGTGCAGATGGAGAAGCAATCCATTGTACATTGTATGTTATTGGATTGCCAAGAGTTGAAAAAGTTGAAAAAAATACAGATTGTGAAAAATACCCAGGATGAGGGTTTGTTAGAGTTCTACTGATTGTCACGTTTTGGTCTGGACTTATGCTGGTAGTTGTACTATCTGGGACACAGTGGCCATCTGCAAAAGCAAAAACATTATCATGATACCAAGTGGTTCCAGGATCGGTATTGTTTTGAGAGCTCATATTGGAAGTATGTATCACAAATGTCACATTGTAATTGTCTAATGTGTTGACATTAAAGGTCACACCAGGATTTGCTATTGGATCAAACGTGTTACTGCCGTTATCGATTGTAAAGTATACGATTGGACCGTCATATCTATTGGCACAGATAGATGGTGCATCACCCATTGCAAATACTGGATTCATTGAGATGCAAAGTGTGACACAAAGGATCGAAGCAAAGAATACAGTGAGAATATACTTGCCATGATAATTTCTGGGCATTTCTGGCACGAATTATCAATTACTGTAGTAACACATTACATATCTGGGTATACTGTGATTATTCTGTAAGATGGATACAGTCCAAAAAACACGTCTCAAAGATATTTCATGAAAATGTACAGTTACAAAGAACCAGAAAAGAGTTAAATGGTGACCGGCAAGAAAAAAACAGCGTGTCAACCAAGATAAGCCTTGCCCTAATAGGAATGGGAAATGTATCCACTACACTTGTCAAAGGTTTTGAATATTACAAAAATTCTACTGAAGGTTTGTGGCATCCAAAGATAGGCGGGCTTACACTAAATGACTTTACAGTTGTTGCAGTGTATGATATCGACGCAGCAAAGGTTGGAAAAAATATTTCAAGTTTGGTAAACGGTTCCAAGTCAGACTTTGGAAACTTGACAGTCCAGCCAGGAATTTCAGAAGATGTTGCACCTGGACACATTTCAAAAAACGGACAGACAAAATCATCAAGCTATGACGAATTTGTAAATTCTCTTAAAAAAGCCAAGCCAGATTTTCTTGTAAACCTCATCTCATCAGGAATGGAAAAAAGCAGTGAAAAGTATGCAAAAGCTGCACTTGATGCAGGATGTTCTTTTCTTAATGCAACAGCTACCAAGACTGTTACCGAGCAGATACAAAAATCGTTTGAATCAAAGGGATTACTCATACTTGGAGATGATTTGATGAGCCAGTTTGGAGGCACTGCATTTCACAGAGGCATGATTGATTTCATGGCAAGCAGAGGAATATTCTTGAAAAAAGCATACCAGCTTGATGTTGGCGGTAATCAGGATACACAGAGTACAATGGCAGAAGAGACAAGGGAAAGAAAGAGGCAGATAAAGACAGAATCCATTGCAGTAGAATCACCAATTCCTTTCATGTCAACAGCAGGTACTACAGAATATGCAGAACAGCTTGGCGATTCTAGAGTTAGTTACTATTGGATGGAGGCAAAAGGATTTCTTGACTCTCCCATTGAGCTTGACTTGTCACTTCGTACAAATGACAGCACAAACGGCTGTAATGTAATAGTCGATGTCATTCGTGCTGCAAAAAGATCAATTGACAAAAAAGACTTTGGCAAATCAGACATAATCTCAGCATATGCATTCAAGAGTCCATCAAAGAAGATGCACATACGAGAATGCATCAAGGCGTTTGAAGACGCGTTTGTAAACTGAGCAAACTATTAATGTGCAAAAAAACGGATTATTTTTCATGCAAAAAGCAACTCTAAGCGACGAAGCCCCAAAGATTTTTGCAGATTTAAGAGAAGTTGAGATTACAAGAGCGATTGCAAACGAGTTTCATTCAGTACTAATTGACAGATCAGATTCTGACGTTATAATTATCGGTGCAGGTCCAGCAGGACTTACTGCAAGCAGGGAATTATCATTAATGGGATTCAAGGTCCTAGTAATAGAACAGAACAACTACCTAGGTGGAGGGTACTGGCTTGGAGGATACATGATGAACCCTGTAACGGTTAGGGCTCCAGCTCAAAAGATATGGGACGAGTTGGGAATTCCATACAAGCAAGTTGCAGAAGGCCTCTTTCTAACACCTGGACCACATGCAGTATCAAAATTGATTGCAGCAGCATGTGATGCCGGAGTAAAATTCTTACAGCTAACCAAGTTTGACGACCTAGTTTTGAAGAACGGTCGTGTCTCAGGAATTGTAGTAAACTGGATGCCAGTATCCGCACTTCCAAGAAACATAACATGTGTAGATCCAATTGCACTAGAATCCAAGATGGTAATTGATGCATCAGGCCATGACTCTGTCGCAGTAAAAAGACTGGTCGACAGAAAACTTGTAGAATGGAAAGGAATGGACCCAATGTGGATAGACGATGGCGAGAACAGAGTTGTCTACAAGACAGGTGAAGTATATCCAGGACTGGTCATTTCTGGAATGTCTGTAACTGAGACATATGGTCTTGCAAGAATGGGCCCAACTTATGGTTCCATGTTATTATCAGGCAAAAAGGCAGCCGAAGTAACAGCCGCCAAGCTTAGAGAACTAAGAAGATAAATCAATTCACTTTCAAAACTATTTGATGAAAATATCGCAGATTTTTCTCTATGACGAGCCATCAGTTCCAGAAATCAAGATAAATGAACTGGCCAAATTCATAACAGAAACATTTGGAGTGCAAGTTCATGTGAGAAAAAGTTTCTTTTCACATTTCAAACAAGACAGAGAGACTGCAGCAAAACTTGCATCATCAAGGGTTTTCAATCCACAGGCGCCATTTGAGGTACACATCCCAACAGAGGAGGAGATTAATTTTGAAGAGGAATCATTTGGAAACAATCCCGCTCCAGACAACATTGTATTGTATGACGGTTTTGAGTTGCAAAAAATAATGTTAGACAAAATTCCAAGCGATGAACTGTCAAGGGATATATTTCATCTTGCCTTTACTACAAGACTTTCATGCACATATGACCATGAAGACAATAGGTACCATGGAAGGGCAGTAATCTGTTCAAATCCTTCCATCATCTCAACTACTGGAATAATAGAGGCCCCAGCCAAGCCGCGTGCATATTACCTGATAATGCAACACAGCATGTCCCAGGGTCTAAACCTTGACACACTAAAGGACAAGTTCAGAGGCAAGTTTCTAGAATACCACGACAAAAATCTTGGCCAAGTAGTAAGAGGGTATGCGCTCCAGGCGATTTTTTACCACATCACATCGGAGCCATTTTGTGATACAAAGGAATGTGTTTTGTACAATGCACACTGGCAAGAAGATCTCATACATGCACAGATCGAATTAGGAAAGCTGTGTGAGTATCACCAGAAAATTCTTGAAACCTACAAGCATGAATAATTTAAATATGAACTTGACCGAGTTGCATTTGTGCAAGCAGAAATCAGATCAGAGAACAAAAAACCAGAGACTAGAAGAAAATTTGATGTAATAATTATCGGTGCAGGTCCAGCTGGATATACTGCGGCAATATACACATCACGTGCAAAACGTGAAACTCTGATAATCTCAGGTATCTTACCAGGAGGACAGTTGATGCTTACAACAGAAGTTGAGAATTTCCCAGGTTTTGCAAATGGCATCATGGGTCCAGAATTGATGACAACAATGAGGCAACAAGCAGAAAGAATGGGAACTGCAATCATTGATGATGAAGTAGTAAATGTGGATTTCAGACACAAGCCGTTTAAGATACTGACATACTCTGAAGAATACGAAGCTGATTCTGTTATCATTGCAACAGGTGCAACACCAAGAAAGATTGGCGCAAAAGGAGAACAAGAGTTTAGCGCACGTGGAGTTTCATATTGTGCTACATGCGATGGACCATTTTTCAAGAATCAGGATATTGTAGTTGCAGGCGGAGGAGACTCTGCAATGGAAGAGGCAATATTTCTTACAAAGTTTGCAAACAAGGTTCATGTAGTACACAGAAAGGATACACTTCGCGCAAGCAAGGTAATGCAAGACAGGGCTTTTGAGAATAAAAAAATCCAGTTTCACTGGAATACAGTAATTGAGGAAGTAAAAGGCAACCAGAAGGTGAGCCAGATAATGGTAAAAGATGTCACAACAAACAATGTCAATACACTAGATGTAGGCGGACTATTTGTCGCAATAGGACATGAACCAAATACAAAATTGTTCAAGGGTCAGATTGAGCTTGACGAACAAGGATACGTTGCGTTAAAGAACCACACACAGACAAATGTGGAAGGAATATTTGCCGCAGGAGATGTTCACGACCACAGATACAGGCAGGCAATCACAGCTGCAGCATTTGGATGCATGGCTGCAATCGATGTAGACAAGTATCTATCAGAGCGTAAAAAGTAATTATTCTCTAATTTTAGAAATATACTTGGAATCTTTTAGTGCAGAATCGTATTCACTTTCTGAGAATATCTTTTGCTGCGTGTAAAGACTCTTGAATTTTCTTCCATCATCTGCAAATATTCCAACTGCATAACCATTTGAGATATCGTATTTTTTCATGGCAGTGTATACGGTTGCAGATGATGGACTTACAAGCATCTTTTCTTTTTGCAAAATCTCTTTTACAGAGGAAAATGCCTCTTCATTTGTAATTGTTATCCAGTCATCAACTACCTTTTCGCGCTTGATGAACAGATCAGGCTTGGCAGATTCTTCGAAATTTCTCAGACCCTGAATCAAGTGATTCTGTTGAGGCTGTACTGCGATAACCTTGATGTTTGAATTCTTTTCTTTTAGATATGCACCTATGCCCGTAATTGTTCCACCTGTTCCCACACCGGTGAAAAAGTGAGTAATCTTTCCTTGGGTCTGCTCCCAGATCTCAGGACCTGTTCCTTTGTAGTGACCCATAAAGTTTGCATCGTTTGCATATTGGTTAGGAGAATAATACTTGTCAGGTCTTGCAGATGCAATGGATCGTGCAAGTGCGATACTTTGGTCAGTTCCTGCACCAACTTTTGGACACAGGTCATCTGATGTTTGGTACAGTGTTGCACCAAGAGATTCAATTATTTTCTTTGTTTCATCACTTGCCTTTTCAGGAATGACAATCTCGACTTTGTATCCCAAGAGTTTTGCAATTCCTGCAAGTGCAATGCCCGTGTTTCCAGATGTGGGCTCTATGATTATTGTGTGTCCTCTTTTAATCAGGCCTTGCTCTTCTGCCATCTTTACCATCCAGTAAGCAGCCCTGTCTTTTACAGAGCCAAATGGGTTGTAAAATTCTAATTTAGCGAAAAACTCTGTTTGGTTTTTTGAAAGTGATTCTAGTTTTACAATTGGTGTGCCACCTATTTTTATTGGCATACCGAGATCTTCTAGTGTTTCAGCCAAGGTGGGTTATTTCACCTTCTTGATTGTAAACTCTAAGTCTTTGTCTGTTTTTTTAATGCCAATTAACTGATGACCCATTCTATTCACCCATCTTGTAATGTCTTCTTCAGATGCAGGATCATCTGCAGTTATTTTTAGAATGTTTCCTACGGCCATTCTTTCCATCTCTATCTTTGTTCTAAAGACAGGCTCAGGACAGAACATGCCTCGTACATCAATTGTCTTGGTTGGATTTAATTCCGAAATATCGGTCACCTGTATGCAAAAAAGTGCTCACGCAATATTAAAATCTATTCATAGGCGCAAGAGATACTATCGCCTAAGAATCATCGGCAGAATTGCACGCAGGTTTCTTTCATACAAAACTGTGTGATCCTGATCTTTGAAATTAATCTTGTTGGAAAGTTTTGTTATCAAGTGGACTGCAACTTTGTATGCAGTTGTCCAGACTATGCTGTCAGGATTTGATTCAAAGGCATTGATCAAAAATTTGCATACACCTGTAAGGTGTGGATGATTTTCTTTAAAGTATATTATGATGTCATCTTTAGAATTTTTAATTTTATACAGAGCGTGTTCTATCATTTCTCTGCTAGTAATGTATCCAATTTCGCCAATCGTGACTTTTCCGTGTCGTAGTGCATAGAGTACATCATCAAGATTATTTTCAGAATCTACCAAGTTTATGCATCTGCCAAGTGTAGATGCCACATGTGAATCGCTTCCAGCAACTTCGATGAGTTGATTTGCTTTGGCAAAATGATATGCTCTAAGATTAGAATACCTGTCCACATTGTTGCTGTTAAAGACTTCAATCATGTCACATAGAACCGCTCTTTCTCTCAGTCCGTTGCTAAGACCAAATGGGTGAGGGGCACAAGAGATTGCACCTTGGGATTTTATACCATCAAGGATTTCTTCCAATGTGCCTCCAGCTTTTATGGTTTGATTGAGGCCAAATGCAAGAACGTGAATCCCCTGATCAGTTGTTATCTCTTCTCCTGGGTATACCTTGATCTTTTTGTATTTCTCGTGGTTACTACGATACTCCAAAAGTGAACCATATCCGTTTATTGTATTATGATTAGTAATGAAAAATGCATCAAGATTTGCCTCGTATGCTTTTTCAAGCTGTTCCATGATTGTCACTCCACAGTCGTATGGAGTCTCTTTTGGTCCAAGTTGAAAGTTTGAAAATTCGTTATGACAGTGTAATTCTATTTTCAAGCCAGCCAATGTTTATCGAATCCATCCATCAATGCATATAATCTTTGTTTCTGCAATTTTTGCTTAGCGGAACAGATCAAGTGATTTACCACGTAATAGATCTTCAAGTCTTCCATTTTTTTTGTCAAACTGATAGTTGCGTATGATCGCAATTGGAGTATTGAGCATCTTTCCTCGAACCAACTCGCTTGCAGAACAGATCTCATCGGCAACTGCAATTGCTGTAACCCTAAGAACTCGGTCAAATGCATCTCGTTTTCCTTCATAGTTAATTATTGAAGATATTCCAGATATTCCTATTGCAACATCAGTCTGTCCTTCTCTAAATGGTCTTCCAAATGTATCAGATATAATCACTGCAACATTTTTTCCAGTCTTTGTTTTTATTTTTCTTCTGAGTTTATCAGCAGAATTGTCGGCATTTTTTGGGAGCAGTGTGGCAGATCCTTTTTCCACATTACTTTCATCAATTCCTGCATTTGCACAGACAAGGCCTTGATGTGTTTCAGATATGATTATACCATTTTTCATGCGAACAAGTCTCTTTGTTTGATCAAGAACAAGCTGGATAATTTTTGGATCTTTGTTGTATGCACTGGCAATACCTGTTGCAAGCAGAGTTGGCCTTACTTGGGACAGGTCAATTTTTTGACCCTCTTGTTTTGAGATAATTTTTTGTGTAAATACCAGAATATCATTGTCTTTTAATCCACGTCCTGCCTTTGTCTTTAGCAAAATCTCAACCAAGTCATCTCCAGGACATACATCTTTTGATAACTTGACAGGAATTATTTGCACTGACATACATCAGGTCTAATTTTTTACGGCTTTAAATGATATCTTGCTTTAGGCTATTGTCGGTAGTGGTATTTTCAGACCATAGTGTTTGTTAATCAGTCCAATAAGCTTGGAAAGATCTTTTTCTTCCAGTGTGACAGTTGCAAGTTCTTTTACCATGTCTTGGGCTCGAAATGCTACTCCAAGTCCACAGATATCAAATAGTTTGATATCGTTTGCTCCATCTACGACCACAACAATGTTTTCTTTTTTCTCATTCCATTCTTTTATCTTGACTAGAGCTGATTTTGACTTGTCAGAGTCAACCTCGATTATCACGCCATCAAGTTTTCCATCCTTGAACAACAATTCATTAGAGTAGACATGGTCAAGACCCAGTTCTTCTTTTAGTCTATCAGTCATAATTGTAAATCCTCCAGATACTGCCATTATCTTCCACCCCGCAGCCCTTAATGCATTACATGCTTCCTTTGCACCAGTCATTACTTTTAGCGAATCAGAGACTTCCTTGCAAGTTTTATAATCTATTCCACGTAAAAGTTCGATTCTTCTCTTTAGTCCCTCTTCCCAATTTATTTTGCCTTCAATTCCTTGTCTTGTTATGGCCCAGATTTCATCTTGCTTGTTAATTTTTTCGGCAAGTATTGGAAGAAATTCTGCATCAAGTAATACACCTTCAACATCAAAGATTGCAAGCATCGGTTTCTTCTTTCAACCATAAATCAGATTATATTAATCTTAAGTGATTCTCGGATCTTTCTACCACTAGTAATATATTCAAGCTTTCCAAGTTGTAGAATATGACTGAACTTCCACACAAATATGAAGTCCCAGTAAAAGTTGTTCCAAAGGCTATCAAGCTGTCAGATGGAACCAAGGAAGAACTCAAATCATCAGGCATGATGGACGATAAGGGAAAGCTCAAACTCAAAGGTGTCAGCCCAAAGATGCTCAAGCGCATGAAAGAAGAAGCAGTTGACTGTCCTGTTTTGAAAAACGAACTTCCATTTATCCAGTGTTTTGTATGCTCTAACTTCCAGAGCAGAGTATCAGGCAAAGTACTCTGCAAAGGCGATCCACTCTAAAAAACCAGAAAGCTCATTAGTGCAAGTATAAGAAAGACTGGAATTGAGCAAAGAGATAGGAATTACAGTTAAGAAAAATGAAAATTTTAGTGAGTGGTACACGCAGACAGTACTAAAGGCGCAACTTGCAGATTATGCACCGGTAAAAGGCCTGATTGTACTAAGACCATACGGATATTCAATTTGGGAATCTCTAAAATCCTCACTTGACCAGAAATTAAAAGCAACTGGACATGAGAATGGTTTTCTTCCGGTTTTGATACCAGAGTCATTACTAAGCAAAGAGTCAGATCACTTTGCAGGTTTTACTCCCGAAGTCTTTTGGGTCACACACTCTGGTGAAACAGAGATTGGTGACAGGCTTGCATTGAGGCCAACCTCTGAGGCACTTGCATATTCAATGTATTCAAAATGGATTAAGAGTTGGAGAGACCTTCCACTAAAGATTAATTTTTGGAACACTGCACTAAGAGCAGAGATAAAGGCAACCAAGCCATTTTTGAGAACCTCCGAGTTTCTCTGGCAAGAAGGCCATACGGTACACACAACAAAAGAAGAGGCAGAACTTGAAGTGATGTCAATACTTGAAATGTATAAAAAAACAGTAGAAGAGGAACTTGCAATTCCTGTAATCACTGGCAAAAAAAGCGAGAAGGAAAAGTTTGTTGGAGCAGTATATACTACAACAATGGAATCAATCATGCCAGACGGTAAAGCCCTCCAGATGGGAACATCACACTTTTTGGGTCAAAACTTTTCAAAACCATTTGATGTAAAATTCCTTGACAAGCAAAATGTAGAGATATTTGCCTGGCAGACATCATGGGGAGTGTCATGGCGTCTAATAGGTGCACTAATCATGATCCACGGTGACGACAAGGGACTTGTTTTGCCTCCGCGAGTTGCACCAATTCAAGTAGTCATAGTTCCGATTTACTATTCTCCAGAAGACATGGAACTTGTACTCAACAAGGCCTCAGAGATAAAACAGACATTGGCAAAACACAATCTTCGCATACACATGGATGTAAGAGACGAGGTTACTCCAGGATACAAGTTTCATGATTGGGAGATG
>Ga0134125_10005169_pt1 | contig 14846 bp, 11 predicted proteins | sample KB31751_FD_96464 | JGI IMG/M metagenome (GOLD analysis project Ga0134125, IMG submission 96464) | Terrestrial soil microbial communities with excess Nitrogen fertilizer from Kellogg Biological Station, Michigan, USA - KB3-175-1 | ecosystem: Environmental > Terrestrial > Soil > Unclassified ... | reverse complement strand
TCCGACCCTACAGTTGGGTGTTTTCTGGAGTATCGAGTAATGGCGAAACGTCCACCGAACGATGGCGCATCCTGGAGCGCCAGTGAGCTGAAGACCTTGAAGTCGCTCGCGAAGGCGGGAACCCCGACCAGCGAGGTCGCGAAGAAGCTCGGGCGTACCGCGGCGGCCGTTCAGCAGAAGGCCATGCGGGCTGGGATTTCCTTCCGTGCGGCCAAGAGAGCCGGCGCCCGCAAGAAGAAGTAAGCGCCGCGCGCAATACCGAACGGGGGGCCGCCTCGCAGGCGGGCCCCCGTTCTGTTTTTAGGACAGCGCCGCCCTTGCCACGGCCGGCATGTCTTGTCAAACTCTGCCGCGCTGATCCCGTGTCAAGAAACCTAAAGAGGGGGCGGCATGCGGCGTGAGATTGGTTTTCTATTGGTAGCCCTGGCGGCGCTGGCTTCGGCCGGCTGTGACGTGCAGTTGCAGGATCAGACACCGGGCCGGTTCCAGGCCAACCCGGACGTCGCCATGTATCCCCTCACCGTCAAGGTGAGCTCCGGCCCCCTGGTGAGCCAGCCGGTGTACGTGTTTGCCGTCTCCGACGGGCAGAAGGCGCCTCTGTCGTTGGATTCCGATGGCACCTATACGACGATGTTCTCCGTGAAGTGCAAGAGCAGCTTCCCGCTGCAATTCCTGGCGGTATGGCGGCTGCAGGGCATGGCGACGCGGCAGCAGCTCTTTCCGGAGCAGCCGCGGCAGATCGAGCTGACGCCACCGCCGTTGACGCGGCAGGCCAGCATCGACACTTCCGCGAAGCCGGACAAGAAGACGCGTTCCTGGGAGGGAGGGGTTCAATACAACGTGGTGAACGCCCCGCAGGCCCACATCACCGGAGCACACCTCGAGCCCGTGAGTCAGGACAAGGCGGACCAGGCGGCGGCAAAGGCGATCAGCGTCGTGAGCGCTTTCCCCATCGATGCCACCTGCGGCACGCCAACGGCCGTGCGGCTTGCATCCAAGAAGCAGCTCGCGCACGCCAACCTCGTCATCGATACGGACCTGCCCGGCATTCCGCACTGGACGACGCGGGTGGATTTCGCGCCGCAGGCGCCCAATCAGTAGATTGGCTCGAAGTCGCCTGCGGCGGGCAGGGGCGAGGCCCAGGAAGGGCCGAGCAACGCGGCTTCCGCGCGCTCAGTGACTTGCTGTCGACGTTACCGGAGGCGTGCCCGCAGGCGATCTATCTGCGCTGCGCCGAGACCGATGCTGCTGAGGTAGGCGCGTATGCCGCCGGCGCGGTCCAGATACTGCAGCATGTTGTAGACGCCCGCCTGCGGACAGCGGACGGCTTCGAGGATGGCGGCCGGGTCGGCTTTGTCGTAGCGACGCAGGTAGGCGTCCCTCAGGTTTCCGGTGCTCGCGGCATAGTCAGTGGCAATGGCGTCCGGCGTGGCATCCGCGAGGGTGAGCAGGAGCGCGGCAATAACACCGGTGCGATCCTTGCCCGCTACGCAATGAAAGAGGACGGGGCCGGGCCCCGCCGCGGCAATCACTCCCAGCGCCTCCCTGAGTTGCGGCTGCAAGCGCTCGAGAACGGTGCATTTCCACTGCTCCTTGGCGCAGTACCCGCCCAAGGTGCCCCATTGGCCCGGATTGTCAGCGAGTAGCGAGACCGATACGTAGCGCACGCCCGGCAGCCGTCGTGGCACCGGGCTCGGTGCAGCGGCAATCTCTTGCGGCCAGCGCAGGTCGAGTACCGTCTCGACGCCGTAGGCGGATAACGCTACCAGACCGTCCGACGAGAGCTGCGCGAGGTCATCGGCACGGATGAGGGATCGCTCTCGCGTAACGTCGCCGTCCAGGGTGGGATACCCGCCGAGATCGCGCGCATTGAGGAGTGTGGGAAACATCCGACCGAGTGTAGCTGAACCGGCGGGAACGGCTTCTTCCGATGCCGGCTCGCGTACAATCGGGCTCATGCCGCTCAGCTCCAGCGACCGATTTCTTGGCCGTGTCGAGACCTATGCGAAGTACCGGCCGAGCTACCCCGCCGCCGCCATCGATCTGTTGGAGGCCCGTTGCGGCCTCAAGGCCGGCGCGACTGCCGTCGATCTCGGCTCGGGCACCGGCATTCTCTCGGCGCTCCTGCTCGAGCGTGGGGCGCGTGTGTTCGGGATCGAGCCCAACCGGGAGATGCGCTACTTCTCCGACCTGGCGCTGAGTCACGGGGAGTTCTATACCCAGTCGGGCACCGCAGAAAACACCGCCATGCCGGACCGGTACTTCGATCTGCTCGTCGCCGGCCAATCATTTCATTGGTTCGATCCCGGGAAGGCGCGAGCGGAGGCGTTGCGCATCCTGAAGCCCGGCGCCTGGGCCGCGCTCCTCTGGAACGAGCGGCCTACGGGACTGGTACCGTTTCTCGAGGACTACGAGGCGCTGCTGCGCCGCTACGCGCCCGAGTACGATGCCGTGGCGCGGCTGCGCGCGCAGGAGGGCGGCATCAGTCAGTTCCTGGGCCGCGCGCCGCAGCTCGCCACGTTTGCCAATCAGCAGGTGTTCGATTTCGAGGGCCTGGCCGGCAGGGTGATGTCCTCTTCCTACGCTCCGATGCCCGACCGTCCGGAGCACGCGCCGCTGATGGCGGGTCTGCGGGAAGTGTTCGATCGCCACCAACAGGATGGGAAGGTCGTCTTCCCTTACCGGACGCTGGTGTATTTCGAGCAGCCGGATCGGGCGGCGTAGGCCCACTCTCAGCGCCCGAATGGTGCCTGCACTCATCGTATTCGACCTCGATGGCACGCTCATCGACAGCGCGGCCGACCTGGCGGCGGCGATCAACAGCATGCTGGCGGACTTCGGTTGCGCGCCACTTCCGGTCCCGGAGGTGCGCGCGATGATCGGTGACGGCGTCGCGATGCTCGTCGCGCGTGCCCTGAAGGCGCGGCAATTCGAGCGCGCCGATCACGCCGAGGCTGCGCAAATCTTCATGCAGCACTACGAGGCCGATGCGACATCGCGGACGACTGCCTTTCCCGGTACGGATGAGGCACTGCAGGCGCTGCACGCGGCGGCCATTCCGCTTGCAGTGTGTACCAACAAGCCCGAGCGCATCAGCAGTCGCATTCTCGTGAAGCTCGGGCTGGCGAAATACTTCGCCCGGGTGGTGGGTGGCGACTCCCTCCCTTATCGCAAGCCCGATCCGCGGGTGCTGCGACATCTGCTCGAGGGATTCGGTGCCGGGCGCGAGGACGCGCTCCTCGTGGGTGACAGTGAGGTCGATGCGGCGACCGCCAGCTCCGCTGGCGTGCCTTTCGTGCTCATGAAGCACGGCTATCGCCGCGGAGCGGCCGAGGCGATCCCCTGCCTCGCCGCGCTGGATGGCTTCGGGCAGTTGCCGGCACTGGTTCGCACGCTGCAGCGCTGAAAAACGCTGCTCCCTTTCCCGCACGGTGTCATACGGTGTATGGTGGCGTCATGGTAGCGCTACCCAGTCCAATGTGACCGCAATCCAGCCCGCCGCCGAGACGAGAATGCCGCTACGCAGACACTGGCTGACCCCGGCTGTGCTCTTTCTCGCTGCCGTTACGGTTGCCGCCGCGCCCTGGCGGACTGCGGCGGGGCGCGCAGCGCCGCAGCCCTTCCGCAGCTTCAGGGTGACGGTCTACGTTCCCGTACAGGTGGTGCAGCACATGGCGCGCGATCCGGCATGGATGCGCTCGAGCTGGCAGTCGATCAGCAGCCGGCTGCACGTCGATCAGGTGTTCATCGAGGCCTATCGCTCCGGCGTCAGCGCCGATGACGCGACCATCGGGCAGGTGAAGCAGTTCTTCGTGTCGCAGGGCGTTGCAGTCGCCGGCGGCATGGCGATGCTCGGCGCCGGCCGCAGCGCGCAATTCCAGACGCTCGACTACACGGTGCCCGCTGACCGCGAGCTTGCAAGCCGAATGTCGGCGCTGCTGGCGCGGCATTTCGATACTTTCGTGCTCGATGACCTCTTCTTCTTCAACACCAAGAGCGACTCGGACATCACCGCCAAGGGCAGGCAGAGCTGGGCGCAGTTTCGCATGCGCACCATGGACGAGGTCTCGCGCGATCTCATTTTGAAGCCCGCCAAGGCCGCCAACCCCAACGTCAGGGTCATCATCAAGTTTCCGAACTTCTACCCGTCCTTCCAGGAGATGGGCTTCGACCTCAAGAATGAGCCGCAGATCTTCCCGGAGATCTGGACCGGGGATGAGACCCGCTACGCTGCGACCACGGACCAACAGCTGAGGCCCTACGAGAGCTACGAGATTTTCCGCTACTTCGAGAATATCGCCCCCGGCCGTAACGGCGGCGGCTGGGTCGATCCCATCGCCATGCAGTATCTCGACCGCTACGCCGGTCAGCTCTGGGATACGATCCTCGCCAAGGCGCCGGCCATCAACCTCTTCGAGTACATGGATCTGTTGCGCATCGCCGACCCGCGTAACCGCGACGCCTGGGAACGCCTGCCGACTACCTTCAACTACTTCGACATGGCGCGGCAGTGTTGCGGCGATGTCCCGGGCGCCCCTGGCGCGAGCTACCCATTGCTCGCCGATGCAGTGCAGTACGCCCTGCACAAGGTGGATGAGGTCGCCGGCTTTCTGGGCAAGCCCGTGGGACTCGCGACCTATCGGCCGTACGGCTCGACGGGCGAGGACTTTCTCCCCGAGACCGTGGGGATGGTCGGGATACCCGTTGAGATGTACCCGCAGTGGCCTGATGCAAAGACCGTCTTTCTGACGCAGGCCGCTGCTGGGGACCCCAACATCGTGTCGCAGATCGAGCGCCACCTGCGTGGCGGCGGCAACGTGGTCATCACTTCCGGGCTGTTGCAGGCAATACAGGACAAGGGCTTCGATCAGGTCACGGACATGCGCGTCACGCGGGATGTGGTGCCCGCCACGGACTATGTCGAGGGCTTCGGTTTCGGGGGCGGCACAGTGCTCGGCCGTTCGAAGCCCATCCTTTTCCCGCTCATCCACTTCTACACGAACGAGGAATGGGCGGTTCTGCGAGGCATCGACAATCAGGCCGGCGTGCCCCTGCTGTTGATGGATCACTATGGCAAAGGCGAGCTGTATGTGCTGGCCGTGCCGCAGGAAATGAACGACCTCTATTCCCTACCGGCGCCGGTGCTCGATGCGCTCCGCCGATACCTGACGGCCGGCCTCCCGGTGACGCTCGAGGGACCTGCTCAGATCAGTCTCTTCGAGTATGCCAATGGCAGTTTCGTGATCGAGTCGTATCTCGATCATCCCGCTGCCGTGCGGGTCATCGGGAGCTTCGCCCGGCTGACCAACCTGACAGGGGGAGGGACGTCCGGCGGCGAGCCCCTGCCCGCAATCCCGAGCTTCCTTTCACCGTCATCGGTCGCGGCAGCGCCGCAGCTCGGCTATGAGCTGCGCATCGAGCCACACAGCTTCGTCGCCTTCCGCGAAGGCAACTGATGCATGAGGAGGGCAAAAGGTCCTACCTGAATCCGCCAAACGGCCGCCCGCCCGCGAAATGGACTCAGCACGAGGACGGCTAAGGGTCCTAAGAGGCAAATCCGCCAAACGGCCGCCGCCCGCGAAATGGATTCAGCACGAGGACGGCTAAGGGTCCTAAGAGGCAAATCCGCCAAACGGCCGCAGGCCTGTTTGGCCAAATCAAAAACTTGAACTGAGTCACGGATCATCACCAGCCCGCCGCGCAACGGGAGCGGCCTGCCTGCTCCGTGGCGGCAATCCGCGCATGTCGACTTGAGACTGTAGTAGGCTCGCCATAGCTGCGGGGGTGGTGCGGCAACGATGGTGAGGCGGGTCGAAGAAAGCAGCGTGAGTCCCGGGACCGAGTCCGAGACGGACTCAGGGCAGCCTTTTCCCCGCGCATTGCTGCCCGATACCAGCTGCCCCGAGGCCGCACTCGCCAAATCCAATCGCGAGCTGCGGATGCTCATCGACTGCAAGCGCGCGCTCGCGCGGGCGCAGGACGAGCTGCAGCTCCTCGGCGAGATCTGTCGGACCCTCGTCGGGCCGGGAGGCTATCGCCTGGCGTGGGTGGGATATGCCGACGCGGCGCACGAGCGTGCTGTTCGGATCGCGGCGCATGCCGGCCACGGCAGTGGCTATCTCGAGCGGCTGCGAGTCAGTTGGGGCGATGACGAGAGAGGGCATGGGCCCACGGGGAGTGCCATCCGGGAGCGCAGCACCCAGGTATGCCGTCACATCGACACCGATCCGGATTTCCTGCCTTGGCGCGATGAAGCGCGTCGCGCGGGCTACCGTTCCTCTGCGGCCTTCCCCCTGATGCTCGATGGCGAATGTATCGGCGCTCTCAGCATCTACGCAAATCGGCCGAATGCCTTCGACCCGCCGGAGCTCGCGCTCCTGGAAGAGCTCACGGCTGATCTTGCCCTAGGACTCAAGATCCTGCGCCAGCAGGGCCGGATCGAACGCCTCGCGCAGGTCGTCCGCATGCAGAGCGCGATGAATGCGGCGATATTCCGTATTCGCGACCGCGACGAGCTGCTGCTCGAGGCATGTCGACTTGCTACGGGTCTCGGCGGCTTCTTCGGTGCGGTCGCCTGGATCGTCGTCGGCAGCGGTCGCTGGGCATGGTTCAAGTGCCGCACCGGCAGCGCGATCGTCGACAGCGAGACGCTGCTGCGTGTCGAAGTCGGCAGCGGTACCGGCCCCGATCCCAGCCTCATCGGTCGTGCACTGCGCACAGGCAAGGTCACCGTCTGCGCGGATATCAGCCGGCCGGACGTACCGATCGCCGCACGTGCGCGACTGCTGGCCCGCGGCATCCGCTCTCTGATCGCACTGCCGCTCATCGTCGATGGCAGGCGGGTCGCAGTGCTGACACTGACCGCGCAGGACGCGGCCCGCGCGGAGGATGGCGAGCTGTTGCAGCTCTTCGAGGACATGACGGTCAGTTTGTCGTTCGCGCTGCGCTCGCTCGAGCATGCCGATGCGGCCCGGTATCTGGAGCGCTACGACGCGCTCACCGGATTTGCGAAGCGAGCGCTCTTCTGCGAGCGCCTGGAGGCGGAGCTGCAACTGCGCGATGCGGGCGGCCCCGAAGCGCGGCTCGCGGTCATCGCCTTCGACATCCGTGGGCTCGGCAGTCTGAATGCCACCTACGGCGGACGTGCCGGCGATTCCGCCCTGCAGTGTCTCGCCCAGCGTCTGAAGCGGCATGCCGGAGGAGACGACCATCTCGGTTATCTCGGCGCAGGCACGTTCGTATTGATCGAGCGGACGGCGGACCCGGCGCCCGATACGGCGCGAACCGGCCTCGATGCCGCCGTGTTCGATGAGCCTTTCGAGGTCGAAGGCCGGAAGATCCGGCTTTCAGTCAGTTACGGCGTGGCACGGTTTCCCCAGGACGGGGCGGCCGGAGCCGTCCTGGTGCAGCGTGCCGAGGCGGCTCTGAAGCGGGCCAAGGAATCCGGCGAGCACTCGCTGCAGTACCGGTTGGAAATGAGCCGCGAGACGAGCGAGCGAGTGGCGCTCGAGCACAAGCTCCATGTCGCCCTCGATGAGCGACAGTTCGTACTGCACTATCAGCCGCAGATCGATCTCACGACGGGTGAGATCGTGTCGGTCGAGGCGCTGCTGCGCTGGCGCGACGGAGATGAGGGGCTGGTACTGCCGGGTCGGTTCCTGTCGATCCTCGAATCCTCGGGAATGATCGTACCGGTCGGCAACTGGGCGCTGCTCAAGGCAGTGGAGGACCTGGAAGGATGGTGCCGGGCGGGATACCGGCCGGTGCGCCTCGCGGTCAACGTGTCAGCGACGCAGCTGAAGCAGCTGGAGTTCGTCCCCGGGCTGCTCGGTCTCGCCGAGCGGCTCGCTCCGCTCACCGGGTTCGGACTCGATATCGAGATCACCGAGACCACGCTGCTACAGGATCTCGAGGGCACGAGCCGCAAGCTGCAGGAGCTTCGTCAGGCGGGCATTCGCATTGCGCTCGATGATTTCGGCACCGGCTATTCTTCCCTCGGCCTGCTCTCGAAGCTGCCCGTGGATGCACTGAAGATCGACCGTTCGTTCGTCTCCGGGCTCCCGGACGATCAGGCGAGCGTGACGCTCGTGGCGAGCATCGTCGAGCTGGCTTCGGCGTTCGACCTCGTCACGGTCGCGGAGGGCGTGGAGACCGCCGAGCAAGTTGCTGCGCTGCGCGCGCTGCGCTGCCGCCAGTCACAGGGGTTCCTCCACGGCACGCCCGTGCCCGCGAGTGAGCTCGAGCACATGCTCGCCCGCGCGGACGCTCCTCGCCGGGCCAGCTCCCGGGGGTTTTGAGCTACAATTCCAGTCTGGAATTCGCCCGCACACGCCCTTCGGGCGTCCCCGGAACAGCTTCTTTCATGCACGGTACTGCGCGAGGCGCGGCTTGCCTCGAGTTCGGACGCTTTCGACTCTTCACCAGACAGCGTGAGCTGCATCTCGGTGATGCGCCTGTTCCGCTCGGCACACGGGCGTTCGACGTACTGCTCATCCTCGTCGAGGCTCAGGGCGAGCTCGTCACCAAGGAGGAACTTCTGGCGCGCGTCTGGCCAGGTGCCGTCGTCGAGGAGAGCAACATCCAGGTGCAGGTCTCGGCGCTGCGCAAGGCGCTAGGCGCGGACCGTCACTTCATCCTCACGGTGCCGCTTCGGGGCTATCGCTTCACCGGCGAAGTACGCGCGCTCGATGGCGAGGGCCGGGCAGTCCCGGCGTCCGGCCCGGGGCCGCAACCGGCTCAGCCCATCCCGACCAACCTGCCGGCCCCGGTGTCGGATTTCATCGGCCGGGAGACCGAGCTCAGGGAGCTGCGAGACCTGCTGCGGCACAACCGGCTCGTATCCCTCGTGGGCACCGGCGGGATCGGCAAGACGCGGCTCGGTCTCGAGGTCGCGCGCGCCGCGCTCGAAGCGTTTCCGGAGGGCGTATGGCTCGCCGAGCTCGCGCCCCTGACCGATCCCGATCTCGTCGCGAGCGCGATCAATACGGCCTTGGGCCTGCAAAGCGGAACAGCCTGGACATCCGAGCGGCTCGCGGCTGCGCTGCGCGGACGCCGGCTCCTGCTGGTGCTCGATAACTGCGAGCATGTGATCGGTGCGGCAGCGCGCGAGGCGGAGATGCTGCTGCGGGCCGTACCCGGCGCGCGCATCCTGGCCACGAGTCAGGAGCCGCTGGGGCTCGATGGGGAGTGCACCTTCCGGCTGAGTCCGCTCGAATTCCCCGCCGAGGAGATCGCGGAGCTCGGAGATGCCCTGCGCCACGATGCGGTCAGGCTGTTCGTGGCCCGGGCGCGCGCCGCCGATCCACACTTCAACCTGGACGAGCGCAACGCCGCCACCGTGGCGATGATCTGCCGCCGCCTCGACGGCATTCCGCTCGCCATCGAGCTCGCCGCCGCGCGCGCCGCGGCTCTCGGCATCGAAGGCCTCGCCCGCAGGTTGGACCTCAGATTTCACGTGCTCACCGGCGGCCGCCGCACGGCGCTGCCACGCCATCAGACATTGCGCGCGACCCTCGACTGGAGCCACCGGCTCTTGACCGAGCCCGACCGCATCGTGTTGCGGCGGCTCGCCGTGTTCGCGGGCAGCTTCAGCCTTGAAGCCGCGGCAAGCGTCGTGGCGGACCCGGCGCTCGCCGAGTGGGAGGTGGTCGGACGAATCGCCGAGCTCGTCGACAAATCACTGGTCGTTGCCGATGCCTCGGGTTCCGCACGCCGCTATCGGCTACTCGAGTCGACCCATGCCTACGCGATGGAGAAGCTCGCCGACAGCGGGGAGTTCGGCTCGCTGGCACGCCTTCACGCCGTGTACTTCCGCGATAACGTGCGCAGCGCCCTCGCCTCGTGGGAGGATACTCCTTCGGTGCAATGGTTGGAGGCGCAGGCGCCGGAGATCGACAACATTCGAATTGCGCTCGACTGGGCATTCGGCGCAGACGGCGATCCGGCGGTGGGTATCGAGCTCGCCGCGGCGTCCTATCCGCTGTGGTATCTCCTGTCGCTGATGCAGGAGGGGAGGGCCCGTCTGGAGCGCGCGATGGGCGCGGTCAGCCCGGCAACTGCGAAACCGATCGAGGCGAGGCTGCGGTACGGCTACGGCTTTCTCTGCACGGGCGAGCCGCGCGGGCGTGCCCTGCCGGCGTTGCGCCGTGCCGTATCGCTGTATCGCGACGTCGGCGAGCCGCTCGATCTCGGGCGCGCGCTCAGCTTCTGCGGTCTGAACCTCGCGCGCACGGGCGGGCTGACAGAGGGACTCGCCGCGCTGGAGGAGGCGCGGAGACAACTCTCCGCGGCCGCCCACCCGAAGAGTCTCGCGCTCTGCCTCACCAACCTCGCCATCGCGCGTACGGTGGGCGGAGAGTTCGAGGCGGCCCGCGCGCTGCTCGATGAGTCTCTCGCGGTCGGGGCGCATTCCAAAGCCGACTTCTGGGTGTGGCGCGCCCGCATATACAAAGCGGAGGTGGAGTTCGCCGAGGGCCGGCTCGAGGAGGCGATCGGGCAGGCGCGCGAAGTCGTCGCCCTCTCCCGTGCCGCCCGGCGCACGGGACTGCTCGGACACTCGCTGTGCAATCTCGCGGGCTATCTCATTGCGCGCGGCGAGCTCGAAGAGGCGGGAGCGGCGTTGCGCGAAGGACTGCCGCTGGCGCAGGAAAGCGAGCTCGATGCGGTATTGCTCGCCGGTGGCCTGCAGCACCTGGCGGCGATCGCCGCGCGCGAGAATCGTCTGGAGCGTGCAGCGCAGCTCATCGGCTACGCGCGGGCCTTTTTCTCCTCGGAATTCGAAGGACGCAGCCCCGCCAAGCAGAGAATCCAGGCGCGCATCGTCGAGCGCCTGCGCAGCGCCATGCCGGAAGATCGTCTTGCCGAGCTCATGGAGGCAGGCGCCAGGTGGACGGAGGAGCAGGCGATGTCGACTGCCTTGGAGGCGTGAGCTCGCTCGCAAGGGGCGCCGTCCGAAAGCATATGAGTGAGCGGGCAGGATGCCGACTTTGCGCCAATTAACAATTAATAACGATTAAGGCGTAGCTAAGGATTTGCACGGGCCGCAGGCGCCATGCTCATCGCGTCGAAAAAGACCGGTGATCGCACTGCCATGATGGATCGTCCCGCCCACCGCCGCCTCGCGAGGCTGCTGCCCTTCTCGGCCGCACTGCTCCTTTCCGGTTGCCGCTGGGCCGTGCTCGATCCCAAGGGCCCGATCGGCCTCGAGGAGCGCTCGATCATCCTCACCGCTACGGTGTTGATGCTGATCGTGGTGGTTCCGGTGATCGCGCTCATCCTACTCTTCGCCTGGCGCTACCGCGCCTCGAACGTGAAGGCCGAGTATCGGCCGGACTGGTCGCATTCCAACAGGATCGAGGCGGTGGTCTGGCTGATCCCATGCATCATCGTTGGGGCATTGGGTGTGATCGCCTGGAGGTCCTCGCACACCCTCGATCCCTATCGGCCGCTCGATTCGCGGGTGAAGCCCCTGCGTATCGAGGCAGTGGCGCTCGATTGGAAGTGGCTCTTCATCTACCCGGACCAGAAGGTAGCCACGGTGAACGAGGTTGCCTTCCCGGCGAACGTGCCGGTCGAATTCCACATCACCTCCGCAACGGTGATGAACGCCTTCTTCATCCCGCAGCTCGGCAGTCAGATCTACGCGATGGCGGGCATGCAGACACAGCTGCACCTCCTGGCGAGCGAGCCCGGGACGTACCAGGGTCTTTCCTCCAATTACAGCGGGGATGGATTCTCGGGCATGACCTTCAGGGCCGTTGCCCTGCCGACACCGCAGGGATTCGACGCGTGGCTCGCGAAAGTCAGAGCTGCGCAGCAGCCGCTCGGGGCCGCAGCTTACGAGCAGCTCGCGTTGCCGAGCGAGAGCAATCCGGTGGCGTACTACTCGCAGGTGCAGTCGAATCTTTTCGCTGACATCGTCGCAGGTCGGCTGCCGCAACCCGCGAGCCGGTTGCTTGCGCGGACTCCCGTGCGTGCCCACCGCGCCGGTCCCCTGGCGCCAATGGTCATGAGCGGTATGCCGGGCATGTCTGCGACGAGGAGCAACTGATCATGCTCGGCAAGCTGACGCTCTCCGCCATTCCCTATCAGAACCCCATCGTCATGGGGGCAGTCGCCTTCATGGTGGTCGTGACGATTGCCGTGCTCGGCACCGTCACACTGCTAGGCAAATGGAAGTACCTCTGGACGCAGTGGCTGACGTCAGTCGATCACAAGAAGATCGGCGCGATGTACATCATTCTCGCCGGGGTGATGCTGCTCAGGGGGTTCGCGGACGCGATGATGATGCGTGCCCAGCAGGCGCTCGCCTATGGCGGCCACGCGGGATACCTGCCCCCCGAGCACTTCGACCAGGTCTTCAGCGCCCACGGCACGATCATGATCTTCTTCATGGCGATGCCGTTCATGATCGGACTCATGAACTGCGTGCTGCCGCTGCAGATCGGCGCGCGCGATGTCGCCTTCCCGTTCCTCAACTCGCTCAGCCTCTGGCTGACGGTGGCCGGCGCGATCCTCGTGAACCTCTCACTCGCGATCGGTGATTTCTCACGCGCGGGCTGGCTGGCCTATCCGCCGCTTTCGGAGCTTCGCTTCAGTCCGGGCGTCGGGGTCGATTACTACATCTGGGCGCTGCAGATCTCAGGTATGGGTACCACGCTGAGCGGCGTCAACTTCATTGCCACCATCCTGAGGATGCGCGCGCCCGGCATGAAGCTGATGCGCATGCCGGTGTTCACTTGGACGGCGCTCTGCACCAACATCCTGATCGTCGCGGCGTTTCCGGTCCTCACGGTATCCCTGGCGCTGCTGACTCTCGACCGTTACCTCGGGATGCACTTTTTCACGAATACCCTGGGCGGCGATCCGATGATGTACGTCAATCTCATCTGGATCTGGGGACACCCTGAGGTCTACATCCTCATCCTGCCCGCCTTCGGCATCTTCTCCGAGATCATCGCCACCTTTTCCGGCAAGCGTCTCTTTGGCTATACGTCGATGGTGCTCGCCACGATGGCGATTGCGCTCCTCTCCTTCCTGGTGTGGCTGCATCACTTCTTCACCATGGGCTCCGAGGCCGACGTCAACGCCTTCTTCGGGATCACGACCATGGTGATCGCGGTGCCGACGGGCGTGAAGATTTTCAACTGGCTCTTCACCATGTACCGCGGGCGGGTGCGGCTCGAGTCCCCGGTGCTCTGGACCGTCGGCTTCATGATCACCTTCGTGATCGGCGGCATGAGCGGCGTGCTCATGGCCGTACCGCCGGCCGACTTCGTGCTGCACAACAGCCTCTTCCTGGTGGCCCACTTTCACAACGTGATCATCGGTGGCGTGGTGTTCGGCGCCATGGCCGGGCTCACCTATTGGTTTCCGAAGGTGTTCGGCTTTCGGCTGAACGAGACGCTCGGCAAGGCGGCGTTCTGGTGCTGGCTCGTCGGGTTCTACGTAGCGTTCATGCCGCTCTACGTCCTCGGGCTCATGGGGGCGACGCGCCGCATGGATCATTACGACAATCCGGCCTGGCGGCCGCTCTTCGTCATCGCGGCCATCGGCGCAGTCATCATCTTCTGTGGCATCGCCCTACAGGTCGCTCAGGTCGTGGTGAGCATCGCGCAGCGCGAGCGCGCGCGCGACCTGACCGGCGATCCCTGGCAGGGCCGCACGCTCGAGTGGGCGACTTCCTCGCCGCCGCCGGCCTATAACTTCGCGCGCATTCCCGTGGTGCGCGACCGCGACGCGTTCTGGGACATGAAGCAGCGGAGCGTCGAGATGAAGGCCGCCGTCTATCGCCCGATCCACATGCCGCGCAATACCGGCACCGGCTTCGTGATGGCGGTGTTTCTCGGCCTGGCTGCGTTTGCAATGATCTGGCACATCTGGTGGCTCGCGATCGGCGGAGTTGCCGCCGCAATGGTGGCGCTCGTCCATCATGCCTTCGACGACGATCGCGACTACTACGTGGAAGCCGAAGAAGTGCGCCGGACCGAGGTTCTCCGCGGCCGTGCCCAACTGAGGAGCGTCTAGTCCATGTCAACCCGTCTGACAGCCCACGGCGGGGCGCTGGCTTTCGAGCCGGGATACGCCGACGACGCGGCCGATGCACTGCGGAATCTGCGCGGCGCGCCCGCGGCAATCGACTTCGAGCCCGAACATCACCCCGATTCCGCTGCCATCGCGCAGCTCGGCTTCTGGATCTACCTGATGAGCGACTGCCTGCTGTTTGCGGGTCTCTTCGCTACCTACTCGGTGCTGCACGCGCGCACGGCCGGCGGCCCCACACCGCACGGACTCTTCGATCTGCCCTATGTGCTCGCCGAGACGGTGTTCCTCCTCGTGAGCAGCTTTACCTGCGGTCTCGCGACGCTCGCCATCGGGCGGCGCAGCCGCGGTGCGACGCTCGGCTGGCTGGCGGTGACCTTCGTACTGGGACTGACATTCGTCGGCATGGAGCTGCACGAGTTCGCTCACATGCTTGCGGCGGGAGCGGGTCCCAATCGCAGCGCCTTCCTTTCCAGTTTCTTCACCCTGGTTGCGACGCACGGCCTGCACGTCACCTGTGGTCTCATCTGGATGGCGATCATGATGGTGCTGGTGGTGAAGAAGGGCTTCACGCCGTCCACCGAGACGCGACTCGCCTGCCTGAGCCTCTTCTGGCACTTCCTCGACATCATCTGGGTCGGGGTGTTCTCCCTGGTCTATCTCTTCGGAGTGTCCTGACGTGAGCGCAGCCAACGAGGCGATCGTCGGCCACGCGCCGCATGCGCCGGTTTACGGCCGTGCCCAGGGCGGCGCGCACGGCGCGCATGGCTCCCGCCGGTCTTACGTCATCGGCTTCCTGCTGGCGG
>Ga0134125_10005168_pt1 | contig 14848 bp, 14 predicted proteins | sample KB31751_FD_96464 | JGI IMG/M metagenome (GOLD analysis project Ga0134125, IMG submission 96464) | Terrestrial soil microbial communities with excess Nitrogen fertilizer from Kellogg Biological Station, Michigan, USA - KB3-175-1 | ecosystem: Environmental > Terrestrial > Soil > Unclassified ... | reverse complement strand
GCCCGCGCCGATCGAGGTCACGACCGCGGTCGCTGCCTGACCGCCGACCGGCGTATTAAAGGTGATCGTATCGCCGACCGCAAAGCCGGTGCTGCCGGCGGTGATCGTCAGGATACCGAGCCCCGTCGGGGCGGCCGCGCTGGCGGCGCTCGACAGGTTGCCGACCAGGTTGAGCTGTCCGCTCGCCGTGGTGCTCACCGCCGTGCTGCTGTTCTCGGCCGCGGTCAGCACGACATTGCCGCCCAGCGTGTCGAAGGTGCTGGTCGTGATCGGGATGCTGAGGCTCATCGAGGCCGAGTTGGCCAGCGTCGGCGAGAAGGTGAGCTGGCCGCTCGGCAGGGTCGCGGTGAGGGTCGCGGCGCTGGTCGGGTCGAAAGCCGCGCCGAGCGCCACCGGGTTGGTCGGCGAGATCGGCGGATTGGTCGAATCCTTGCCCGTCTCGACATCAGTCAGGCCAATCGCATAGGCCTGGTAGCGCAGCGGAGCCGCCTGCGTCTTCACGATGCGGATTGTGAGGTTGTGGGCCTCGCCCTTCGAATCGACGACCGCCTGTGCATTCTGGAAGCTGAGGTCGGCGAAGCTGCCGGCGGTCGGCTGCGACACCGAAATATTGACCGGCTGGCCCGAGGACAGGTTGGCGCTGAGCTCGATGGTCTGCGGCGTGCCGGGCGGGGCCAGCGGGTTGACCGAGAATTGCTGGATCTGCGAGCCGAAGCTCGGGTCGCGCGTCAGCGCGCCGGTGCGCACGGTGACGCCGAGCGAGCCGACATTGGGCGCCGCGACGGCGTTGAACGTGTTCCCGGCACTGTCCACGCTCGCTGCCGGATTGGCATTGATCGTGATGTTGCCCAGCACGGGCGAGGCCTGATTGGGAATGAAGGTCCCGAGCACGTAGGGCGCGGCGGCGGAGACGGGGGGCGCGGTGATCGCGGCACCGGTGCTGGCGTCGGTCAGCGAGGTGAGCGCGGCCTGCCATTTCTCGTATTGCACCAAGACGGTCGGAGCGACCGCGCCGGCGCCACCGCTGGGATCGCTGATGGTCGCGACCGGCGGCGGCGGGTCGAAATAGCCCGATCCGGGATTGGTGATGGTGATGCTGACGACCTTGCCGGCGACGACATTGGCGGTGGCGGTCGCCGCCGTCCCGCCGTTCGGCGGCGGCGGGAAAGTGACGACAGTGGTGGCCGCGTTGTAACCCACGCCCTGGGTAGCGAGTGGAAGCACCGTCCCGGCCGGATCGGTGAGCGCGCCGCTCACGCTGGCATTTTGCGTCTTGGTGAGGGTGAGGGTGGCGTTGAGCTTGTCGTGGCCCGCAGCGGCACCGGTCGCGAACAGCGCATTGGCGCCGCTCAGGGTGATGCTGGTCGTGTCGCCGACCGCCGAGTTGGGATTGAGGTTGAGCTGGTTCAGCACCAGCCGCGTGGTGGCGGTGGCATTGTCCGCCTGGGTGAAAGCCGAGGCGGCGTTGGTGCCGGTGAAGAGGTCGGGCGTCAGCTTCACGTTGAGGGTGCCGCCGCCCGTCGGCAGACCGACCTGCGGCACGCCGGCGGTGCCGAGATTGTCGAACACCAGGGGATTGGGCGGCGCCGCGCCGGCGCCGAACACGGGCGCCGCAGCGGCCGGATCGAATGGGGTGCCGAGCTTGACGGGATTGAGCTCGGTGATCGGCTGGCCGTTGAAGGTCGCCGACTTCGAATTGTCGTCGCTGCGCGCCATGCCGATGACATAAGCCTGCCACTGGTCGGGCGGCCCGGCGCTCTGATGCACGAAGCGCAGCGTCGTGTCGTATTGGATGCCGTTGCTGTCGTAGACGGCCTGCTGGCCGGTGAGGCTCACATCGACGAAGCTGCCGGCCTGCGGCGGCGCGACATTGCCGTTTGCCGGCGCGATGCCGCTGGTGTCGAGATTGCCGGCGAGGCTGAGCGTCTTGGTCTGGATGCGGGTCGTATTGACGCTGGCGACGGGCGGCGCGCTCTGCTGGCTGCCCGAGAACAGGAACTGCGTGCCGTCGGCCGAGTTCAGCAGGGAGCCGAGCTGCTGCAGGGTCGTGCGGGCGAGGTCGCTGATGTTGGGCGGCGTCGGGCTGCTCTGGAGCTGCTGCAGCTCCTGCTGGAAATTGGTTGCGAGGCTGCCGATGCCCTGCAGCGCCGTGTCGGTGAGGTTGAGCCGGGTCGTCGCCGAATTGATGTTGTCGAGAAAGCCCTGCGCCTGATTTTGCAGCGAATCGACGTTGAGCAGCTGCCCGGCCTGCGGCGCGACGCCGGCATAGGTCGGCGCTTTGTTGCCGGTCGATTGCTGCAGCAGCACGTCGTTCAAAGACTGCTCGTTGCGCAGCAGGTTGAGCAGATTCTGCGTCTGCTGGGCGAGGGTGGTGACGCGATTTATGCCGGACATCGCGGCCTCACGTGATCTGCAGCAGCGTCTGCAGCAGATTGTCCGCTGCCTGCAGGACGTGCGCCGAGGCTTGGTAGGAATTCTGGAAGACGGTGAGGTTGGCCAGCTCCTCGTCGACATTGACGCCCGAGATCGATTGCGACTGCTGCGTCAGTGTCGCGACATACTGGCTCTGGAAATCGTTGCTGCTCTTCGCGTCGGCGGCCTGCACCGCATTCTGCGCCAGCAGCGCGTTGGCGTACTGCCCGAGCGTGACCTGTCCGGCCGGAAGAGTGGCGCCGATCGCCGCATAGGGCGGCTTGGTGGTATCGATCGCCGTCCCGAGGTTGGTCGCCATGCGCTGGGTCACGCTCGGCGTGTTGTCGCCGGGCACGAAGAGCTTGGCGGCCTGCCCGCCATTATTGTCGTCGAAGAAGGCGTTCAGCTTGATGTTGGCGGCATTGTCGACCTTGGGGTCGACGACGTTGATGCCCTGGAACAGCCGGTAGGTGTTGTTGAGCGGCACGATGCTGTTCGGGCCGGCATTGTTGGTCAGCTGATTGAGGTCGAAGGAGAATTGCGGCGGCACCGGCGGCGGGCCGGCCTGGCCGAGGAAGGTGGCGGGCTCCGATCCGACCTGCAGCGTGATGACCGGCAGGGTCAGGCTGCCGGTCGGTCCGCCGCCCCCGGCCGGAGTAAATTGCTGGGTCGTAGGGTCGAAGGTGCCGAGCGTCAAAGGCGCCGCGGCTGACAGGGCCGCGCCGGGCGGGGTTACCACCGGCACGCCGTTATCGGCCTGACGGGTCAGGCCGGCGAGGTCGATCTGCCAGACGTTCTTGCCGGCGACGGTGACGTAGGTGAATTGCAATTGGCCGTTGAAGCGGTTGCCATTGCTGTCGTTGAAGCCGTAATCGTTATTGTAGCCGACGGTGAACTTCTGGCCGACCGTCGCCTGGCTCGACAGGTTGCCCGCTGCCTGGATCGACTGCACCGGCTGTGCCGGCGGCGCCCAGGTCGTCTCGTAAAGGCCGCGCGCGACGACGTTGAGCTCGCGGCTGAGCTCGGGCAGCACCTGATCGCGCATCTGCACCAGCCCCTGCAGCTTGCCCGAGGTGATCTCGCCGGTGATGTCGGTCTTGTCGGCGCCCAGCGTGATCGCGCTGAAGGGCGTGCTCGAGGCGACGCTGCTGGCGGACGGCGTGTAATGCAGCAGGGTGGCGACGCCGTCGACCAGGGCGCGGCCGCGGCTGGTATAGACGACCGTCTCGCCATCGTCGCGGGTGAAGGTCTGGATGCCGATATATTGCGCGACGGTGGCCAGCGCCTGGTCGCGCTGATCCTGCAGATCGCCGATCGGCTCGCCGAGCGCGTTGGCGCGGGCGATTTGCTGGTTCAGCGTCTGCACCTGCTGCAGGCTCGCATTGACCGTCGTGACCGCGGTCGCGATCTGGCTGTCGGCCTCGCCGCGCATGCTCTGGGTCGAGGCCTCGACGCGGTTCAGCGTCTCGGCGGCCTGGCTCGCGGCGTCGGTGGTCGCCTGCTGCAGGCTGGGATCGGCCGGGCTGACCGCAAGCGCATTGAGCGAATCCTGGAGGGTGCCCAGCGCCGTGTTGATGACGCCGCCCGACTGGGTGGTGCCGATCAGGTTCTGCACGTCCTGCAGGAACTGGTTGGTGACGTCGGACGAGCCCAAGCTCGAGCTCTCGCGCCGAACGTCGCGGTTGAGCAGCTCGTCGACGCGGCGCGTCACCGTCTGGGTCATGACGCCGGCGCCGATGCCGCCGCCGGCCACGATGTTCGTCAGCGGCGCGGTCTTCTGCGTATAGCCCGGCGTGTTCGCGTTCGACACGTTGCCGGCGATCGTATTGATCGTCGTTTGCGCGGCCTGGATGCCGGAGAGCGCGTTGCTGAGGGCGACCGAGATGACCATCTGTTGTGGCTCGATTCCTCGCTAAAGGACCTGGTCCACGGCGCGCAGATTGAGGCTGCGCTTGCGGGCGCCGGTGGTGCCGTTGGCGGTATAGCGATTGTCGCGGCCGCCGCGCGCCTCCGAGGTCGCGAGCACCACGGCCTTCACCAGCCGGTCGGTGGCGCGGATCGAGGCGCGCAGCGCGCGCTCGTTCTGGACCGCCGCCTCGTTGAGGGCCGCGACCGCGTCCTGCAGCTCGGCCTTGTCGGCCTCGGCATAGGCGGAGCCGTCATCGATCATCGCGGGGTTGGCGACGATGGCGAGCGCCGTCTGGCGCACCGCCGAGGCGAGCCGCTTCTTGTCGGTCTGAAAATCGGTGATCGCCTGCGGCTGGCCGAGATCGAGCAGGTCGGTCTCTTTGTTCAGCAGCGCCGTCATGCGGTCGACCAGGTCGATATAGTCGAGCACGCTGAATTCGGAATTGGTCATCTACGCGACCTCCTGCGCCTTCAAGATCTCGCGGCGCACCATGGCGGCGATGCCGAGCCCGCCGGACTCCGCGACCTTCTTGCCGTACTCGTCGACCAGCAGATCGCGGAAGGTCGCTTCCCCATAGCCGCCGCCGAACATGCCGTCGGTCTTCAGCGACTTGAACATGGGCTGCAGCATCTGGCCGATCATCCAGCCCTCGAAATTGCGCGCCGCCTTGTCGGCGGCCGCGGGATCCGTGGTGTGCTTGAGGCCGGCAGCGGGCTTCGCCTGCGCCTGCGTCACCGCATTGTCGAGGGCGGCGGCGCCGAAGCCCGAGATCGGATTGGTAACGCTCGTCATGGTCAGATCACCTGGATCTCGGCCTGCAGGGCGCCCGCCGCCTTGATCGTCTGCAGGATGGTGATGAGGTCGCGCGGGCCGACCCCGAGGGCGTTCAAGCCATTGACCAGCTCGCCCAGCGTGACGCCGGCGGGCAGCACGGCGAGGCGGCGGCCGGCGCCCTGGTCGACCTCGATCTGGGTGCGCGGCACGACCACGGTCTGGGCGCCGCCGGCGATGGCGCCGCCGACCGGTGCCTGCGACGGGCCACCCGGCACCGAGCGCGGCACGAGATCGAACACCGGGTTGCCGTTCTGATCGAGCACGGGCTGGCCGCTCGGGCCGATGCGCGGCTGCGGCACGTTGATCACCTGGTTGGGGGTGACCTGGCCGGGGATCGAGGGAATCGCCGCCGGGCCCGGCGCGAAGGCATTGGGCTGCGACACTTGCGGCGTCTCGGTGATGCGGATGGTGAGGTTGCCCTGGGCGACCGCGACCGTGCTGATGCGCACCGCCTCGCCGACCACGATGACGCCCGACTTCTCGTCGATCACGACCTTGGCGATCTGATCGGGCTCGACCGGCAGCTGCTCGATGTCGGTCAGCATGGCCGTCGCGTCGCCGCGATAAGTGGCGGGGATCTGCACCACGACGGTGGTGGGGTCGATCGAGTGCGAGGTCTGGCTGCCGAGAAAGGCGTTGATCGCCTGGCTGATGCGGCGGGCGGTGGTGAAGTCGGGATTGCGCAGCGCGATCTTGACGGTGCTCAGCGAGTTCATCTCGAACCCGACCTCGCGCTCGACCAGGGCGCCGTTGGCGATGCGGCCCGAGGTCGGCACACCTTGCGTGATGCGCTGCGCCGCGCCGGAGGCGACAAAGCCGCCGATCGCGAGCTGGCCTTGGCCCACGGCATAGACCTCGCCATCGGCGCCGACCAGCGGCGTCACCAAGAGGGTGCCGCCGAGCAGGCTGGTGGCGTCGCCGAGGCTCGCCACATTGATGTCGACGCGGGTGCCCTGATGGGCGAAGGCGGGCAGGGTGGCGGTCACCATCACGGCGGCCAGGTTGCGGGTCCGCATGTCGTTGTTGGCGGTGCGCGCATTGACGCCCAGCCGCTCGAGCATGCCGATCAGGCTCTGCTGGGTGAAGATCGACTTGTTGAGCGTGTCGCCGGTGTTGTTGAGCCCGACCACGAGGCCGTAGCCGACCAGCATGTTGTCGCGCACGCCCTCGAAATCGGCGATGTCCTTGATGCGCACCGTCTGCGCCCGGGCGCCACCGAGCGCGAGTGCCAGGGCGAGGAACCCGGTCGCGAGTGCCAATCCGATCTTCTCTTGAACCGAAAGTACCGAGGCGCGCGCCATTCGCCTGACCCTTGACCTGACCCGCAGCCTCCGTAGCGAATGCCGTGCCAAGCGGCGACGGCGCGAAAAATGGCGGAAAGCCTGGCTTTTTTGCCGCCGCCGCGTCGGCGCCCGCATGCCGCAAAGGCAAAGCCTGCCGCAGACGGGGTAATAATTGCCGGGACAGGGGCCGCCGACGGCGGCCGAGGGCCCAATACAAGCCCCTGATTTCTTTGGATTTAGTGCGGCGAGGACTGGTAACGGGCGCAAAGCCGGCGGAGCGCCAAGGAAAGCTACCGATTTGTCTCACTTTCCATTATTGTAAAGAGCATGAAAGTCGAAGGTCCTAACGGGCCCCGCCCAGGGCCGAGCGTCCGCCGCACCGGCAAGCCGGGCGGCGACGGCACCGGCTTCGCCAGGGCTCTCGCCGAGGAGGCGGAAGCCGGCGAGGCGCCGACGGTGCGCTCCGTGCAGCCCGTCACCGGTGTCGATGCCTTGCTCGCGGTCCAGGAGGTCGGCGAGGAGGAGCAGCGCCGCTCGCGCGCCCGGCAACGCGGCGCCTTGCTGCTCGACGAGCTCGACGAGGTCCGCCACGGCCTCCTGCTCGGCGCCCTGCCGCGCGATCGTCTGGAGGCCCTGGTCGATCTCGTGGAAAGCCAGCGCCCCGGCATCACCGACCCGGGCCTGTCCGAGGTGCTCGACGAGATCGATCTGCGGGCGCAGGTCGAGCTGGCCAAGCTGCAGCGCGCCAGCTAGCGCGAGCGCGATCTCAGCGGCGCCGGGAGCGGCGCCCGCCCCCGGTTATCCACACCACCCGGCCTATATCCAGTTTCGCAGAAGCGAGCCCTAGGCTTTTGATCTGCCTTCGCTTCTTCCTGGCCCTTGGGGCTAAGCCAGCCTGTGGATCATTGGTCCTGTGGAGGGCGGGGACCATTCCCATTCCGGGAGCGATATCAAAGCGCTGCCGGACATAATTCCGGTTGATAGGGAAAGCTTGCCGGTAGGCTGTGGCTTACCTATACTCCGCGCGGCCTCAGCGTCCGGTATTCAATTTGAGGTACCCATGTCGCCTTTGTTGCCTCCTGATTATCGTCCTTCCGAGGACGAGCCGTTCATGAGCCCCATGCAGTTGGAATATTTCCGGCAGAAGCTGCTGCGGTGGCGTGCCGAGCTCCTGCAAGACTCCTCCGAGACCGTTCAGCACATGCAGGCGGAAAGCCTGCACCAGCCCGACCTCACCGATCGGGCCACCCTCGAGACCGATCGGTCGCTCGAGCTGCGCACCCGCGACCGCGAGCGCAAGCTCATCACCAAGATCGATCTGGCGCTGCGGCGCATCGAGGAAGGCTCCTACGGCTATTGCGAGGAGACCAACGAGCCGATCGGCGTCCGCCGCCTCGAAGCACGGCCGATCGCCACCCTCAGCCTCGAGGCGCAGGAGCGGCACGAGCGGCTCGAGCGGACGCATCGCGACGAATAACGAGGACCGGGGCCGGCGATAAACGCCGCCGCCCGAGTTTGGGGAGAACAGGAAAGCGCCGGCCTTCTGCCGGCGCTTTTTTTATTGAATTCTAGGGGGTTGGCGCGCGTCCCAGCCCTAGAAGGGCATGATCACATCCATCAGCTGGCTGCCGTAGCGCGGCTGCTGGACGTCGGTGATCTGGCCGCGGCCGCCATAGGAGATGCGCGCCTCGGCGATCTGGTCGTAATTGATGGTGTTGTCGGGAGCGATGTCCTCGGGCCGCACGACGCCGGCGATCTGCAGCTCGCGCACCTCGACATTCAGCCGCACTTCCTGATGGCCGAACACGACCATGTTGCCGTTGGGCAGCATCTGCTCGACCAGAGCCGCGAGACGCAGATTGATCTGCTCCTGGCGCGCGATCTGGCCGGTGCCGACATTGCTGAGATTGCTGGTGAGGTCGAGCACGTTCGGCGTCTGGGCGCTGGTCACCTTGGCCAGGCGGTTGATGGTGTTCTGGAAGCCCAAGAGGCTCGCCACATTGTTGGTCTCGGTGTTGGCGCGGGTGCGGGTCGTCGAATCCTGCAGCGTGCCGCTCTGGTTGAAGTTGATCACCACCGTCACCAGGTCGCCGACTCGCGTCGCGCGCAGGTCCTTGAAGAAGCCGCGGCTGCCGTTGCGCCATAGCGAGTTGGGCTGGCGCTCGGAAATGAGGGGCGGCGGCATGGGCAGGCTGACCGGCCGGTAGCCGGGCTGGGTCTGGGGATTCACGATGTCGGTCAGAGGCGGCGTCTCGCCGATCTTGGAGATGCGGTCGAGCGCGTTGCAGCCGCCGAGCGACGCCGCCAGCACCGCCGCGAGCAGGGTTCGAAGGGGAAGGCCAGGCACCCGACCGGACATTGTGAGCATTCCTAATTGGCGGCAAGCGAGAGGGTGGACATCAGCGTGACTTCGCCGGGGCCGGTGACGATCCCCTGCACGATCTTGTTGCTGCGCGGATTCATGAGGCGGATCGAGTCGCCCTGGGCGCCGTCATCGAGGGCCTTGCCTTCCATGGTGATGAGGATGCGGCCGGACTGGATGCGGGCGAGCGCGATGCTGTTCTTCGGCACCAGGATGGTGGGGGCCACCGCCGCCACCTGGATCGGCTCCTGCGCCGCCAGCATGCGCCTGGCGGTGCGGCCGATCAGACGGTCGGGATCGCTCACCACCATGTTGCCGGCGCGGTCGATGCGCACGCGCATGAGCTGCAGGTCGGTGACGCGGATGACTTCGCCGCTGCCGATGGCGCGCGCCGGAACCGGCAGCAGGATGGTCTGCACGGTGCGCCCGGAGATGCGCACCCGCATGGCATCGGGGCTGCCGGCCGGCGTCGAGACGAGGCCCTGGAAGCGGCCGAGCACCGTGTCATAGGTCAGATCCTCGATGGCGACGCTGGTCGGCTTCTCGGCCGGCGTCACGAGGCGCATCAGCTCGTTGTCGAGCGTCACCACCGCGTCGCCGGGCATGCCGTGCTCGACCAGCGCCGGGCGCAGCGCCGCCACGATCTGCTCGCGGCCGATCGCGTGGCCGGCACGTTCGATATCGACATGCACGAAGCGGTCGGGCGCCGACCAGTCGAGCTGGTTGGCGATGGCGATGTCCTGCAGCTGCAGGGCGTTGAAATCGAGCTTGCGGCTGGGCGGAGGGGCCTTGCCGACCGGCTTGTCGGCCGACACGCCGGCCGGCAGATCGGCGAACAGATCGCCGAGCACGATCGTGTCGCGGCTGATCGAGCTGGCCGGTCTGAGGCTGGTCGCCGCCGCCGGGACCGCGGCGAGGATGAGGGCTGCCGAGATGAGCGCGAGGTGCCGCATGGCCAATTCCTAGCGGAGCTGCGACAGGGTGGTCAGCATCTGGTCGGAGGCCTCGATCACGCGGCTGTTCATCTCATAGGCGCGCTGCGCCGTGATGAGGTTGGTGATCTCCGACACGACGTTGACGTTGGATGTCTCGAGGAAGCCCTGCAGCACGGTGCCGAACTGCTGCGTGCCGGGCGTGCCCTGGCTCGGCGCGCCCGAGGCCTGCGTCTGGGTGTAGAGGTTGTTGCCGATGGCCTCGAGACCGGGATTGTTGATGAAGGTCGCGAGCTGGATCTGGCCGAGATTCTGCGGGTTCTGCTGGCCCGGGATGCTGACCAGCACCTCGCCGCTCGCATTGATCGTGACCGCGGTCGCGTTCTGCGGCACCGCGCCCGGGCCCTGCAGGGTGAGGCCGTCGGGGGTCACGATCTGGCCGGTCTCGTTGAGCTGGAACTGGCCGGCGCGGGTGTAGGCGGTGCCGTTGTTCGGCAGGTTGATCTGGAAGAAGCCTTCGCCCTGAATCGAGAGGTCGAGGGCGTTGTTGGTCGGCAACAGATTGCCCTGCTCATGGATGCGGTAGACGTTGCCGGTCTGCACGCCGAGGCCGACCTGCACGCCCGACGGAACCGTCGTGCCGGCGTCCGATGAGGCGGTGCCGATGCGCTTCTCGTTCTGGTACAGCAGGTCCTGGAACTCGGCGCGGCTGCGCTTGAAGCCGGTCGTGTTGATGTTGGCGATGTTGTTCGAGATCACTTCCACATTCAGCTGCTGAGCCAGCATGCCGGTGGCGGCGATATTCAACGAACGCATGAGCTACCCTTTCCTAAATCCTTGAGCAGGCACCGTTTTTAGGCGGAGCCCACCAGCGCCTTCATCATGCTTTTCTGGCGGTCGTCCTCGTTCTGCAGCAGCTGCTGCGTCGAGTCGTACTGACGCGACACATCGACCAGCCGCGTCAGCTCGAAGATCGGCTGCACGTTGGATCCCTCCAGCGAGCCCTGCAGCACCTTGCCGTCGGTCGCCGGCGTCGCGTTCTGGTCGGTCGCGTAAACGCCGTTCTCGGTGCGGCGCAGCGCCTGGTCGTCGGCGAACTGCACCACCTGCAAGGTGCCGATCTGGCCGCTGCGGCCGCTGATGACGCCGTCGGAGGTGATGGTGATCGGGCTGCCGTCGTTGGGCAGCGTGATCGGCTGGTTCTGCGTGTCGAGGACGGGATAGCCCTGGCCCGTCACCATCCGACCCTGATCGTCGAGATGAAAGGCGCCGGTGCGCGAGTAGAACTGCTCGCTCGGATTGCCGACCACGAAATAGCCGTTGCCCCGGATCGCGAGGTCGAGGGAATTGCCGGTGATGGTGAGCGGGCCGGGCCGGGCATCGCGGAACTGGCCGATATCCTGGGTGAAGGACAGGCTGTCGCGATGGCCGGCGCTGCCGGTGCGCGTCAGATATTCCTCGAACAGGGTGCGCTCGGCCCGGTAGCCGGCTGTCGAGGCGTTCGCGATATTGTTCGCGATCGTGTTGATATCGCTGAAGATCGAGGTCTGCCGCGAGATCGCGATGTAGGCTGTCGTGTCCATGCCGCATCCTGCCGCCGTTTGGCCCCTCCCAAGCACAGCGCGTGCCATTCGCGGTAGGAGCAAAAAACGGCGGAATTCTGCGGTTTTTTGTCGAGGTTGGCGGCGGGCGGCCAGGCCGCTAGCAGGCTTTGCCGGGCAGAATATGCCGTCCCGCCGCAGCCCGCGGGTTGGTCGGGTTCAATCCTTTTTTAACCCAAAGTGCTTAGGTTCTTCTGCCAGTTCGAACGCCGCGTTCGCACGGGGGAGCAGGTATGTCGGTTGAGATGATGGACGACCTCGGCGGGCCGGACATGCCGTCGGGCGGCGCGCGCAAGCGCCTCAGCGGCAAGAAGATGGTGCTGTTCGCCGTCATTCTGGTCGTCGTCCTGGGCGCCGCGGGCGCCTTCTTCATGCTCGGCGGCACCGATGGCATCATGCATATGGTGAAGGGCGACAGCGGCGCCGCCGAAGCGGCTCCGGCCGAGAAGGGCAAGGCGAACCAAGTCACCTATTACGATTTGCCCGACATCCTGGTAAATTTGCGTACGGACACCGCCCGGCCGACCTTTCTCAAGCTGACGGTCAGCCTCGAGATCGAGAAGCCGGAGGACCGCGCCGAGATCGACCGCCTGCTGCCGCGCGTGATCGACACCTTCCAGGTCTATCTGCGTGAGCTCAGGGCCGAGCAGCTGCAGGGTTCGGCCGGGCTGTTCCGGTTGCGCGAGGAGCTGCTGGCGCGGGTCAATGCGGCGGTTCGGCCGACGCGGGTGAATGACGTTCTGTTCAAGGAAATGCTGGTCCAGTAGAGGGGAGTAGCTCGATGCCGGGCCCGGACGACAAGCAGGACGACGATCTGCTCGCCGCCGAATGGGAGGCTATGGCCGCCCAGGGAGACACGCAGGAGGAAGACCCGTTCGGCGCGGATCTGCCTGACGCCGCCGCGACGCGGGTGCTGAACCAGGACGAGATCGACAGCCTGCTCGGTTTCGACGACGGCCGCGGCGGCTCGACCGACGGCTCGGGCATCGCCGCCATCGTCAACGCCTCGCTCGTCTCCTACGAGCGCCTGCCGATGCTGGAGGTCGTGTTCGAGCGACTCCAGCGCACCATGTCGACGTCCTTGCGCAATTTTACCTCGGACAATGTCGAGGTCAGCCTCGACAACATCACCGCCATCCGCTTCGGCGACTATCTGAACTCGATCCCGCTGCCCGCCATGATCGGTGTGTTCAAGGCGGAGGAGTGGGACAATAACGGCCTGCTCACCATCGATTCGGCGCTGATCTACTCGATCGTCGACGTGCTGCTCGGCGGCCGCCGCGGCACCGCCGCGATGCGCATCGAGGGCCGCCCCTACACGACCATCGAGCGCTCGCTGATCGAGCGGCTGATCCATGTCGTGCTCGGCGACCTCTCGGCCGCCTTCGACCCGCTGTCGCCCGTCACCTTCCGCTTCGACCGCCTCGAGACCAACCCGCGCTTTGCCGCGATCGCGCGCCCCGCCAACGCGGCGGTGCTGGCGCGCCTGCGCATCGACATGGACGATCGCGGCGGGCGCCTCGAGCTGCTCATTCCTTACGCCACCCTCGAGCCGGTCCGCGAGATCCTGCTCCAGATGTATATGGGTGAGAAATTCGGCCGCGACTCGATCTGGGAAAATCACCTGGCCAGCGAGCTGTGGCACACCGACGTCAGCATCGAGGCGGTGCTGGAGGAGACCACGGCGACCTTGCGCGAGGTTCTCGAGTGGGACGTCGGCAGCCGTCTCGAGCTCAATGTCACGCCGCAATCGGCGGTGACCCTGCGCTCCGGAGGCGTGCCGATGTTCATCGGCCAGATGGGCCAGCGCGGCGGCGACATCGCCGTCAAGATCGAAAACCGCTTGCTCAAGGATCAATCGTGACGCTCCCGGTCATCATCGACATCATTGTGATCGCCCTGCTGGTGCCGACCATCGCCATCGCGGTGGTGCTGAACCGGCGGCTCGCGGCGCTGCGCTCGAACAAGGCCGAGCTCGACTCGCTGATCCAGAGCTTCAACGATTCCTGCGCCCGCGCCGAGGCGGGCGTGCGCTCGCTGCGCAGCGCCACCGACGAGGCGACGCGGCTGCAGGCCTATCTGCAGCGCAGCCAGACGCTGCGCGACGACCTCTCCTATCTCCTCGATCGCGGCACCAGCCTTGCCGACCGTCTCGAGGGCGGCGTGCGCACGGCGCGCTCGGAAGTGCCCAACCCGCTGAGCAGTCTCGCGGCCGCCGTCGGCGCCATGGGCGACCCGGCCGGCCGCAACGGCCAGCGCACGACACTGGCCAACGAGGAGCCCGCCGCCGCCGAGCCGCCGGTGCCGCGCATGGCGCGGCCCGACCGTCCCGCGCGCGACCGCGCGGCGCGTGCCGCCGGCCCAGCCGCGCCGGCGCCTGTGCCGGCGCCGGCCGAGCCGCCGCCGGGCGAGGCGACGCCGCGCTCGAAAGCCGAGCGCGAGCTGCTGCAGGCGCTGCGGACAAGACGATGAGAACGAGAGAATAGGCGAGGGGAAGGCATGACGAAGCCGAAGAGCAGGCGTTCCCCGGCGACTCGCCAGGCGCTGCCGCGTGGGCCCGAGATGAGGCTCGGCGCTGCCGGCCTGCCGAGCGCGGCGCTCGAGGAGGAAGGACGCTTCGCCAAGCTGCGGCGGCGCGTGCGGTTCCGGATGCTGCCGCTGATGCTGCTCGCGATCTTCTTTCTCTTCTCGGCCAAGATCGGCACGGTATGGCACAGCTTCTCGGCGGCCGGCGTCCCCGTCGCGCAGGCGCAGAGCGCCGTCCCCGGCTCGCCGCTGGCCATCGCCGACGCCAAATCCGTGCCGCCCGCGGCCGAGATGCCGCGCGACCCGACGCGCTTCAGCCAGTCCGAGATCGACCTGCTGCAGGCGCTCGCGGCCCGCCGCGACCAGCTCGACCGGCGCGAGAAGGATCTCGATCAGCGCGAGACGCTGTTGCAGGCGGCCGAGAAGCGCGTCAACGACAAGGCGGCCGAGCTCGAGGGTGTGCGCGGCGATCTCCTGAAGCTCATCGAGAAGCGCAACCAGGAGGACGACGCCAAGCTGAAATCCCTGGTCCGCATCTATGAATCGATGAAGCCCAAGGAAGCCGCGACGATCCTGCAGGAATGGGACGCCGACAAGCTGGTCGAGCTGATCTCGCGCATGAAGGAAGCGAAGGTCGGCCCCATCCTTGCCTCGATGTCGCCGGCAAAGGCCAAGACGGTCACCACCCTCCTGGCGGGGATAACGGACAGCCCATCGACGGCACGCTGAGCGCTTTTCGCCGTCAAGCGCTTGATGCGCCGCCCTTAGCCCGCTAATGCTCCTTCGGGGCGCATGCGGTCCGTGGCAAGGCGTGGCCTAAGAGGTGAGGGAGTACCGGGACTCAATGGATAAAGAAATGGCGATCCTCATCGTCGATGACTACAAGACGATGCTGAGGATCATAAGAAACCTGCTGAAGCAGCTTGGCTTCGAGAATGTGGACGAAGCGGTCGACGGTTCCAGCGCGCTGAAATCGCTGCGTGACAAGG
>Ga0134125_10005165_pt1 | contig 14854 bp, 21 predicted proteins | sample KB31751_FD_96464 | JGI IMG/M metagenome (GOLD analysis project Ga0134125, IMG submission 96464) | Terrestrial soil microbial communities with excess Nitrogen fertilizer from Kellogg Biological Station, Michigan, USA - KB3-175-1 | ecosystem: Environmental > Terrestrial > Soil > Unclassified ... | reverse complement strand
GACAAGCGAGGTGCAGGCCGCGAGGGCCGCGAGAGTACTGATGCGTCTGGTGGTCATCGATTGAAAATATCTCGATCCTTACTGTCGGACCAAGTTGGTGAAGGTGATCTGGACGTTACTGGCTGTGGAGCCGGAGGTCGCATTGCAGTCGCGGCCATTGGCAAAGCCCGTGAGGTTGCCATTGCCCGAGACCGTGAAGGAGCCGTAGAGGGTGCCGGGGCACGGGGATGGGACTACCAGCGTAATGTCGGCACCGGTGTTGGTGGTCTTGCCGGTGAGACTGCCTGCGTACAGTTGCTGGCCTGTGGTCGAGTCGGTCAGGGCGAAGGTGCCGCTGAAGGACTGGCCGAGCTGGGAGGTGGTCATGGTGAAGCGGACGACTGGCGGCGGGGACAACGGGTCGGTCGGGAAGTTCAGGCCGCGCTGGAGGGTTGCGGGGCCGGAGTAGGTCGCGTTGTAGAGGGCCTGGTCGAGGCCGGTGATGGTGTCACCGGAGCAGGCGGCGAGGGCGAGGATTGCGGCGAGGACCAGGAATGCGCGTCGTTTCATGACTCAGCGCAATATAGCAATGGCGGGCCACGGTTTATGCGAGGCCGCGGGGGCTGTCGCTAGACAGCAGTCTGCTTGGCATCGAGCAGACTGCGCAGGAATTCCGGCGCGAAGTCCGCACCGTTTGGCCAGGCGATAGTGCGGATTTCCGGATCGACACGTACCGCAGCAAATGTGGACAGATCGCGAAGAGGCTGGAAAACCGGGCCTGTGAGTTGGTGACCCAAGTCGATCTCGCCTTCGGCGCCATCGCTGAACCGGAGCCAGAGTCGGTAGGCGCCGCAAATTTTTACATCGCACACATTCAGCATCGCGGTTCCTCCTTTCGGAAGCTAGTCGAGCGGAGGAATGGGAACGAGAGGCTCGGCACGGCGAGCGCGATCCCAGTTGTGAGCAACTCGTCGCGATGCAGTTGCGGTCACTTGAGAACGAGCCCGCCGGCCGAGGACTGAAACGCTGCGCATACGACACCACTGCGAATGGTCACAATGATCTCGTATCCACTGAAGATAGTGAAATTAAAGTGAGGAGAGCCGTGACGGCGATAGAGAATTGCGATCGCGATTTCCAGAAAGCAGGAGACGGTGGACATGCTGCAATGCAGGGCGACGGTAGAGGTTGTTACTGTAGCGCATACACGACGCGGGTATAGAATCAACCATGACGGTCGGATAAAACGATGCGCGCACTGGATGGCCTGACTGCTGAACGGTCCGACCAGTAACGGGAACGGATCGAGACATACGCCTCAACCTAAATCCACCATACTTCCGAACGATCATCGCACCACACCACGAAGCACGATGCGGTAGCTAGTTTTGACACACCAGTAGGATTGTAATGCTTCAGCACCTTTCGGACTTTCCGCCTAGTCGGAAGATTTACACTTCTCCGGTTAAGTGCGCTTGAAGTTCGTCTTGTTCATGCAGCCTGTTGCGATGTGTTCACCTTATCCTTTTGCCGCAGCTCGTTGATTCTTCTCCGGTCTTCGCGTGCATGAGCCAGCTTGACCTTGCGCTCGCTCCGTATGGCTTCAGGATCGCCATGGTAATACTCAGCTGGCTGCAAATAGTCCAGACCAGCGTGTAGCCGCTCCTCGTTGTAATGCTTGACCCAGCGCGCGATGATCTCTCTCGCTCGCGCCAAGTTTTTCAGATCCTCGTCCGCGATCTCTTCCCTCGTCGTTCGGTGAAACCGCTCCAGCACTCCGTTCGACTCTGGGTGATACGTCCGGATCCGAATATGCTCCAGCTCGAAGTGCCGCACCAGTTGCTTGAAGTCCTTCGATGTAAACTGCGTGCCGTTGTCGCTGACACTGTCGGGCTTCACCTCGCTCGCTCCCGGATAGTCACGCCTCACGAGCGCCAGCGCCTCCTGGACCACGAGAGTCACGTCCCATGCCGCCATCGACGTCAAAAGATTCCAGTGCACTACATAGCGACTGTACGAGTCGAGCACCGTGACCAGAAAGTACCATGTGTCCTCCACTCTCAGGTACATGATGTCCGTGTGCCATCGCTCGTTCGGCCTTGTCGGCTTCGGTGGTACAGCGCCGGTGTGCGTAGGCCGGTGCCACCGATACAGCATGTCTGCCTCGTCCAGCACGCGATGCACGCTCGATGCACGCTCGATGCACGCTCGATGCGCTCATGAACGCCACATCCTCGTCCACCATCTGCCAGGTGAGCCTTCGGTAGCCGTCCTTCGGATGCAGAAGAGCGTACTGCTTCACCGCTTCCTTCTCCTCTGTTAGCAGCGCATCCAGCTCAGTGACGGGACGCGAGCAGCGATCCACCAGTGCATCTTCGCTCAGGCGTCGAGCCCACGCGTGATAGCGCGACTTCGCAATGCCGAGCGAGCGAAGGATGCGCGCCGTCGTGCAGTGCGTCCGCTGCTTCGTCAGCTCGACAAGAGCGAGCACTTCGCACTTTGCCTCGGCGCTGAATCTCGATGCAGAGCCCAATTTCAGAGCCCCTCTTTTAGCGCGAGGTTCTCTTCAACAACCTCCGCTATGATCCGGCTCTTTCGGTCCAGCTCTGCTTTTAATCGCTCGATCTCTCGATCCTTCGCGCGATCATGCATGTGCCCCTGCGCGTCCGTTTTTGAATTACCACCAGCAGGCTTGTCGAGTGCTTCGCGCATCGCAGCCTTGGCCCGTTTCTCCCATTGGTAGAACGCCGTTCCATCTACCTGATGTCGCCGCAGGACCTCCGCAACGGTCGTGTTCGGTTGCCGGGCCTCCTCGATGATCGCAAGCTTTTGCTCGCCGGTGAACCGCCGACCCTTCGCTCCCTTTTCTGGCATCTTCCTCCCCCCCTCTGAAACACCGGCTACTCGCCGCCATGAGGGAAAAGTGTCAATCTTTCAATCCGCCCGAAAGTTCGATTTCTGCTGAACCATTACAGACGCCTCAAAGTTGACTAAAATTCTGGACAGGCCGTCCCGTTCGGCACATTAAGCGCCGCATCGGACCTCTAGTGCGCTCGCAAACGACGCGAGGTATCATGGAAACGCCCCACACAATCGCTGCCGCGGGTACAGCCAGCCAGCTTCGTATGTGGCTCGGTGTCACCCTCCTCGGCGTGGGCTTGCTGGCTCATCTCCTCTCAGCGCAGGCGATCGGCGGCCGTTACGTGGCGTACAGGGACCACATCTTCGGCTTCGTCCTCCTTACGGTAGTCGCAGGCGTCATCATCGCGGGACTCGGCTGGCGCTTCTGGCGGGGCCGCCACGACATTACGCTGCTGGCTCTCGGCCTGGTCCAGGCGATACTGGGCTTCGTGGTCTGGCTGAACAGGTTCAGCGTACATTGATCGGTTCGTCTGCTCCTGCAGGCTGGCGTTACGCCATGGCTCATTCGTGCCATGCAGGGACGTTCGCGCTCGCGATCCACCGGAAACGCACATAGCTTTCGGGCTGCACCGAACGTTGGGTGACCACCGTAGCATACCATAGGAGAATTCCATGCGTACGCTTCACCAGCTCACGTGCACCTGGATCGGTTTAGGAACCGTCGTCTTTGCGGCGTGCGCAAAGACGGATCAGAATGCGTCGACCGATACCACTGCCATGGTGCCGGCAGCCGGCGCGACGACGTCCACGCCAGCACCCGCACCGCCGGCCGCGGCGCCAATCAATCTCGCGGACGTCGCCGGCAAGTGGAACAGCCGGGCCGTGCCGGACAGTGGTCCTGACACTACAGCCACCGCGTCGGTCATGACGGCGACCGGGACGACGTCCGGATGGACGATCATGTTCCCGGGGCATGGTGCGCCGATCGCCGAGCGTGTCACGGTGGGCGGCGACAGCATCATGGTGGACGCGGGGCCGTACCCGAGCGTGCGTCGCAAGGGGCAGCAGGTCACGACGCACAGTGTGATGCGCATGCGGGACGGGAAACTTGTCGGGGAAACCGTTGCGCACTACGCTGTGAAGACCGCCGACTCGGTGTTGATGCTGCATACCGTATCGACGCGCGTGAAGTGACGTAGCGATCGTGGCGGGATGTCGATACGGCAGGGGCGCGGTTTCCGTCTAGGACGCCGCGCCCCTGCCGCGCTTTCGGGAAAGTAGAAGCAGTGGTGTACTTCTTTCAGGCAATGCCAACGCCCGAACTCAGGAAACTCCACTCTGACCCCTGTTTTCCCACTGTCATCTACTTGCCTGTCCATTGTAAAGTCGGTCTCGTTTCTGAGGATGTCGCTGCTTGCGGTAGTCACACTGTCGACTGTCCCATCCTTGGAATACACATCAATCCGCGTATTGGCTCCGTCTCGCGTCGATGAGTAGTGGGTTGGCGAAAGATACTGACCGAGTCTTTCAGCGATCTGCTTTTCGCGCGAGGTCGTTTTGAGCGATGTCTGCAGTGCGGGAACTACCGCTGGGTAGACGGACGCCAGCGCGCTCGCACACTCATTAGCCGTCGAAACGACTTGCGTAAGCGCGATGATACCGCTCAACAATGCTGCCGGGTTTACCTCAGCCGCTGCCACATCAAGCCCGACCCCTGCGGCCGCCAGCACAAACCCTCCGCAGCTGGCAGCGACGAGTGCCCACGTCGGCTGCGAGTCTTGAGACGACAGCGACAAGGATGTGAGATCGAACATCGTGCCACATAGTCCCAACGAAAACGAGGTTGGTATTTCACTAATCACATCCCCTTGTAGTCCGGCGCCAGCTAGGTCGAGAAAAATCTTGACGCGACCAACGATCAGCATGGCTAAGTCGGGTCCGAGGGGCGGTAAGTGTCAAGGTAGTTGTCGCATGAGTCTTTAAGCAGCAGCTCGATTATTGGGTCGAACCGCCGTGGATTCTGGATTGAGTTTTACTTCCATAATTGGTTCCCAATTGCGTACGGGTCAGCTCCAGCGATCAGGTCGTTCAGCGCGCGCAGCGTTGTATACCGCCTGACGCGCAGCAAGAATTGCGACGTCACGTCCCATGTGACGATCCGCGGGCTTTACAAAACGAATCGAGCTGTGCAGGTACTGCGTGTTGTACCAGCGCACGAAGGATGTGACCCAGGCACGTGCCGCCTCGATGTCGGCGAATGGCTTGCTTGGATATTCCGGCCGGTATTTGAGAGTTCGAAAGAGTGATTCCGAAAATGCATTGTCATTGCTCACGCCCGGGCGACTGAAGGAAGCGAGCACACCCAAGCGCTCCAGCGTTACGAGCATCGTAGCACCTTTCATGGGGCCGCCGTTGTCGGAGTGCAGTACAAGGCTATCGGGATCGACGCGCTCGGCGTGACACGTCGCCGTGAATACACTGGCCGACAATTCAGCCGCTTCGACGTCGTACACCTCGAAGCCCACGATCTTGCGGCTCCAGATGTCCATTATCAGATACAGGTAAAAGAACACGCCACGCACCGGTGTCATGAGATACGTGATATCCCAACTCCACACCTGGTTCGGTCCTGTAGCTATGTGCGAGTGTGAAACAGCGCTTCCATGTCGCACTGGAGCCTTTGAACGGCCACGGTGTGCGAGCTGCCGCTCTTCTCTCAAGATGCGATAGATCGTGGACTCCGACGCCAGATACACGCCCTCGTCTGCCAGGCGCGGCACGATCTGATTGGGCGATTGATCGCGAAATGGAGCAGAGTTCACGACCGTGAGGATCTCCGTATGTTCTTCACCGGTGAGCTTGTTGGATGGTGCATGAAATCGCGTGCACCGCGCGGCTTCGATCCGTCCACCGGCTTTCCCACTCTTCTCACTGCGCCACCGTTCGAGCGTCCGTGCGCTCAGCCCCAGGAGTTCCGAGCAGCGTCTTCGCCGTGCGCCAGATGCAACGGCTTCCTCGATCAAGACCAGGATCATTTCCCGCGTATCCGGTCCGTGGTATCGTCCTCGTCCTCCGACGATTCCCCCCAGATCTCCTGAACTTTTTTTTCAACACCAGGAGTGCTGCGGTCTCGGCCAACGCCTTATCCTTCCGACGAACCTCGCGCTCCAACTCCTTGATACGAGAGTTGATGCGCGCTGCGGTCTGTATTGCCTCACTCGTCGGCTTCGGCGCGCGACCTCGGGCCACCTCTCCTCCAAGCGCGGCTTCCGCTGCAGACTCTGCCACGAGGCGCCACTCTGCTAGCTGCGCCTCGTGCAGCCCTTCCCGCCTGAGCAGTGCACCAAGATCGCTCTCGCTGAGACCGGCTGCCTCTGTGACGATGCGAAGCTTCTCTGCGCCGGTCCACGTCGTCTTGTTCTTCTTTGTCTTTCCCGAGGATTGCGTCATACCTCTAACGCTACACACCTCCCGTAGCCACCGCGAGAGGGCAACCTGTGACACCCCAACCTCGTGTGACAATGCGTTCGCACTCACCGCTCGAGGACCTACCATCCGTGCCACCATTCGGGAACGGAACGCCTCACTGTACTGCGCCACAATAGTCTCCACCTCGCCCCCTTTGTTGTTATACACACCACCGGTTCACACCGGCCGTGCGACAACTATCCTGACACAGGGGGGAAACGCTCAAAGCCGCTGAGCTGAGAGCTGAACTTGCAGAACTCATGAATTAGACATTGGAGTTGCTTTTGTGAGAGAAGAGATTCATGGTTAGGCGTTGCGCTACAGTTCATGATTGTGTGTTGGACCTTGATCGCGAGGAACTGCATCGGGCCTCGTTCCGGATCCAGTCTGGTCTTCGGTGAATTGCGATGCTTAGACAAGTACTATTTGTTCAGGGCGCTGGCGACGGCGTCCATGATCACTGGGACAATCAGCTGGTCGACTGCCTCGGCAGCGAACTAGGCCCGCATTACGACATCCACTATCCCGTCATGCCAAACGAAGCCGATCCAAAGTATGTCGGGTGGAAGCAAACCCTCGAGCGCGAGTTGGCTGCGCTCGAACCCGGCGCCGCCGTCATCGGCCACTCGGTCGGCGGAACGATCCTCATCAATGTCCTTGCTGAGCGGACACCGCAATCCAGCCTCGCCGCAATCTGCCTGATTTCAGCACCCTTCATCGGCGCCGGTGGGTGGGAAAGCGGCGACATAGAGCCGCGACCAGACCTTGCGGCTCGAGTGCCAAAGGACGTTCCCATCTTCCTGTATCATGGCCTGGATGACGACACGGTGCCGGTTGCGCATGTCGAGCTGTACGCACGAGCTCTTCCTGACGCGCATGTGCGTCGCCTGGCAAACCACGATCATCAACTCAACAACGATCTCACCGAAGTCGCGAGCGACATCCGGCAGCTGCGGAACGGGGTCGAGGGCTTCCCAGGAAGGCGTCGATGATTCAGAATAAATCTGCGCTGTCTCAGCCCCAGTTCTTCTCGGCCGGGAGGTAAATGGCAGAAGCTATCGCGTCGCTACCTCTTGAGTTGCTTCCACTCACCGCGGAGCCGTTCCCGCTCCCGGACGGACAAATTGTCGGGGTACTCAAGGCATTTCCCACGTTTTCGCGGTGCGAGAAGCCAGCGCTCTTCGATGACTTCGGCGGGAAGCCCGTACTCAAACACGCTGGCACTCCTTGCTTTGCGGAACTTCTCATCCAGCGTCTCTTCGTCGCAGCGGGGTGGTCTGCTCGGTGGGTGGAGACGTACGGAGCACCAGCTATGAAGCCGCGATTTCTCACGAATTGGGACAGTCAGGGGCTCAGGGCGCAAATCAACGTGCCGATCGCCGATCCGACGGTCCGGAACCTCCTAGAATCCGTTGCTCACACAAACGGCGGAACCTACTCGGGTTGCTGGGACGTTGTTGCGTGGACCGGCGAACGTATCTTTTTTGCAGAGGCAAAACGCAAGGCACACGATCACCTTCGTTCAACGCAACACCGCTGGGTCGCGGCGGCAATGAAAGTAGGCATCCCCGCCGAATCTTTTGTCATTGTCGAATGGTCACTGGCGTAGCGTAAAACCGGGGTCAGAATACAATTTTCGGGAACCAACCGCGGGCGCCCGAAAATTGTATTCTGCCCCGCTGTTTCTTCGCTGAGTATATTTTCGCCCATGCCGAATGACTTCGAGTCCGAGATTCGCGCCGCCGCATTCGCGCGAATATCTCAACTCCGAGACACTTACGGTGGCCGAATTCCACGAGCGGCACTCATGGAAGGTGTCGTTGTCGCTGGACAGAAGATTCCGATCTGGAACTCTCAAAAGGGAATCTTCAAACCGGCCGCATTCGGTCGCGATGGCGCCGCACTAAGCATTCAGACATCCGTCGACTCTCCTTACGCAGATGTCCAGGACGCCACAACTGGCGAGATTGCGTACAAGTACCGTGGGACGGACCCGAATCATTACGACAACGTCGCGTTGCGACGTGCAATGGAGACGCGTCAACCGTTGATCTATCTCATCGCGGTCGATCCGGGCTTCTATGATGCGATCCTTCCAGTCTATGTGGCCCATGACAGTCCCGCGTCGCTCCAGTTCACGCTTACCGCGGATCAGCTGGCCATGGCGTTCGTCGCTGACACCGCGGATCCGATGAGGACGGCGCTCCGTCGAGAGTACACCACGCGGACCGTCCTCCAGCGATTGCACCAACAGCGCTTTCGCAGACTTGTCCTGACCGCGTATCGTGGGCAGTGCTGTATCTGCCACCTTCGGCATGTAGAGCTTCTCGATGCTGCCCACATTCTGCCAGACCGGCATCCGAAAGGTGAACCCGTTGTTCCAAACGGCCTCGGACTCTGCACGATCCATCATTCCGCGTTCGATGCGAACATCATCGGTATCGATCCGCTCGCCCGCGTCCACGTTCGTGCGGATATCCTGGAAGAAACCGACGGCCCGATGTTGCGTTATGGACTTCAGGAGGCGGAGGGAATCCGGTTGCTGCTGCCACACAAGAGCGAACTTCGGCCGAATCCGGAATTCCTTGCGGAACGGTTTGAGTTGTTCAAGGCGGCGTGAGGAACATCAGGTCAGAATGAATCATCTCGACGTCAACCACTGGCACTTTTCACGAGAAGGGCACTCTGACTTCGGTTGTCGTTCAACTTTAACCCGATTGTGGAGGATGTATGAAGCAAGTTAGCGTCCTATCGCTTCTGGTAATCGTGAGCGGTTGCGCTTCAGCTAATTTGACCGCATTCCGCGACCCAGCATATGCGAACCGCCAGTTCGGCAAGCTAGCAGTCTTTACGACCGGTATGTACATGGAGAACGCGATGAATCTCGAGCGTCAGGTTTGCAAGAAGATTGCGCCAGACCCGTGTGTTCCTGGGCAATTGGTTCTACCACCGACGCGGAGTTATTCGACCGCCGAGATCTCGCAGTATCTCGAGCAAGCGGATATCGATGGTGTTCTCATTGTGGCGCTTGGCGACGATCAATCGGCCTCGAAGTATCTCGGCACAATCGCCACATCATCGGCCACCGCGAGTGCCACGCAGAGCGGAACAGCCCAAGTATATGGCAACACCGTGCTATCGAACTCGGCGTCGCAGGGGACCGCAACTGCGAGCTCGGTCGCGACACCGGTATATGGTCATAGCCGCAGGGCACATGCGATCGTAAGTTTGTTCGAGCGCCGTAGTGGGGGTTTGGCGTGGCGCGGCGAACTAGACGTCTCTGGCCAAGGCGAACTGGCCGTATCCGACGACGCGTTCATTCGTGCGGCAACCAATGAGATCGCGGCGAAGCTGAAGGCGAGTCAGTTGGTCCGCTAGAATCGTCGCGATCGGAACAAACCAGGTAACTTGAGCAGCAACGTGTCCCTTCAGCGCCGATCAGCGGGTACAGATCGACTGATCCCGCGACACCAACTGCAGTACGATCAGCGATCACGTCGCAAGGGGCGGTCAGGTCTTGCCCGTGCGCGTTGACGCTCTGTGTTGCTTACAATCCGGCTTACGCGCGAGTAATTGATACCAAGCGGTCGTCGATCGTGCGGTTGAAGCGCCGCACGATTTAGCGAAACATTGTAATTGGCGGGGGCGGTGCACGGTGCAAGACCTGACCCCGTAGTTCCCTGCCGTACTTCCCTTCAACATTTGGGATTGCGCACATACCAGGCCCAGGTATCTTCTGCTGCGTGCCTAGCGTGTTTTGTGAAGTGCGGAGCACTATTCGGCGGAGCCATTGGCGTCGCGTTCCTCGGAATTGGTCTCTTGAGAGCGGCGTTGTTCCTCCTGAGCGGTCGGCACCTGGATTCGATCTCCTCCGATGACCTGCGACTCGCCACTTTCTATGTCAGCGGATTCGTGCTTGCAGGAACTCTTCTTGGCGGCTTTTGGCAGCTGTTCCGATCCAAGGCTACGGCCTATCTCGAGTTTGCGCTTGCCGGAATGATTGTCATGACAGCGATCGTGGCAAGCCAAACGAGTGGCTTGCGTGGAAATAACGCCGTTGATTGGGTCGTCCTACTTTTGCTTGGTGCGGGCTTCGGCTGCGCGTTCGGACGCGGATTCCTAAAGTGGGAGCCTCCTGCGCAGACGACCCAACGAATAGTGAAGTCGACAAAAGGTCGCTACGGAAGCCGACGAGGAGTCGCGTCCTCTCGACGTCGCCGTGCCAACGAACATCACTGGAGAATCATTCATGTATCCGTGCCCGGTTTGCGGCTATCTGACGTTCGCTGAACCGCCAGGTTCGTACGATATCTGTGTCATCTGCCATTGGGAGGATGATGCGCTTCAATTGGAATACGCCACGTCGCTGGCCGGTGGAGCGAATTCGATCACGTTGGCGGACGCCCAATCTGCTTTTCAGCGCGCGGCCGATCGCCTGCTGCGAAAACGCGGCTCCAATACGTTCAAATTCGACCGAGATCCGACTTGGCGGTCGATCGACACCGCGCACGATCGATTTTCGGACTGGGACGACGACGACGCTGAGCGGCCTGCGATGCATGACGAGAGTCTCTATTATTGGAGAGATTCGTTCTGGCGTCGCGATGCGAATACCTGAGTACAATTGCGCTCGAATCGATGGAGATACTGCGACGATTCTGCTACCGCGCAAACGATTCGCGTATTTCTCCCAAGCCGCGCGTGAGCTTGCAAACGAATTGGAGCGCGGATCCTGCAGACCAATTACGCGTTGACGAATACCGGAATAGGATTGATGCGACCTATCCTTTTGGCAACCCTACTTTCGCTCTCGAGTCATGGCGCAGTCGCACAGTCGAGCACGAAAGGTGTCCCGTCGCCGTCCGCGATACACCCTATCGCGCTCCGCGATTCTGCACGCATTCGCCTATTCAACAGCATTGCGGTGCTCGGAGAGCAGTCCGTTGGCAAGGGGCGTGCGCATGTACGGGTCATCGAGAGCTGGGGCGGTTCCGCGGAGCTTGCGTGTGACTGCCTCCTCAGCCGACTATACATCAGTGTGAACCTCGATGGTGACGAGCTGCGTGCGTACCAACTGCCCGAATTGCTCGACCCGACACTTATCTCCATAGTCGCCGAGAAGCAGGATCCGGTTGTATATCTAGAATACGGAACGAAGAGCGAGCGCCGGCGGATCCGCGTCGAGATTCTCCCGAAGAGTATTCGTGTCACGGATGCGGCACATCGTTGATTGCGGTTGTGAACATGACGTGCATCTGAACTTGATCGTTGTATGGCACAGAAGGCTACGAATGATCGACCCGAGATCGCGTACTGAAGCTGCCCTGCTCCTCCGCCGATTCGCCAGCGGCCGCATTACGAATGATGATTTCGACGAACGTTACCCGCGACGCTCGCCGGATCCTGGCGTCGTTGCCGTAGGAGGGGTGGCATGGACGCTCTACAGCGATCTACGCACATACCGTCTCGTTGGCCAGAAAGCTCTCTCATCCACCGATCGGCGACTTGTCGCTCGTTGTATGGTGTTCCTCCACTCCGGTCTTCCATAGTCCTGGCCGCCGTTCGAGCGGATGTCGTTTCTATCTGTCGTACGAGGACTGTTCGGCGCGAGACGCCGCCCTAAGGACAAGCTCCGGCGGACGGAAATCAACTTTGAGATCTGGCCATTTGCATCAGCCTCGGATATCGCGCGTGCGACTTACGCTCCAAATTTTCTGACAGCGCTGTGATTCATGCTCCGTGCGTGGCGAGAGACGTCGTCGTCCCTGCCTCGGGCCCCAGCGCTGAGCCGGCTCCGGCGTTCGCTGCGAATACAGCGGAGAAGCAGAGCCTCGGCATCAGCGCACGCGAGCTCGAAATCCTCAAACTCATCGCCCGCGGCCTCAGCAATCGCGAGATCGCCCTCATCGCCTCACCCAAAAGCACGATTTTCGGCCCACGCGTACAAAATCATCCAAAAGGATGATGACAGACGGCGCGCCACACCACATCGTGGCTGCATCCTCACCCACACCCGGGAGCCTCACGTGAAGAAGACAGTCCTCACCTTCGGCCTCATCGCCGGCTTCATCATCTCCGTCCTCATGGGCGGTTCGCTGCTCCTCGCCGACAGGATCGGATCCGGCCACAGCATGACGCTCGGCTACACCATCATGGTGGCATCGTTTCTACTCATCTACTTCGGGATCCGGAGCTACCGCGACAACACGCTCAACGGCCAGATCTCGTTCGGCCGGGCCTTCGCCTGCGGCATCCTCATCACCCTCGTCACCACCGTCTGCTACGTCGTGATGTGGGAGATTCTCTACTTCAACTTCATGCCGCACTTCATGGACAGCTACTTCGCGGCACAGATCCAGCAGGTGCAGGCCGCGGGACTCGATTCCGCGACCACGGCGGCGCAGGTGGCGGCGATCCGGCATTCGCAGGCGATGTATCAGAATCCGATCGTCAACATGGCTTATACGTTCATGGAGCCGTTCCCGGTGGGGCTGATCATCACGTTGATCTCTGCGGGCGTGCTTCGCCGCAAAGCACCTACACCGGACAACTTCTCCGCAGACCGCACACTCGCCTGAGCGCGCGGATTCACAATATCCGGCACAATACACACTGATCGCATCGTCTCTTTTGAGAAGAATCCAATGCTCGAGGATGCGAAGCTCAATGAGCTGTTCGCGCGGTCATGGCCTGGGCACATATCGCGACCTTTCGCGGGCGTTCTGGCGCGTAGTCTCGGGTTCATAGGTGCTTTCGACAGTGGCCAGCTGGTCGGGTTCGTCAACGTCGCCACCGACGGCGGTGAGATGAAGGAGTCCGTCCCCACTCCGTCCCTCCTAAGTGTTATGCAATCGGGCTGCTTTGGCTTGTTGCATCGCTGGCGAGCATCGTTGCGGTGTGGAAGGGGTTAATCCTCGGTGCACGGCGCAAAGCTTGACCCCATTACCCTTCACCAATGGCAAGTATGATCCGCTGGCAAAATGGTATCCTCGTTTTATTCGCTGCTGCCGTCGGCTGCGCCACCACCGGTGGACGCTCAAACGAATCGTGCACGGCACCACCCTCCGCAGTACTCGTCCCGTTCGCACCGTCCCGAGCCGTTGATCTCGCTGGGACATATGACTTCACGCTCGTCGCCGATAGTGGGCCACGGGCTGGCCATACTGCGTACGGCGTCATCTACCTTGCGAAGACTGACACGCTTCACCGGTACTACATCAACCCGTTTGGTCAGAGGCCGCGTCGTTACGGTGACCGACCGTTGTTCGGGTGGGGCGAGTTGCACGGCGAGATCGGTCTTATGACGGCTGGTACACCGCTCGCTTCGCGCGACTCCACTGTTCCCGGCGTTGTTTCGAGTCTGGACAGTCTTCGCGGCGGATTACGATTCATGCTGGGATATCGGCTAATGCTGGACGGCGGTTTCAACCAGTTGACTGTCACCAGGTCGGATGCCGCCGGCTTCGCCGGCCGTTGGGAATCGAGCGTCGGTCCAACTACCTACCGCGCGACAGGATTCTTTTGCGCCAGTCGCCGTGCCACCGATGATTAGCGGCGGTCTTCAGGCGCGTTTCGGTGTTGCCAAGTCGGTACCGCTTCCGCGCGACGCCGACGCCTGAGCACCTAATCAGGAGCATCGACGGAACCAAGCTGCCGCGTCACTACGGCGTATCCTTCACGCGTACGGGCGTCATCCGTGCCGATTACGGTCGAATAGTCTTTCGAGACCGAATGTGGGAACACCCGACGCTCGCCGCGCTTGTGTGTGAGGGGCTCTTCTTCTTGCCGATGCGCGAACTCCTGATCCCGACGATGTTCGTCGGCGCGCAGCTCGACATCGTGACACGCATGTTCGGCACGACACCCGACGGTGCGTTGCTCGACCAACTCCGCGCCCAGGACCTGCGGGCTCGCCGCCCGATCACGCTCTCGGGTGGCGAGCGGCGGCGCGCCGATCTCGCCGCCGCCGTGTGCCGCACACCGGTGTGTCTTCTCGCGGACGAACCGCTCCGCGACCTTGCACCGCTCGATGCCGAATGCTGCGCAGAAGTTCTGCGCTCACTGGCACGCGCAGGGTGTGCGGTCGTCGTAACAGGGCACGAGGTTGGGCCGTTGCTTCTGATGGCAGACCGGGTCGTCTGGTGCACGGAGGGCACGACGTACGATCTCGGCACACCTGCAAGTGCAGCGGATCATTGGGCATTCAGACCCGGGTATCTGGCTGACGCATGAGCCGAGCATGCGCGTCAGACTGGGGAAATGGTGTCGGGTCTTGCCCCGTGCGCGCACGGGGCAAGACCCGACACCAGCACCACCCCAGCACCAACACGATGCCGTCAGCGTATCACTTCGGGCACCGCGCCGATGCGCCAGCCCTGCGTTGCCGCCACTCGCCCCTGCTTCGTCAGCTTCACGTCGCCGAGCTCGAGCGTGACGGTGTAATTTCCGAGCGGCGCCAGGCCGTCGAGCCCGTTCTGCGTGCGCGAACGAGGGGCTCCCGGTGGGTTCGCCACGCGCATGTTCCACAGGACGGTATTGATTCCGG
>Ga0134125_10005164_pt1 | contig 14857 bp, 16 predicted proteins | sample KB31751_FD_96464 | JGI IMG/M metagenome (GOLD analysis project Ga0134125, IMG submission 96464) | Terrestrial soil microbial communities with excess Nitrogen fertilizer from Kellogg Biological Station, Michigan, USA - KB3-175-1 | ecosystem: Environmental > Terrestrial > Soil > Unclassified ... | reverse complement strand
GCGCGGAACAGCGCGGGCGCAGGCGCGTCGGCGTGATTCACGGCACGGAGCATAGGTGAAGATCGCAATTGACCGCCACCTGGAATTGGTTTAACCAATTTTGACAATGGTTAAACCAATCCAGTTTCCGCCGTCGGCGCGGCGGGCGCGCGGCGAGTCGGTCGTCGAGAAGCTGCGCCGCGAGATCCTGCTCGGGCGCCATCAGCCAGGCGCACGGCTGCCGCCCGAGCGCGAGCTGGCGCTCAAGCTGGGGACCAACCGCAACACGCTGCGCGAGGCGCTGCGCACGCTCGAATCGGAGAAGCTGGTGCGGGCGCGCCAGGGCGACGGCACGTTGGTGCTCGACTGGCGCGCCGTCGGCGAGGTCACCCTCCTGCCCCACTTCCTCGCCGAGGAGACGCCGATCGACGAGCGCTTCGAGGCGCTCTACACCCTGTTCCGCCTGCGCGACGCGCTCATCGATCACGCGCTCGGCTTCGCCGTCGGCAATGTGCGCGATGCCGATCTGGCGTCGCTGCGCGCGGCCATCGGCACGCTCGGCACCGTCGAGAGCGGCACGGTCGAAGCGGTCGAAGCCGACATCGAGTTCTACCGGCGGTTGGTAGTCGCCTCGCGCGCCACGGTGCTGGCGTGGGTGTTCAACACATTCGCGCGCATCTTCGCGCTGCTCGGCCAGCGCTACCCCGAGCTGTGGAAGGTCGACCGCGCGTATGTCGAGTCGCTCGACGAGATCGTGCGCGCCATCGTCTCTGGCGACGAATCACACGCGCGCTCGCTGATGCACTCGCTGCTGGAGGCGCGCAGCGGCGTGGTGCTGTCGCAGCTGGCACCGCAGCCGCTGCAGCAGCTCGGCCGCCTCTCGCTGAGCCGCGGCGCGCCGCCGGCGGAGCGGGGACGCCCGCGACGGAGGAAGCGGTGAGCGCGCCTACTCCGTCGCCCTCGACGCCATCCGCCACGCGACCGGCGCTCGGCGCATGGTCGCGGCGCGTCGTGCGCGCGCTCGCCGAGGTCGTGCTGCCCGACGCTCCCGACGCGCCGACGCTTCCGAGCGCCGACGTGGTCGCGTTCGTCGACAGCTTCGTGCCCCACATGCCGCGCCTGTTGCGCCTCCTGTTCCCCATGGGGCTCATGATGCTCGAGCTCGGCGCCTTCCTGCTCGCGCCGTCGCTGGTGCCCTTCTCGGCGATGTCGCTGGCGCGCCGCCGCCGCTACGTCGACGGCTGGGTGCACGCGCGCTGGCGGCTGCGGCGCGATCTCATCAAGGCGGTCAAGGGCATATGCCTCCTCTGCTACTACTCCGACGCGCGCGTCACCGCGCGGCTCGGCTATGCCGTCGAGGCCCACGTCGCCGACGTGAGCGCGGCGCGGCTGGTGCGTCATGCTGCAAACATTTGACGCGATCGCCGCCGCGGGGCGCGACGTCACCGTCGACGTCGACGTGGTGGTCGTGGGCAGCGGCGCCGGCGGCGGCGCCATCGCCGCCGAGCTCGCCGAGGGCGGCCGCAGCGTCGTCGTCGTCGAGGAAGGCGGCCACTACACGTCGAAGGACTTCAAGCTCGACGCGCCGGCGATGATCCAAAAGCTCTACCGCAACGCCGGCTCCGCGCCCATCCTCGGCCGCCCCAACATCATCTTCTCCGAAGGGCGCTGCGTCGGCGGCTCGACGGTGATCAACGGCGCCATGAGCTGGCGAACGCCCGAGAAGGTGCTCAAGCGCTGGCAGTGGGAGCACGGCCTCGCCGATCTGTCGCCCGAAGCGCTCGATCCGTTCTTCACCAAGGTCGAAGAGCGCGTCAACGTCGCCCCGCAAGATCCAGAATCGATCGGCGAAGACGCGCGCCTCATGCAACAGGGCGCCGACAAGCTCGGCTACGCCTGGGTGCCGGCGATGCGCAGCCAGAAGCACTGCTGCGGCGCCAACAACTGCGCCTTCGGCTGCCCCACCGACGCCAAGCAGTCGGTGCTCGTCACCTACGTGCCACGCCTGCTCGCCGCCGGCGGCCGCCTCTTCTCCGGCTGCAAGGTCGAGCGCGTCACCACCGACGGACGCCGCGCCACCGGTATCGTCGGCCGCTTCCGCCACCCCGAGAGCGGCGCGCGCGGGCCGAAGCTGACGGTGCGCGCCAAGATCGTCGTGCTCGCCTGCGGCGCGGTGCAGACGCCGGCGCTGCTCCTGCGCAATGGTTTGACCAATTCCTCGGACCAGGTCGGCCGCAACTTCCTCTGCCATCCCAACGCCAAGGTCGTCGGCGTCTACGACCGTCCGATCCACGCCTGGAAGGGCACGATCCAGGGCAACCAGATCCGTGAGTTCCTCGACGAGGGCATCATGATCACCACGTCGATGGTCCCGCCGAGCCTGCTGGCCATGTCGTTTCCCTACTTCGGCGCGCGCTCGTGGGAGGTGATGCAGGACTACGACAAGATGCTCGCCGCCGGTTGTCTCGTCGAGGACACCGGCACCGGCCGCGTTTCGCTCGATCTCTTCGGCGAAGCGAAGATGCGCTACGACGTGAACGATCGCGACTTCCACAACCTGATCCGCGGCGTCGCGCTCACCTCCGAGATCCTGTTCGCTTCGGGCGCGCGGCGCGTGCTGCTGCCGTTCGACTTTCTGACCGAGCTCGACTCGCCCGATCAGATCGCCACGCTCTTCGCGCATCCGATCCCGAAAGAGGAGGTCGAGTGCCTCACCGTGCACGCGATGGGCACCTGCCGCATGGGCGTCGACAAGCGCTCCTCGGTCGTCGATCCGCACGGCGAGAGCTGGGACGTGCCCGGCCTCTTCATCGCCGATGCGAGCGTCTTTCCCGGACCGATCGGCGTCAATCCGCAGATCACGATCATGGCGCTCGCCACGCGCGCCGGACGCTGGCTGCTCGACAACGAGGCGCGCTACTTCAGCTGACATCGCGGCGCGCATCCGACACTGAATGAGGACTCATTCGGTGTATCGAACGTAGTGATCACTACAGCCGTTTCCCAATGATGGCGACAGTTTAGGCCACCACCTGGGACATTTTGCAACAGCGCCTGTTCGACCATCGCACGCAAGCGCGCGATAGCGGCTGCGCGCGATCGTGGCACGTCGCGTGCTCATGTTTGCGCGCATGAACATCACGCGCTCCATCGCTCTGTCGCTCTCGCTCTTCTCGTTCGGCTGCGCCACCGTCAGCGGCACTACGACGCAAACGTCGACGACGTCGCAGCAGCTCGTCATCGAGGTGCCGAACGCGCCGCCCGATCCGAAGCCGGAAGAGAAGATGCCGTGCCCGGGCCCGGGTCACATCTGGGTGGCGGGCTACTGGGATTACATCGGCGGCCAGCACGTGTGGCGCGACGGCCGTTGGGTGCAGGGCAAGCCCGACTACGAGTACGTGCGCGCGCGCTACGAGTTCGACGGCAAGGCGTGGCAGTTTCACGTGCCGCACTGGCATCGCCGCGCGGTGACGCAGACGATGAAGCCGCAGCCGGTGCAGGTGGCGACGGCGCCCGGCGCCTCGTCGTCGACCGCGCACCAGTAGCCGCGGCCGCAATCGCGACCGACGCGATCTCGAAGAGCGCGCGGGCTACGGCGTCGGCCAGGCCGCGCGCGCTTCTTCGACGACCATCGTCACCAGCCGCGCGTAGATGTCGTTGCCCTCCTCGACGGAGGCCGCGGCGGGATCTCCGAAGTACGCCTCCGGCGCGCCGGCTTCCCCGAACGTCCGCTTGCCCTCACGCATCGCGCGCGCGAGATCGATTGGTTTGACCATTAATCCGCGGCGTACGTCGTCGTGCACGAGCTCGGGCCGCGCCGCGAGCACGAGCGACGTCTCGTAGCTGCCGGCGTGGCAGGCGCCGCGTTTGAACTCGTCGGTGAGCGTGCGCGCCCAGCGGCGCTCGAGCTGATCGGCGAAGACGACGGTGACGCCGGTGCGCGCCTGCGCGCGCGCGCAGGCTTCCTTGAGTGACGCGACGTGCGCCGGCTCGAGGTGGCTGTTGACCAGGCAGACGCGCGTGAATCCTTGCGCGACCAATGCAGCGCACACGTCGGCGACGAGCGCGGTCGCCGTCTCGGGCGCGATCGAGATGGTGCCCGCGAACTCCGACGCGTAGTGCGTGATGGCGTACGACACCGTCGGCGCGATCAGCGTCGCGTAGCCGGCGGCGTCGAGCGCGGCGGCGGCGCGCGCGGCCAGCTCGTCCGAGAGGATGGCATCGGTGGCGAGCGGCAGGTGCGGGCCGTGCGCTTCGGTCGAGCCGATCGGCAGGAGCACGATCGGATGGCGGGCCTTGAGCGCCTCGGCCTCGCGCCAGGTCAGCTCGCCCAAGCGCCTCACGACCGCAGCTCGCGGCGCAGGATCTTGCCGCGATCGCTGCGCGGCAGCGCGTCGACGAACTGGACGCGGCGCGGCGCCTTGTAGTGCACGAGCTCGATCTTGCAGTGCTCGATGATCGCGCGCGCCAGCTCGTCCGACGGCGCGGCGTCTTTCAGGACGACATAGGCGAGCGCCTTGACGAGGCCATCGTCGTCTTCGTAGCCGATGACGGCGGCTTCGAGCACGTTGGCGTGGCGCAGGAGGCACGACTCGACCTCCATCGGCGAGACCCAGATGCCGCCGACCTTGAGCATGTCGTCGGCGCGGCCCGCGTAATAGAAGAAGCCGTCGGCGTCGCGGCGGAACAGGTCGCCGGAGACGACCCAATCACCGCGCAGCACCTCCTTCGACTTCTCGTGCGCTTGCCAGTAGCAGATGGCGGCCGAGTCGCCCTTGACCCACAAGGTGCCGATCTCGCCGTCGGGGACGGGGCTGCCGTCGGCGCCGACGACCTTGGCTTCGTAGCCGGGCACGAGGCGGCCGAGCGAGCCGGGGCGCACTTCGCCGACGCGGTTCGAGATGTAGATGTGAAACAGCTCGGCGGAGCCGATGCCGTCGAGGATCTCGACGCCGAAGGTCTCCTTCCAGCGGTGGTAGAGCTCGGGCGGCAGCGCCTCGCCGGCCGAGATGCAGGCGCGCATCGGCGCGAGCGAGCGCGGCGCGCCCGCGGCCTGGACCATCTTGTTGATCATGGTCGGCACGCTCGTCAGCACCGTCGCTTTTTCGCGCGCGCAGAGATCGAACAGCTTCTCCGGCGTGGCGCGCTCGCGGAAGAGCACGGTCGTGGCACCGGCGGCGAAGGGAAACATCAGGTTCGTGCCGGTCGCGTAGCCGAAGAAGAGCTTGGGCACGCCGATGGTCACGTCGTCGGGACGCATCTGCAGCACCTGCTTCGCGTAGCACTCGGTGTTGAACGGAAAGTCGTGGTGCAGGTGCACCGCGCCCTTCGGCTTGCCCGAGGTGCCCGACGTGAACAACCACGCCGACGGATCGTCCTTCGACGTGTCGCAGTTGACGAGCGACGGCGACGCGCGCCCGACCGTCTCGCTCCAGTTGCCGCCGGCGCCGGCGCTGATGACGCCGCGGAGCAGCTTGGAGCTCTCGATGAGCGGCACGATGCGCGCGGTGAGCGTCGCATCGCCGACGAGCGCCCGGGCGCGCGTGTAGCCGAGGTAATGCTCGTAGTCGCCGTCGGGAAGCTCGGGGTTCACCATGGTCACGACGGCGCCGATCTTGAGGACGCCGAAGAACGTGGCCGCGAACTCCACGCCGTCGAAGAGCGCGATGAGCACGCGATCCTCGACGCCCACGCCCATCGCCGAGAGCGCGTTGCCCACCTGGTTGGCCATCGCCTGTACCTGGCGATAGGTGTAGCGGCCGTTGTCGTCGACGACGGCGATGTGATCGCCGCGCCCCTCCTCGATGCGCGCGTCGAGGAAGTAGTGGGCCATGTTGAAGCGCTCGGGGAAGCTCGGCGGCGTGAACATTGGTTTGACCATTCCGTCTATTGGTTTGACCATTTCGGCGCCGTCAGCCGGCGGCGCCCCGCGGGATCCAGTCGCACGTCGGGCTCGTCGAGCGCAACGCGATCCCACAGCTTGCAGGTCACCTGCTTGTGGCGCTGATCGAGCGCCTCGCAGTAGTTGGTGAACTCGCAGCGGCGAACCTCCCCGCCGCGGCCGAGGCGCATCTTGAGAAACCAGTCGGGATCGGCGAGCGACTGGCGTGCGGCGGCGACGATGTCGGCCTCGCCGGCGGCGAGGATCGCTTCGGCCTGATCGAAGCCGTAGATGCCGCCGGCGACGACGGTGGGCGTGTCGAGCCCCGCGGCGCGCACGGCGTTGCGTACGGCAGCGACGAGCGGAACCTGACGGCCGAACGGCCCGCGCTCGTCGGAGATATAGCTCGGCATGCACTCGTAGCCGCTCTGGCCGGTGTAGGGGTAGGCGGCTTCGCCGACCTTGGGCTGCGCAGCGTCGTCGAACTTGCCGCCCTTCGACAGCGACAGGTAGTCGAGGCCGGCGCGCGCGAACTCGACGGCAAAATAGATGGCGTCGTCGACGCGGGAGCCGCCTTCGATGACCTCGTCGCCGAGGAAGCGCGCGCCGACGCAGCGGTTGCCCACGCGCGCGCGGACGGCGGCGATGACCTCGAGCGGCAGACGGATGCGCGCCTCGCGCGAGCCGCCGTAGCCGTCGTCGCGCGTGTTCTTGGCCGAGAGGAACGACGCCATCGTGTAGGCGTGGGCGTAGTGCAGCTCGACGCCGTCGAAGCCGGCGCTGAACGCGCGCGCGGCGGCGGCGGCGAACAGCTCGGGCAGGACCCGCGGCAGCTCGCGGATGTGCGGCAGATGCAGATCGGTCACGCGCTCGCGGTAGCCGTGCTCGAGCGACTCGAGCTCGCGCGCGTCGAGCACCGCGGCCAGCTCGCTGTCGTCGAGCGCGGCGAGCGCGGCCCGCACGTCGTCGTCGGGCGCGGTGAGCCAGCGCTCGTCGTCGCGCATGCGGGCGAGCGCCTCGCGATGGGTCTCGCCGAGAAGGAGGTAGCGGCTGAAGTATTTCTCGCGCGGGGGACGGCGCGTGATGCGCAGAAAGTCGATGGCCTGCAGGAACAAGAGCGTCTCGCCGCGCGAGCGCTGCTTGACCACGTCGACGAGGCGCTTCAGCCCCTCGACGAAGCGATCGTGGCCGACGCGCAGGAGCGGGCCCGACGGCACGTCACGGATGCCGGTCGCTTCGACGACGATGACCCCGGGCCGCCCGTCGGCGAAGCGGCCGTACCAGTCGAGCACCTCGGGCGTGACCTCGCCGTCCTCGGTGGCGCGCCAGGGGACCATCGCCGGCACCCAGGTGCGCTGGCGCGCCTCGAGGGGACCGATGCGCACCGGGCTGAACCAGCGCGAGCGTGCCGCCTCCTCCGCCGAAGGCCAGCGCACCTCGGGGAGCGCGTGCTTGATCCGTTCGGGCGGGGTCCACATTGGTCAAACCAATTCTACTTGTCGGATTCCTTCTTCGCGTCCGCTTTCGTGCGCATGAGCAGGCGCTCGACCGGGACGCCGCCGACGAGGTGCTTGTCGATGATCTCCTCGGCGTCGGCGGGCGTCGGCACCGTGTACCAGACCTGCTCGGGATAGACGACCACCGTCGGGCCGTAGGCGCACTGATCGAGGCAGCCGGCGGCGTTGGCGCGCATGCGGCCCTTGAGCCCGCGCTCGTGCAGCCCCTTCTTGAAGGCCTCGCGGATCGCCTCCGAGCCCTTGGACGCGCAGTCGCCCTTCGGATTTCCGGGATCGCGACGGTTGGTACAGACGAAGACGTGTCTCTCGTAGTGCGGCATTGGCTAAACCAATCTAAGCCTTGAGCAGCGCTTTGCCGATGACGAGCTTCTGGATCTCGCTCGTGCCCTCGTAGATGCGCAGCGCGCGGATCTCGCGGTAGAGGCGCTCGACGATGCAGCCGGAGACGACGCCCTGGCCACCGAAGAGCTGCACGGCGCGATCGATCACGCGCTGCGCGGCTTCGGTCGCGTAGAGCTTGGCCATGGCGGCGTCGACGGTGCCGGGACCGTCGCTGGTGTCGATGCGATGCGCGGCCGAGAAGACGAGCAGGCGCGCGGCGGCGACGTCGACGGCCATGTCGGCGAGCGCCATCTGCGTGGCCTGAAAGTCGGCGAGCGCCTTGCCGAACTGCCGGCGGGTGCGCACGCGGGCGCGCGCCTCGTCGAGGGCGCGGGCGGCCATGCCGAGCGCAGCGGCGCCGACCGAGGTGCGGAAGAAGTCGAGCGTGGCCATGGCGAGCGAGAAGCCCGCGCCTTCATCGGCGAGCCGCGCCGAGGCGGGCACGCGCACGCCGGCCAGGCTCATGGTGCCGATGGGATGCGGCGCGATCAGCTCGGTGGGCTGAATGGTCAAACCATTGGCGTTGCCGTCGAGCAAGAAGGCGCTGAGCCCGTGGTGGCGATCGTCGGAGGTGCGGGCGAACAGCACGTACGAGTCGGCGACGCCGGCGTTGGAGATGAAGCACTTGGTGCCGTCGATGACGTAGCTGTCGCCTTCGCGGCGCGCGCACGTGGTGATCGCGCTGACGTCGCTGCCGGCCTCGGGCTCGGTGATGGCGAAGGCGCAGACGGCGCTGCCGTCGGCGACGCGCGGCAGGAGCGCGCGCCGCTGCTCGTCGTTGCCGGCGAGCGTCACCGGATAGCTGCCGAGGCCCTGCATGGCGAACATGGTGTCGGCGAACGACGAGCGATAGCCGAGCACCGCGCGCAAGACACACAGATCGCGCAGCTCGACGCGCTCGCGCAGACCGCCGTGCGCCGACGGCACGCACGCCTTCAAGAGCTCGTGGCGCGCCAGCCGATCGACTACGCGGCGGGCATCGTGATCGCTCTCGAGATCGGCGGCGTCGACCCACGCTTGCGCGCGGTAGCGCAGCGCGATGTGGCGCTCCTCGAGGAAGCCGATCACCCGCGCACCACCATCGGGCGCGCCATCAGCGGCCCTCGAACTTCGGCTCGCGCTTGGCGACGAACGCCTCGTACGCCTCGCGGAAGTCACGCGTGGCCATGCAGATCTGCTGCGCCTGCGCCTCGGCCTCGAGCGCCTCCTCGAGCGCCATGCGGGGCTCGCGGCTCAGCATCTCCTTGGTCATGCCGAGCGCGAACAGCGGGCCCTGCGCCAGCTTGAGCGCGAGCGCGCGCGCCGTCGGCAACACCGCGTCGGGCGCGACGACCGAATTGGCCAAACCAATTTTGTGCGCGTCGGCGGCGACGAGCGGCTCGCCGAGCATGAGCAACTCGGTCGCGCGCCCGAGGCCGATCACCTGCGGCAACAGCCAGGCCGCGCCCATGTCGGCGCCGGCGAGCCCGACCTTCACGAACAGGAAGGCGATCTTCGCCTTCTCCGACATCACGCGGAAGTCGCAAGCGAGCGCGACCACCGCGCCCGCGCCGGCGGCCACGCCGTTGATCGCGGCGACCACCGGCTTGCGCAGCTGGCGGATGGCGCCGATGAGCGCGCCGGTCATGCGCGTGAAGCCCATGCGCTCGGCGGGCGTCATCTCGAACAGCGGGCCGATGATCTCGTGCACGCTGCCGCCCGAGCAGAAGCCGCGCCCGGCGCCGGTGATCACCACCGTCTTCACGTCGCTCTCGTGCTCGAGCGCGCGGAACGTGTCGCGCAGCTCGGCGTAGACCTCGAAGGTGAGCGAGTTGAGCGTGTCGGGACGATCGAGCGTGAGCGTGGCGACGCCGTCGGCGCCGACTTCGTAACGAAAGGACTTGGGCGAGATCAACGGCGCACCGGCGCGGTCATTCTTGCGAGCCCGAGCTGATGACCGCGAGCCCCTCGATCTCGACGAGCGCGCCCGGCTCCAGCAGATCCGCAACCTGCAGGAGCGCCATCGCCGGATAGTACGAGCCCATGAGCTCGCGATAGACGGCGCCGATCTCCTTGGTGCGCGCGACGTACAGCGTCTTGTCGGTGACGTAGATGCGCAGCGTGATGAGATCCGACGGCACCCCGCCCGCCTCGTGGAGCACGGCGACGACGTTGGCGAGCGAGCGATTGAACTGCTGCACGAAGTCGCTCGACACCAGCTTGCCCTCGGCGTCGCACGCGATCTGTCCGGCGATGGCGAGCATGCGCCCCGGCGTCGCCAGCATGCCGTTGTTGTAACCGCGCGGGCTGGCCAGCTCGCGCGGGTTGATCGGAGTCGTGCTCATTGCGCTCCCTTGCCCTTCAGCCGCTCGACCTCGTCGAGGAAGCGCTCGACCTCCTCGTCGGTGGTGTAGAAGTGCGGCGACATGCGGATGCCCGACTGCGGGCGCCAGTCGCACAAAAAGCCGGTGGCGTTGAGCGCCTTGGCCACGCGGTCCGAGCCGTCGAAGTCGAAGCAGACCGATCCGCCGCGCTCGGCGTCGGCGCGCGGCGTGTTGACGCGCCAGCCGGCGCGATCGCAGCGCGCGATCACGTTCGCCGTCTGACGCAGCGACTTCGCGCGGATCTGGGCGACGCCGATCTCCCCGACGATCTCGGCGCCGGCGCGCGCCTGATAGAGCGCGGCGACAGCGGGCGTGCCCGCCATGAAGCGCCACACGCCCGACGCGTACTGCTGGTCGGGCATGGTGAAGGCGAACGGCTTCTCGTGGCCGAACCAGCCGGTGTTGCGCGGGCGGAATTGCGCGATGCGATCGGGCCGCACGTACAGATACGCCGCGCCCGGTCCGCCGCACAGCCACTTGACCGAGCCGCCGCACGCGAAGTCCACGCCGAGCGCCGTCACGTCGACGGGCACCGTGCCGGTCGACTGATAGCAGTCGAGCAGCACCATCGCGCCGACCGACTTGGCGCGCGCGACCACGGCGGCGACGTCCTTGATCGCCGCCGAGCGGAAGAGCACGTGCGAGATCGGCACGATCAGCGTGCGCTCGTCGATGGCCTCGAGGAGCTGCGCCATCGGCGCGTGCACGCCGTCGCCGCCGGGGACGACGACGACCTCGGCGCCGCGCAGCCGCTCCTCGTGCCACACGTAGCTCACCGTCGGAAAATTGAGCGCCGTGAAGACGACCTTGTTGCGCTCTTTTTTGTAGTCGAGGCAGCTCGCCACCAGCGACTGGATCTGCGACACGTTGGTCGCCATCACCATCGAGCCCGGCGGCGCGTTGATGATGCGCCCGATGCGCTCGGCCGCGCGATCGACCTCGGGCAGCCAATCCTCCCAGGCGTTGATGCCCTTGTTCACCCAGAGGTCCGCATACTGTCGCAAATAATCGTACGCGCGGCGCGGCATCGCGCCGAGCGAGTGCGACACCATGTAGACCGAACGCTCGAGCGCCGGAAACTCGGCGCGCCAACGCAGCAGCTCGTCGGTCATGACAGCGCGATCGCTAACACGCATGCGATCCGCGAGCAAGCGGGGGTTTCAGCCGTGGTAGCCCTTGTCGGCGCCATAGGGATGCGTGCGTGTCCACTCTGCGAACAGCTCGTCGCGCACGCGCCACAGCGCCTCGAAGAAGCGATGCTGCATGCCTTCGACGAGCAGGTCCGACGGCTTGCCCTTGAGCGACGGCGTGCCCACGCCGATCTGCCGGTACACGATCAAGAGGTGGCGCATGCGCCACGACTGCAGGTTCTGATCGTAGTCGACGAGCGCCTCGGCCACGTTGAACAGCTCGGGCTGCTCGTCGGGGTGCTCGTAGATCTGCCGCAGCGTCACGCCGCGCGACGCGAGCAGCGCCTCGAACGCGGGCCAGATCTCCTCGGGCAGCTTGAGCATGCGACGGAAGCCGGGCGACTCCTGCCCCGAGCCGCGCCCGAGCGCGTTGCGAATGGTCATGTAGTCGCGCGGCGCCATCGTGTCGAGCACCGACAGCTGCTCGAGCAGCAGCGCTTGAATGCCGTGCACGCGCGCCATCGCGCGCATCGCGCGTGGCACCGCGCCCTCCTGCAGCTTCGACGCGGCGAACAGGATCTCGTGCTCGATGAGCTTCATCCACAGCTCGGCGACCTGGTGCACGATCTGGAACTGCAGCTCGTCGTGGCAGCTGAGCGTCTCGGCGCTCTTCTGCAACGCCAACAGCTCTTCGGTGCGGATGTACTTTTCGTAGTCGGACAGGGGCGGACGACCCATGGCGTCGGCTGTAGCACGTGCGCAACGGACTGTCAGCAGCATCGGGGTGGAAATCCCCATCTTCGGATGGTCCAACCATCGGAAATGACGGGCCTCCCACATAGGCCCACCGCGTGCAAACGCGGGCCCGCATGCGAAATCTCCGCGGCCTTGTGGTGGCGATCGCGTTGGTGGCGAGCGGATGCGGCGGCGAGATCGACGGCGGCGTCTCGGTCTCGCAGACCCAGGAGGGGTTGAGCGGCTGCCACGGGACGGCGGCGTCCACTGTGCCGGCGAGCGGCGACTATTATCTGACGAGCTTCGGGTTCACGCCGTCGGACGACGGGCTCATGTCGTGCGGCGAGAAGACGCTGCACGGCAGCTGGTACTACGCGGCGTCGCGGCAGCGGTACGGCTGCGGCGCGCACATCCAGATCGAGGCGAACGGCAAGTGCGTCGTCGCCGAGACCGACGACTACGGGCCCGACGTCTGCGTCGAGAACGCGGCCGGCAAGCCGATCATCGACGCGTCGCCGCTGGTGTCGGAGCATCTGTTCGGCACGCAGTCGGCGGGATGGAGCGATCGGTTTCCGATCCACGTGACGCTGGTGTCGAAGTCGACGCCGCTCGGAGTGTGCACGCCGTCGACGGGCGGCGGCGGCACGGGCGGCGGCGGCGGCGGAACCGGCGGCGGCGGCGGCGGAACCGGCGGCGGTGGCGGAACCGGCGGCGGCGGCGGCACCGGCGGCGGCACGCCGCCGATGACCTGCTCGTCGGCGACGCTCGACGAGACGGTGCCCGCCGGCACCTGCGTGCAGTCGCAGTCCGACGACGTTTGGTACACCTGCGAGAGCGGCGCGTGGGTCGCCGGCCAGCACTCGTGCACGACCTCGTACGCGTGGTGCCAGTCGGCGACGCTCGGCAAGGCGGTGCCGCCGCGCAGCTGCGTGCAGTCGCGCTCCGACAGCACCTGGTATCAGTGCACGGCGTCGGGCTGGACCTCGGGCGTCAGCGATGGGGCCGGTCCGCTGGGCACGTGCTCGGCCGAATACTCTCTGTAATCACAGGATAATTTCGCGTTTTTTAGCACTCGCCTGCGGGGATTGACAATCCTCCGCCAGTGGCTATCTTGGCGCCTCGCGAGAGGAACGCGAGATGCCGACCTACGAGTATCGCTGCCAATCCTGCCAGCACGAGATGGAGGCGTTCCAGAGCATCAAGGACGCGCCGCTCAAAGAGTGCCCCGCATGCAAAGCGGAGGCGCTCGAGCGGCTGATCTCGGCGACGTCGTTCCAGCTCAAGGGCGGCGGTTGGTACAAGGACCTCTATTCGTCTTCGAAGAATCCCAATAAGGCTGCGTAAGGAGAGAACCATGACGATTCGTCCGCTTCACGATCGCATTCTGGCCAAGCGTCTTCAGGAAGAAGAGAAGACGGCCGGCGGTCTATTCATCCCCGACACCGCGAAGGAGAAGCCGCTCGAGGCGGAAGTGATCGCGGTGGGCAACGGCAAGGTTCAGGAAGACGGCAAGCTCCGTCCGCTCGACGTCAAGAAGGGCGACAAGATCCTCATCGGCAAGTACACGGGCTCGGAAGTGAAGGTCAACGGTGAGGACCACATCATCCTGCGCGAGGACGACATCCTCGCCGTGATCGAGAAGTAAGGAGACATCATGGCTGCCAAGGAAATTCTGTTCGACGTCAAGGCACGGGCGCAGATCGCGCACGGGCTCAACACCCTGGCCAACGCGGTCAAGGTGACGCTCGGGCCGCGCGGGCGCAACGTCGTGATCGAAAAGTCGTGGGGCGCTCCGACGGTGACGAAGGACGGCGTGACCGTCGCCAAGGAGATCGAGCTCGAGGACAGGTTTCAGAACATGGGCGCGCAGATGGTGAAGGAAGTCGCGTCCAAGACCTCGGACGTCGCCGGTGACGGCACCACGACGGCGACGGTGCTGGCGCAGGCGATCTACACCGAGGGCTCGAAGCTCGTCGCGGCGGGCGCGAACCCGATGGAGATCAAGCGCGGCATCGACCAGGCGGTCGAGTCGATCATCGGCTCGCTCAAGGAGATGTCGAAGCCGACCAAGGGCAAGACCGAGATCGCGCAGGTCGGCACCATCTCGGCCAACGGCGACGAGACGATCGGCAACATGATCGCCGAGGCGATGGAGAAGGTGGGCAAGGAAGGCGTCATCACCGTCGAGGAAGCCAAGTCGATGGAGACGACGCTCGACGTGGTCGAGGGTATGCAGTTCGACCGCGGCTACCTGTCGCCGTACTTCGTGACCGATGCCGAGCGCATGGAAGCGGTCATGGAGAACGCGCTCATCCTCATCCACGAGAAGAAGATCTCGAGCATGAAGGATCTGTTGCCCGTGCTGGAGCAGGTGGCGAAGACGGGCGGACAGCTGGTGATCATCGCCGAGGACGTCGACGGCGAGGCGCTGGCGACGCTGGTCGTCAACAAGCTGCGCGGCACGCTGCACGTGGCGGCGGTGAAGGCGCCGGGCTTCGGCGATCGCCGCAAGGAGATGCTGACCGACATCGCCAAGCTGACGGGCGGCCAGGCGATCACGGAAGACCTCGGGCTCAAGCTCGAGAACGTGACGCTGAAGGACCTCGGGCGCGCCAAGCGCATCACCATCGACAAGGACAACACGACCATCGTCGAGGGCGCGGGCAAGAAGGCCGACATCGAGGCGCGCGTGAAGCAGATTCGCGCGCAGGTCGAGGAGACCACGAGCGACTACGATCGCGAGAAGCTGCAGGAGCGGCTGGCGAAGCTCGTCGGCGGCGTCGCGGTCATCAAGGTCGGCGCGGCCACCGAGACCGAGATGAAGGAGAAGAAGGCTCGCGTCGAGGACGCGCTGCACGCGACGCGCGCGGC
>Ga0134125_10005163_pt1 | contig 14858 bp, 6 predicted proteins | sample KB31751_FD_96464 | JGI IMG/M metagenome (GOLD analysis project Ga0134125, IMG submission 96464) | Terrestrial soil microbial communities with excess Nitrogen fertilizer from Kellogg Biological Station, Michigan, USA - KB3-175-1 | ecosystem: Environmental > Terrestrial > Soil > Unclassified ... | reverse complement strand
TCTATTTTTCCAACTCCTTCTAATACGAGTAATCCGGACCCCCTCTACAACAGGGGTCCTACAAGAGCTTCCAGACCTAACTTTTTTCGGCCGAAAAACCCGCATCAAATAATACCACAAAATTGATTTTTTAATCAAAACCCACCAACTTTAATACATTAAAACAGGAAAATCGAGGGTTAATAAAAGGTAGTAAAATGCAACCTAAACTACTTACTAAGAAAGGAGCGGTAAAGACCTTCATTCCAATTAAAAGCTCTTAGTCGATCTCAAAAATCTATAAAACCTGCCCAAAACCCTAAAGCTAATTGTTAATAAAAACAAATAACTAAAATCTTGATAAAAATAAAATTTCATAAGTATCCTTAATTTAAAATATATTAATACTTATAATGTTTAGTATTAAACTAAAATATTTTTGAAATAATTAAAAATAACTTCCTATTTTGAAAATCAATAGTTAATTATTCCCGACTTAGCTATTAAGCTTACTTTAAATAACTTAACACCATAGGTCTACCAATTAAATTCCTTGCGTACTAATAATTGCTTTTTAATATATTTCGTTTATTTCTACAATATAGGGACCAACCTGCGTCACCGCGGTCTAAACCCAGCTCACGTAACACTTTAATAGGCGAACAGCCTAACCATTGGAATCTTCTTCAACTCCTGGATGTGTTCGAGCCGACATCGAGGTGCCGAACACTGCCATCGATAAGGTCTCTAAAGCAGTACTAGCCTGTTATCCCTAATGTACCTTTTAGTCGTTGATCGACACCATTTCCAATCACAAATGTCGGGTCATTATTATCGGTATGAAGTACCCTTGTTAGACCTGTTAGTCTCACAATCAAATTCTATCAATAAATTTTGCCTAGAATCGTATACCCGCCTTCGTTACTCTTTAGAAGGCGACCGCCCCAGTCAAACTGTCCATTCTAAAATATTCTTTATATAAAAGTTAGTCTAATTAATTTAATCGGACGGTGTTTCATTGTAAACGCGTTAATAACCTAACAACCATTAACAAAGGTTTCCCGCCTACACTACACAATTAAATAATATAAACAATTCAGAATTCCAGTAAAGGTATGTAGGGTCTTTCCGTATAAGTAGAATAGAGCCCGCATCTTCACGGACATTTCAATTTCACTAGACAAATACTTAAGACAGCAGTAAAGTCGTTACGTTATTCATGCAGGATGGAACTTACCCATCAAGGTATTTCGCTACCTTAGGACCGTTAGAGTTACAGCCGCCATTCGCTACTATTTATATTCAGTGCAGATACACCTCCTCTTCATGTCATAGCATTGGGCAAACGTCAGACTGAATACTGTGTTTTTAAACACGCGCTCAGTCCTGTGTTTTTAATAAACAGTCGCTTTACTCAATTTTATGTTGCTAAATTAGCCCGCCTTCTTCCAAAGTTACGGCGTCATTTTGCAGAGTTCCTTAAATATTCTTTTTCTAAAAGTCTGAACACATTGATGTTAGACCACCGGAGTCAGAATGAAACGATTACAATGTAATTTTAACTCAAAATATTAAATTATTATTTAATAATGAAAGTTAATTACTAAACAAAATATTTATTCTGTTTATTATTCATCGAATTTTTCCATAACTTTCGTGATCGCTTCGACCTGTAAAAACATAACGTTACTCATTCAAGCATAATTAATACTAATAGTAGTATATTCTGCTACCTAGTCTACACTATTAAAGTTTCGGCGGTTTTTACACCATACTGAATCTATAAATCAAATTACAAAGAAGTTAAGAGATCACTTTTTAAGAACTGGCGGCACCTAAGCCTATTCTGCTTAATTATAATTTGAATTTTGTCGATATAAAACTTCCATGCCTTAACTATTAATCGGAGCTGTTACTCTCTCGTCATACAACCTTATCGCTGTATGACTGACTGCTGTATATAATTCCAAGTTTCCACTTTGATATTATTAAAATACCAACATAAAAGTGCTTTACCTTAAAATTTACAGCGCTATACTTGTATATATTTCGCAGAAAACCAGATATCACCCAGTTTGATTAGCCTTTCACCCCTATTCAAAACTCACCCCAAACTTTTTCAACAGTTATGAGTTAGATCAGACATCTGGTCTTGAATAGATCACTGGGTTTCGGGTCTAATAGAATTAACTATAATTATTAAATAGCTTTAATATAACCTAAGCTTGCTAATTCTATTAAGTTGCTCGACCATTATACAAAAGGTACTCTAAATATTAATTAGATGGACTTTCATATATTGATTTTAAACTCTTTCATAATCTCTTTTAGAGTTACTCTTTCATCTTTCCTTCGCAGTACTTATTCACTATCGGTCAATTGTTATTGGATTTTAAATAAAATTGGTTTGTTAAATTCAAACAAATCAACTTTCCTTGTTTTATTTAAATTAAATGCTTTATAAAATTTCAAATAAATAGAAACATTTATTCAAAATTTCAAAACATAATTGTGCATTCGTTCACCACTACTAACACAAATCCAAGTGTTACTGAGATGTTTCACTTCACACCATTAATTTTTACAACATTTTTATGTTGCTCACTTAAAGTATTAAGTATATTTTATTAAGCAATAAACTTATTATTTGTATAACAATTGCCAAGATATTCATCAAAAATATATGATATTATCAAGACTGTGAATCACAAGTAATTAAACTTTATGATTCAACCTTACAATATTAAATTAAATGATTAACATTTGTAAATCACCAGCTCAAAGTAATTCAAATAAATCGGTATAAATACCAAATAAAAGAACTGGAATTAATAATGTAACAAAGTATACAAGTTCTTTCATTTCTAAATCATAAAATTGCGAAACATATTGAGTACTAATATCACCAAATAATAAGCGATTTGTCAATCACATCACATAAACTACACTTAGCAAAACACCGATAATACCAACTACACCATAAAGGAAGTTTATGGAGATTAACCCAAAAATTATACTAATTTCACCTACAAAATTATAAGATAGTGGAAAGCCCATGTTAGCTAATGAGAAAAGTATATAAATAATAGCAAAAAGCGGCATAGTTCTAACTAGACCACTGTAATGACTAATTAATCGACTATGATAACGATCATATAATACACCAATCAATAAGAACATAGCAGCTGAAACGAAACCGTGCGCTACAGTTAGAATAAACCCACCATTAACGGCAGTATAAGTATTTGAAAATAAACCTAAAACTGCTAGATTCATATGAGCAATAGAAGAGTAAGCAACTATACGCTTAATATCAATTTGACGAATTGCAGTCAACGAAGCTAAAATAACACTGCTACCCGCTAGACTCAATATTAAGGGTCAGAAAAAATTAGTAACATCAACACTAAAAATAGGTAACATAAAACGTAAATAACCATAACTGCCCAGCTTCAACAATAAAGCAGCTAAAATAACTGAGCCGCAAGTCGGCGCCTCAACATGGGCTTCTGGCAATCAAATATGAAAAGGGAACATAGGGATCTTTACTGCAAAAGCAATAAAAAAACAAAACCATAAAACTTTTTCTGGTAAGATGGAAGTAATAACTGATAGGGAGTTAGTAGAACCGCTATAAACTTGAATGTAAATAATACTAATAATAAATAAAACAGACCCAACTAAAGTATAAAAAAATAAGTAATAAGTCGCCTTAATTTTCTCTGATCGAGAGCCTCAAATACCAATTAACAAAAACATCGGTATTAATATACCTTCAAACAAAATATAGAAAACTAGCATATCAAAGCTTAAAAAAGACCCAATTAACAAAATTTGAATTAAACATAACATACTCAAAAGTAAAGTCGGTTTTTTAGTATTATTTCAAATAGATAAAAAGGATACACAAAAGATAAAAATTGTTAATCAAATGTATACTAAAGAAATACCATCATACCCAAACAAAAATAAAGACGTAACACCGCGGAATTCGGTTTCTACGCCCTCAAAAAAATTTATGTTACCCTGAACGTATAAACACAATAAAATCGTAACTATTGCTAACAAAAATAAATTTTGCACCAAATTAACCCATCGACGTACTCCAATTGAAATTTTTGGTCAAAAAAGAACCCACATCGATAATAAAGAATATAAAATTAATTCCATGAGACTTCCCTAGCATGGAATCGAACCATGTCCGCAGGATTTTCAGTCCTACGCTCAACCATCGAGCTCCTAGGGAATTTAAAAATTAATTTATAGATCTTTTAAACGAACTTGTTCTAAGATTCATCTATCTCAAACTCAAAATGAGCTATAACCTAATTTTAACACAGCATAACTAACGAAATAATTTTGCAATAAATTAAAATATCATTTGTGTGATAAAAAACTAAAAATATTGGTATATAGAGTAGAGGTCATACCGCTATTTAAACCAAACATCACACTTCTCGAAATAACATATGAAATTGAAACGAAAATAATAATGCTAAATAACGGAATTAATTTTATTCAGATTGGTAAAAATTCGCCACTAACTACACTATTAGAAATACCAATAGAACTTTGAAAATAATTACCGCCGAATCCTGTAAAGGGATCTTTAAAAATATAACCGGATCAAATACCTAAAATCGCTAGAATTAATAAAACTACCATTTCAAGGGAGCTAACATTATGTCAATTTTGAATATAGTACTTAAACTCGTATCCGGTATTATAATAAAAAGTTCAATATGCAATTTTAAATGAATACGCAGTAGTAAAACCCGCAGCCGCTAAGCCGATTCAGTAGGCTCATAAACCAAAAATAGAATTATTAGTAATAATAGATTCTAATATAACATCTTTAGAATAGAAACCGGATAAAAAGGGTAGACCCATTAAAGACAACGAAGCGACCAGAAATAAAACGCTTAAGAAAGGTGAAATTATACCAATTAAACCATAACGGCGCATATCTTGTTCATCACTAGCTGCATGAATAATAGAACCGGCGCCTAAAAATAGGGCAGCTTTAAAGAAAGCATGATTAAATAAATGAAATAAACCAACACTAAAAACCGCACCACCACAAATTAGAATCATATAACCCAACTGACTACAGGTGGAATAAGCAATAACTCGTTTAATATCAAATTGTGTTATGCCAACTGTACCAGCAAAAATAGCTGTTAAGGAACCAAAGACAATCGCTAAATTTAAAGAAATATTGCTTTGATTAAATAAGATCGAAGAACGAATCAATAAAAATACGCCGGCTGTAACCATGGTCGCAGCATGAATGAGAGCGGATACTGGAGTCGGACCCTCCATTGCATCAGGTAATCAGGTATGTAAACCAATTTGTGCTGACTTACCAACAGCAGCAAATAAAAATGAACATCCAGCTAAAGTTAACAATCAAGAAAAATCAATATCAAAAAAATTAGTATTCATAAAGACTAATGGAAAATTTAAGGTGCCCGTCAAAACAATTACAAGACACGCGCCAATTAAAAAACTAATATCACCGACACGATTAACTACCATAGCCTTCAAAGCCGCCTTATTAGCCTGTAAACGGGTATATCAAAAATTAATCAATAAATAAGAACAAATACCAACACCCTCTCAACCCAAAAATAAAATAATGAAATTGCCTCCTGAAACTAAAAATAACATAAAAATTGTAAAAAGACTTAAATAAGTAAAAAAACGAACAATATGTGGATCTTGTTCCATGTATTTTGAAGAGTAAATATGAACAATCGAGGAGACAGTTAAAACAACTACAAACATAACTAATGCTAAACTATCCACGGTAAAAAATCATTTATTATTAATCAAAAAAGAAATTCAAGAAAATAATGAAATACTAGCTTGAAAACCAGACAGACTATTAAAATAATTAAATCAAGCCAATAGAACAGCTAATAATAAACTTGTTGAAGTAATTAATACACTACCACGACGACCAAAATAACTACCAAATAAACCACTTAAAATACACCCACACATTGGAATAAATAAAGCTATTAATGGGTTAATTAACATACTACAGCTTAGGAGAATCGAACTCCTGTTGCTAACGTGAAAGGTTAGTGTCCTACCACTAGACGAAAGCTGCAAACTTTATAAATAACATTAAGATTTTCCAATCGCAGATTCCTCTACAATTACCTTGTTACACCTTAATATCAATCAGTATTTTCTTATCATCAAGACTCATTGCAACACGGACTAATATTACAACTACTCTTAATTACGAATCAAATACTTGCTCAATACTTGGTGGGCGGAGTGTACATAGATCTGGAACATATTCACCATACTGCACTAATTGTATAATTACTAGCGATTCCGCCTTCACACCTTTGGATTTCAAAAGATGATCAGAACATCGATAAAAATTAGTTAAAATTTAACTTATTCTACCACTGTAGCACGTGCTGTCGCCCAATTTAAAGACCATGAAGACTTAACGTAGTTTTCCTTCCACCACCTTGCGGGCAGTAATATGATTAATAAAAATTAATCATAAAAGTCTCGCTCGTTTCTCTCTTAAAAATAAGATAGAATAAGAGAATTTAATCGAACATCCCAAGACACGAACTTACGATAGCCATGCAGTACCTACAAATAATTAATTATCTGTTGAAAATTGGTAAGGTTTATAGCGCTCTATCTAATTAAACTACATGCTCCACCGCTTGTAAGATCTACCGCCAATACCATTGAATTTCACTATTACATTACTCTCCAGGTGGAATGCTTTACATGTTAACTCCCTGAATAAAAATATCAAGATAGCATTCATCGTTTACAGTTAGGACTACCAGGGTACGAGATCCTGTTTGCTCCCCTAACCTTAGTACCGGAACGTCAATCGTTTACTGATAGTTGCTTTCACCTGCGGTATTTCTTCTACTATTTAGATTTTACCCTTATAATAGACTCTCGACTACCACCATAAAGATTCAAGTAAATATAGAATAGATCACAACCAGTTTCTGAGCTAGTTTTTCCAATCTATTAATAATTACCGTCTACTTACCCTTAACACCCAATTAACATAGATAACGCTTGCCCTTTCTGTATTACCGCGACTGCTGGCACAGAATTGCTCAGGACTTTCGCTATACCAAATCGAAATTTAATATAACTAAGATGTTTTACAGTATACCCACCTTCATCACACACTCAGTATCGCCGGATCAGACTTTATTGTCTATTGTCCAGTATTCTGCAATTCAGCCCGCGTCACTAATGCAGGTCTGACCTTGTTTCAGTTCAGATGTGGCTGGTCGTCAGTCACTTACCAGCTAGAGATTATCGACTTTCATTTATCAAATTGGTAAACGATTAATCCACCAACAATCTTTGCTTAATCCCCATTAAAATCATGTTTTAGCGATGATCTTTTAATTTTAAATATACTTAAAACTAAAACTTAGATTTTTAATTATTACGCACCTGGACGCAATTATTTTAAATGATTAAAATAGTATTACTAGAATTTGTCAAACATACTGATAGCGTTCATTTCGAGCCAGGTTCATAACTCGCCTTGGCATCAACCAATACTCAATAGAGTATAATAAATAAACTCAGCGAAGCCGGACTTGAACCGACACTCATTCGATCCCAAATCGAATATTTTACCAAATTAAACTATTCGCTGAAGTAAGATAACGTATTTACCGATCATATTAATCACTTATTAAATAATAAGTTTAATCATTTTTATAGTACATGATAACTTGTAGAATCGGTCCAAAACCAGGCAAAAATAGGTGTTACTGCCTTGAGTGAGACTTGCACTCACAACATCATGCTTCTAAGGCATGTACCTCTACTATTGGGTTACCAAGGCTAAATTAAATTTAAATTATAAAGTAGCGCGTAACGCGGTTTGAATAATTGCATCATAAACTACAGACTTAACATTTAAATCTGCACCAGCCAATTCTTTCAAAACACTTAAAACACCAGCTTCTTCGTCTCAAATTAATTCAAATAAAACATCTTTAAATTTAGCAATTTGACGAACTTCGACTGAATCTAGATAACCGCTGATTGCAGCATAAATTAAAACTAATTGATGTTCAATAACTAATGGTTTATAAGGTCTTTGATTTAAAACTTCAATTAAGCGGACCCCGCGCATTAAAGTAAATTGAGTAGCTTCATCCAACTCAGAACCAAAAGAAGCAAAAGCTTCAACTTCACGATATTGAGCCAACTCTAGTTTTAAAGAACCGGCAATAGCTTTCATTTCTTTGATTTGAGCGGCAGAACCAACACGACTAACACTTAGACCAACATTGACTGCTGGACGAATACCCTTGTAAAACAATTCACCTTCCAAGAAAATTTGACCGTCTGTAATTGAAATGACATTGGTTGGAATATAAGCAGAAACGTCGCCGGCTTGGGTTTCAATAACCGGTAAGGCAGTTAAAGAACCCGCACCACAACTTTCATTTAGTTTAGCGGCGCGTTCTAGTAATCTTGAATGAAGATAAAAGACGTCACCAGGATAGGCCTCACGACTAGGCGGGCGTCTTAGTAAAAGAGACATTTGACGATATGCCACTGCGTGTTTGCTAAGGTCATCGTAAATAACTAAAGCATGAGCTTGATTATCGCGGAAATATTCACCCATAGTACAACCAGAATAAGGAGCTAAGAATTGTAAACTTGCAGAATCTGACGAAGTGGAGCTAACAACAACCACGCTATCAAAAGAATTAGTTGATCTTAAACGTTCAACAATATTGGCAACTGTGGAGCATTTTTGACCGACAGCAACATAGATACAGTAAAGATCATTTGCATCACCTTCAGCAACAAAAGATTCTTCTAGGACAGTTAATAAACCTTCAGTTAACAAATCTTCGTCTTCATTAACTAAAGATAATTCAGTAGCATCAGCACCTTCAGCAACATCACTTAAATTAGATGAACCTCAATTTTCTTGGCTAGTTGAAATCAAATCAACAACATCTTCATCTAACAAATCATCAAAAGAACTACCTAACTCTAAAGAGACATTACCAACTAACATACTAGGTTGATGATTATTAATAATAGTATCAACCGCAATAGTAGTTTTACCAGTTTGACGGTCACCGATAATTAATTCACGTTGACCACGACCTATTGGAATCATAGCATCAATAGCTAAAATACCGGTTTGAAGGGGCTGATGAACAGATTTTCTAGTAATAATACCTGGAGCTTTAATATCGACATCACTAAAATCATCAGCATTAATTTCATCACCACCATCTAACGGATTACCTAAACTATCGACTACACGACCTAATAATTCAAAACCAACCGGAACGTTAACGATAGATTCGGTTCTTTCAACAATATCGCCTTGTTTAATAGCGTTTTCTGATGCGAAGACTACGACTTTAACGTATCTTTTTTCCACATTTAACGCTAAACCTTCAATACTATTACTAAAAGTAACTAACTCACCAGCTAAAACACCGTGTAACCCGGAAACTGTTGCAACACCATCCGCCATGGATACCACTCTACCAACCGAATTTAAATCTAAGGATTCTGTGTCTAGAATTTCATTTTCACGTAACATATTAGTAACTTGGGGCAGTAGGATTCGAACCTACGCCTAATGGCTTCAAAAACCATCGCCTTTCCTCTTGGCTATACCCCAGCCAACATAAAATATAATTGAATTGAACACTTAAAAATTCAAACCAAGGCGAATAGGACTTGCACCTATATCGATGATTTTGGAGACCACTATTTTTCTATTAAACTATCGCCCTAAATACTTTAACATTAAGCGGTGTAAGTTTTTCAACGTAAGACACCTAAATTTCATTCATAGACTAGACCCGCCGTTAAAACCACAATAAAGACAATTGCTACTAAAAATCCAAGATTGGAGATTTGATTTAAAAAAGCTGCTCAGGGAAATAAAAAAGTAATTTCCAAATCAAAAATAATAAATAAAATGGAAACTAAATAGAAATGGATGTCAAATAAACTGCGGGGCATGCCGTAGGGATCGAAACCACACTCGTAAGCTGAAACTTTTTCACTATAAAGTGATTTTGGAGCTAAGACATAATTAACAATCACAATTAAAACGGATAAACCGATACAAAAGATTACGAACGTAGTCATTCAGCATATCAACCGGTATGAATATAATTAATTCAACTACCGTAATTATCAATAGCCCACAATTTAAAAATAGAATAAATTTCTTCAGCTACACCAGCTCAACCAACACCTAAAATTATTACAATAATAATGCTTAGTATAGCTGCCATCGATTTAAATGAAGAAATTTGTCAAGTTTCGGCAAAACCTTCGCCGAATACATAAATTTTAATCAAACGTAGATAATAGTAAGCACCAATTAAACTAACTAGAATACTTGTTAAAAACGCAACAATTAACAGAATCGAATAAGTATTATTAATAGAACAACTAATGCCGTCAATTAAAGATAATCAAATTGAATACTTTGCTATAAACCCAAAAAATGGAGGAATACCGGACATTGAAAATAATGAAGTAGCTACTAGAATTTTAGAAATTGTTGAAATATTTCGCAACTCAACAAAATTGTTAATACTTTCAGAACTACTAGAGACTCCAGTAAAAAAGACAAACATAGTTAGCATATAAGTAATCAAATATAATAACGAGGCTTCTAAACCCACCACACTATTAGTTAATAAGCCTAGTAGAATAAAACCAGCTTGATTAATAGACGTGTATGCAAATAGACGTTTTAAAGAAGTTTGAACTAAAGCCCCAAAACAGCCAATTATTAAGGATATAATAGACAAAATTAACAAAAACACCGAAGTATGGACTGTTAAAGAAATTTGTGAGATTAAAAATCCTCAAACTCTAAATAAAGATAAAGAAATGGCTAATTTGACTACTAAATTAATAATAGCAATAGTCTCCCAGTAGGAACCTTCATAAACGTCCGGTAAGGAAAAGTGAAAAGGAAACATCGATAATTTATAGCTAAAAGCTAATGTAACTAAAATAATTGAAATCGAAACAAACGGTTCTGACGATAGGCCCAAACTTGCAAAATCTTCGTACATGTAAACTTCATATCAATCAGTACTTTGAAAAGTAATATAGCATAAAGATAAGCCAAAGATTAATAAAACTGAAGAAATAACACCATAAATAAAATATTTTAACGCACCTTCAGATGAACCTAAAGTTTTATTAGTAGCAACAACGCCATAAGTTAATAAGCTTAAAGCTTCAAAACTAATATAAAAAGTAATAATATCAACAGAGCCAAGTAAAATTAAAGCGAAGATTAACATACCGCCGCTATATAAAAGTAAAGTTAACGTCATACCACGTAATCAAATTACAAGAAAGGCAAAAACAATTAGAGTAACATTACCAAATCAAACATATTCATTAGCTGCAATAACAGTACCGAAAATAGAATAGTTTGATATAAAATTAGTAGAAAATGTATAGAATGTTAATAAGCAAGTATACAGGGTTGCTAGTATTAATTTAACACGATTAACCGACACCTCCCAAATACTAGATGTACACCATAATAAAATAATGATAACACTTAAAAAAATAATCGGGAATAAACTAGCATACGGATGTAGTAAGTTTCGACTAAAAGATAGAACTTCTAGAGCTGGAGATTCGCCGCCATTAAACGGGGATTGAGCAGGAATATGATAAAATATTGAAAATAAGTTTAAAAGTTTTGCTTGCATTATAAATGAAGCTCCCCTCAGCGAGATTTGAACTCACACTGAATGGATTTTGAGTCCATGGCCTCTACCAATTGGGCTATAAGGGGTTTAGATAATAAAATGAAAAAACTGTAGCTTGCGAGACTTGAACTCGCACTCTTCCGTGTGCAAGACGGATGCTTTACCAGTTAAGCTAAAGCCACAAAATAAATAAAGTTAATTAAGTTTATTTGAATCATAAGCAATAACTTTAATAGGCATAAAACTATGATTAATACCGCAAAGTTCTGAACATTGACCATAAAATACACCAGTACGATTAATAAAGATGCCTACTTGATTTAAACGACCTGGACAAGCGTCGAGTTTAATACCAAAAGAAGGAACAGCTCAAGCATGTAGAACATCACTGGAAGTAACTAATAGACGAATTTGAGAATTGATTGGTAAGACTAAAGGATTATCTACTTCTAATAAACGTAATCCACCTTTTGGTAAATCTTCTCCTAAAACCATGTAACTATCAAAACCTTTAGAAGACATTTGACCAAAGACTAAATCACGGTACTCATAACTTCAATACCATTGATGACCGATTGCTTTAATTGTCAATTTCGGATCATTAATTTCATCCATTGCGTATAGTAGAGCAAAAGATGGGATAGCAATTAGAATCAAAATAATCGCAGGAATAATCGTTCAAACTATTTCTAATGTAGTATGATGAGAAACAGTAGAAGGTAGAGATGTATTACGCGCATCGCTAAAATAATAAACAATGCAGGTTAACATTCACAAGATAAAGACAATAATTAAAACTAAAAAGAACATAATATCATGGTGTAAATCAATAATACCTTCCATAATCGGACTTGCTGGATCTTGAAAGGTTAATTGTCACGGTTCAGCAAAATCTAATAAACCAAGTACAAGAACACTAGAACGAATAATACGGCGACTAATGTAACGAGGTTTAACTTTACGTCAAACAGAAGGTTCACCAACACCATCTTTACCCGTTAAAGCACGATGAACAATATAAAAAAATAAAACTGTAGCGACAATCGAAACCATAGAACCAAAAGAAGCGATACTATTTCAACCAATAAACGCATCAGGATAATCAGAGATACGTCTTGGCATACCTGCTAAACCTAAGAAATGCATTGGAAAGAATGTTAAATTAACGCCGATAAAGAAGACTCAGAAATGAATTTGCCCTAAGCGTTCATTATATTTAACACCTGCCATTTTTTCTAGTCAGAAATAAAATCCAGCAAAAATAGCAAAAACAGCACCCATGGATAAGACGTAGTGAAAATGACCAACAACGTAATAAGTATCGTGTAATGCAACATCTAGACCGGCATTAGATAAGATAACACCGGTTAAACCACCACAAGTGAATAAGAAAATAAAACCTAAAACAAATAATAATGGTGTAGACATTTTCAGATTACCACCTCAAAGAGTTGCTAATCAATTGAAAATTTTAACCCCAGTTGGAACAGCAATAATCATCGTAGCTGCAGTAAAATAAGCACGAGTATCGACATCTAGCCCAACTGTATACATATGATGAGCTCAGACAATAAAACCCATGACACCAATAGTAATAATTGCTCAAACCATACTGGTATAACCGAAGACTTTTTTACCGGCTAGGGCCTCGATAACTTGACTAACAATGCCAAATCCTGGCAAGATAAGGATATAAACTTCAGGATGGCCGAAGAATCAGAACAAATGTTGATACAAAACTGGATCACCGCCGCCACTTGGATTAAAAAAACTAGTATTAAAATTACGATCAGTTAATAACATAGTAATCGCCCCAGCTAAAACCGGTAATGATAATAATAGTAAAACAGCTGTAACTAAAACTGCTCAAGCAAATAAAGGTAGGCGAGCCATAGTCATACCACGAGCACGCATATTAATAATGGTAACAATAAAATTAATAGCACCGGCAATCGAAGAAGCGCCGGCTAAATGTAGACTAAAGATAGCTAAATCAACCGACGGACCAGAATGAGCTTGAATAGCACTTAATGGTGGGTAAACTGTTCAACCTGTACCTGCCCCAGTACCAGCAAAACTCGAACTAATTAATAAAAATAAAGACCAAGGTAATAATCAGAAACTTAAATTATTTAAACGTGGAAAAGCCATATCAGGCGCACCAATTAAAACTGGGACTAAAATATTACCAAAACCCCCAATTAAAATTGGCATGACCATAAAGAAAATCATAATAAACGCATGCGCCGTAACAACCACATTATAAAGCTGTTGGTTACCTAAGAAGAAACGATTGCCAGGAGCCGCTAACTCCAAGCGAATCATCATTGATAAGGCAGTCCCTAGAACGCCGCTAAAGCCGCCAAAAATCATATATAAAACCCCGATATCTTTATGAATCGTAGAACATAATCATCGTAGAGATCAATTTTTTAATGTTGTCATTTGTTGCAAGCCCTTATTGGAATTGCACCAATATTAAGTCTCTCACAGAGCTAATTGGAACATATTACAAACGAATACGTCAAACACGAATAGAGAAAGTACCGGCTTTAGTATTAACAAACCCTTCGACATAATCATAGACGTCAGATAAAGTATGCAAAGGTAATTTCTTTGGCTGAATTTTAAACTTTTGAGTACGACCGGTAACAGCAAATTTACCACTAACTGAAACAACCCAATTAAAATCAAATAAATAACTTTTAACTTTAGTTTTAGCACGTTGTTTATAAGAAGGCATAACGCTGAAAAGTTTACTTATATAGTTTAAAAACGAACGTTGCTGACCTTTACGTGAATTGCGAATAAAAGCAACTTTAATAAGCTCAAGTAACATATAAGACGGCATTAATTGAATGTTTATTAAGTCACAAATAATAATTGCATCAACAGAATACTTAAAATTTTTTCACGGATTTAATTGGGGTGTAAGATGTAAAAAAATCATAGGATTAACTAGACTTTTACGTTGATTTACAACTGTACTATAAATATTCTGCATTTTTAACATCGACACACCTGGTAAGAAACTAATAGCAGTTAATAGACGATTGTATAATTGGGCAGACGGTTTATAGATCTTAATATTACGGTAACGTTGCTTTAATCGTTGTAAATAACCACCTT
>Ga0134125_10005160_pt1 | contig 14862 bp, 10 predicted proteins | sample KB31751_FD_96464 | JGI IMG/M metagenome (GOLD analysis project Ga0134125, IMG submission 96464) | Terrestrial soil microbial communities with excess Nitrogen fertilizer from Kellogg Biological Station, Michigan, USA - KB3-175-1 | ecosystem: Environmental > Terrestrial > Soil > Unclassified ... | reverse complement strand
GGACGCCCGCCGCGCTCACCTTCACGACCACGTTCGGGTTGCGATCCGAGATGGTGAAGCTGTCGTCCGACGCGAGGTAATGGACCGCGTCGGCGTGAAAGCTGTCCGCCAGGTAGAGGTTCTGCCCGATCGTGAAAGCGGTGGTCACCGTACCGTCGGGCGCGCGAATCACGAGGTCGCTCGGCGGGTCGTTGTCCGGCGTGCTCCAGACCAGAGCCGCCACTTTGCCGCCGGGCATCACCGTGAGGTCGTGGTGCGCCGTTTCGAAGCCGGGGACGTTCATCTGCGCCTGCGCACCGTCCATCGACACGTAACGCAACTCGCCGGCCTCGTTGATCGGGTTGAGGGTCACCATCCACATGTTGTTCCCCTCGTAGTCCATCTGCGCGCGGCCGGTGTTGAGCGGGCCGGGGAAGTACCAGACGATCGCGCCGTCGGCGTCGATGATGTAGGCGCTGTCCGGCACGCTGGTCCCCGAGCTGGTCACGATGAACCCCGGCGCGCGCGCGCCGGGCTGCGCGACGCTCACCGCGACGCTCGGCGCGCCAGCGAGGACGCCGGTGGTGGGGAGCGTGTAGTCGGGGCTGACACAGGTGGACGCGCCGCGGCTCGCCTCGATGTGAAACGTGTAATTGCTCGATTGTTTGAGACCGAGCAGCAACGTCCGGTAATTCGCGTTGCCGAGCTGAACCGGAGCTTCCCCCCCTCGGTTCAGGAGCGCCGGATCGGCGTCGCTCAGCGCGTAGACAACTTTGGCGCTCGACGGCGGCTCGCCGGCCAGCGACCAGGCGACGACGCCGACCGTGGGGATCGGCGCGCTGACCTCGTCGGTCAGCAGCACGAACGTGCAATCGGCCGAATGGGTATTCCCGCAATCGGGCGCTCCGATCAGCGCCAGGACGATGAAAATCAAAGGCCAAACGAATTGCCTGCGCGCTCGCGGGCGAAAATCGAGGGAGAACATGCTCACCAGCACTTGTTTCAAGGCGCGACTGACCGCTAGTCTAGACACCAACATGAAACGCGATCGATTTATGTGCGCGCTGGCGGGCCTCGCGCTCGCTCTGGGTGCTTGTGCCAGCAGCGGCAGCGGCGGGACTGGCGGGACCGGCGACACGGGCGGATCGTCCTCCTCCGGCGGGAGCCCCGGCAGCACCGGAACCGGCGGCGGTCACACGGGCGGAACCACCGGCCAAGGTGGAACGGCCGGCAGCAGCGCCACCGGCGGAACCACCGGTACCGGCGGCAGCAGCGCCACCGGCGGAACCACCGGCCAAGGTGGAACGGCCGGCAGCGGCGCCACCGGCGGCACCACCGGAACCGGCGGCAGCAGCGCCACCGGCGGAACCACCGGTACCGGCGGCAACGGGAACGGCGGCGCGGCAGGCGGCAAGAGCGGCCAAGGGGGAACTGCCGGCAGCAGCGCCACCGGCGGAGCGACGGGAACGGGCGGGAGCGGGACGGGCGGCGCGGCGGGCGGCGGCTCGGGCACGCAGAAGTGGGTGGGGACCTGGACGGCCGCGCCCTACGCCGACTCGAGCAACCCCCCGCCGATCTCGCTCGCGAACAGCGTCATCCGGCAGGTGGCCCACGTGTCGCTGGGCGGCAGCCAGATTCGCGTCCAGATCTCGAACCTGGACGGCAACGGATCCCTGGTCGTCAGCGCCGCTCACATCGCGATGTGTGGGGCGGCCGCGGGCGCGCTGGTGGACAGCACCATCACCACCTCGACCGACAAGGCCCTGATGTTCTCCGGTGCGGCCTCGGTGACCATCACGGCGGGCAAGGAGGTCTGGTCCGATCCGATCGACTTCACCGTCCCCAACCAGGGCAACCTGACGATCACCATCGCGCTGGGGAGCGTCCCCAGCGTCCCGACCCAGCACTCCGGCTCGCGGACCACCTCTTACTTCCAGAGCAACAGCACCACCGTCAACGCCGCCAACATGACGTCGGCGACCAAGGCCGCCCTCTGGTTCTTCATCTCGGCGATCGACGTGATGGCGGATTCCGCGGCGAAGGGCACCGTGGCGATCGGCGACTCGATCACCGACGGCCGGGGCACCGACACGGACGGAGAAGACCGCTGGACCGACATCCTGGCTGCACGGCTGCAAGGGAATCCTCCGACCGCCGACGTCTCCATGATGAACGTGGGAATCGGCGCGACAAATCTGATTGGCACCAGCAGCACGGCGGCTCAGGCGCGCTTCAACCACGACGTGCTGGGACAGGACGGCGTTCACTACGTGATCGTGTTCGAGGGCGTCAACGACATCTCGGGCGGCGCCACGGCCGCTCAGCTGGAGAGCGCCTACATGGATCTGATCAGCCGCGCGCACGCCAAGGGCCTGGTGATTTACGGGGCGACCATCACCCCATTCGGCGGCGACGCGAGCTACTACAGCGCCGCGCACGAACAGGTGCGCGAGCAGGCCAACACCTGGATCAAGACCGCCGGCAACTTCGACGGCTACATCGACTTCGACGCGGCGATCACCGACGGTGGCAACCCGCCGAAGATCCAGGCGCAGTACGCGACCTGGGCGCAGGCGGATGGGCTCCACCCGGGCCCGGCCGGCTACAAGGCGATGGGCAACGCGGTCAACCTGACCCTGTTCACCAAGTAGCGACGACGCCCCCGAAGGCCGCCCCGGTCGCAGCGGCGCGCACCAGCTGTCAGGAAGAGATCGGACTGCGCAGACCGGCGGCCGGAAGCGCGAGCACGGCACCCACCGAGAGGGTCTCCGGGCTCCTGCTCGCGACGTGCATTTGCGCTCTGGGCGCTCCCCTTCTACCGGCCGTTCCGGCTGGCTCCGGGCGTGGTTCTCCACTATTCTCCGGCTCCTGCCGCTGGTCCCGCCTATGAATAAAATCCTCGTCTTCACTGCCACTTACAACGAAATCGACAACATCGCCTCGCTGCTCGACGCGATCTTCGCAGCGCTCCCCGCCTGCGACGTCCTGGTGGTTGACGACAACTCGCCCGACAAGACTGGCGACTTGCTGGATCAGCTTCAGCGGCGCGAGCCCCGACTGCAGGTGATCCATCGGCCTCGCAAGAACGGCCTGGGGACGGCGCACAAGCTGGCGGTGAAGTATGCGCTCGCTGAGAAATACGATGCGCTCATCACCATGGATGCCGATTTCTCGCACGATCCGAGCTACCTCCCGGTGATGGTCCGTGAGCTCGAGCAGGCGGAGTTCGTCATCGGCTCGCGTTACGTCGCGGGAGGGAGTTGTGAATATCCGCTCTCGCGTGTGGTGCTGAGCCGGGTCGCGAACTCGCTGGCCCGGACCGTTCTCGGCATCCCCGTCCACGAGACGACGACCTCGTACCGCGGTTTTCGCCGTTCGTTGCTGCAGCGAATGAACATCGATGCCATCCGCTCGGAGGGCTACTCTTACTTCGTCGAGTCGATCTATCAGGTCGGTCGAATCGCCCGGGCGGAAAACACGCCGCAGGCGATGGCGGAGTTCCCGATCCGCTTCGTCGATCGTCGGGCCGGCGCGACCAAGATCTCGAAAAGGGAGATCTGGAAAGGATTCTCCACGCTGTTCCGGCTGGGCGTGCAGCGGGCGCTCTTTTCAGGCAAGGTCCCCCCCGAAGCCGTCCCTTCGCCGCTCCCCTCCGAGCGTCTGGTCCCTTGTAACGCCTGCGGCTCGAACTTTCAGGTCGAGGAGTACCCGGCTTCGAACACCGGCCACGCAGTCTCGACTTACAGCTGCACCAGCACAGGCCACGAATCGCACGGCCGCATCGTGCAGTGCCTCTGCTGCGGTCTCGTCTACACCAACCCGCAGCTCACATCGCTGGACGTCCTGTCGTTTTACGCGCGGGTCGAAGACAAGACGTACGTCGAGAACCTCGCCGCGCGCACGGCAACCTTTTCGTACAATCTCGACGCCATCGCGCACCTGCTCCCCAAGAGCGGACGGATGCTCGACGTCGGATCGTATTGCGGAATCTTCCTCAAGATCGCGCGCGAACGCGGATACGACGTCCTCGGCGTGGAACCGTCCGTTTGGGCATCGTCCTACGCGCGTGACAAGCTGCAGATTCCCACCTTCACCGGCAGCATAGAAAGCCTCCCTGCGGACACCAAACCGTTCGACGTCGTCTGCTCTTGGGACGTTCTCGAGCATGTCGCCGATCCGATGGCCCAGCTCAAGCACATCAACCGACGGCTCGTCCCGGGCGGAATCCACGCCTTCTCCACGCTCGATTACGGGAATTGGTACCCGCGCCTCACAGGCGAGCGCTGGCCGTGGATGATGGACATGCACATCTACTACTTCGACCAGAAGGTCATGAAACAGATGCTCGCCGCCGCCGGCTTTCGGATCGTTCACCACGAGGCGTACAGTCACATCATCACGTTCGAGTATTTCCTCAGGAAGCTGGCCGCGCTGGGAGTACCGGGCAGCGAAGCCGCGCGGGCGCTGCTGGCGAAAACGCCTCTCAGCAAGCTGAAGATCCGCTTTCACTTCGGTGACATCCAGCTCTACGTATGCGAGAAGATCGCCGAGGTGAGCATCGACGAGCAGGCCGCGCTCCCCGGGAGCGAATGCTCGGTCACGTCCGCCACGCCTCTGAGCGCCTAGTTCCTCGCGCCGCCATGAAGGCCGTCGACCTGTGGCGGTCCCGTCTTCTCCTGCGCCGACAAGAGAACCGGGGGCTGCGCTTGGTGGCCGTGGCGCTCTCTGGCTACCACGGCAGCGCACGGGCGCTGCTGGAGCGGCGAGACTGACTCGGATGGTTCAAGGCCGCAGGTAAATGTAGTCGCTGATCTTCTTGTACTTGAACTCGGTCAAGAACGGGACGAGCAGCGCCTTCATATGACGTACCTTGCGCTGTCCGTTCTCCGGGTCGAGGACCACCACCTTGGGCTTGTTCTTGACCAACTGGAGGTAGATGGGGCGAAGCTTTTCCTCGTCGGTCTTTCCCTCGTACGAGCCGAGAATCTCGTCGATGATGTTGCTCTCCACGACGGCGCTCAACCGGTCCGTTTGCGGGTAGATGATGGGAGGCCCGGTGGTGAAGATCTTGTCCGACGGCGTGGTGTTTTTCTTGATGAAGTCGAAGACGCCGGGCACCGGTTCGAACGGCGGCGGTCGATGGTAGTTGGTTTCCACCTGCGTCGAAAAGTCGGCCCAGCCGTGAAAAGCGACCAGCAGGAAGGCGGCCAGACTGGTCCCCCAGCGGATCGCTCGTTCGGCGCGGCCCAGTGACTCGGTCATGGAATCGATCCCCGCCACCAGGACGAAGACGATCCCGGCCATCGTCATGAGGTAGTAGTGGGTCCACTGGCAGATCGTCGCGGTGGGGGCCCAGAGCGCTCCCAGCGCCACCAACACCATCGCCGCGAACAGCGCGCGCGATCGCCGAAAGGCGAAGATGGCGCCGGCGGCCACCATCGGTGCCAAGTACCCGAGCACTCTCTCGTTGAGGAAGCTGGTCAGGATCTTCGGCCAGGCCAGCTTCAGGTTGCCGAGGCGGGTCGGCGCGTGCGGGATCCCCAGCGCCACGCAGTAGGAGCGAGTGGGATCCGAGTAGATGGTCGAGTAGCCGCGCGCCATCTTCAGGTAGGCCCTCATGGCGCCGGTGGGGACCATGTACGCGCACAGCAAGAACACCAGGATGCCCACGCCGAGCAAGCTGTAGCGCGCGTAGAGGGAGGCGCTCTGCCGCGTGGGCCGCGGCCGGCCGCGCAGCCAGAACAGGCCCAGCCAGGTGAACACTACGATGAACACGAACGGCTCCTTGGAGAGGACGCAGCAGCTCATGAAGAAGCCGCCGAGCGCCGTGGTCACCTTGAGATACCGGCCCTCCCAGAGGAGACAAGCGAGTCCGAGGCAAAAGTACGCGACCCCGATCGATTCGCAATCGCTGAGGGCTGTGTCGTGCCAGGGCTGACTGACGAACAGGACGACGACACTCAACACCAGCGACATCGCCAGCACCCGGCCCACCCGGCGCGCGACCAAAGAAGCCTGCAGCGCCAGAATGGCGCCCAGGGGAAAGATGGTGAAGAGCTTGCGGTAGCCGCCGTTCTTGAAACCGAAGAGCGCCTGTGCGAGGGCGTGCGTGATGAAGACCAGCGGCGGCTTGAACTCGATGAAGTCACGGTAGGGCGCGAGCCCCTTGGTGATCGACCAGCCGCCCCAGACGAAGAAGTCCTCGTCGTATCCGATGGCGTCGTAATAGTAGCGTTTGTTCAGCATGAGAAAGACGTAGGCGGTGATCGCCAGGGTCGCCGCGGTGGCGGCGACTCCGAGCCATCGCCGCAGCCGCGGACGTCCCTCGACCGCCCCGACGAGCCCAGCCTCGCTCGCCCGCAGGGCACGTCCGCCGGCGGAGAAGAGCGCACGAACCCCACCGACGAGCCCAACCAGGGCGCCGCGCGCCTGCTCGAACCTATGCCGCAAGGCCACTGCTATCGACCGCCGCTCGCGGAGCGCAGCGCCGCGATGGCTGCACGGTAGTCGCCGCCCGGGGCGTGAAACACCGCCGACCCCGCCACCAGCACCGTCGCCCCGGCGGCCACCACCGTCGGCGCGGTGTGGGGATCGATGCCGCCGTCGACCTCGATGTCGACCGACAGCTTGCGCCGCTCGATCTCCGCCCGCAGCGCGCGGATCTTGGGGACCACCGCCTCGATGAACTGCTGGCCGCCGAAGCCGGGGTTGACCGACATCAGGAGCACCATGTCGAGGTCGGGGAGCACGACGTCGAGGCCGTCGATCGGCGAGTGCGGGTTGAGCGCCACCGCCGGCCTCTTGCCGGCGTGCCGGATCTGCTGCACCAGCCGGTGCAGGTGCGGCGTCGCCTCCAGATGCACGCTGATGAGGTCGGCGCCGGCGCGGGCGAACTCGTCGATGTAGCGCTCGGGCTCGACGATCATGAGGTGCACGTCGAGCGGCAGCTTGGTCGCCCGGCGGATGGCGGCCACGATGGGCGGCCCCAGCGTGATGTTGGGGACGAAGCGCCCGTCCATCACGTCGAGGTGGACGTAGTCGGCGCCGGCCGCCTCGACGGCGCGCACCTCCTCGCCGAGGCGCGCGAAGTCCGACGCTAGAATCGACGGGGCGATTTTGAGCGTCACTACTAGCCGCCCACGAACACGAACGGGTAGCTCGTCGCCAGGCTCCCGGTCTGCGACTTGGGGAACGCCCAGTGCGACACCATCGCGGTCACGCAGGTGGGGAGCGAGGTTCCCTGAAACGAGGGGGCGTCGACCTTGGTGCCCCGCACGTCGCCGGCCGGACCGACCTCGAAGCTGACGATCGCCTTGCCCGAGCGTGGCTCGCCCTGGTGCGAGACGCGCAGGTAGCAGGCCTTGACCCCCGGCAGGTTCTGCCGAATCACCTGCTGGATCTCCGCCTGCGAGAGGCTCTCGTGCCTCCCCGTTCCCACCTGCGCGCTCTTGTCGGCCGGCGGCTGCTCGTGCCGCGCGCGGCGGACGTTCCCCATCAATCCCTCGCCGCGATCGTCCTCCACGTAGAACGCGTCGACCTCCTTGGCCGCCAGGGCGGTCCACTTCTGGTCGAACTCGGCGCTCTCGGCGGTCTTTTGTGTCGCGGGCGTCGCGCCCGCCGTCCTTTGTTCGTTGGGCGCCGCGCCGGGCGCGCCCCCCCCGCCCTTCGCGCACGCGCCAAGCAGCAGGCTCCCGACCAACACGACGGCAGATCTCCGCATGGCCACCATTTTACCTATCTCAGGCGCCGCCGGCGGGCCGAAAAGGAGAGACGCTCTGCGCGTGCCGAACACGCCGCAGGACGAACCGCCACAGCGCCGCGGAGCCAACGGAGATGACCGCCCACACGCGCCAGCCGAGTCCGTGGTGGAGCGCGTAGTCGTAGAGACCATGAAACACGATCGGGACCAGGAAGCAAAGGATCCGATCGCGCCACAGGGTCGGCCCCCGGATAAGCTTCGCCCGGCCCGCGTAGTAACCCATGGTGGCGCCGCAGAGGGCGTGCAACGGCACGGCGAACAGCGCGCGCTCCCAGGCGACCCCCAGGCCGAGCCGCAGCACGAACAGGAAATTCTCCAGCGTGGCGAAGCCGAGCGCCACCGCGACGCCGTAGACGACGCCGTCGAGCGGCTCGTCGAACTCGTCCCAGTGGTAGATGGCCAGGATCAGCACCACCCACTTGGCGAGCTCTTCGATCGCGCCCGAGAGAACGAAGGCGTCGAAGAAGCGCGCCGGCTCGCCGCCCGTGGCCAGCCAGTCGGCCGGTACCCACCCCTCGGCGGTGGTCGCCATCCCCTGCGCGGCGATCATCGAATAGAGCCCCAGGCCGAAGGCCATCAGGATCTGCAGCAGCGGCTCGCGCTCGTAGCGGTCCTTCAGATAGAAGAAGGTCAGCAGGAACAGCGAGGGCGCCACGGCGGCGACGAGGAGCAGCCCCAGCTTCACCAAAAGGATGTTAACCCCGCGCGCGCAAGCGAACGGCGAAGAAGGCGTCGGCGTCGTCGCGTTGCGGCCAGGTCCGCAGGGCGCCGGCGGCGTCGGCGAGCGCGCGCCAGGGGACGCGTCCACCGGCGGCCGTCGCCGGCTCGCGTTCGAACCGGGGGTGGTCGCGCAGGAAGGCGGCCACCACGTCGTCGCACTCCTGCCGCTCGAACGTGCAGACGGCGTAGGTGAGGAGCCCCCCCGGCAGCAAGGCCGGCGCGACGGCGGCCAACATCGCGCGCTGCTGCGCGGCCAGTGGCCCCAGATCGGCCGGCGTGCGCCGGAGCAGCGCCTCCGGGTGGCGGCGCAGGACGCCGAGCCCGCTGCAGGGCGCGTCGAGCAAGATACGATGGTAACGGGGCGTCGGATCGGCGAGCGGCCGCGTCAGGTCGCCGGTGGCGAGCCGCGCCCCGCGCAAGCCGAGCCGATCCAATGTCCGGCGCGCGTCCTCCAGCTTGGCGGCCGCCAGATCGACGGCGTCGACCTCGGCGCGGTCGCCCGCCAGGGCCAGGAGGTGCGCCGTCTTGCCGCCGACGCCTGCGCAGGCGTCGAGGATCCGCTCGCCGGGCGCGGCACCACACAGCTCGGCGACGACCTGCGCGCCGGCGTCCTGGATCGCGAACAGCCCCTCGCGCCAGGCGGCGGTGGTCGCGGGCGCGTCGAACCGGCGGGCCAGGATCGCGTCCGGCGCGACCGCCGAGGCGGCGAGCGCGGCGCCGGGACGCTCGGCGCCGAGCCGGACCAGGAGCGCGTCGCGCGACAGGCGCCCGGTGTTCGCGCGCAGCGTGACCGGCGCCGGCGCCGCCGTCGCCTCGCCGAACGCGAGCGCGTCGGCGACCGGCAGCTCGGCCAGCGCCAGGCGCGCCAGCCAGGCCGGAAAGCCGATCGCCGCCTCGAGGTAGCCCGCCGGATCCGCGGCGGCGTCGGGGAGCGGCGGCTCTCCGGCGCGCGCCAGCCGGCGAAGCAGCGCGTTGGCGAACCCCGCCACGCCGCGCCCCCCCGCGCTCTTGCACGCCTCGACGGCGTCGTTCACCGCCGCGTGGTCGGGGACGCGATCGAGGAACAGGATCTGATAGGCGGCCACCCGCAGCGCGATCCGGACCTCGGGGTCGAGGCTGGCGGTCCCCGTCTTGGCGTAGGCGTCGAGCGCCCGGTCGAGCCGGACGCGCCGGCGCAGCACGCCGTAGACCAGCTCTGTCCCGAGCGCGCGATCCGGCGGCCCGAGCGCGCGCGCCCGAGCGAGCGCCGCCGCCAGCGCGCGCCCGGCGTAGGCCCCGTCGCGCTCGACCCGCCCCAGCACGGCCCGGGCGAGCGCGCGCGCCGTGGGCGCGGGGCTGGGCGCGCGACTCACGAGCCGAGCCGGGTCCCGACGGGGAGGCGCTCGCGGGCCAGCGCCGCCGCCATCCGGCGCTTGCCCGGAAACTGGATCTCGCCGAACGCGAGCAGGTGGTCCGCCGCGGCGCCACAGGCCACCACCAGACCATCGGCGGTGACCTCGCGAATGGTGCCCGGCGCGCCCGCACCCGGATCGCCGGGCAGGAGCCGGGGGGCGAACAACTTGAGCGGCTCGCCGGCCAGCGTCGTCGCGGCGCCCGGCCAGGGATCGACACCGCGCGCCTGCGCCGAGACCAACCACGCCGGCCGCTCGAACCTCAAGAGGCCGTCGGTCTTGGTCAGCGGAGGCGCCAGCGTCGCGCCGGCGTCGTCCTGCGGCCGCAGCGCGACCGTGCCGGCGGCGATCGCGGGGAGCGACTCGACGAACAGCTGGGCGCCCAGCTCCGCCAGCTTGACCGACAGCGTGCCCGTGGTGTCGTCGTCGGCGATGGCGAGTGACCGCGTCGCCGCCACCGGCCCGGTGTCGAGCCCCGCCTCCATCCGCATGAGGGAGACGCCGGTCTCGCGCTCGCCGTTGATGATCGCCCACTGGATGGGGGCGGCGCCGCGCAGCTTGGGGAGCAGCGAGGCGTGCACGTTGAACGGCCCGAGGCGCGGCAGATCGAGCAGCGCCTGCGGCAGGATCCGCCCGTAGGCGACGACCACGAACAGGTCGGCGCCCAGCGCCGCCAGCGCCGCCTGCGTCTCGGGCGTCCGCACCTTCTCGAACTGCAGGACCGGCACCCCGAGCGCCTCGGCCTCGCGCTTGACGGCCGGCGCGGCCGGCGCCTGGCCCCGTCCGGCCGGGCGATCCGGCTGGCTGACCACCGCGAGGAGCTCGGTCGCGGTAGCGACGGCCCGCAGGCAGGGAACGGCGAAGGCCGGCGAGCCGAAGAAGACCGCGCGCGGACGCGCTCCACCGACGGTCATCGCGCTGACCTCACTTCCCGACGGGAGGCAAGTGGCTCTCGTAGCGCGGGCGCAGGTTGTCGTCGCTGAGCACGCGCACCGCTTCCCCGGCCACCGTGCGGATGGCCTCGATCTCGACCGCCAGCTCGCGGGCCACCGTCGGATCGAGCGCGCCCGGCGCCGTCTCCCGCGCGATCTCCTGGTGCGCCCGCCGCACTTCGCCGGCGCTCGCACCGCGCGCCACGCCCAGCACGGCGAAGTAGTCTCCCTCCTCGACGGGCGCATAGCGCGCCAGGATCCGCGCCCGCCCGTTGTCCTGCGCCTTGGCCACCAGGCCCAGCAGCGCCGGCTCGACCTTCTTCGTCGTCTCTCCGGCGAAGTCCGGCGCCGGACGTACCGGCTGCCGCGCCGGCGAGGGAGCGGCGGCCAGCTTGGCGAGCGGGTCGGTGCCGCGCGCCTTCCCCGCGCCCGCCAGCGCCGCATCCAGCTCGGCGTCGAGGAGCGCGTCGATCCCCGCGCCCAGCTCGGCCAAGAGGCCAGCCGGCTCCGCCGCCGGGCGCACGGGGGCCACCGGCGCGCCACCGAGCGCCGCCGCCACCAGCGGCTTGAGCGACGCCCCCGCCGGTCGCGTCGGGTGGGGGCCGCTCTTGGTGCGCCGCCCGCCGCCGACCGGGGCCTCCGCGATCCCCGACATGGCGTTGCCGGGCGCAGCCTGTGCGCTCGGCCCGACCCCCATCTCGGTGCGTTCCAGATCGATCCCGCTGTCCTTGCGCCGCCGTCCCTCGCCCGACGGCCCCACCCCCATCTCCGTCCGCTCGAGATCGGGGCTGCTGTTCCTGCGCTTCCGCCCCTCGCCATGACGTCCCTCGCCGTTGGTGGGGTTCAGGATGGCCCGCGCCCGCTCGAGCAGCAGCTCGGGCGCGATCGGCCGCACGAAGAACCCGTCCGCCAGCTCACGCAGCCGCGCCTCGTCGGCCGCGTCCCCCACCAGAAAGATCGGCACCCGCCCGCGCGGAACAGCCCGCACCTTGGCCAGGGCCATCGCCGGATCGACATGGACGATCTGGGGCGCCATGACGATCAGCTCCGGGCGAGAGGCCGTGATCCAGCCGGAGAGGCTCTCGCCCGGCTCGACGGCGACGGTCTCGAACCCCGCCGACAGCGCCGCCTTGCGGATGCGATCCGCCTCGTAAGGCCCGGCGATAATGAGAAGCTTCATGAACGGCCTCAGGACTCTAGCACTGCCCCCGCGCGGCGAAAAAACGGCGAATGCCGAAAAACGCCGCTAGAGGACGCTCTGCGGGTCGACGTCGACGGAGAGGCGCAGGTCGGTCCCGGGCTTGGCCGTGCGGGCCGCCGCGCGCGCCGCCGCCACCAGCGGGGCGCGCTCGTGCGCCGACAGCCAGACCTGCCAGCGCGACCGGCCTCGGAGGCGAGCCAGCGGCGCCTCCGCCGGGCCGCGAACCACCACCGCCGCGCCCCCGGCGGCGCGGGCAGCCTCGGCCGCCGCCGTCGCGCCCGCCCGCGCCTCGCCGGCCTCGCGGGCGTCGAGGCGCAGCGCGACCATCCGGGCGAACGGGGGATAGTCGGCCTCGCGCCGGGCGTCGAGCTCGCCCCGCACGAAGCCGTCGTAGTCGTGCGTGGCCACCGCGGCGATGGCCGGGTGCTCGGGGGCGTAGGTCTGGATGATCACCCGCCCCGGCCGCTCGCCGCGACCGGCGCGCCCGGCCACCTGCTCGAGCAGCTGGAAGGTCCGTTCGGCGGCCCGGAAGTCGGGGAGGTGCATCCCCTGGTCCGGCTGCAGCACGCCGACCAGCGTCACGCCCGGGAAGTCGTGCCCCTTGGTCACCATCTGCGTCCCGACCAGGAGGTCGATCTCGCCCGCTTGCATCCGGCGGAGGATGGCGTCGAGCTCGCGCGCGGCGCCGCTGCCGGCGGTGTCGCGGTCGAGGCGCGCCACGCGCGCGTCGGGGAAGCGCTCGCGCACGATCGCCTCCACCCGCTCGGTCCCGGTGCCGAGCCGCTCGATGCGCGCCGAGTTGCACGACGGGCAGTGGACCGGCACCGGCGTGGTCCGGCCGCAGTAGTGACAGACCAGGCGCGAGCGGCCGCGATGGTAGGTCATCGAGACCACGCAGTTGTCGCAGCGGACCACCTGGCCGCAGGCGCGGCAGAGCATCACCGTCGAGAAGCCGCGCCGGTTGAGGAACAGGATGCTCTGCTCGCCCGCGGCCAGCGCCGCCCCCAGCGCCTCGGCGAGCGGCGCCGAGAGCAGGCCGTCGGGGCCCGGCGGGTGGCGCTTGAGGTCGACGATCTCCACCGCGGGCAGCGGCCGCGGCGTCGCCCGCTCGGGGAGCGCCAGCCGCTTGAAGCGCCCGCGGGCGACGTTGTGCGCGCTCTCCAGCGACGGCGTCGCCGAGCCGAGCACGACCAGCGCGCCCGCCTGCTGCGCGCGCACCACCGCCAGATCGCGCCCGTGGTAGCGCACCCCCTCCTCCTGCTTGAACGAGGGGTCGTGCTCCTCGTCGACCACCACCACGGCGAGCGCGCGCACCGGCGCGAACACCGCGGAGCGGGCGCCGAGCGCGATCCCCACCTCGCCGGCGCGCAGGCGGCGCCAGGCGGCCAGCCGCTCGCGCGGCGGCAGCGCGCTGTGCAGCACCGCCACGTCCTCGCCGAACCGCGCCCGGAAGCGCGCCGCCAGCTGCGGCGTCAGCGCGATCTCCGGGACCAGCACCAGCGCCCCCCGCCCCGCCGCCCGCGCCGCCGCGATGACGCGCAGGTAGACCTCGGTCTTCCCCGAGCCGGTCACCCCGTGCAGCAGGTAGCTCCCGAACCCGCCCGGAAGCGCCCCCACCAGCGCCTCGACGGCGGCCTCCTGCGCGACGTTGAGGCGGATGGGCGACGGCGCGATCGGCGACGGCGGCGGTCCCGGCGGCAACGGCCGGTGCTCGACGCGCTCCAGGCCCGCCAGCGACAGCGCCCGCAGCTGCGTCCGCTCGGACGCGCCCAGCGCGGCGACCGGCAGGCCGTCGGCCCCGGCGGCGGCGATCTTGGCCAGCGTCGCCCGCCGGGCGACCGCGCGCTTGGGAAGCGCGCTCAGCGGATCGCCGGCCGCCGCGACGGCCAGCACCAGCATCGGGGCCGGCCGGCGGCGCTCGACCTCGTCCCCCATCTCGACGAGCCCCTCGTCGGCCAGCCGCGGCAGCACCCCCCGCGCCCGCGGCGCAAGCTTGAGCAACCGCGCCAACCCCAGCTCGCCGCCGGCATCGGCCAGCGCCCCCAGCACCGGGTCGCGGGGCGCGTCGGCGATCAGCCTCCCCTGCCGCTCGAGCGAGCGCCGGCCCGCCTCGGTCAACCGGACGGCGCGCTTGGAGGTCGCCTGCTCCCCCTGCGGGAGCGCGGCGCGCATCACCTCACCGAGCGCCGCCCGGTAGTAGTCGGCCGTCCAGCGGCAGAAGGCGATCATCGCCTCGTCGAACGCCGGCTCGCCCCCCACCACCTCGGCGATCTCCTTGGCCTCGAAGCCCTCGGGGGGGGTGCCGGGGCCGACCACGAAGCCGGTCACCGTGCGGGCGCCGAAGGGGACCACCACCTGCGTCCCCACGGGCGCCGGCGCGCCGGCGCGCGGATCGCGATAGGTGAAGGTCCCCGGGACCGGCAGCGCGACCGCGACCTCGAGCAGCGCGCCAGGCTCGACGACCCCGGTCACTTTGCCAGCAGCTTCTCGATCCCCGCGCGCACGTCGTCGCGGATGTCGGCGCGGCGGAGCGCGTAGTGGACCATGGCCACCACGTAGCCGGCCCGGTCGCCCACGTCGAAGCGATCGCCTTCGACCTCCAGCCCGTAGAGCCCCCGCCGCTCGCAGAGCGTGCCGAGGCCGTCGGTGAGTTGAATCTCGCCGCCGCGCCCGGGCGGCGTCTCGGCCAGGATCTCGAAGATCTCGGGCGGCAGGACGTAGCGCCCGATCACCGCGGCGCGCGAGTCGGTCGTCCCCGGCGCCGGCTTCTCGCAGAGCCGCTTGATCTCCAGGCCCCGCGCGCCGTCGCGCACGCCGTCGGCGATCCCGTAGAGGTGGGCTTGCTCCGCCGCCACCTCCTTGAGGGCGATGACGCCGGTC
>Ga0134125_10005158_pt1 | contig 14867 bp, 13 predicted proteins | sample KB31751_FD_96464 | JGI IMG/M metagenome (GOLD analysis project Ga0134125, IMG submission 96464) | Terrestrial soil microbial communities with excess Nitrogen fertilizer from Kellogg Biological Station, Michigan, USA - KB3-175-1 | ecosystem: Environmental > Terrestrial > Soil > Unclassified ... | reverse complement strand
CGCTTGAAGCCGCCAAACTGCTTGAAAAAGACGGCCTGTCAGCGGAGGTGATCGATCTTCGTTCGCTTGCCCCGCTCGACATGAAGACGATCGTGAATTCCGTCGCCCGCACGGGCAGATTGCTCACGCTCGAAGAGGGCCAGATCACGACAGGTGTGGGTGCCGAGGTGGTGACGCGGGTCATCGAACATCTGGGACCCATTCAGTTCACCCGCGTCGGTCCGTTGCCCGCTCCCATATCCTCGAACCGGATTCTGGAAGCCGCCTGTCTTCCGGACGCCAATCGCGTCGCGAATGCCGCGCGGCTTTTGCAAAGTCCCAAAAAGCTTGTTAGTAGCTATTGAGATACGGGCGGGCGAGGAGTTGTCGATGCTTTACAAGATTTCTGTGCCGCAGGTCGCGGATGTCGAGGAAATCCGCGTTCTGGAATGGCACCGGGAAGTCGGTGAAGCGGTCGAGCCGGGCGATCTTCTGGTCGAGTTGGAGACCCATAAGGCCATCGTTGAAGTGCGCGCGGGACAGAAGGGCTATCTTCGCAAGATTTTGGCGGATGCCGGCAACTGGCAAGCGATCGGCTTGCCCCTGGCGGTTCTCAGCGAAAGCGAGAGCGATGCGGTTCCGGATGATGCGCAGGCGCTGACCGACCTTCCGGTCGAGTTCGAAATTACCTGACCGAGCCGGATTTGCGGCTCTGCGGGGCCCAGGCTGTGAACATCGCCGACCTGAGCAGAGCCTGCAACGTGGCACTGTGATGGATGCCGTCCGGCAGGTGCTCGGCGCCGCCGATCTCGGCCGCCACCGCGTCGACATCGATGATCATTGCCTCACTTTCCTGGGCCAGGTCGTGAAGCATGAGGTTCATCTCTTTGGCGGCGATATTCTCGAGCGTATCGCTCATCGGCGCATCAAAGGGTGCGTAGCTGACGATATCTTCGTAACCGGAGGTCGACATTCTGTTCAGGATGAAGACTTTGGCGCCTGTCTGCTCGCCGATCGCCTCGATGAGGCGGCGATAATCCCGGCGAATATCATCGATGCTGCGTTTCACCGGCTCGAAGGCAGAGCCCAGCCAGCTTCGGATTGCGGGCCCCGCCGAGGCCTGCCGGTGCCGCAGCATTTGCAGGGAATAGCCCAGCCGCTTGTGCCTCAGGATCGTGTTGGTTTCGGAACTCAAAGACAGCAGCACGGCGTCGGCTGGACCTACACGGCGCAACCCGGCGGGGGTCACGACCTCATAGGTATCGCGAATGGGCGATCGCTCGAGCCAGGAAAGCAGGGCGCCGGCGAAAAGCCAGTCATCCGAGGTCGTCGCGTTGCGGTCGTTATTACCCAGAGCGGCGGCCAGGTCGGCCGCTATGGCCCGGTTCTGGTTCGGCGTGCGTAGAAGCTGGTCCAGCAACACCGGCGCGCACGGGACCACTGGGTGGTCGGGCACGTAGACGAGGTGTGCCGCTTCCGGGGTTGATTGAAAGGCTTCGATGAAGGGGGTCTGATTGCCTCTGACGATGCCGGCGGCATCGCAGATGCCCAGGCAGAGAAGCGTGCGGTCGGGCCCTTCCTCGCCCCACCAGGCGCGGCTGCGATTGTGCCAGCCAGGCAAAATGCCCGCATCGACATCCGCCAGCCCGCTCATGCGGCGCCCAGCCAACATCAGCAAGCGAACATTCTGCTCGCGCCCCTGAATATCGTCAGAAACCTCAAGGCGGGCAACAACGTGATCGGGATTCCACAAATGCAAGCCGTGGATGCCGAGATAACCGCCGGGAGACTTTCCTGTCTCGATCCGCAGGCGTCCCGCGGTTCGCGGCGCGATCGCCACTTGGAAATCCTGTTCCCCCGCCATGGGCAAACCAGCATTGCGCTGATTCGGAGAAGGCTCCAGGGTCACGGTGCAAAAGCCGACGACCTCGCCGGACGCGCAAGAATGGCCATCTTCGCACAGCCAGTGAATTGCCGACCTTCGGACCAGAAAATCTCCGGCCTTCAGGCTTCCCAGCTTCAGGGCGATCTCATGCGTCATTGGTCTCTCGCCGACCACATGCCGGAATGATGGGCAATTCCCGCTGTCGTGACCCGCAAGGGTCGGGCGGGTTGATCGGCAGCCTCACCGCCGGCCTTATCGCCAAAGACCGCCAGCAGATCTCCGACATTCACAGTGTCCCCCGGCTTTACCGACAGCTCTTTGAGGACAGCGGCTTCCCTGGCAACCACGCGAAAGTAAGAAATCGGCGGGCAATATTGCGAAAAACCGGCGCTCAAATCCACGCGCAGATCGAAAAGCTTATCGCCCATCTTGATCGGCGAATTGGGCTGAACATAGCAACACTCCACCATTCCCGCGGTCATGTTGGGGTTGATCTTGGTAAGCCGCAATTCAAACGTCATAATGGAAAATTCCCCGCTGGAAGATCGAACAGACGCCCCGTACCAGCATAGCTTCGGCAGGGATCGATCGCGAAAGAATATATCGACGCACGGTTGATAGTCAGAGCTGGAGGATTCTTGCCGGCGAGGCTTTGCCGCGCAGCAGGTCCATCAGAGCCAGCATGTTGCCCTTCAGACGACCATGCCGGTCGATCCAGGGCTCGGGATATATGCTGCGAGCCAGGTTCGCCACAATATTGCGGGATATCAGCTTGCGCGCATGCTGCCACGACATGGTCCCTTTTTTGCTTAGATAGACCGGGTTGGCGATTTGCGAATAGCCAAGCCGGACGCCCGATGTCCGGCCAGCCTTGACGCCCAGATGCACGCCCATAAGCCCATCATTTTTCACCATGCGGCCGAACGGCGCTATTTGCAGCGAAAAATCGATATCTTCCTGCCACCCATATAAAGGCAAGTTTTCGTCAAACCTCAGCCGGTGGTCACGGATGTGCTGCATCCGGTAGCTCATGTTACAGCCGTACAGCCCGTGCACCGGTTTCAGAACATCCGACCCTTTGCGCACGTTGCCCTGAACGATTTTTAGCCCCTGCTCGATGGTCAATCCGGGTCCCGTCACATCATCGGCCAGCATAAAGCCGGTGGCGGCAACGACGTCCGGATTGTTCAGGAAGGTCTTTTCGAGCTCCTGCAGATAATGCGATTCGGCAATGAAATCGTCATCGAAAAACACGATCAGATCGCAGTCGGCAGCTTTCGCCAGGATTGCATTGCGCTGCGCGCAAAGGCCGACAGGGCCGCTGGTCACAACGACGGGAAAGGGAAAATCGGGGAAATCGCGGTCGCTTAGCTTGTCGGAGACGAGGGGACATGCCACCAAAAGATCGGGCAGCCTGGTCTGATTGCGCAAAAAACCGATCGTTTGCTGGACGACCTCTCGTCGGCCAGCCGTCGCGATACCGACTGCGATCTTCAAGCGTGAAGGAGCCATGCTATCCCACTCGGCGAATTTGGTTTTCCGAGGATCACATCGACGCCCCCAGAAACCACACTGTAAAACGCTGCTGCTCTATGCAAGGTTAATTTGAGCGCTGAGGATGCCGCTTGGTATGGTCTTGTAAGTTATTGAAAATAATGGGAAATGACCTTGGTTGGTTCGCCCGGAGCGGCCCGAAGGGATGCAAGACGCAAGGGTGGCGGCGGCGAAAGCCCACTTCTTCAACAAAACTTGTCGGACTCATGTTTTGATGTCCAAACATTGGCGGGTGCGCCAGCGATCGGAGTAACAAATGCGAGCCCCGTTGGTTCTGCTTGTCCTGTTAAGTGTCCTTTTGTCATCCGGTTCCCAGATCATGCTGAAATACGGTATGACCCAGCCGGCGATGAAGATCGCCATGGCGGACAAGGCATCGCCGCTGGCCACGCTCCAGGCAATCGCAACATCGCCGGCGGTGCTGATGGGCATGGTCTGTTTTGGCCTTAGTGCCGTCGTCTGGCTCTTTGTCCTGGCGAAAATTCCACTATCGACGGCCTATCCATTCGTTGCGCTCGGTATCGCCATTACGGTTATTGGCGGCCGGTTTCTTTTTGCCGAGCCGGTTTCCATGTTGAAGCTGCTGGGGGTTGCCTTGGTGATCACGGGAGTCGTCTGCGTCGGGAGTTCTGGTTGACTGGTGCGGAAAATGCCACGGATGGCATGCGGTTCGTCCTGATCATGTCGACGCTTGGCCGGACTGATGACCTGGTCCGGTTCTTTGACAGCCTGTGCATGCAAGGCGATTTCGGGTGCAAGATCTATCTTTGCGACCAGAACGAAGATGGGCGGCTGGCGCCGATCGTTTCGGCCTACTCCGATCGCTTGTCGATCCGTGTGGTGCGATCCGAGCGTGGCCTTTCGCGGGGCCGCAATGCCGCTTTGGCCGCGGCCCTGGCCGAGCTTGATCCTGAAGAGGCTGAGAAGAATTGCATCATCGCCTTTCCCGACGATGATTGCTGGTATCCCCGCGACGTGTTCTCAAAAGTAGCGGCGTTTTTCTCCAGCCGGGCCGAGATTTCAGGCGTTACGGCCCGATCCGTGAATGAAAAAGGTGTCCCCAGTGCCGCAAGCAGTCCCGATGCGCGCAAGGAATTGACGGCCCGCAACCTGTTTCGCGGCAGCATGGGAATCTCGTATTGCATCTTTCTGCGATTCAAGGTGGTGCAAAGCGTCGGATTGTTTGATGAAACGTTAGGTGTCGGGTCGGGTACGCCTTGGGGTGCCGGAGAAGAAAGCGACTATCTGCTGCGGGCCATCCGGCAAGGCACGCGCCTCTGTTATGAACCGGATATCCTCGTCCATCATCCGGACAAGGCCGCCATATCGGATTCGTCCCGCTTTCTGGCCTATGCGCGTGGCCATGGCCGGGTGCTTCGGCTCAACGGCTATTCCTGGGCAACGGTCGCAAAGGATGTCTTTGTGGCGCTGGCGGCATTCACCGTCAAAAGCGCTTTGAAGCGGCATATCATGTATCCCTATTTGTATCGGGCATGGGGTTACATCGCGGGCTACAGCGCGCCGGTATCTTGAGTTTACCAGCCAAGGCGGGTGATGCAGGCGGGCGGGAAGGGGAAAGCAGTGACAGTGTTTGGCGCAACCGAGAATCGTGCTGCGAACGAGACCGGCCGCGTCTGGATCTCGCGCCTGATCTTCTGGCTGGTTATCGCGGCGGGTGCGGCCCTTTCCGTGCGCGTTGTCCTGAGAGCCAAATTCTCAGGCGCGGATTCCTGGTCCCCGATGACCCAGGCACTTGATTTCCTGCATCGTTTTCCCGATCAGCGCATCTATGAAACCCTCTTCTTTTCGCGCCATGTGAAATTCCAATATCCCTTGTCGTCCCTGCTGACGCTGGACTTCGGGCGGCTTCTGGGTGTCAGCCAGATCTGGCAGTACAATCTGGCAAACGCGTTTGTCTTGATCCTGACCGGTGTTCTGTTCGCCCTTTTCGTGCGAAAGCTGTTCGGGGATGTCAGTTATCGCGGAATTCGAGTACCTGTTGCCGCGGCCGCTTACATCGTCGCGCTGCGCTTCTATCCGGACAATCTCGCGTTCGAGATTGGCCAGATGCAATTGGCGCTTGGGTTGTTATTCCTGGCGGCCTGTTACGCCAAACTGAACAACAGGCCCGGGTTGGCAGGTGGTCTGGTCGGCCTGGCGGCGATGACAAAGCCTCAATTTCTGCCTCTTGCTTTGTTGGCCATTTTCCGGCGCGATTGGCGTTTCACCATCAGCCTTCTTGCCGTCGCGATTGTGCTGACGGCTTTGTCGGTGCTGCTGTACGGCTGGTATAACCATCTCGACTATCTCAAGGTGTTGAGCTTTCTATCGCGGCGCGGCGAATATCAGCACCTCAATCAGTCGATTGGAGGCCTGCTTGACCGCTGGCTGTATCATGGCCCTTCGCTCGACCGGGATCCTTTGGGGGCCATTCCGCAATCCGCGTTTCCTCCTTACATTCCCGCGGTCTATTTCACGGTCCTTGCGACCAGCATTATATTTTTCATTCTTCCCTTCGCGGTGAAGGTCAAAGGTAAGGACGCGATATCCGAACTGATCGGCTTTTGCATGGCCGCCACCCTGTTTACAATGGCGTCGCCGATTGCCTGGGTCCACCATTTCAATGTCCTGCTTCCGGGTTATGCCGTGGCGATCAAAGCGGCGCTCGACCGCTGGCAGGGTGGGCGCCGGTACTTTTCGCTATGTTTGATCGGACTATCGGCGGTCCTGGTTGGATATCCCATTGTTCCCGCAAGCGCGGTTACCGATCCTGCCCGCAACCTTTTGCAGTCCCATGTGCTGTTTGGGGCCTGCATACTCGTCGTGGTATTCCTGCAGGAAGCGTTCGTGGCCCCGCGCCAGAGCAGAGCATCGGCCTGATCTCTGTGCAGCCGTTCAGGAAACGCTGAATATGCACAGACGTTCGCTGGCATATTGCAGCGCTCCGGGCTTGCCCGCCGAGCACACGTCTATGATGTAGGTGATCCCATTTCTTCTCGCGTAGGCGGCTTCTTTGCCCGGATCGGTCAAACGATTGACCTCCACGACTTTTCGGCGCCATTCGTCATGATAGGATGGGAACCACATCACGGCGGCTCCATTGCGGAAGTCCACCCATACGCGCCTCTGGGCGGAATATTGGAAGGTTCCAGCATTGAGAATCGCCGCGTCCTGAACTGATCCGGGTTCGGTCCGGCCGACAGCACCGCGGAAATACCAGGTCGGCATCAAAAATACAGAGTCAGGCGCCGTGTGCTCTCTTGCCCAATGCCCCGCCCGGTCCCATTCGGCAATCCAGTTGATGGCACGCAGATTGGTGGCCCAGTTGCTGGCGGTGATGACGCCCAGCCCGATGACAATCAAGAAAATGGCGATCAATCGGGGAAGCTTTGTGTCACGCAGACGCACGAACGGCAGGAGAGCGGGAAGATTCGGACGCGTCGAGAGAAACAACAGGCCACATGCGATGGCCAGATGAAAGACCGGTTGGAAGGTCGTGGTGCGCATCGGCACGCAGAGCACGACCGCCAGGACCGGGCCTAATGCCCGGGACCAGGCCGGCTGATCGCTGAACCACCATTTCACCGTGACGGTCATCGCGGCCAGCACGCCCAAAAGCTGCAAGATTGTACTGTCCCGAAGCAGATGCAGGTTGAGGATGGTGGGGCTGTGTGTAAAGGCCGGCAGGACTATGCCAACAACGTAAAGACCCAGGAGACCCGCGAACCCGGCCGCGAACGGTCGCCCAGGGCGGCCCAGAATGGCAAAGGACCCGAAGCTGAGCACTATGAGAAGGAAGAGGTTGAGCTTATCGGAAAGCGGCGTGTCGTGGAAAATGAAGTGATAGGGCCAGAACTCTTCGAGAAACGCGACATAGTCGAAATCCAGCGGCTTTCCGAAATCCGGATTGTGCAAAATGTTCAGCAAGACGGGCGCCGCCAGAAGAATCGCCGGTATGGCGCCGATCGCTATGCGTTTGACCAGCGTCCCGATCTGGAGCTGGCCCTGCGCCAGCAAGACACCGACAACCGCGGCGGCCATGACGCCATCCCATACGGCAATGAAGGCGTTATCAAAGAATATGAGACCTTCCAACACGCAGGCCAGGACCAGATGTTGGCGTATCAGGGCAAACAGGAAGACCAGTGTCAGGCCGTTCGCCAGCTCCGAATGCGTGAAATAGTTTATGAACAGGCCGCCATCGCCGGCCCATGACTGCCCGCGCAGGAGAGAGGTCGCACAAAGTAGAAAGGCAAGCAGGATCTGTTCCCTGCGAGCGGTTGCGCCTAGAAGGCCGGCGCAGAGGCCGAAGCCAAGAAATGCGAGCCAGCGCGACAGAAAACCGAAAACCAGGGACAGCGCGGAAACAGGGACGTAATTGGCCAGCCCGCTCAGAAGCATCCAGGGGCCGGACGCGTAATGGCGCAGCGACTGGATGAAGGTGTCGTGAGCGAATTGCGGGAGATCGTACAGCGCGCCCAATATCGGGAGAAAATAAAGGTCGTTTCTGACACCGACCAGGCAGCCAGTGACGATCAACGACGCCAGGGCGCCTACCGCCGAAATCGCCAACACGGTCCTGAAATCGGGCTGTGTTAACGGCCCTTTTGCGTCCACCGTATGGTTCTGCATTGCGCTACGCCCTAGCTCGCTGCAATTACTATGGCGAACAGACAGACGCCGCAAACCAGGCTGTTTCTATCGCGTATGGCGAAGATAATCGGATCGTCGTCAATGGCCCTGCGGTGCGCAAGAACGACGATGCGGCTCAGCCAGTACAGCAATACCGGGCATATCAGCCAGAGCATTTCCGGCCGCCGGTAAACTCCCTGCACGGCAAACGAGGAAACGTATAAGGCGAAAATTGTAACAGCGTTCAATCCGCTCGCCGCCGCGAGCGCGCCGACGATCGGCAAATCGACCAGGCGGTAGTTGCGGCTCGTGGGATCCGGCAGATCCTTGTCGATACGCATGGCCAGCTCGATATAACGCTTCACCAAAGCCAGGCATGTGAATACCAGCATCGAGAAGGCGAGCAGCCATTCAGAAGGCGTGACCGCAATGGCGATGGCGCCCGCGATAACTCTGACAGTGTACAAAGAGGCCAGGGTCACGACGTCCACGATCAGCTTTCGCTTGAAGCTGAAGGAATAGGTCAATGTGAGAATGAAGTAGACGGCGAGGGCGCCAACAAGCAGAGTCGAAACCAAAGCGGCAGTGACAAAAGCCGCAGCCAGCAGTGCAGGGACGACAAACAAGGCATAAACAAGCGGTATCGTGCCGGATGCAAAAGGGCGGTTGCATTTTGTCGGGTGCTTTCGATCATCGGCCAGATCGACCAGATCGTTCAGCAGATAGACTGACGAAGCGCAAAGCGAAAAGGCGATGAAGGCGGCAAGCGCGGCGAGAAAGGCGTGCGGCGAGTAGGCATGCGCCGTCAGCATGGCAACGAATACAAGCGCGTTTTTGGCGTATTGGTGGACTCGCAAGGCCTTGCGCCACACTTTCAGCGTCACGCGCGGCCTTTGCAACCGTTCCACAGATACCCGTAGGTCTTGCGTCTTTCGCACCAGGTGTTCGGAGTTGCTGACGACGTAAGCCTTCCTTGCGTGCGCCCAGATCGGGAGATCAGTGCTCCGGTCGCCGACATAGTCGAAACCGCCCTCTCCAAACGTGTTGATCAAAAGCCTCGCCTTCGTTGCTCCTGAAAGATTTCGGACACCATCTGAAGCAAACACGCCGTCGAATAAGCCAACCTGCTCGGCAAGCTTGTCGGCATGGCGCCGGTCACTTGCAGTGGCGAGATACACCTTTCTTCCCGCATCTCTCGTGGCTCGAATCAGCTCAAGCACGTCGTTGTTATAGGGCAATGTCGCGTAATCGATGGCCGCGACGCTGCCAAGATAGGCTTTGAGCTGCGCTTTGCCGCGCAGGAGCGACCCGATCACCGAACAATGGTGAACAGGCCCCTTTGTCATCGTGGCGAAGTAGCTCTCGTAGAGGAGATCGGTCCGGATAAGTGTCCCGTCCAGGTCCACCACCAAGGGAATTTGGTCCGGCTTCGAAGGCTTTGCAGTAGCGGAGAGCGAAGAAGCCGATATTGTTTCTGCCGTCATTGTCACGCTACCGGCAGAGTGGACGCATCGGAGGCTTGGTTCGCACGGCCATGCCAAAGCGGAAGGCCGCCGATCTCCGTAAGGGCGCTGTTAACCGAAGCATGCAAGATCGCTTTCTAGAAGCCCATTTTCAGGATGCAGATCGCACAGACCCGCACGATCGCGCCCAGCCCGTATACGTCCAGTACCACCAATAAGTTAAAAGACGTTTTCCCCCATGGAACCTGATACTTGCATCCGAATCATCATTTTACAACCCCTGGGGGTACATCGTGGCCAGGAACAACGGCTATTGCGCGGATCGGGGTTGTGTCATGCCATATGACTGTTGCGTCAGTGCTGCGCCAGAGCACCCGCTTTGCAGCGTCGTGTGATCTTGAGCGCTACAGTTCACCATAATAAGGGTAACGGATTCCAAAGGGCTGTGCGATGAGTCTCGGTTTTGCTGGTATAGTGGCCGCCATAACCGGTCTTTCCGTTCGCGCCGCCAATCAGGTCGTCATTTTCGGCGTAACGCTGGTCGCAGCGCATTTTCTTACGCCGGCTGATTTCGGAATTTTCGCGATAGCCTCCGCCGCGATCGCCCTCATTCGTACACTGATGTACACGGGCGCGTTCGAATATCTGCTCAAGGCTCAGCCGGGCGAGGAATATCCAACCGAGTGCCTTCTGATAAATATAGCGCTCGCGTTCGGATTGAGCGCGATATTGCTGGCCTTGGCGCCGGCCGCGAAATTCGCGTTCGGAACGCCCGAGGTCGGCCGGATGCTCATATTCATGGCGCCCTCGAACTTGATGTCCGCTTTTGCGGCTTGGCAGGAATCCCAAATCCTTCGGGCCAAGAGGATCCAAGCCTATTACGTCATCACGGCCGTGTCTGAGGCAGTGGCCGGCTTGGGCGCCGTTGGCTTATTGATCGGCCATTTTGGTTTGATGGCGCTGGTTGGCCAGATCTACCTCCGCGTGGCGGTTTTGTTTCTCTCGTACCTCGTGCTTCAAAAGCCTTATTGGTCCCGCTCGATCGAACGGCATAAGCTGGTCGACATCTTCAAATGGTCTTCCAGCCGGTACGGCAGTACTTTCGTTAACTTCATGGCTTCCTACGGGGCCGATTTCTTCCTGGGCGCCGTTCTTTCGCCCGCCGCTACCGGGATATATCGCGCCAGCAACCGCGTGGCCACGGCCGTGGCCGACATCTTCTCGCATCCGACGCAGATTCTGGGTGCCGCGATTTTTTCGAGGTTTGCGTCGCACCGCCAATCTCCCAAGGACATATGGCCCCGTATCGCAGGCGCTTCCGCTTTTCTTGGCTGGTCCGCCCTGGCAGGACTTGCCGCGATTGCGGACCGCGCCGTTCCGATCATTCTGGGAGCGCAATGGAAGGGCAGTGGCCTGATCATTGCCATTCTGTGCGGGGCGCGTGCGCTCTCTCTTCTGGATGCGGTTACCGTCCCCCTTCTGGTGGCTTTTGATAAATCACGGTCAGTGTTCAACATCCAGCTGGTCACCGCCCTGTGCTCGGTACCGCTATTATGGCTGGCCGCCCGCTTTGGTGTGGCCGCGACTGCAGGCGGCGCGGTGATGATGTCGCTGTTTGGCAGCTTATGTTATGCACGCGTATGCTTGCGCACCTTCCCAGGCTCGGCCGACCGGCTTTGGCAGGTCGTTCCGATCGCCTTGTTGCCGCCGGTTGTCACTTATTTTGGCGCCTGGGCGTTCTTGTTTGCCGGCCCCAAAATGACTGACAGACATGCCGTGCTCTTGGCAGTTATCGCGGGAATAACTGCGTGGCTGCTTGCCACGGCGGTTCTGCGCCGCTCGGCGATGGATGCGCTGCACGCGCTTAACGCTTAATCCCGCCTGTTGCCCGGCTGGCTAACTGTCACCAACAAGATTGCCGGCCTTGTTCGGCAGCACCTGAAGATTGAAATGGGCTGCAGCCGGCGATCGCTGTGCCAGCAACTTCAGATCGGACGAGGCGATGCCGGCGAAAATGCCAAACAGCAAACCGGGATCTGGTGAGGGCAGGCTGAGCAGCGCCGGTACCAACATAAGAATGGCCGCCCAGCCAAATGCGGCGCGAATCCGCTGATCATCGCTGCCCTGAATCCGGTGGGTCAGGACTTTGGTCGGCTTCAATATCAGCCAAGTGGCGCCCAAGAACGTGATGATACCGGCCAGTCCCATTGAGCCTGCTATTGCAGACATAAGGCCGGAACTACGCAGGCTGCCGGCGCCCACGCCGACCCAGTTCGAGACCCAGAATGCGTGCCAGGCCCTGTGAGCCCAAAAAGTGCGCTGAATGCCGGACAGGCTATGGAGCTTGCCAAGTGTCATTTGTTGCAGAATGTCCAGCATGAGCGCGCTCATGGAGGGCACGAACACTTCAAGTGTAAGCAATATTGCGCCGCCCACTGATGCAATGAGCGCCAGGACCATCTTTTTGTTCAGCGGCAACCGCAGTGGTGTGAAAGTCATCCGCAGCAGAAGCAGCAACGCATAGACCGCGATACTGCCATAGGCGGTCGAGGAGGTCGTCAACAGGAGCATGATCAGCAGGGACAGGGACGTGATCCCCGTCCACCTTGGCATTTCCGCGCGCATCCACAGCTCCGTGTTGAGCACCATGAACGCAAACCCGTAAGCGGCATAAGAAGACGGCTCGGGGAAAATGCCCGCCACGCGCTGGACGCCGCCGACTTCCTGTACGAGTTGCAGGTAATTGGCATTGCGGAAGAAATCCAGGATCTCCCGCAGGCCGGCTTTACTCAGAATAATATCCAGGATGCCGAACAGGATGTGAGCCCAGCTCACGATTACGACGGTTCGCAGCAGAAGCCTCTTGTGGGGCTCGAGCCCGCCAGCGATCATGGCGCCCAAGAACCCGAGGAATGTCCCGAGCAGGTAAACGGCGGTCGTAATGTTCTGTGAGGAAAATTCCACGGGCGCGGTCCCGAAAAGACCGCCGCCGATGGCGCGCAATTGGGGAACATTGACGGCGTGGAAAAACAGGCGTGGCAGAAGGAACGCTGTTATCGCGCCGTAAATGCAATAGAAAGCCAGAAACGGATTTTGGATCAGCCCTTTTGCGATGACGGGGAAGCGCCCGGCGGGCGACATGAAAATCCTCAGCACCAGAAAAACAAGCGCCAGGCTGGCCGGAGCTATACCCGAACCCCCGAGCGATGTGAGAATTATTGCCGAGGCACCACCCAGCAATGAAGACACAAGCACGAGCCCAAGCATCATGGTGATGGAGCTCGGCATCATAAGGACAGCCGCTAGAACGATCAAATAGCCGAAGATCGTTACGGTCATTGGTGTTTTTGCGAAGTGCCGACGCTGCCAGAATGGCACGGCGGGAGCGGCAAGAGAAGAATTATCTCGCTGTGGTCAGGCACCGCTAGCCATCGTTCTCTCGACGATGCCCCTGAAGCCGGCGCGAAACCGCTCTTCCGAGAAAGTCTCGGCATGAGCCCGAATCACATGTCCCTCGAAGGTGGCTTCCTGCGCCTCAAATTCCAGTATCGTCTGCTTTAGCGCCGCGGCCGTCTGACTGAAAAAGAAAAGCCCGGTCTTGCCCGGCACGACTGTCTCAAGGGCGCCGCCGCGGCCAAAGGCCAGAACGGGGCGGCCGCACGCCATCGCTTCCAACGGAACGATGCCGAAATCCTCTTCGCCAGGAAACAGCAGGGCCCGGCAATTTGCGTAGAGGTCCTGCATCTCGCTGTCGGACAGCCGGCCGGCAAATCTGACATTTGGGGACGCGATGGACCGCAATTTCGCCAATTCAGAGCCGCCGCCGGCAACCACCAGCGGACGATCGAGATCGCGAAAGGCTTCGACCGCGATGTCCGCGCGCTTGTAGGGAACGAGCTCGCTGAGAAGCAGATAGTAATCCCGCGAGGGGGCGGAAGACGGGCTGTAGCGGTTAAGATTGACCGGCGGATTCAAGATCTCCGATGTCCGGCCGTAGTACCGCTGGATTCGCTGAGCCACGAAACGGGAATTTGCGACAAAGGTGTCAACGCGGGCGGCGCTGGTGACATCCCATTGGCGCATCCGATGGGCTACGCGCGCGAACAGAGCTCGAGCTGGGCGCGGAAGTTCTTTCTTGTAGAGATGATAATGGTCCCAGATGTACCGCATCGGGGAGTGGCAATAGGTGATATGCTTGGCGTTCGGCGGGGGAATGACCCCCTTGGCGGGACCGGACTCGCTCGAAATGACGAGGTCATAGCCGGTGAGGTCCAGCTCTTCGAGCGCTCGCGGCATGAACATGAGGTATTTCTTGTACTGAGTCGCGGCGAATGGCAGGCGGCTGATTCCCGTACATTGAATTCTGTGCTGCAGAAGCTGGGCGGAAATACGGTCGCGGTCGATGACATGGGTGAAAATGTCGGCCTGCGGGAACAGCAATGCGAGCTGCTCCAGCACCCGTTCACCGCCCCGCATTCCGACAAGCCAATAATGAATAATTGCGACCCGCAAGGTTCACCGCCCAGAACAGCTTCCGGAATGATAGGCTTTCAGAGGTTTTTACTGGATTAACTCGAGGGGCGTTGCGCCCTGTCAGTGCGAGCCGTCCTGGCTGAGCACCGCGGGAATCGTCATGATAAGGATCGCCAGGTTCATGCGCGTGGACTGTCTCCGGGCATAAAGAACGTCGCATGCAACCCGACGCCGATAAGTGAGATTGTTGCGCCCACTGACTTGCCACATGCCGGTTATTCCGGGGCGGACCGCGCAGTAATGCTTGAGCCAGCGGCCATAGCGAGGCGCCTCGTCGAGAACAATCGGCCTTGGACCAACCAAGCTCATGTCCCCCCGCAAAACATTTATCAGCTGGGGCAGCTCATCCAGGCTTGATCTGCGCAGGAAGTGTCCGAGGCCGGTAATGCGGGGATCGTTGCGCAGCTTTTGATCCAGGGCCCATTCGGCGCGCGCATTGGCATCGGTGGCCAGTAGCTGATCCAGCCGCTTATCGGCATCCATGACCATGGTGCGGATCTTGAGGCAGGAGAACATGTTCCCGCCTTGCCCGATACGCCGGTGCACAAAGAAAACCGGCCCACCATCATAGAGCTTTACCAGAAGGGACAGGAAAAGGATGAGAGGGGCGGTGAAAATCAATAGCGCCAACGCGCCGATCACGTCGATCAAGCGCGTGAAGAAGCTGTTTTTCTTTTCCGGAAAAGGACCGACCAGCGGGTCGCGAACTTGAATGGTTGCAACGCGCGAAACTGCAACGTATCCGGGCGCTTCAATCGCTTCTCGTTGTGCCTGCCCCATGCCGCCCCTGATCGCTTTTACGCGCGTCGTTCAATATGCCT
>Ga0134125_10005156_pt1 | contig 14869 bp, 9 predicted proteins | sample KB31751_FD_96464 | JGI IMG/M metagenome (GOLD analysis project Ga0134125, IMG submission 96464) | Terrestrial soil microbial communities with excess Nitrogen fertilizer from Kellogg Biological Station, Michigan, USA - KB3-175-1 | ecosystem: Environmental > Terrestrial > Soil > Unclassified ... | reverse complement strand
GCCGGTCGTCGTGTCGCTGCAGGCGCCGTGAGCGCCGAGGGGCCGCCGGCGGTGGGCACTGAGGCCGCTCGCCCCGCTGAGCGGGGAGGCGCGCGCAGCGCGCTTCGGGGGGAGACGCAGTGAGCGGCGAAGGGCCGCCCCGAGCCGCTCGCCCCCCTGAGGGGGGAGGCGCGCGCAGCGCGCTTCGGGGGGCAACTGCCCAGCCGGCCATCGACGTACGCGATTTGCACAAGCGCTTCGGCGACCACGAGGTCGTCAAGGGCGTGTCGCTCAAGGTCGAGCGCGGCGAGATCTTCGGCTTCCTCGGGCCCAACGGCAGCGGCAAGACGACGTCGATCCGCCTGATGTGCGGCCTGCTGACGCCCGATGCCGGCAGCGGCACCTGCCTTGGCTACGACATCCTCACCGAAGCCGAGTCGATCAAGCGCCACGTCGGCTACATGACGCAACGCTTCTCGTACTGGGAGGACCTGACGATCCGCGAGAACCTCGACTTCATCGCGCGCGTGTTCGAGATGCGCGACCGGCGCGCGGCCGTCGACAAGGCGCTCGCGGGCCTCGGTCTTGCGGCGCGCGCCGACCAGCTCACCGGCCAGCTGTCGGGCGGCTGGAAGCAGCGCCTCGCGCTCGCCGCGTGCATGCTGCACGAGCCCGAGCTGCTCCTGCTCGACGAGCCGACCGCGGGTGTGGATCCCAACGCGCGCCGCGAATTCTGGGAGGAGCTCCACGCGCTCGCCGCGCGCGGCATCTCGGTGCTCGTCAGCACGCACTACATGGACGAGGCCGAGCGCTGCCACAAGCTCGCCTATATCCTCGACGGGCGGCTGATCGTGCAAGGAACCGCCGCCGACATCATCGCTGCGCAGCACCTCGAGACGTTCGAGGTGCGCGGCGAACGCCAGGACCGGCTCGCGCCCGAGATCGAGAAGCTGCCGGGGGTCGAGGAAGTGGCGGCGTTCGGCGACGCGCTGCACGTCACCGGCGCCGCGGGCCACGGGCTCGAGCGCACGCTGACGGACGCGGTCGCCGGCCGCGGCGCGCGCGTCGCGCGCATCGACACGAGCATCGAGGACGTGTTCATCCACATGATGCGCAGCGCGCGCAAGGCGGCGCAATGACTGCGGCCGTCGCGGGCGACGGAATCACGCGCTTCTCGCTGGGGCGCTGGTGGGGCATCGTGCTGAAGGAGTTCCTGCAGCTGCGCCGTGACCGCATCACGTTCGCGATGATCGTTGGCATACCCATCGTGCAGCTGACGCTTTTCGGCTACGCGATCAACACCGATCCACGCGACATGCCCACGGCTCTCATCGTCGCCGACGCGAGCGAGTGGAGCCGCTCGCTCGCCGCGGCGATGCAGACGTCGCGCTATTTCCGCGTTGTCGAGGGCATCGACGACGAGGACGCGGCGCGCCACGCGCTGGCGCAGGGCAAAGTGCAGTTCGTCGTGACGATCCCGGTGGATTTCGCGCGCGACATCGCGCGCGGCGAGCACCCATCGTTGCTGGTCGAGGCCGACGCCACCGATCCGCTGGCAAGCGCGATGGCGCTCGCTGCCGCGCAAGGGATCGTCGAGAGCGTCGTCGCCAAGGACCTGCGCGGGCCGCTGGCCGCGCTGAAAGCCACGCCACAACCGTTCGCGATCGACGTGCACCGCCTCTACAACCCGGAATCCAACACCCAGTACAACATCGTGCCGGGGCTGATGGGCGTGATCCTGACGATGACGATGGTGATGATGACGGGGCTCGCGATCACCCGCGAACGCGAGCGCGGCACGATGGAGAACCTCCTCGCCACGCCGGCGCGGCCGCTCGAGGTGATGAGCGGCAAGATCGTGCCGTACATCGCGATCGGGATCCTGCAGGCGACGATCATCCTTTTGGCCGCGCATTGGATCTTCGCGGTGCCGCTGTTCGGCAGCATGGTCGCGCTGTACGTGACGTCGCTGCTCTTCGTCGCGGCCAACCTGACGGTGGGCATCACGCTGTCGTCGCTCGCGCAGAACCAGCTGCAGGCGGTGCAGCTCACGTTCTTCTATTTCCTGCCCAACATCCTGCTGTCGGGGTTCATGTTTCCGTTCCAGGGGATGCCGCGCTGGGCACAATGGCTCGGCAGCGTGTTGCCGCTGACGCACTTCAACCGGCTCGTGCGCGGCATCCTGCTCAAGGGCAACGGCCTCGTCGACCTGTGGCCCGACATCTGGCCGCTCATCGTGTTCACGGCGGCGCTGATGACGATCGCCCTCGTGTTCTACCGGCGCACGCTCGACTGATGCGAGCCACGCACGCCGCCGCCGACTTCGCCGCCGCCTTCGCCGCCCTGGCACTCGCGGCCTGCACCGTCGGGCCCGACTTTCGCGCACCCGATCCGACGACTTCGACGCACTACCTCGCCGATGCACCACCCGCGACGATCGGCACGGGCGTTTCAGCGCAGCGCTTCGCGAGCGCCGACGACATCCGCGCCGACTGGTGGGCGCTGTTCGCCGCGCCGCGGCTCGATGCGCTCGTCGCCGACGCGCTCCGCGCGAGCCCGACGCTGGCCGAGGCGCGCGCGCGGCTCGTCGCCGCCGAGGAGACGCAAAGCGCGGGTGCGAGCGCCGCAGCCTGGCCGAGCGCCAACCTGCGCGCCGGCCTCGAGCGCCAGCGCATCGACCCTTCCGTGCTCGGCTTCCCGCAGGCGCCCAATCCGGGACCGTTCAATCTTGTCGACGTCGGCGTCGACGTCGGCTACTCGCTCGACGTTTTCGGTGGCACGCGCCGCTCGCTCGAGGGCCTTGCCGCCGACGTCGACTACGCGCGCTACGAGCTCGAGGCGGCGCAGCGCACGCTCGCGGCGAACCTCGTCACCGCGGCGTTGCGCGAAGCGTCGCTGGCCGCGCAGCGCGACGCGCTCGTCAAGATCGTCGCGGCGCGCCGCGACACGCTGGCGATCGCGCAGAAGCGCTTCGCGCTCGGTGCGATCGCGGAGGTCGACCTCGCGAGCCAGCGCGCCGCACTTGCCGATGCCGAAGCGCGCATTCCGCCGATCGACGCCGAGCTCGCGCGCACCGCGCACCGGCTTGCCATCTACGCGGGCCGCGAGCCGGCGCAATGGCACGAGGCGACCTTCACGCTCGCCGAGTTCGCGCTGCCGCCGGAAATTCCGCTGACGCTGCCTTCGACGCTCGCCGCCCGCCGCCCCGACATCCGCGCCAGCGAGGCGCTCTGGCACCGCGCCAGCGCCGACATCGGCGTCGCGACCGCCGCGCTCTATCCGCAGTTCAGCTTCAGCGGCAGCGCCTCGTCGACGCACAGCTCGCTCGCCGACATCGCGCGCGGCATCAACATCTGGAGCATCGCGCTCGACCTCGTGCAGCCGCTGCTGCGCGGCCCCGAGCTCGAGGCGAGGAAGCGCGCGGCGATCGCGGCGTTCGACGCCGCCCGGGAGGCCTACCGGGCGAGCGTGCTGCACGGGCTGCAGCAGGTCGCCGACGCGATGCGCGCGCTGGAGGCCGACGCGCGCGAGGAAAGCGCGCGGGCAAGCGCCGAGGCGGCGGCCGCGCATGCGCGCGACATCACGCAAAAGCGCTACGCGCTCGGCGGCGTCAGCGAGCTCGAGCGCCTCGACGCCGAGCGCACGTACCTCGATGCGGTGCTCGCGCACGCCGAGGCGACCGCGGCGCGCTACGCCGACACCGCGGCGCTCCTCGATGCGCTGGGCGGCGGATGGTGGCCGGGCGCCTCCGTCATTCCCGCGAACGCGGGAATTCAGCGTTGACATTTCGATGAAGCCGGCGCCCCCGGCAGCCATCGAGCCCAAACCGCCGTCACCACTGGATCCCCGCGTTCGCGGGGATGACGTCATCCCCGAAGCGTCGCGAGCGCCTCGAACACCGTCTGCTGCGTCAGGATCTCGGGCAGCAGCAGCGGTGACTTGCCGGGCCGGTACAGCACGTAGGCCGGCACGCCGTTGCGCCCGAGTGCGGCAAGCGCCTCGGTGATCGCCGGGTCGCGACGCGTCCAGTCGGCACGCACCAGCGCGACGTGCGCGTCGGCGAACGCCGCCTGCACGCGCGGCCGCGCCAGCGTCGTGCGCTTGTTCACTTGGCAGGTGACGCACCACGCCGCGGTGAAATCGACGAATACCGGGCGCCCGGCGGACGTGAGATCGCGCACGACCGCCGGCGCGAATGGCTGCCACCCGTCCTCGGCGGAAGCGGTCGAATTGACCGCCGCAGCGCGCGTCGTCGTCGACGCGAGCGGCAGCGCCAGCGCAACCGCCGCGACGACACCCAGCGCGGCGGCGACGCCGAACGCGCGCGTGCCGCCCATGCGCCGCGCGTGCAGCGCCCACAGCACGAACGCGATCGCGATGCACAGCGCGAGGAGCCGGAGCACCGCGTCGTTGTCGACCTGCGCGCCCAGCACCCACGCGAGCCAGGCGACGGTCGCGAACATCGGGAACGCGAGCAGCTGCTTCAGGCGCACCATCCACGCGCCCGGGCGCGGCATGCGCGCCTGCCACGCGGGGAACCATGCGAGCAGTACATACGGCAGCGCCATGCCGGCGCCCAGCATCACGAAGATCGCGAGCGTCGCCGCGATCGATTGCGACAACGCGAAGCCGAGCGCCGCGCCCATGAACGGAGCCGTGCACGGCGACGCGATGACGACCGCGAGTATGCCCGCGCCGAACGCATCGAGCGCGCGGTTCGCGCTCGCGAAGCTGCGCATGCCGGCCGGCGCGATCTGGCCGAACTCGAACACGCCGGCGAGGTTGATCCCCAGCACGAAGAACAGCACCGCCAGCGCGGCCACGACCGGCGGCGACTGGAGCTGGAAGCCCCAGCCGAGCTCGTGCCCCGCTGCACGCAACGCCACCAGCGCGATGGCCAGCGCGACGAACGTGGCGATCACGCCGCCGGCGTACGCGAACGCCTCGCGCCGCAGCGCGGCGCGGTCGTCGCGGCGCGCGGCGAACCCAAGCACCTTGAGCGAGAGCACCGGGAACACGCAGGGCATCAGGTTGAGGATCGCGCCGCCGGCGAGCGCGAACAGCGCCGCGAGCGCGAGCGTCATCGTGTCGCGCGACGCGGCGGGCGCGGAGCCAGGGACAGGCGCTGCCTCGGCCGTCGCCACGACCGTGGCGATCGGCTTGGGTCCCGGCACGACGCGGCCTTCGAGCGGCACGTCGATCGTCGCTGCGCGCGCGCTCGAAAAGCCCGCGCTCGCCGTCAGCAGGCCCGCGACGCGCGTGAAGCCATGCTCGGCGTCGTTGGCGAGCTGGCTCGACACCGGCACGGTGAGCACATACGCGCCATCGCGATGCTCGAGCACCTGCGCGCCCGCGGGCTCGACACGATCGGCATCGTCGGCGAAGTAGCGGAGATCGCCCGGATCGGCCGCGCCGGCGGGCGGCGTCAGCGTGATCGCCACATGGGGGCCGTCGCCACGCGCGCTGGCGCGCCAGCCGGTGTCCGCCAGTGCGCCGGGCGCCGACGCGCGTGCCGCCGCGAGCGCCGCGCCGTCGCGAGGGTCGATCGTCGCATCGGCCGCCACCGGCAGCGTCAGCGTGAGGTCGGCGCCTTCCGGGATGCACGTCTCGCGGCACACGAGCCAGTCAGCGCGCGCGGCGAGCGTCACCTGCGAGCCCAGCGCCGCGCCCGGCGCGGAGCGTACCGTGACCGGATGCCAGGCGACGCCTTCGTAGCCGTAGTTGACGAGCGGCCCGACCGGCAGGAGCTTGGGCGGCAGCCAGACGATCGCGCCTGCCGTGACGCCCTGCGGCAACGTCCACGCCAACGTCGTCGGCAGGCCGGAATCGCCCGGATTGCGCCAGTACGTGTGCCAGCCGGGATCGAGCGCGAGCTTCAGCGCGACGACGTTGTCGGCGCCCGGCACGAACGCCGTCTTCTCGGCGACCAGCTCGGCGCTGACGTGGCCGGTGCGCACCGGGGCCGCGGCCGCGACCGTCGCGCACGCGAGCGCCATCGCGGCGAGCGTGCGGGCGATCAGCGTCAAGGCGCGAAGCGGCATCGGATCAGGCGGCATCTGGGAGGAAACATATAATTCTGCCATTCCATTCAACGGCGATCGTGCCTCCGGGGCCGGCCGCGCGTTCCTTTGGTCGGAAATCCCCTCGAGGCGTTCCTGGTCAGCGCGGGCGTGGTCGCGCTCGGCGAGATCGGCGACAAGACGCAGCTTTTGGCCATGCTGCTGGCCGCCAGGTTCCGCAAACCCTGGCCGGTGATCCTCGGCATCCTCGCCGCCACGCTCGTCAACCACACGCTGGCGGGCTACGTCGGCACGGTGCTGCGCAGCGTGGTGCCCGCCGATTGGCTGCAATGGGCGATCGCGTTGTCGTTCTTCGCGGTGGCGGTCTGGGCGCTCAAGCCCGACGCGATCGGCGACGACGACGCGCCGGCGACGACGTCGCACGGCGTGTTCGTCGTGACGGCCGTGGCGTTCTTCCTGGCCGAGATGGGCGACAAGACCCAGGTTGCCACCGCCATCCTCGCGTCGCGCTTCGGCATGCTGGCGCCGGTCGTTGCCGGCACGACGCTCGGCATGCTCATCGTCGACGTGCCCACGGTGCTGTTCGGCGGCCTTGCGGCGAAGCGGCTGCCGTTGCGCGCCATCCGCATCGCCGCCGCGCTGATGTTCGCGGTGCTCGGCGTGGCGGCGCTCGTCGCACCGGCGGCTTACTGAACGCGTGCCGACGCGCTCGACGGGCGATGCGAGATCAGCGCCCGCCGTCGGCGCGGCCGCGCAGCGCCGTCACCGCGCGCGCAGATGCGCGGTGTCGATCACTTCGCGGTAGCGGGCGAGCTCGGTCTTGAGCATCGCGGCGAACGCAGCGGGCGAGCCCGGCCGCAGCTCCTCGCCCATCGACGCAAGCGCGGCGCGGTATTCGGGCGACGCGCCGGCGCGCTGCACGGCGTCGGCGAGCGACGCGACGGTCTCCTCCGGCGTGCCGCGCGGCGCGAACAACCCGCACCAGCTTTCCAGCGTGACGCCGGCGACGCCCGCCTCGGCGAGCGTCGGCACGTCGGGCAGCGCGCGGGCCCGCGCGGCGCTCGAGACCGCCAGCGGGCGCACCTCCCCGGCACGGATCATCGGCAGCGAGGAGGCGAGCGTGACGATCGCGACGTCGATGTCGCCCGCGACCAGCGCGGCGATGTTGGCAATCTCGCTGCGGTACGGGATCTGCACGATGTCGGTGCGCGTGGCGAGCTTGAAGAGCTCGCCCGCGACGCGCTGCGTCGACTGCACGTTGACGCTGCCGTAGTCGAGCACGCCGGGCGCGGCGCGCGCGCGGGCGACGAGGTCGCCGACGCTGCGCAGCGACGATTTCGCGCCGACGAGGAACACGAGCTGGCTCGCCGCGACCAGCGCGACCGGCGTGGCGTCGTCGACGATGTTGGGCCGGGCGTTCGCGTCGAAAGCGAGGTCGATCGTCGACGCGCCGGTCGTGACGAGAAGCGTGTCGCCGCCCGGCCCCGCCTGCACGATCTCGCCGAGCGCGATGCGGTTCCCGCCGCCCGGCCGGTTCTCGACGACGACGCTGCGGTGAAGGTCCGCCTCGAAGCGCTGCGCGAGAAGCCTCGCCATGCGGTCGATGCCGCCGCCGGGCGCGGCCGCGACGACGAGGCGCAGCACCGGCTTGGCGGCCTGCGCGGGGATGCCGACCAGCATCGGCACCGCAGCCAGCGCGAGGACCGCGCGGCGACGGTGCGAGAAAGCGCTCATTCCCGGCGTGCCACCTCGGCCGGCATGCCGACCGCTCGAGGTGGACGCATCGCCCCGTGGATCAGCTCGATGCACCGCTTCAGCGTGCTCGCGAACACCGGATTGCGCGGGTCGAGCGCGTCGTTGTGCGTCGTGCCGACCTCGTAGCGCTTGACGCGTCCGTTGAAATAGCGCCGCAGCTCGAGCGGATCGTCGCCGCTCATCCGCCGGCGGCTCGACAGCACGTAGACGGGACCGCCGTACGGCACCGGCTCGTAGCGCCTGACCGCGTCGTTGAACGCCTCGGCCGTCTGCACCGCGCGTTCGAGGAACGCGGGCTCCTCCATCGGGCCGTGCAGCCGCCCCTCGGCGCGGCGGCGGAGCATCTTGCCGGACACGTGGTCGGGATCGGCGTGCGCGGCCGTGCGGCCACGGACGCGATTCGGCGGATCGAGCAGCAAGAGCGGCAGCACCTCCTCGCCGGCCGCGCGCAACCTTGTCGCCATCGCCGCGGCGACGAAGCAGCCGACGCACAAGCCGCCGATGAAATAGGGACCGTGCGGGCGCACCTTGCGCACCTCGGCGACATAGTCGTCGACCATCGCCTCGATCGTCGGATGCGGCGCGCTGCGGCCGTCGAGGCCGCGCGCCTGGAACGCCCACACCGGCTGGTCGTCGCCCAGCAGCTTCATGAAATGCGGGCTGACGAACGCCTGGCCGTGACGACCGTGCACCATGAAGAGCGGGACCGCGCTGCCCGCCTGCCACAGCGGCAGCAGCATCGGCATCGCCAGCGCGACCTGCGGCGCTTCGGTGAGCGCGCGGCGCACGCGCGCGGCGATACCGGCGACCGTCGCGTCGCGATGGAAGTCGCCGACATGGACACCGAACTCGGACTCGAGGCGCGCCTGCAGGTCGCTCGCCATCAGCGAATCGCCGCCCAGCAGGAAGAAATCGCTCTCGGCGCCGATTGCGTCGACGTCGAGGAGCTCGCCGAACACGTGCGCGACCGCCGCCTCCAGCGCGCCGCGCGGCGGCGTCGACGCGACCGCATCGGCGGGCAGCCGTTTGGCGTCGGCGAGGCGCTTGCGGTCGAGCTTGCCGCCCGGCGTGCGCGGCAGCGCAGCGACGTAGCGCACTTCCGACGGCATCATGTGCTGCGGCAGCTTCGACGCGAGGAAGCGCTTGAGCGCGGCGGGATCGCGCCGTGCCCCCGCGGCAGCCTCGACGTAGGCGACAAGGCGCAGCGGCTGCCCGTCGCCGTCGTCGGCCTCCGCCACCGCGGCCGCGCCGCTCGCGTCGACGAAGCCCGCAAGCGCGGCGTCCACTTCGGCGAGGTCGATCGTGTGCCCGCGGATCTTGGTGCGCGTTCCCGAGCGCCCGAGGAAGTGCAACACGCCGTCGGCATCGAGGCGGCCGAGATCGCCGGTGCGATAGCAGCGCCCGCCGGGATCGCGCGGGTCGGCCGAGAACGCCGCGGCATCGAGCTCGGGCCGGCGCCAGTAGCCGGGGCTCGCATGGCGTGTGCAGGCGACGACCTCGCCCGCCACGCCCGGCGCCGCCACGCGGCCGTCCTCGTCACGGATCTCGATGCGCACGCCGTCCACCGCGCGGCCGACGGGAATCACCGTTCCCGGCGCGAACGCGCTGTCGTGGTTCATCAAGCCCTGCGCGATGATGGAGACCTCGGTCGCCGAGAACTGGTGGACGAGCCTGCAGCGCGGCGTCGTATGGGCGCGGTAGAGATCGACGTCGCCCGCGTACATCGACTCGCCTCCGAGGTGCAGCACGCCGAGGTGCGGAAACACGCGCTTCGCACCGATGCGCTTCGCCATCTCGCGGAACACCATCGCGAAGGTGTGCAGCATCGTCAGCCGCTCGCGGTCGAGCCAGTCGGCGAGCCCCGCGATCCCGTCGCGACGCAGGTCGTAGAGGCATAGCGTCGTGCCGAGCGCGATGCCGCGATAGACGCCGCCGATGCCGGCGGCGAACCCGATCGAGTAGAGAAGCGACAGCCGGTCGCCTTCATTGATTCCGACGTTGCGCGCGTAGGCGTCGACGAAATGAAGCTGGTTGGCATGCGTCTGGCGCACGCCTTTCGACTGGCCGGTCGATCCCGACGTGTAGTAGAGGTGCGCGTCGGCGTTGCCGTCCACCGCCGGTAGCGCGCCCGTCGCCGCGTCGCGCAGCGCCGCCGCGATGTCGACGATCGCGCAGCCCGCCGGCGCGAGCGCGCGCGCCGCATCGACGTGGGACGGCTCGGTGATGACGGCGGCGGGCGCGGCGTCGGCGAGCATGAAGCGCAGCCGCTCCTCGGGATCGGCGGGATCGAACGGCACGTACGCCGCGCCGCTGCGCGCCACGCCGGCGATGCCCGTGATCGCGCTGACGCGGTCGCCGAGCAGAAGGCAAACGTTGCCGCCGCGCGCGCCGTCGATCGCGGCCAGCGTGCGCGCAATCGCCGAGGCGTCGCGATCGAGCTCGCCGTAGCTCACGGTGCGGTCGCGGTCGACGATCGCCGGCCGGCGCGGATCACGCGCGGCAAAAGCCGCGAGCCTCGTCGCGATCGTCTCACGCGCTACGGGGGCCGTCGTCGTCATGGCGTCGTGATCCCGGGCCGGGAACGTGGCGTCGCGCGTGCTCGCCGGCCGCTCACTCGGCGAGAATGCCGGCGGAGCCGATGATACGGGCGTACGTTGCGACATCGTCGCGCAGCATCGTGCCGAATTGCGCCGGCGACGTCGGTGCCGGCTGCTCCGCCATCGTCGCGAGCTGCCGCCGGTACGCCGGCGACGATGACACGCCTGCGACAGCGTTCGCGATCCGCTCGACGACCGCGACCGGCGTGCCGACCGGTGCGAGGATGCCGTTCCAGATCACCGAGACGACGTCGCGGACGCCCGCCTCGGCGAACGTCGGCACGTTCGGCGCGAGCGGCGTGCGCCGCGTGTCGGCAACCGCCAGCGCGCGCAGCTTGCCGGCGTCGAGGTACGGCAACGCCGAGGCAAGCGACACGAACGTCATGTCGACGTCGCCGCCCATCAGCGCCGTCAGCGCGGGCACCGAGCCCTTGTACGGGATGTGGACGATGTCGGCGCGGCTCTCGCGCTTGAAGATCTCGCCGACGAGGTGCATCGTCGACTTGACGCCCGCCGTCGAGTAATTGAGCTTGCCGGGCTCGCGTTGCGCGCGCGCGACGACGTCGCCGACGCTCTTCATCGGCGACGACGCCCGCACGACGAGGATCGTCGGCGTCACGGCCACGCGCGTCACCGGCGTGAAGTCGCGCAGGATGCTGGGCGTCGCGTGCGCGTCGAACGCCAGGTCGACGGTCGACTCGCCGGTCGTGAACAAGAGCGTGTGGCCATCGGGCGCGGCCTTCGCGACGTAGTCGCCCGCGAGGCGCGTGCCGCCGCCGGCGCGATTCTCGACGACGACGTCGACGTGCAGCCGCGCGCCGAGCTCCTGCGCGAGGATCCGCGCCGTGCGGTCGACGCCGCCGCCGGGCGATGCGCCGACGACGAGCATCACCGGCCGGTCGGGCGACTGCGCGAGCGCGGCGAGCGGCGCAAGGACCGCGGCCGTGACGACGATGGCTGCGCGAATCGCGCGCATGCGCCCGTCAGTCCCGGGGCGCGACGTCGCCGCTCGTCGCGTTGCGGGTGCGCGCCGCCCCGCCGCTGTCGCGATCGGCCGCCCGGATGAGGTCGAGGCAGCGGCGCAGCGTCGCCGCGAACACCGGGTTGCGCGGGTCGAGCGCCTCGTTGTGCGAGTTGCCGACCTCGTAGCGCTTGACGCGGCCGGTGAAATAGCGGCGGATCTCCAGCGGATCGTCGCGCTGCATCCGGCTGCGGCTCGACAGCACGTACACCGGCCCGTCGTACGGCGGCGGCACGTAGCGCGAGATCGCGTCGTTGAACGCCGCCGCGGTGCGCACCGAGACCTCCATGTACTCGGGGTCGTCCATCTCGGCGGAAAGCCGGCCCTCGCCGCGGCGCTTGCGCATTTTCGCGCGCACGTGGTCGGGATCGCCATGCGCGGCAGTGCGCGCCCGCACGCGGTTGGGCGGATCGAGCAGCAGGAGCGGCAGCACGGCGTCGCCTTCGCCGCGCAGCTTGCGCGCCACGCCGGCGGCGACATAGCAGCCCACGCACAGCCCGCCGATGAAATAGGGACCTTGCGGTCGCACCTTGCGGATCTCGGCGGCGTAGTCGTCGATCATCGCGTCGACGGTCGGATGCGGTTGTGCGCGGCCGTCGAGGCCCCGTGCCTGGAACGTCCATACGGGCTGGTCGTCGCCGAGCACGTTCATGAAGTACGGGCTGACGAAAGCCTGCCCCTGGCGGCCGTGAACCATGAACAGCGGCACCTGGCTGCCGCTGCGCCACATCGGCACCAGCATCGGCATTTCGCGCGCCCGCGGACCCGCCTCGGCGAGGATCGCCTTGATCGACGCGGCGATACCGGCGACGGTCGCCTCGTCCTGGAAGCCGGCGAGGCGCACGCCGAAGGCTTCGTGGATGCGCTCCTGCAGCTCGCCGGCGGCCATCGAGTCGCCGCCGAGGAAGAAGAAGTCGTCCTCGCAGCCGGCGCGCTCGACACCGAGGAGCCCGCGGAACATGTGCGCAACGGCGGCTTCGGTGGCGTCGCGCGGTGCGACGTACGGCGGTGCCTCCGGCGGCAGCACCGGCTCGGTCGCAAGACGCTTGCGGTCGACCTTGCCGTTGGGCGTGCGTGGCAATGCCGCGAGGAAGCGCACCGCCGACGGCAGCATGTGGCGGGGGAGCTTGTCGCCGAGGAACGCCATCAGCGCGCGCCCATCGCGCCTCGCCGAATCGCGCACCTCGACATAGGCGACGAGGCGCATCTGCAATTCGTCGTCGGGATCGGGCTCGGCGGCGATTGCCGCCACGGCGGTGCCGGGCCATGCGAGCAGCGCCGCGTCGACTTCGGCGAGATCGACGGTGTTGCCGCGAATCTTCACGCGCGTGCCGACGCGCCCGATGAAGTGCAGCACCCCCTGCTCGTCGAAGCGGCCGATGTCGCCGGTGCGATAGCCGCGCGACAGGGCATCGGCCGGGTCGGCGACGAAGGCTTTCGCGTCGAGATCCGCGCGCTTCCAGTAGCCGGGGCTCACGAATCGGCTGAACACGACGATCTCGCCGGCTTCGCCGGTCGCCGCCGGCGAATCGTCGTCGCGACGGATCTCGATGCGCACGCCCTCCACCGGCCTGCCCACCGGGATCACCGATCCGGGCGGCAGCGCGACGTCGCGCGCGGGCAAGAACTGCGCGACGAGGCTCACCTCGGTCATCGCGAGCTGGTGGAGGAACCGGCATGCCGGGCCGGTGCGGCGGACCACGCATGCGAAATCCTCGGCGAACGCGGTCTCGCCGCCGAGATGCAGGAGGCGCAGGTGGGGCAGCGAGCGACGCTCGCCGAGCTGCTGATCCAGCTCGCGCATGATCGTGGGAAAGAGCTGGACCGTGCTGATGCGCTCGCGATCGAGCCAGTCGGCGAGCCCCGCGAGGCCTTGCCGCCGGAGGTCGTACAGACCGAGCGCAATGCCGCCCGCGAGCGTGCGCGCGACGGTCGCGAGCCCGGCACCGAACGCGATCGAATGCAGCAGCGCGACGCGATCCGCGGCGCCGAGTCCCACCGCGCGCGTGAAGAAGTCGACGAAATGCAGCTGCGCCACGTGGGTCTGGCAGACGCCCTTGGCCTTGCCGGTCGAGCCCGACGTGTAGGTGATGTACGCGATGTCGCGTGGATCGACGCCGGGCATCGTCGCGGGCGCTGCGGCGGACCGCGTCCCATCGCCGGTGTCGACGACGACGCAGCCCGGCGGTGCGATCGCCACCGCGCGGTCGGCGAGCGACGCGTCGGTGAGCAGCAGCCGCGGCTCGGCGTCGGCGGCGATGAAGCGCACGCGGTCGTCGGGATCGTTGGCGTCGAGCACGACGAAGGTGTGGCCGCTGCGCACGACGCCGGCCAGCGCCTCGATCGTGGCGATGCGGTCGCGGAACAGCAGCAGCACGCGCTGCGGGCGCTCGGTGCTGCTGGACGCGGCGAGGATGCGCAACGCGATCGCCGTGGCGCGCTCGTCGAGGTCGTGCCAGGTGACGTGCCGTGCGCCCTCGAACAGCGCGACCTCGCCGGGCTTTTGCGCGGCCCAGCGCGCGAGGCGCGTTGCAACGGTCTCGGCGGCGGAGCTCACGACGTCATTGCGCAAGGTTCGCGGTGCCGATGATGTCGCGATAACGGGCAACCTCGTGCTTCAGCATCGCGGCGAACTCGGGCTGCGTGCGGTGGACCGGCTCGAGGCCGATCGCCTGTATGCCGCGGTGGTACTCGGGGGAGCGCACCTCCTGCTCGATCGAGTGCGCGAGCGCCTTGACCAGAGCCGCTGGCGTGCCCGCCGGCGCGAGCACGCCGTACCACTGCGGTAGGTCGACGTTCGCCACGCCGCTTTGCGCGAGCGTCGGCACATCGGGCAGCGCACGCGCGCGATGGCTGCTCGCGACCGCGATCGGGCGCACCTTGCCTGCCTCGATCAGCGGCAATGCGGTGCCGATGCCGACGATGCCGAAGTCGAGGACGCCGTTGGCGACCGCCACCATGATCGCGACCTCTGCCTTGTAGGGAACCTGGACCATCCGGGTGCCGGTCGAGAGCATGAAGAGCTCGCCGACGACGCGTTGCGTCGACTGCACGTTGACCGTGCCGAAGTTGAGCGCACCGGGCGCGGCGCGGGCGCGCGCGACGATGTCCTGCGTCGTGCGGATGGGCGACGCGGCGCCGACGACGAACAGGAGCTGCCCGGCGGAAAGCTGCGCCACCGGCACGAAGTCCTCGAGGATGTTGGGTTGCGCGTCGGGATTGAACGCGAGGTCGATCGTCGAGGCGCCGGTGGTCACGAGCAGCGCGCTGCCGTCCGGCGGCGCTTTCGCGACGAGGTCGCCGGCCAGGCGGGTCGCGGCGCCCGGCCGGTACTCGAAGATCACGTTGCGGCCGAAATCCCGCTCGAGCCGCTGGGCGATGAGCCGTGCAGCGTGGTCGATGCCGCCACCGGGCACCGCCGCCACGACCAGCGTCATCGTGTCGGAGGCGGCGCGCGCCGCCGGCGCGAATCCGGCAAGCAGCACGGCAGCGGCGGC
>Ga0134125_10005155_pt1 | contig 14869 bp, 11 predicted proteins | sample KB31751_FD_96464 | JGI IMG/M metagenome (GOLD analysis project Ga0134125, IMG submission 96464) | Terrestrial soil microbial communities with excess Nitrogen fertilizer from Kellogg Biological Station, Michigan, USA - KB3-175-1 | ecosystem: Environmental > Terrestrial > Soil > Unclassified ... | reverse complement strand
GACCGCGACGCGCCGCTCGCTGGCGGCCTCGCCATCGGCGCGCACGACGCCGGCGAGGATTTCCTGCTCGCGCAGCGGGATGCCGAGCTTCTCGTAGGTCTTGAGGATTTCCGGATCGACTTCGTCGAGGGAGGCGAGCGCCTTCTTCTTCGGCGCCGAGTAATAATAGGCGTTCTGGTAATCGATCTTGGGATAGTCGACGCGCGCCCAGGTCGGCTCGCGCATGGTCAGCCAGCGCTTGTAGGCGTCGAGCCGCCAGGCAAGCATCCACTCCGGCTCATTCTTCTTTGCCGAGATGAAGCGGATCGTGTCTTCGGAAAGACCCTTGGGGGCTTTCTCGGATTCGATATCGGTGACGAACCCGTATTTGTATTGATCAACGTCGATGCGTCGGACCTGCTCGACGGTCTCCTGTACGGCCGGCATTCTTTCCTCCGCTCACGGTTTCAAGGACCGCGGCATTCGGTTATCGGTTTGGTGCAAAGCGCGATGTCGCCTGCTTTATCCCTTGTTGATGGTTGGGGGTCCGGCTGCCGCCTAGGCGGCAATCTCCCGTCTCCCTTTAAGTAGTGATCCGAGCAGCGTTCTCCAAGTTGCCAGGAACCGCTCGATTTCGGCTTCCGTCGTCGTCGGCCCGATGCTGACGCGGATGGCGCCCCGCGCCAGCGCCGGTTCCACCCCCATGGAGGCAAGCACATGCGAGGCGGCGACCTTGCCGGAGGAACAAGCGGAACCGGACGACACCGCAATGCCATTGAGATCCAGCGCGATAAGGACGGTTTCCGCCTTTAGTCCAGGCACCGCGAACAGCGCTGTGTTGGGAAGCCGCGAAACACTCTCGCCGAAAATCACCACGCCCGAATTCGCTGATTTCAATCCTGTTTCCAGTCTGTCGCGAAGCGCCGCCATGTGTTGCGTATCCGCCTGCATTGCCATCGCTGCAGCGGCGCCAAATCCTGCAATGGCTGCAACGTTTTCCGTGCCGGCGCGCTGGCTGCGTTCCTGACCGCCACCTTTTATAAGTGGTTCGGCGATATGAAGATTTTCGCGGCGAACGAGCGCGCCTGCGCCTTGCGGGCCGCCGATCTTGTGCGAGGAGAGCGTCAGCAAATCGGCGCCAAGCGCTTCAATGTCAACGGGAATTCGGCCCGGCGCCTGCACGGAGTCGACGTGCAGAATTCCATTGGCGGCGTGCACGATCGCGGCGATTTCGGCGATCGGCTGAACTACACCGGTCTCATTGTTGGCTAGCAGCACCGATACAAGCGGTTGCGCGGCCCGATGAACGGCGATCTTCAGCGTATGGAGATCGACAATTCCGTCGCCGTTGACCGGCAGCGTCTCGACCGAGCCAGCGGCAAATCGTCCGCCGCTTTTCACCGACGGATGCTCCACCGCCGAGACAAACAGCCGGCCGCGCGGCTCCTTGCGGCCGCCGACCTCGATCGCCGGCGTCAGCGCCAGCATGTTGGCTTCGGTCGCGCCCGAGGTGAACGTGACGTTGCGCGCCTCGGCGCCGACCAGAGCCGCGACCTTAAGGCGCGCGTCCTCAATCGCAGCACGCGCGGCGCGGCCTTCGGCATGCACCGAAGAGGCGTTGCCCGTCAGCGCCAAGGCAGCGGACATGGCCGCATGCGCCTCCGGCCGCAGCGGGGCGGTCGCGTTCCAGTCGAAATAGAGCCGTTCAGCCATCGGATTCGCCAGTATCCCGGTACCCTTGAAGCCGCCCGACCCGCTAAAAAGCTTGCTTTTTGCCCATCGGGTCGTGTTAGAAGCCCGCATTCACGGATCAACGCCGGCCTTTGGGGCCTCTTATAGCTCGCGTGGGGCCGATGAACAGGGAAATTCCTATAATTAGAATAATTCCAAACTAGCGCGCCGACCTGCAAATCCGGGGTGCTTTGCGGCTAGCTTGGCCATCGAGGACAGACAATGCCCGAAGTGATTTTCACCGGCCCGGCCGGACGCATCGAAGGCCGCTACCACCCGGCGCGGCAAAAGAACGCGCCCATCGCCATCATCCTGCATCCGCACCCGCAATTCGGCGGGACGATGAATCACCCGATCATCTACCAGCTCTATTATGCCTTCGTGCACCGCGGCTTCTCGGCGCTGCGCTTTAATTTCCGCGGCGTCGGCCGCAGCCAGGGTTCCTTCGATCACGGCAGCGGCGAATTGTCGGATGCGGCGTCCGCGCTCGACTGGGCGCAGACCATCAACCCCGAGGCGAAAAGCTGCTGGATCGCGGGCTTCTCCTTCGGCGCCTGGATCGGCATGCAGCTTCTGATGCGGCGGCCGGAGATCGAAGGCTTCATTTCGATCTGCCCGCCGGCCAACCTCTACGACTTCTCGTTCCTCGCGCCCTGCCCGTCGTCCGGCCTCATCATCCACGGCGACAAGGACGCGGTGGTGCCGCCGAAGGACGTGACCACGCTGGTCGACAAGCTCAAGACGCAGAAGGGCATCGTCATCGAGCAGAAGGTCATCCAGGGCGCCAATCATTTCTTCGACGGCAAGGTCGAGCCGCTGCTCACCAATATCGGCGCCTATCTCGACAAGAGGCTCAAGACCGAGCGCAAGCCAACCGCCGCGGCGTGACCCGTGCGCCCGCTCTCGCTCGATCATCTCACCGTCATCGAGGCGACGCCGCTCGAACTGATCGATGCGGCGGCCGCCGCCGGCTTCGACGCGGTCGGCATGCGGATCGTGACGCCGCTTGCCGCCAAGGATGTGTTCCCCGTCGTTGGCGAGCCGACGGTCCAACGCGACATCAAGGCGCGATTGGCGGCAACCGGAATCAAGGTCGGCCTCATCGAATCCATCTGGCTCGGGCCCGAGGCCGACCCGAAAACGCTCGCGCCGGCGATGGAAACGGGCGCGGCACTCGGCGCCCGCTTTGCACTCGTCGCCGGCAACGACCCGGACGAAGCGCGCCTGACCGACAATCTCGGAAAACTTGCCGGCATCGCCGGGCAGCACAAGCTCGACATCATTTTCGAGTTCATGCCGTTCACGCAGGTGCGCAGCCTGGACCAGGCCCTGCGCATCAGGAAGAAGGTCGCCGCGCCGAACCTGCGATTGCTGGTCGACGCCCTGCATGTGAGCCGGTCGGGCGCCGACATGACCGCCCTGCCCAAGTTCGACGTCGCAACCGTCGGCTATGTGCACCTGTGCGACGCTCCAGCAAAGCTGCCGCCGCCCGACGGTTTGCGCGACGAGGCCCGCCTCGGACGCCTTTATCCCGGCGACGGCGAATTGCCGCTCGATGCGTTCCTCGACGCCATGCCGGCGGACGCAGCGCTCGGGCTGGAAGCCCCCTGCCGCGCCTTTGCCCATCTGCCGCCGCTCGAGCGCGCCAAGGCCGCCGGCCACGCTGCGCGGGCCTGGCTCAAGCGGCATGATGAACGAATGCGGGCAACGCCTTAGGGCGCGTATTCAGTACGAGCCTAAGGCGCCGTTCAGACCGAAGCGGATCGGTCGCAAACGACCCAAAGCGGGCACCCCGCATGGCGTAATAACAAGGTTTTGCCTAGAATTAAGCCGCGGCGCGAAGGCGCCGTGGGGGCGAGACATGCGACGACGCGGTCAAAGCGAACAGCCACGACGCCAAGGCGCTGGCAAGTCCAAGGCCCGCGAAGCGCGCGCCGCGCCCCTTCCCGATGCAAACTTGCAGGAACAGCTCGACCAGCGCGGCCGTGAGCGTGACGAGGCGCTGGAGCAACTGACGGCGACGTCCGAGGTCCTGCAAGTCATCAGTCAATCGACCTTCGACCTGCAAAGCGTGCTCTCTACTTTAGTCCACGCGGCAGGCCAGTTGTGCCGAGCGGAGAGCGTTCAAGTCTTTCTGCGCGACGGCGAGGTTTACCGGCTGGCGGCCGACAACGGCTTCTCACCCGAATATCAGCAATACGTCCGAGAGCATCCGATCAGACCGGGCCGAAACACACTCGTCGCGCGAACGTTGCTCGAGGGTAAAACGGTTCATATTCACGATGCTCTCGCCGACCCTGAATACAATTATGCGGGTCAAAAACTTGCCGGATACCGGACCATGCTCGGTGTCCCGCTGATCCGAGATGAAAATTGCATTGGCGTGATCGCCTTGACGCGGTCAAAAGTGAATCCGTTTACAGAAAACCAGATCAAGCTCGTCACGAATTTCGCCGCACAGGCCGTCATCGCCATCGAGAATACGCGGCTACTCAACGATCTAAAATTTCTGAACGAACAGCTCGAACACCGTGTGGCCGACCAGGTAGGCGAGATCGAACGCATGGGCAGGCTGCGGCGCTTCCTCCCGCCGCAAGTGGCCGATCTGATTGTCGCATCGGGAAGCGAAAAACAGCTTGAAAGCCACCGCCGCGAGATTACCGCGCTGTTCTGCGATCTGCGCGGCTTTACCGGATTCTCCGAAAGCTCCGATCCGGAAGACGTGATGACCTTGCTGCGCGACTATCATGCGGCCATCGGCGAGATCATCATCAAATATAGCGGCACGCTTGAGCGGTACGCCGGCGACGGCGTGATGGTGATCTTTAACGATCCGGTGCCGGTCACCAACCCCGCCTTGCAAGCGGTGAGAATGGCGCTGGACATGCGCGCCGCTTTTGGAACGCTGATCGAGAAGTGGCGCCGCATGGGCCACGATCTTGGCTTTGGCATCGGCATCGCACACGGATTTGCCACGCTCGGCACTGTCGGGTTCGAAGGCCGCTTCGACTACGCCGCGATCGGGACCGTCTCAAACGTCGCCTCTCGACTATGCGACGAGGCCAAGCCCGGACAAATCCTGATCAGCCCGCGTGTGCTGCTGGCAATCGAGGACGCCATCACCGTGGAAGTCGTGGGCGAGTTTGATCTCAAGGGCATTCGCCGTCCCATGGCGGCTTACAACGTCCTTGCCACCAAGCCCGCAAATTAAAGAAACAACCAAGGTTGGTGTCTGCAGAACCGTAACACGTCATGGTCAACCTTCCTCGTCTTAAACCGGACCCTATCCCGCAGCTCCACCCCGTGCCGGAATTCCTGGCTGAGGGCGAGCTCCGGGCGCGTTACGAGGATATGAAAGCCGTTCTTGGCGTGCCGTGGATGGGCGTCGTGACGATGTGCTTTGCGCATTACCGCGCTTTCTACGACGCCTTCTGGCAGGGAGCGCGCGCCTTGTGCGCCTCGCGCGATTTCACCGACGCGTGCCGCAGCCTCAGGCGTCTGGTCGAAGACAAAGTAAGCACGCTTGAGCCTGCGCCCCTTCGGCAGCGGCTTGTCCAAATCGGCTATGCCGAACGTGAGTTGCGCGACATCGATGAGAGCATCGAGATCTTCTCCGATGGAAATTTCCCATACCTTCTGCTCGCCACGCTGGCGCGCCTGGTGCTTGAAGGCGGCGAGCTCAAGGCCGCACAGGGCATCGCCGTTCAGACGACGCCGGCACCGCCGCGAGCCGCAGGCACGCTCGTGCTGGTGGAGTATCACCATGCCGACGCCTCGACGCGGTTGGTGTACGACGATCTGAAAAAGGTGCTGGGTCTGCCGTTCCTGAATACGGATTACCGGGCGCTCGCCCGCTGGCCGAGCTATTTCGCGCTTGCTTGGGCGGATTTGCTGCCGAGGCTCAAGCGAAGCGAATACGAGGCGCTGGTTGCCGAGATCCACGAAGCCGCGGTCTCGGCCGTTCGCGCGCTGCCCAATTACGGCAACCTGCGCGGCGAGACGTTGCGCCTGGCGGCCCGGAGCGGCGCGCCGGAAGGCGAGGTTCTTTCGGTCGTGCGCCTGTTCCAGTGGTTGCTGCCCGGCCTCGCGACCAACGTCGCCTTCTTTCGTGCCCAACTTCGATAGCCGCCTTTGGGCGCGCTGCGATGACCGCGACAAAGCGGTGAATTGCTGGGGACATTCGCAAGCGGCCGCGAAAAGTTTGGTATTCTGGGGATTATCGAATCGAGCGCCGATTTAAGCGGCAAACCATGCTTCTCGTCCGGACCTATCTCGACAAAAGCGGCATCCACGGCCTCGGCGTTTTCGCCGAGGAGGCCATCCGCAAAGGCACCAAGATCTGGCGCTTCGTGCACGGCTTCGACCGTGTCTTTTCGCCGCGCGATTTCGCCAAATTACCCGAGCCGGCGCAGGATTACATCGAGCGCTACGGCTACCAGGTGGACGGAGAAATCCTGCTCACGGTGGACCACGACCACCACATGAACCACTCCGAAGACGCCAACACCTGCTGGCGCGTCGATCACATCGTCGCCAAACGCGACATCGCCAAGGGCGAAGAGATCACCAACAACTACAAATTATTCGACCGCGCGTTGTGCGCTGCCTTTCTCAAGGCTGGCGCGGCGACACCGAAGCGAAACGGCGCCGTGCAAAAGGCGAATGGCAACGGCACACACAAGGCGAACGGAAACGGCGCCGCGCACAAATCGAACGGCAACGGTCTGGCGCTAAGCCAGCACCGAATATCCACCGTCTACGGGAATGGCCGTTCCGGTCACGAAATCCGACGCCGCTGACGCGAGAAACACCGCGATGCCGGCGAAATCGTCAGGGCTGCCCCAGCGCGCGGCGGGCGTACGCGCGAGCACCCGCTCGTGCAGGCCCTCGACCTGATCGCGCGCCTTGCGCGTGAGCTCGGTGTCGATCCAGCCGGGAAGGATCGTGTTGACCTGGATGTTGTCCTTCGCCCAGGCCACCGCCATCGAACGCGCCATCTGCACGATGCCGCCTTTGCTCGAGGCATAGGGCGTGGCGTAAGACGAGGCGAAGATCGACATCATCGATCCGATGTTGATGATCTTGCCACCGCCGCCGCGCAACATATGCGGATAGGCGGCCTGCGAGCAGAAAAACGCGCTCGAAAGATTTGTATCCATCACCAGATGCCAGTCGGCTGCGGTCAAATCCTGCGGCGGCTTGCGCACGCTGGTGCCGGCATTGTTGACCAGGATGTCGAGGCGGCCGAACTTTTCGGCGACGCCGGCGACCGCCTGCCTGCAAGAGGCCTCCTTGAGCACATCGAGCTCGACGAACTCGGCCGCGCCGCCGAGCGGTTTCAGCGCGGCGAGCGCCGTTTGCGCCTTGGTCTTGTTGCGCCCGGCGATGACGACGGTTGCGCCCGCGGCCGCCAGGCCCTTGGCCATGCCGAGGCCGATGCCGCCATTGCCGCCGGTGACGAAGGCGACTTTCTTCTTCAGGTCAAAACTTGCCATCGCGCGATGCTCTCCCTCGTGTCTGGTTGTTCAAGGCCGCGCGATGACGCCGCCGGCCATCGGCGCGGTAACGCCCGTCGTCTGCGGAAACGTGATCGTCTTGCCGGACAATACGCGGGCGGCAAGGAAAGCGAAGGCCTGCGCTTCGAGCGCGTCCGCCGACCAGCCCGCTTCGTCCGCGGTCTCGACGGTTGCCGGCGCAAGGCGTTGCGCCAACAGCTTCATCAGCGTGCGGTTGCGCGCGCCGCCGCCGGCGACGATCCAGGTTTTCGGCGCGGCCGGCAGATGCGGCACCACAAGGCCGACCGCCTCCACCGTCAGCGCCGAGAGCGTCGCTGCGCCGTCCGGCACGGAGAAATCCGGCAGGCCGATATTGGAAAACGCGAACGCGTTGCGGTCGAGCGACTTCGGCGGATCGAGATCGAAGAACGGATCGTCGAGCACGTTGGCGATGAACTCGTAGTCCGGCTCGCCCGTCGCCGCCACGTCGCCATTATCGTCGTAACGGGCGCCGGTACGCGCGCGCATGAAATCGTCGATGAGCGCGTTGCCGGGCCCGGTGTCGCAGGCAACCGGCTCGCCGCCGTCGACGAACGTGACGTTGGCGACGCCGCCGAGATTGAGCACGCCGATCGGATGCGGCCTCGCAAGATCGCGCGCGAGCGCCTGATGGAACACCGGCACCAGCGGCGCCCCCTGCCCGCCGGCGGCGACGTCGGCGGCGCGGAAATCGTAGGCGACCGGCAGGCCGAGCCGCCGCGCCAGCGCGGGACCGTCGCCGATCTGCACCGTGAGGCGATCCGCCGGCCGGTGCAGCACCGTCTGCCCGTGGAAGCCGACGACGGCAATCTGCGCCTTGTCGATATGCTCAGTCTTGAGGAAGTCTTCGACGGTGCGCGCATGCATGTCGGTGACGAAGGTTTCGGCTTCGGCGAGAACGCCCGGGCGCACCCAGCGGTCGTTGAGCGCTGCGCCTTCCGCGAGCGCCTGGCGCAACAGGGAACGCTCGTCGTCGCTGTAAGGCCGGTAGCCGGTCGGACCGAAGGCCTCGACGCGCTCGCCGTCGGTCTCGATCAGCGCCACATCGACGCCGTCGAGCGAGGTGCCGCTCATCAGCCCGATCGCCTTAATCTGCCCCAACCCCCGCCCCTTCATTTATTTGCCGGACCTGTTACACCACCGCCCGAATGCGACAACAAGGCCGCGGCCCGGAAGCCAGTTAAGATGAGCGCCTATAAATCGGATTTCCTTAATATTCTCGCCGAGCGCGGGTTCATCCACCAGGTGTCGGACGCGGCCGGGCTTGACGCTTTGGCGGCAAAATCCGAGGTCGTCGCGTATGTCGGCTATGACTGCACGGCGCCGTCGCTGCATGTCGGGCACCTGCTGTCGATCATGATGCTGCACTGGCTGCAGACGACCGGCAACAAGCCGATCGCCTTGATGGGCGGCGGGACCACCCGCGTCGGCGACCCGAGCGGCAAGGACGAAACGCGCAAGCTCCTGGCCTACGAGCAGATCGACGCGAACAAGGCGTCGATCCGCACGACATTCGACAAGCTCATCAAGTTCGGCACGGGCAAGTCCGATGCGGTGATGGCGGACAATGCCGAATGGCTGACCAAACTCAATTACATCGAGATGCTGCGCGAAGTCGGCCGGCATTTCTCGATCAATCGCATGTTGACGATGGATTCGGTAAAGCTGCGGCTTGAGCGCGATCAGGAGCTGTCCTTCATCGAATTCAACTACATGATCCTGCAATCCTACGATTTCGTCGAACTCGCCCGGCGCTACGACTGCAATCTCCAGATGGGCGGCTCCGACCAGTGGGGCAACATCGTCAACGGCATCGATCTCGGCCGTCGCATGGGCACGCATCAGCTCTACGCACTGACCTGCCCGCTTCTGACGACGGCCTCGGGCGCAAAAATGGGCAAGACGGCGGCCGGCGCGGTCTGGCTCAACGCCGACATGCTCAGCCCATACGACTATTGGCAATACTGGCGCAACACCGAGGACGGCGATGTCGCGCGCTTTCTCAAGCTGTTCACGACGCTGCCGCTCGATGAAATTACCCGTCTCGCCGCGCTCAAAGGCGCCGAGATCAACGAGGCCAAGAAGATCTTTGCCACGGAAGCAACCGCGCTCATGCACGGCCGCGCCGCAGCCGAAGCCGCCGCCGGCACCGCGCGCACGACCTTCGAGGAAGGCGGGGTTTCCGCAACGCTGCCGACCGTCGAAATTCCGCGCGGCGAACTCGACAAGGGCCTCGGCGTGCTCACCGCATTTGCCGACAAGACCGGGCTCGTCGCCTCGAACGGCGAAGCGCGCCGGCAGATCAAGGCCGGCGGGCTGAAGGTGAACGATGCAACCGTGACCGATGAGAAGATGACGCTCTCGATGCGCGATTTAACGCCCGAGGGCGTGATCAAGCTCTCGCTCGGCAAGAAAAAACACGTGCTGCTCAAGCCGGTGTGACGCGCTTTATCCCTCCCCGCTTGCGGGGAGAGATTTACCGCGACGGCGGAATGAAATTGCGATCGAGGCTGCCGGGCGACGGAAAGAACTTGCGCAACAGTCCGGGCGCGATGGCGCTCACTGGATTGACCGAGATGCGCGGCGCGTTCGGCGGGCCGACCGCGTCATAGGTGATGCCGAGCAACCCTTCCTTGCTGCCGCCGAGGAAGGGCCCGAGGATCGGGATCTGCCCGAACATGTTGTTGAGGCCGTAGAACGGCACGAACGTTCCCTGCAGGTGCAGGTCGTCGCGGACGTAATCGATCTGCCCTTCGATCGTCGCGCCGACGATCGGCCCGCGCACGACACCGTCGCGGATCGCCATGCGGCCGGGGATTTTGGTGAACTGGCAGCTCACTTCCGTGAACTGCACGCCATTGCGGGCTTGCCCCGGCGCGCCGGAGGTGACCCGGTCGAGCCCCGGCTCCCCGCGCACCACGAAATTGCGGATGCTCAGCGTGCCCTGCTGCGGCGCCTGATCCTGCGCGGGCGGATCGAAAGCCACCCACATCTGCCCGCCGAACATGCGCGGATACATGTCGGTGAAGCGGAACAGCGCGCCCGCGTCGTCGGTCTCGAAATAGATGACCTGATGGCCGTCGCGCGCGCGCAGCCGCAGGTCGCCGTTGAGCGGCGAATCGGCGCCGATCTTGGCGCTCATCAGGAAATTGCGGATGCGGCCGCCGCGGCGGCCGAGCTTGAGATCGAGGCCGCGCAAGGTTTCGCCGTTACGGCCGACGACGGTGCCGAGCTTGATGTCGAGATCGAGATCGGTGAGCTTGCGCTTGCCCTTTTCGGGCTCGGCGCCGGCAAGCGAGGACTTTACGACATTGCCGCCGTCGAAAATATCGCCGCGCATGACCACGCGCAGCACACCGTCGTTGCCGCGATTGGCCTTGAGCGTGACCTTGTCGCCGTCGGACAAATCGAACGTCGGAAAATCGGCGGCGACAATATCCTTGGCCGCGTCGAACTCGACCGAGCCCTTCACCGCGATGCCGGAGCCGCTGATGACGAGATTGTCGAAGCGTGTCGTTTTGCCGGTGTTGACCAACGCGTAGGTGACATGCGCCGGTTTTCCCGCCGGCTTGATCCAGCCGGGCAGCAGATTGTCGATGCGCACCGGCGTCAGATCGGCGTCCACCGTCATGTGGTCGTCGATGCCGTTGCTGCCGGCCTTGCCGATGACGGTCATCGGGATGGCGCCGACGACGGAATTGCCGAGGTCGATGCCGAGCCGCCCGCGCGCCGCCTCGTCGATCGTCGTTTGCAAGCGCAGGTCGCCATCCGCCTGGCCGGTCTGCTTGCGGAATTCGAGATTGGCCGAGGTGCCGTTGATCTTGACGTCGCCCTTGACGTCGTAGCCGGCGGGGCTCGCGTTCACGTGCAGAAGCGAGGCTTCCATCTTCTGCCCGACCAGCAATTTGTCGGCGGCGAAGTTGGTGAGGTCGGCGCTGATATTGTAGGTCGCGGCATTTTTATCCATGACCCGCGCCAACGGAATGTTGACCGTGACGGTGGCGGCGATGGTGCCGCGGCTGGTGGCCGGATCGAGGGCAATGCCCGAGGTGTCGCGCAAGCCATCGCTCGCCAGCAGGGCCGCGGCGGCGGCGATGGTGCCGTCGATGCGAAACGTCGATTGCGACTGCGCGGGCTTTGGATGGGTGTCGGCGACTTCGAACAGGCCGCTGGTGATGCTGAGCTTGCGGCCACCGGGAACCTCAACGGTTCCCCGTCCGAGGCTGATTTTGGCGGTGCCGCCGGTGACGCGCACCGCAAGGTCGGCGTCGTGGATCGGCGGCAGAGAAGCGATCGGCTGCAACGTCGTGGCGCTCGTCTCCATCTCGATGGAAAGTCCGTCTTCCGGTGTCGGCGGGCCATTGGCCCTGAAATCGACGAGCGGCGCATTGCCGGCGATCACCACGCGCTCGACGGTGCCGGCGGAGACGTGCTTCTCCACCCAGTTGCGCACGTCGCCGGCCGCGAACAGCGGCCATATCCGCTTCATCACCGACACCGGCATGCGGGTGCAGGCGACGCCGAAAGCCAGATGCGGCTCGCCGGAATAATCGAAGCTGCCGGTCACGGCGACGGCGACATTGTGCGAGGGGCGCGTATCGATGCGGCCGAAATCGCCCTGATCCAGATTGATGCGCTTATGCACGGTGTCGATACGCAGCCGTGCAATGGCGCGGTTAAGCGCGAACGGCTCGTCGTCGCCGGGGCCGGAGCCTGCGAGGATCACCGGATCGATGACCGGATCGTCGCGCGTGATGCCCAGAAGCCAGACGCCGCTCAGGTCCGGCGAAGCCTCGAGCGTTGCCCGCATGGTGAACTGATTGCCGCCGGATTGAATCTGGAACGGCGCCAGGAGGACGTGGCGGTTGGCGTCCCAACTGAAATGGATGTCGGCGCGGTCGATGGTTGCGCGAATATCGTGGTTGCTGCGGTCGACGATCTCGCCGTGCTCGGCGAGCACCTGCCCTTGCACCATTCGCGGCGTACCGTCCGGGCCGATTTCGGCGCGCACGCTGGCCGATAGCGGCAGATTGGCCTCGAGCTCGCCCTGGTCGATGCGCAGCGCCAGCATCAGGTCGCGGCTCGATACCTTGCGCGCCTCGATGCCGACGGCGCGCATGCCGTCGCTCAAGGGCCGCATCGCTGCGCTCAGATCCCACGGCTCCTGCGGGTTTTCCGAAGTGACGCGGAAAACGACGCCGCCCTGCTGCGGCCGCCGCAGCGTGACGTTGATGCGCGTGAAGGTCCAATGTTTGCCGTTGCGCCGGTCGTCGACGGTGAGATTGCCGTCCTTGAGACCGAGCTCGCGCAGGTCATGGCCGTCGAGGCCGGTGGCGCCGAGCCCGTCGATCCAGGCGAGCGCGCCTGCGAGATCCTTAAAACCTGCGCGCAGCGTCGCAGGTGCGGCACTGTTGCTCGCGGCATCGGCGGACGCCGGCGGACTGGAGGGAGACAGAGCGGGTGCGGGCGGCGCGCTGGCGATCGGCCGTTTGTCGGCGCCGGCAAACACCGTCACCGTGCCGTCGTTTTCGATGCGCACGGCCATTTCGGCGCCGACCAGATTGAGACTCTGCGCGCGGATTTTGCCGGTGAACAAACTCGCGCCGGAGATGCCGACCTCCGCTTTCGGCGCGCTCGCCACCACCGTGCCGTCGGCATCGCGCACGACGATGTCGCGCAGCCGCAGCGACGTGCGGCCGCTTTCGTCGCGCTCGATCTGCGTGCCGCCGACCGAGACGGTGCGGTTGCCGCCGAAATTGTCCTCGATCGCCGCCTTGAGCCAGGGCGTGGCCAGCGGCAGTTCGATCGGGCCACTGGAGAGCCGCCACCACAGGGCGAGCATGCCGACGACGGCGATCGCCAAACCGAGCGTTGCGCCCCAAAAAACTTGCCGGACGCGCGGACGGCGCGTGAGACGTACGAGCCAGCGCTGGAAGCGTCCCCAGTTCCTGCGGCCGGGGCCCGGCACCGCGGGCTCACGCTGTGCATGATGCGGATGAGCATGCGTGCCGTGATGCGCGGGGTGGGCGGACGCGTGATGCGTCCCTTGGCGCCGCGCCGCCGAATGATGTTCGATGTCCCCGTGCCTGGTGTCTTTGGCCGTCATGCCCTATTGACCGCCCCCGGCAGCCGCGCCGCGATGATCGGGCCGCCGGCCGCGCCATCGGACAAATACGTGGAGCCCGTTACATGGAGCCCGTTGCGCCCCACCGGCGCACATGGCAATCCGGACATTGACGGCGCGAAAACGACGAAAGGAAGGCGATATGACGCACGAACTCGCTGCCGGCGACAAAGCCCCCGCCTTCACTCTGGCCCGCGACGGCGGCGCGACGGTGTCGCTGAAGGATTTCAAAGGCCGCAACCTCGTTCTCTATTTTTACCCGAAAGCCGACACGCCGGGCTGCACCAAGGAAGCGATCGCATTTTCCGCCCTGCGTTCGGCCTTCGCCAAAGCGGGAACCGAAATTCTCGGCGTCTCCGCCGACCCCGTCAAAGCGCAGGACAAATTCAAGGCCAAGCACAAGCTCACCATCGCGCTCGGCTCCGATGAAACGAAGCAGATGCTGGAAGCCTATGGGGCTTGGGGCGAAAAATCGATGTATGGGCGCAAATTCATGGGCGTCATCCGCAAGACTTTTCTCATCGACAAAAGCGGCCGCATCGCCCAGGTGTGGCCGAAGGTCGCCGTTCCGGGGCACGCGGACGAGGTTCTGGCCGCGGCAAAGGCCCTGTAATCGCGCGGTATTTCCCGCGGATTTCCGTTTTTTTAACCATAAGCGCCCGATAACCACCCCCGCCGGTCGCGGCTCCGCGCCGTGCCGTGCCGGCGCAGGGCTTGGTCGATGTCGCATCCGTCGCATTCTTACGTCCAGCACGCCGGCGCAGTCGGCCGCCACGCGCCCGCCCGCACCCAATCGGCAGCCTCCGTTTCCCGCCACCTGCACCGCGCCCACGGCGACTACATGCTGGTGCATCACGGCCGCCAGGTGCGCGTCGGCCCGGTCGTGTTCTGGATCGTGGTCGGCACGCTCGTCATCATGGGCATCTGGTCGATCGCCACCGGCACCTATTTCGCCTTCCACGACGACGTGCTCACGCGACTGGTCGGCCGTCAGGCGGAAATGCAATTTGCCTACGAAGACCGCATCGCCGAATTGCGCGCGCAGGTTGATCGCGTCACCAGCCGCCAGTTGCTCGATCAGGAGCAGTTCGAGCAGAAGCTCAATGCGCTGCTGCAACGGCAGGCGGTGCTCGAGCAACGCTCCTCGGTCCTCAGCAATGACGGGCTGACCACGGGCTCGATCCGCCCGTCGCGCAATCCGCTGCCGCCGGAAGCCCCGGCCGCGCGCCCAAAGCCGTCGCCGATCAGCGACACGGTGATTTTCACCGCGCCTCCCGACCGCGAGGCGCGTCTCCAATCGCGCGCGCTGCCGACGAGCGCTGCGCGCACCGCAAGTGCTGCCGCTGCCGGCCTCGACGGCACGCTGGCGCGCGTTTCGCGCGCGCTCGACAAGGTCGAGCAACAGCAGACGGCGACGCTGACCAATCTCGAGGAAAATTACGACGGCAAGACGCGCCGCATCCGCAGCGTGCTCGACGATCTCGGCGTCGACGCCGCCAAG
>Ga0134125_10005153_pt1 | contig 14870 bp, 13 predicted proteins | sample KB31751_FD_96464 | JGI IMG/M metagenome (GOLD analysis project Ga0134125, IMG submission 96464) | Terrestrial soil microbial communities with excess Nitrogen fertilizer from Kellogg Biological Station, Michigan, USA - KB3-175-1 | ecosystem: Environmental > Terrestrial > Soil > Unclassified ... | reverse complement strand
GCTGCGCAATTCACCTTCAGCATGGGACGGTGTGCGCGGATTGACATCTTGTGAATCAGCCGCGCCAGAATCTCTTTGCCGACGCCGCTTTCGCCCAGCAGCAGCACCGGAACATCCACTTTGGCGATGAGAGCTACCTGGGCGCGAATCTGCTTCATGGCCGGGCTGGCGGCCAGGAAGAACAGATCGTTGTCCAGGTTCTCGACCATCTCGGTATCTTTTACCGAATACCGGGTCGCGCTGGCATTGGCCCGTGAGTCGGAATCGAGAGCTCGCCGTATCGCGCCGTGGAACTGGGGCACCTGAAAAGGCTTGGTGAGATAGTCGGAAGCTCCCAGCTTGATTGCCTGCACCACCTTGCCTACGTCGTTCAGACAAGACATGATTAGTACTCTTTGTTCCGGATGGACCCGTTTGACCTTCTCCAGCGTCTGCAGACCATCCATTCCCGGCAGGATCAGATCAAGGACAATGAGGTTCGGTACGGTACCGTGGCTCATTCTTTCTATGGCTTCTTCACCGCTGCTGGCCGTTTCAACATGGTAGTTTTCCAGTTCAAGCAATGTTGAGGTGTAACGAAGTACACTCGGTTCGTCATCGACAACCAGGATGCTTGGCGCTTTCATGTAGTCTCCTGCTGGTTTTCAGCGCAAGTCTGAAACCTGTCTCCTCTTACGATTGGCTTTCCTGTGTCGCTCTCCGTGCTCCCGGTCGGGGCCTGTCGGCCAGACAGAGTCCGACTTTCACGGGCAGTAGCAACTCAGTTAATTGTTGTGAAATGATCCCACTCCGGCACGTGGTCCGTCGTAAGCATGCCGTCCCTTGTTTCACGCCGCTTAAGTCTTCCCGGCAGCGCGATCAAGTTATGACCAATATGAGCTATTCATTGGAAGGATTGCTGCCCTCATAGGTAATCTCTTGCAGCGCACTTGCACAGGAATAAAAACGCGTATGGGGGACGCTAACTGCAATTCAAAAACCGCTCAAGTATTCGTTGCAACGCCATTTTGCTCTATGGTTCATAAACGAAAGCTTAAATTTGCAGGCCGGATCATCTGCCATCGACTACTTCCAGGAAGGTCCAGCTATTTCATCGCAGTAGTCCTTAAGATCCGGCAAGGTCGATGTACGCCGCGTCCTCAACGCAGACTATCCTGCTATAGAGAGCTTGATCTGTAGCAAACCTATTGCAGCGTGAGGTTGATGGTGCTGCTCTTTTGGACCTTTCCAGACGAAGCCGTCACGGTTACAGAAAAGGAGTTGCTGTTTGTGCCAATGGCTCCTCCCTGGCAACCGGCGATGACCGCAGCGAGCAGCCAAACCGCTGCCAATCCGATGATCGACTGCCGTGCTTGGTTTCGCCTGCGATAGCCAGTGCTTATCAGAAAAAGGCCAGTCAGGAGAGCTGCGGCCCAGAGCGGGTTGGGCAACTTCCGATTTCGTCGTGTCCTGAACATGGCGGCTTGACCGCTTGTAGATATCTTAAGCGCGGAGCTCTCAGGGAGATTAGCCGGCTTGATAGTGGCGGGATTGAATCCGCAACTCGCCCCCTCCGGCAGGCCGGAACAGGCAAACGTAACCGGCTTGGTGACTGAACCGTCGGAACTGACGTTCATTGCAAAGCTTGCCGATTGGCCCGGGCTGACGGTCGCCTGGGCCGGGGAAATGGTCAAGCTCAGCCTGTCTGTAACAGGCGCCGATGTCGCCACAGTTACAAAGAAATTCAAATCAGTATCGAAGCCGTCCGCTACCGTTTCACTCTCCTGTCCGCCGTTTACACCCGGGCCGGACACTGTGACCTGATAGGGGCCGGGAGGAAGCTTCATCGAATACCGCCCCTCGGCGTCGGTTGTGGCCGACCGTCCGCTGGTGGAGACCGTCGCTCCCGCAACCGGAGTGCAATCTGATGAGCTTCTCACCATGCCGCTCAGAGTGCCGGCCCCGGTCTGACGGTGTGGATTGTGATAGAAGAGCGTGAATTGGTTGTTATCGTCCGTCTTGAACCGATGAAGAAACGGTGAGAATGTCTGGACAGAGATGCTGTTCCTGGAAGGGTGAAAAGTAATAATACGCAGCCAGCCATTGCCACCATTGGGAAGGGTCTGGTAGTTGGCAAACACCTGATTAACCAGGTTGCCGTTGTCTGCAATATCGCTCCGATGGGCCGCCTGGCCCGCAGTCAAATGGCCATTGATGACCATACTGATGTTGGGATACTTTCTCAGCACTTGCCATAGATCATCGCCCGTACTATTGCCCGGGGGCATGTCATCGGTATCGCAGACGTCCACGCGGGTGCCATCCACGTTAAGAAACGAATGCGTGACTACAATAACCTGCTTGTCCGGGTTGGCCTGAAGAACAGATTGTGCCCAGGCAACCGATTCCGGCCGAGGCATGAATTCAAGAATCAGGAAGAGAAAATCCTTCCCTCCAATGTTCAGCACACCAAAAAAGTTCTCGTTGCTGCCTGCGGGGAAATTACCGCGATAATAGGCTCGTCCGGCATAGCGCGCAGGGCCAAAGAAGCGATTGAACCCGCTTACGGGCCGTCCGCCTTTGGGATCTTCATTGTCGTAGTCATGGTTACCAATGGCGAGCATGTAGGGAATTCCGGCAGTATCCAGAAGCCTGAAGGAAGAGTCCGCGCTATGCTGCTGCGCCGGATCGCTGAAATCGTTAACTATGTCCCCTTCACCCAGAACCATCTGGATGTGGAGTGCCTGGCGATTATCTTCAATCCATTCGATTTGAGCTGCCAGAGCTTGAGGAGAGAATTGCGCTTCATTCTGCGTGTCCGGCAGCGCGATGATGGTAAAGTCACCGCTTTGTGCTGCGGAGATAGAAGCGAGGAAAACAACAACAGCCACAACATCCCAACGAACGAAACTGGCGCGCATGACTGGCCCCGTTACAACCTTCCCAATCTGATGCTGCGGCAAGTAGCAGTGCTGGCTCGTAACCAACAAATGCTCTTTTCCAGTTTCCCGAACCTAAGCGCCATACAACGCTTAGTGATCTTTAACTTTTGCTGAACATTTGCACAGACACGACCCTTTCAAGCTCCAATCTAATTTAACTCGAACTACGTCTTCGGTTGATTGAGGGTTAATTACTGATGCTTCGTGGCCTGCTCCAATTCTCCCGCAACCTGTTCCACCGCAGCTGCATAGTCCTCCAGCACCCTGGCCACCCTTGTTACCTCGTGTTCCGCTTCGCCATAGCGCTTCTCTTCAATCCCTTCGCGGATTCCGGGCATGGTCTTTGCTCCATAGCCGGTGTAGTAACCCGGCGCATAGATAAGGTTCTGATACCAGGGGCGACGAGGCAGTCCCTTGGCGTCTGAAAGCTTACGTTCGGTCTGAACGAGCTTCTGATTGAGGGCCTGCAGCGTTTGTGATGGTGTGGACGGCGCAGAATGATTGTCCCCTGCGCTGAAGGCTTGAATGGCTTTGCTGTAGCGCTCCGCACTATGGTCCAGCGCAGCCAGGGCATTGTCCAACGGGGCAAAATTGATGAACGGGGGCTGTTCTTCTTTCGGCGGCGCCACGGTGGGACGGCGGGGATCAGAAACGGCCGCATAGACTCCGTCCGCCAGGTTCTGATCGCGCTGATGAGCCTCTTCCTGGCGATCCTTGAGCAGCTTCTTCAGATCGTCAGTGTACTTGTGCATCGTATCGGCGAAATCGCTGAAGTCGTAAGGCAACACGTCTGCGTCGGCAAAGCGCAGGACCATCGATCCCACCGTTTGCGCCAGCGCGCGGCCATAGATGAAGTCGCGGTCGGAAAAATGAGTGAACCAGTAAAAATCATCGTAGATGGAGTGATAAATGCCGCCGTCGTCCTCCCCGCCATACGCCACATTGAGGGATGCAATGCCGAGATGGTCAATGAATGCGGTGTAGTCGCTTCCTGAGCCGAGCGCGCCGATGCGAAGGTCCGGACGTGTCCGCGCTTCCTTCTTTTCCTCCGCACTGCCCCGAACCAGCCGGCCCGCCTGCGCGCGCTTCCACACCGGAATACTCTTTTCCGGATCAGTGATGTCATGCGCGATGTTGTTGACGAATTTCTCCAGAGAGTGCGAGCCTTCGGTAAAAAGAAATCCGCGCCCATTGCCATCGGTATTGATGTAGATGGCAGCATGCTGCCGCAGTTCGTCGGCGTGATACTCCGCCCATTCCGTCGATCCCAGCAGCATGGGTTCTTCGCCGTCCCATGCGCAGTAAATGATCGTCCTCTTCGGCTTCCAGCCTTGCTTGAGTAGTTGGCCCATGGCGCGGGCCTCTTCAAGCAATGCGATCTGCCCGGAGATCGGGTCTTCGGCGCCGTTCACCCAGGCATCATGATGATTGCCGCGCACGATCCATTGATCAGGAGCTTCGGCTCCCTGGATCCTTGCAACCACGTCATTGACCGGCTTGATGTCCCAGTTGAATTGCACCTTCAAATGCACTTTCGCGGGCCCGGGTCCAATGTGATAGGGGACTCCCAGTGCTCCACGAAAGCTCTCCGGCGCCATAGGTCCTTTGAGGGCTGCCAGTAATGGCTTGGCATCGCCGTAGGAAATGGGCAGAGTCGGGATCTTGGTCAGGGTAGGAATATCTTTGATGGCCAGCCGCTTTACATTCCCTTTCGCCCCGACGCCAGGGGTGGTTGGGTCGCCCGGGTAGACCGGCATGTCCATCACACTGCCGCGCTGCACTCCATTCTCGTTGCGCATAGGGCCCTGCGGAAAGACATCATCTTCAAAGTAGCCGTCGTCGCGCGGATCGGAATAGATGATGCATCCCACGGCGCCGTGCTCTGCCGCAATCTTGGGCTTGATGCCGCGCCACGACTCCCCGTAGCGCGCAATCACGATGGCTCCTTTTACTGAAACACCCAGCCGGTCCAGCTCTTCATAGTCTTTCTCCAGGCCATAATTGACGTACACCAGCGGCGCGGTCGCATCGCCGTCGATGGAGTACGCATTGTAAGTGGGCAATTGCTCTGCCGTCTGGCCTGATGTGGGATCTCCCGGTACCGGCGGCTCTTGCAGTTTCGCCACATAATGGGTGGGAGCCACCAGTTCCAGCACGCGTTCTTTCGGCGTGGGAAACAGCACATCGAAGGTCTCTATCTGTGCGTCCAGTCCCCAGGACTTGAACTGGGCCAGAATCCACTCGGCATTCTGCTTGTCGTACGGCGACCCCACATGGTGCGGGCGCGCGCTCAGCCGCTCCATGGTGTCCCGCAGGATTTTGGGATCGGGAATGGCCCGCAGCTTGTTTTCCCAGTCACGTTCAATCTGCGAACTTGCGGAGGTATAGCCGTAAAGCGGAGCGTTAGATTTGTTTTCCGCTTGTGCAATGGCGTTCTGGGCGGCGGGTGGAAGCGTGCCGCGGCTTTGTTCCTGGGCGTCCTTGTCTGAGGCTTTAGTGGTGCAGAGCGGTATCAAGGCAAAGATCGGTACGAGGGTGGCCAGCAAGGCGCGCCGAAACATCATCAGAAGCTCCTGAGCAGGAATGAGGAATGACGAACGGCAAATTGTAAATGATCCGAAGAAGATCTCCTCCTCCATTTGCCATCCCTGGACAAGTTTCTCCACGGTGAATAGAGGCCTTTTGCTTGATATCAGCGATTGAGCTCCGCGAGCACGTTAACGGTAAGCCTATTCGATACAATGGCTCGCGAAAATGCCTGACTATATTGCCGCCCTCGATCAGGGCACCACCAGCACCCGCTTGATTATTTTCAATCGTTCGAGCCAGATCGTGGCTTGTGCACAGCGCGAGCACGCGCAAGTCTATCCTCAGCCGGGCTGGGTGGAGCATGACGCGGCTGAGATCTGGGAGCGCACACGCGAAGTCATCGATGACGCGCTGCAGCAAAGCAAACTTCAAGTCAGCGACCTGGCTGCACTTGGAATCACCAACCAGCGCGAGACCACAGTGCTGTGGGACCGCCGCAGCGGCGAGCCCGTGGCCAACGCGATAGTCTGGCAGGACACCCGCGTTGCAGCCGATGTTGCGCGGCTTGGCCACGAAATCGGAGAAGAATTTTTCCGCAATCGTACCGGCCTTCCGCTCTCCACCTACTTCAGCGCCTCGAAAATCCGCTGGCTGCTCGAAAATATCCCCGGCCTGCGGCGCCACGCCGAGCACGGCGAGGTTCTGTTCGGCAACATCGATTCGTTTCTGCTCTGGCATCTCACCGGCGGCCCTCGCGGCGGCATCCACGTAACAGATGTAACCAACGCCAGCCGCACACAGCTCATGGACTTGCAGTCGCTCGAATGGGACCCGGAACTGCTCCGGGCGTTCGGTATTCCGCGCGAGATCCTGCCTCAGATCCGTTCCAGCAGCGAAATCTATGGAGAAGTAAATGAAGGGCTGCTCAAGGGACTGCCCATCGCGGGTATTCTCGGCGACCAGCAGGCTGCGCTTGTCGGACAAACCTGCTTTGTCCGCGGCGAGGCCAAAAACACCTACGGCACAGGCTGCTTCCTCCTGATGAACACCGGCGAGCAGCCAGTTTTATCGCGGCACGGGCTTCTTACCACCGTAGCTTACAAGTTTGCGGAACACCCGGCCTGTTACGCCCTCGAGGGGAGCATCGCCATCGCCGGCGCGCTCGTGCAATGGCTGCGCGATAATCTTGGACTCTTCAAGAGCAGTGCTGAGATCGAGCAGCTTGCGCGATCGGTTGAAGATAATGGCGGCGTCTATTTCGTGCCCGCCTTTTCCGGTCTCTACGCGCCACACTGGAATGACAACGCGCGCGGCATCATCACTGGCCTGACGCGCTATGCCAACCGCGCGCATATTGCGCGCGCCGTGCTCGAAGCCACAGCATTCCAGACGCGCGACGTCGTACAAGCCATGGAGAAAGACTCCGGAATTCCGCTCGAGGTGCTGCGTGTGGATGGAGGTATGGTAGTGAATGATCTTCTCATGCAATTTCAGGCTGACATCCTTGATCGCGAAGTAGTCCGCCCGGCAATGATGGAAACAACAGCTCTTGGCGCCGCCTACGCTGCGGGACTGGCCACAACATGGATCAAAGGCACTGAGGAATTGCGCGACGCCTGGACCGCAGCAAAATCATGGCTTCCCGCGCTGGACGAAGGACGGCGCGAGCAGATCTGTGCCATGTGGAAGAAAGCCGTTGGCCGGTCGCTGGACTGGCTGGATTGAGTTTTACTTCGGCGGCGCCAGCGTTACCTGACTGCTCGGACATTCGGTTGCACTCTTCGCACATGCCTGGAATTTCAGGTCTTTGTCGAGACAGGCGTCAAGCCCAACCAGTGCTCCGGCGTGGCAGGAAACGCGAAATGCTCCTGCCGGAGCACTGTTCGCCTGAGCAAAATCCTGCTCAATGTCGCTGACTTTCAGCTGCTGCTTTTGCGTAAGCGTTCGATAACGCTCCGGCACATGAACGGATTTAAACGCTTTCTCGACCTGCCCAAAGTAATCCGCGCTGGAAAAGCTGCTGCAGGTGCCATGTTTAGCCCACTCGTGCTGGATCAGACCTTTCGTGGGAAAGTACTGCAGCATATGTTGCACAACCCTGGCAGGCACCGGGCTGGCCGGTCCGCAGCTCATCGGTTGCTTACCTTGATTAGTGCTCGGCCACAACCCATGCAGCACAAATGCGGTGTGGTTTCCGGTTGTGCACTCAGACGATTTGTCCGTGGGATGCTCAGCGCAATAGGTTGGCGCCCACGAAAGAGAGAGCAGGTAGTAGTCGAAAGTTGCAGGACTTCCATGGCTCTGATGCTTACGGCCTGCAACCGGTGCTGCCAGAGAAAGGGTGACAATGATGACCCATACGTTCGGATGCTTCATGGTGGGTACCCTCCATCTGTTTGCATTGTAAATGGAAGAGGAAGAGAAGCATCCGAAATCAGTAGAATTCATCAGGAGCTTTGACTAAAAAGTAATTGCCAAACGCCCAATACCCACTCTTCCACACTAATGGCCACCTGCGCTTTCGTTCTCGAATCCAACATCGTTGAACCATCTGATTCCCGGGAGGCAGGCGCATGAAAATTCCTTTTCTGCTGGGCCGCATCGTTTTCGGCGGTTTCTTTCTTTACAACGGCATCCATCATTTTCTGGAACGCAAATCAATGGCGCAGTATGCCAAGGCAAAGAATGTTCCCGCAGCGGATGTAGCCGTTCCCGCTACAGGAGCAGCGCTGGTGATTGGCGGAGCCAGTATTCTGCTTGGCATTAAACCGAAGCTGGGCGCGCTTGCGATCATTGGCTTTCTGGCAGGTGTTTCGCCTTCCATCCATAACTTTTGGGCCATTGAAGATCCCAACCAGCGCATCAATGAGATGATCAACTTCAGCAAGAACCTTGCCCTGCTGGGTGCTGCCCTGGCGCTGATGGGCGTGAAAGAGCCATGGCCTGCGAGCGTGCCTGTCGCACAGCCGAGAGATCGTGGTTACAACGTTGAGGAAATTCAGGCGGCTTAATGGTTCACAAGCGCAAAGCAGTTCACGCCGTTATTGAATGACCAATTAACTTCTTTCACCGAGAACAGTGGGCGCTACTGACTCATGAAAAGTGATTCATGTCTTGCGTGGGAGTCTTGCCGCTCTCTACCATCGCTCCCGGGTTTCTTGATGGAACCCAGAGACTTCGTAAAAAGGTGTGATGATGACCAGGCGAGAAGGGTTGAGATTGCGGCTGCGTGCCACCGGTACAAATCCTGTTTTAACTACCTGGCTGAAATCCGCGGGAATCTTACTGGGGAGCTCCATTCGTGGTAGTCCTGGTCTGTAATAGCGAAATGGAAAAGCCGCCCGGACGATTCATGCACAGTGAACTGCGAGGCGTGCCTTCCGGCAAAGGCTTGATATTTGATCTCATACTGGCTCCCATCGGCGAGGGTCTCTTTTACTATGTGACCTGCGGGATCGTATTTGTTGGTCACGAGCGTTTTCGGCTCTTCTCCTGGCGCATTGATCACTGACACTCGGGTCATGTGATGATAGCCATCGTAATCGTAAACAATGACGCGTCCATCGGGACGATCAATCCGGGTCAGACAGCCATCCGTGTCGTACTCATACTTCACAGTGGCCGAGGCGCTATCAGAGGCTGCGGCGATGCGATGCTGCTCATCTGGCTGAAACGCAATTCCCTGCTGGTCCTGCGAAAGCACTTGAAGCAATTCGCGATTGGGTCCTCGTTGAATTGTCAGGCGGTTTCCTTCGGCGTCCTGGCTCCCTGTCCAAAAACATGTGAAGTCATTGCATGGAAGATACGTCGCTGATGAGCCATCGCGATACTGGACTTTGAAGTGATCCCGCTCCCACGTCATTCGCGCTCTATACGTGTCATGCGACGGGCTCTGCCCTTCGAACACAACATTGGCAGAAAAGCCGCGCCCCGGGCTTACACGTTCCAGGCGGTCGCGAGATCCATCTTCACGAACGATTTCAATATAAGTCAACGCTGAAGCGCCGTCGGACGTCAGACCAGTGTTGAAAGACACATCTGTGCCCCATCCCAGCGAACGCTTTTGCCCGAAGTCAGAGATGTAAGCTCTGCGATACTCGATGGGCGGCGTCGAATCGAGCTTCATGTCCATGCCATGAGTAACAAAGCGCCCCGCGCCAAGTTGCACTTCAAAAATCTCCTCATCGGTGGACTGCGGCGCGTTGGTCAGGTTGCAATCCGTGGGCTCGGGCGAAACCGGCGTCATCTGCTGAGTCGAATACGAGTAGATGTAGGAAATGCAAGGCCACCCATTTCCCTCCAGGCCGTTGGCAGATTCCTCTGAATGCAGGTCTGACTCGTAAAGGTTGTCGCTGCCGCCATCAGGAGTGAGAGGCTGACGCATCACGCTGGTGGGATCGTCACCGGTCGGCACGTGAAAGTACATGAACGCTACATACTTGGTCAGCATTTGTTTTGCACTGGCGAGCCGGACTGCTTCACTCGGCGGATCACCCCAAAAAGCGGGGTCCATCCGGTGCGTGGATACAATTCCAAATCGATAGCCCGCGTGGTAGCTGTAAGTAAAGTTGCTCCCCTCCAGCCAGCGCTGAAAGATGTCTTCATCCGTTAGACCGATCACAACTGCATTTGGATCTCGGGCCAGCTCCGGGTGCGCAAGCTTCATGTCTGCAATCAGGTCCTCAGCTGCGTATTTGGCCTTCTTGGGATAGTACGAGGCCGAATTGGCCGGGATGGCTGGCAGCACTTCTACCTGAATATTGAACTTCTGTTGGTAATACTCCGCTAGGGTTTCAGCCGGAATCACCTGCCGGCCGACTGGAAGGAAATAGAGTCGGCCGTAAGAAGTGAATTCATCGGGACTAGCAACAGCACCATGCACCACGGCAGTCTGTTTAGGCTGTACTTCTCGAAGAATTCGTTTGACCAGCAGGTATGCTCCCAGCGAACACACGCTGATCATGACAGCCAGGCACGCGACAACCAGCAGGGCCGGGTGCCGGCTGCCAAAGGAACGTTGAGCCGGTGGAGCGGCAGAATTGAAAATTCCGCAGTGCGGGCAAAACCGCTGCTGTGGTGGCAGTTGGGTGTTGCAATATGGACAGATCATCTTTAATGCTGAATTGGAAGTTATTGCAACTGAGAATATCCAGACTCCAAACAGCACGCAAGAGAATACGTGTGTTCAACCGTAGCTTTGGTACATGCGCTGAAAGGTTACGTCGGGTGACGACAGTCAAATCAGGCTATGGCTCCGTGCCCAGCGGCACAAACTCCGTCCTCACATCGCCGTCGCGGCTGATCGTATGGATGGCAAAGCCAAGCTCTCCGCCCCAGGGCAGCCAGCTCGTGGCCGGTCCCACATGCCAGGTAATGCCGCCATGTTCAAACACCCGGCCGTTGTGCCAATGACCTACCAGCATGTGACGCACGCCCAGCTTGTGCAGAATATCCATTTCCCGTGAGCGGTACGGATCGTTTACCACCCAATAAGGCTTCGTATCCGGCGGATAGTTGCCATCCCGGAAAACGGGGATGTGTTGAATGCCGATGATAATGTTTTGATGACCTCGATCGTCGTTATTCCCCCGGCGTTCGTCATCCTGGTCACGGTCTTGATCGCCATGATGGCCCCCTCGATCCTGGTTCTTCAGCCACGACAGCATGCGTTCTGATTCGTCCTCTGTCTGCGGTGGCAAAGGTTGAGGGGAACGAGCCTCAAAGTTATCGAAGTTGCCCAGCAGCTGGGAGTCAATTACCAGGAACGTGACGCCCTTCACCTCAAAACGGTAGTAGTCCTTGCCGAACGCGCTGCGATAACGGTCCACATCATGTGAATGGACGTCGTGATTTCCCGGGGCGTAATAGAGTGGGGCTTTCAGCCCCTTCAGGATCGACTTTGCTTTGTCCCACTCGCCGGGATTCTCACCGATGTCACCGCTCAGAACGACGGCGTCCACATGCCGGGAGTTGATCATCTGCACGGCGCGTCGAAGGTTGTCTGCGGCGTGCGGCGCATGGGTTTCACCCAGGTGCGTGTCACTGAGTTGCGCGATTGTGACTTGCGCGTGTGCGGCTCCCACAACGCCAAAAAAGAAGATTACAGCCAGCGCAAGAATTCGTTTCAGGCCCGCGCTAAAGGCCCCTAAGAATGCCATCTGTTGTTTTTCCATTTCTGCTTTAGAAGCTACTCTGCTGGTTTGAGTTGTAGGAAACCCGGGCTGGACAGGAGCTGCCTCGGAATCCTATCTTGAAGCGGGGCATCTAATCTCCATGCCAAATTTACAAACTGCAGTTTTGGGCGGCGGCTGCTTCTGGTGTCTGGAAGCAGTGTTCGACAATCTCGAAGGCGTCAAGTCGGTTGAATCCGGCTATATGGGCGGCCATGTCGACAAGCCGACTTACCGCCACGTCTGCGAAGGTACTACCGGGCATGTCGAGGTCGTGCGAATCTCCTTCGACGCCGACGAATTGTCGTTCCCCGAGTTGCTCGATGTGTTCTTCACCATCCACGATCCCACCACTCTGAACCAACAGGGGAATGACGTTGGGACTCAGTATCGGTCTGTGATCTTTTACACCTCTGAGCAACAGAGGCGCGATGCGGAAGAAGCTATCGCAAATCTCAACGCCTCGCACACTTATTCACAGCCCGTCGTAACCACGATTGAGCCGGCAAAAGAGTTTTTCATGGCCGAGGATTATCACCAGGAGTACTTCGCCAATAATTCGTATCAACCCTATTGCCAGTTAGTGGTTGCGCCTAAGCTCAAAAAATTCCAGCAGAAATTTGCGGAAAAGAAAAAGGCCTGAGTTCAGCCACCACTCCCTTCGGCAGCGCACACCGGCAACTCTGATCCAGCTTCTCTCCATGTGCCGGGCCTTGCATCTCAATAAATCAGCGCCCCTGCGTTTTCACGAAATTCACTATTCTGTGGGAGAATCCGAATGAAACGAATCTTATTGCTTGTAATGGCGTTTTTGTTCAGCTTCTCGATGGCCCTGGCCCAATCATCTGCACCGAGTCAGGACACGAGCAAGGCTGAAAAGAAAGAAGCCAAGGCAGCCGCCAAAGGCAAGGACATGAGCCTTACCGGCTGGGTTAAGGACGAAAACGGGAAAACCGTTTTTGTCAATGACAAGGACAAGAAGAGCTGGGACATCGCCAATCCTGATGCCGTGAAAGGCCATGAGGGCCATCACGTAAAAGTACAGGCCAAGCTCGACGAAGCCAACCACTCAGTAACGATTGACAAGCTCACGATGATGAAGAAGGGCAAACAATCCGCCCAGGAGCAAAAAGCCGAGAAGAAGAGCTGACACAAAGATTTCAACCAGGGCGGAAGCTGCGGCTTCCGCCTTTTTGTTGCCTTCGTCCTTGCGGCGGGTCTATGCAGCGGCATCGATCCTGCGTTATGGTGATTTTATGGCTGTTCCCGCCGGTGATCACAAACTCGTACAAATCATTGATGCGGCTCTGGCGGAAGCTGCGCGAAAGAGCGGCCCCTGGCTGGTATGCCGTCCCGGATGTACACAATGCTGCACCGGCCCATTCCCTGTTTCTCAGCTTGATGCGGAACGCCTCCGCCAGGGTCTACAGGAGCTCGAGGCAACTGACGCGCCACGTGCCTCGCGGATGATGGCCCGCGCTCGCGAATCAGTAGCTCGCCTCTCTGCCGGCTTCCCCGGCGACCCCACCACTGGCATCCTTGGCGAAGATGATGAAGCTGTCGCGAAGTTTGCTGATTTCGCTGATGACGAACCTTGCCCTGCTCTCGACCCTGCTACGGGAACTTGCGACCTCTATTCTTCGCGGCCTATCACTTGCCGGACCTTTGGCCCGCCAGTGCGTTCAGGCGAGGAAGGCGGGCTGGGCGTTTGCGAACTTTGCTACCACGGCGCAAGCAATGAACAGATTGCCGCCTGCGAGATGGTTCCGGATCCTGACGACCTGGAAGCGAAATTGATTGCGCAAGTCGAGAAATCCTCAGGCAAGACCGGAGCGACCATCGTTGCTTTCTGCCTGGCGGCCACTGTCCAGAAATAATTTTTTTCTAAAGCAAAATCCAATTCCTCCTGCGACACCGTAATTCACGCGAGGAGGGTAGTAAACATGATTCGCATACCGCGCCGTCTTTTGGCGCTGGCGACTCTGCTTTTGTTGTGCCTATCGATCGCCGGCGCCCAGCAACTCAAAGTGAATCAAACTCAGGGTTTTGGCAAAGACCAGTTGCTGGTCTTTACATACGGCCAGAATTTTTCCTGCATTCACCAGCCATTTGACGATCTTGATAACAATGGCAATGTCGCCGCTGTTGATCCGGCTGAGTTCCAGAGGCCAAGGTGCGTGATTGGCAGGCAGCCCACTATCGATCCCACCGGACAACGAGTCAAGGAAGTCCTGAAGCTCTATGTGATCGCTCCGTTTTTCGAGACCAATCCGGGCGAACCGGCTTTCACACCGGAACTTGGCGCCGCTCTAAAGAGCCTCTTCGGCTTTGTGCCCGATGCATTCAAGATCCATCCCGGAGTCGCAGTCCAGTGCCCTGAGCCCGGACCGCCGACCACGGCGCAGACCGGCGCGCCCGGCACCTGCACCATGCACACCAGCCAGATTGATCTCGGGCCTGTTCTGTCTCAGCTGGGAGTGGTGCCAAAAGGCACCGCGGTTGTGACGCCAACCATCAATCATAGTCACATCATTGATGAACAACTCCATACCGGACCAGTGTGGTGGCAGGTGATCTCGGTGCTGGTAACCGACCCGAGCCAATGGCCGACCGCCGACGGAAAACACGGCATCACTTCGCTCGACAAGCTGCGCCGCGCCCAATCACTGGGCCAGGCCAGCGCCGACGTGCCGACCAACTTCTTCCTGTTCTTCGGCTCCGATGAAATGAGGCATCACTAGCCTGTGTATAGAAAAAGCCCTGCCATTGCGGCAGGGCTTTGTGATTAAAATTCGGCGATTCACATACCTGGCGTATGGAACTGCCCTTCTTTCCGCACCTCTTTCTCACGCGTCATGATTTTCCAGGTGCAGGTTGAGTTGGGCTTGAGGCCGGTCAAGGTGATGCTGTGGTTGTTAGATCCGCCTTTATCATAGGCGATCTTTTCCTTGCCGCCCGCGCAGCTGTAATGCACATCGTTGGCAGCATTCTTGTTGGTGGCCCACTCCAGAGTTGCTGAAGTTCCTGTCACGTTTGTGACCGTCGGTCCGGAAGTGATATGTACAGACTTCTCCGCTGCTTCCTCTTTGGCGCTGCCTTCGGGAGCAGTCTGCGCGGTGGTGGCGTTTGCCTTATTGTCCTTGTCCTTGTCTTTATCTTTATCTTGCGCCTGACAGAGCGAGCCGATCAGGGCAAAACCCAATACGAACAGCCAAATCTTTTTCATTACGATCCCCTCTACGTGTATGGT
>Ga0134125_10005150_pt1 | contig 14875 bp, 16 predicted proteins | sample KB31751_FD_96464 | JGI IMG/M metagenome (GOLD analysis project Ga0134125, IMG submission 96464) | Terrestrial soil microbial communities with excess Nitrogen fertilizer from Kellogg Biological Station, Michigan, USA - KB3-175-1 | ecosystem: Environmental > Terrestrial > Soil > Unclassified ... | reverse complement strand
GTCTCCATGGCCCTAGTCCGCGCCCGGCTTGGCCCTGGCCGGCGCCGGGGCCGGTGAGGCGGCGGCGGTCGGCTTGGCGGCGGCGGCTTCGGCTGCGAGCTTCTCCGCGCGCCGCGCGCCGGCCAGGATGGCGGGGAGCGCGTAGTTGCCCTCGTGGCAGGCGTATTCGTAGACGATGCCCTTCAGCGGATAGAAGTTGTACTCGCCGCCCCACGGCGCATCCCAGACGTCCGGGTCCTCGACCTGGAAGCGGTAGGTCAGCCGGGTGGGCGACACGCGGGTGAACCACTCGGTCACCTTCATGTTCTTCCAGGACCCGGCGAGCTGCTGGCGTTCGGGGATGTTGGTGGTCTCGACGACGAGGGTCTCGCCCTCGTACCAGCCGATGGAATCGCCCATCCAGGGCCGCACGCCGTCGGTGCGGTGCTGGCTGTTCAGCCGCACGATGCGGTTGTCGTGGATCAGCTCGACGTTGATCACGACGTTGTCCGGCGTCTGCACGATCTCGTAGTTGTTGTTGTAGTAGCCGTTGGGCAGCATCGGCGGGCCGGCGTTGCGCCCGAAGCCCATGATGCAGCGGTCGCCGAGGCCGCGGACCTCATAGCTGTCGTAGCTGTCGCGATAGGGCGGCGGGTTGGGCGCGCCCTTCCTGCGCGGCGGGAACTGGCCGTTGGCGGTGGTCAGGATCGAGCTGCGATACTGGCCGTTCACCGTCATGATGTGGGTGCCCGGGTCGATCCAGAAGGTGTTGTAGCCGCCCACGTCGCCGCCGGCCGCGGCGAAGTCGGGGCGGATCTTGAGCAGCTCGGACTTGCTGGCCTCGGCCTGGAGCTGCTCGGTCGACTTGCTCTGGTCGGTGGGACTGTCGGCCTCGGCGAGCGCGGCGGCCCAGACCTTCTCCATGGCCTTGGCCTCGGCCGGCGTCAGCGACGACTTGTCGGAGATGCGCGGATTGCGGGTCAAGGGCGTCAGCGTCGCGTTCGACCAGTAGCCGCCGATGTCCGGGCGGCCCCAGGAGGTCTTCGCAGGCTGCCAGCCCGGCGGGCGGATGCTGGGATCGGCGGCCGGCGCGGCGGCGGGCTTGGCGGGGGGCTGGGCTGCCTGGGCGGCGCCCGCCAGGGCGAGGGTTGCAAGGGCGCAAACCAAGGTGACGCGCATCTGACGACCTTCCCGTGTTCGTTGACCTGCGATCATCATACGTCAGTCGCGGCGCGGGGGAACAGGCTCAGTGCGAGGGCTGCGGCGGGGTGGTCTTGACGACCCTGACCTCGCGCACTTCGTCCGTGTAGACGATGCTCCGGCCGTTCTTGGCGCTGACGTAGACGGTCGTGGTCTCGCCAGGGCCGGAGACGCTGACGTCCCAGGTGTCGGGCTTGCGGACGACCTTGAAGGGGCCGGCCGCCTCGGGCGAGCCGATCAGGGCGTCCTGGGCGGCGGCGATCGCCTGGTCTGGCGTGGTGACCGGATGGCCGCGCGCGCCACAGGCGGCGGTCGTCGCGAGCGCGAGACTCGCCAGGGTCCAGGCCCCCAATCGCCGCGCCATCCTTGCCTCCCCAGACGGTGAATCGTTCGGGCGATGCCAGCCCTGGCGCCGGCGCAAGTCAAGGACGCGCCACCCTTCGACCGCCATCGAAGCACAAGGCCGGGGCGCGGCGGCATAGTCGGCTGATGACCTCCCGCAGCGAGACGCGTCACCTCCCCAGTCGCCGCGACGCCGGGAAGATCGGTGCGGCCGCCGCCGTTCTGCTGGCGGTCGGCCGCATTGCCGAAGCCCAGCCCGCGAAAGAGCCGCACTCCATGAAGCTGACCTGTTTCATCCGCTACCAGATCGACCCGTTCCAGAAGGCGGCGTTCCACGCCTACGCCGAGGCCTGGGGGCGGATCATCCCGCGCTGCGGCGGCCACCTGGTGGGCTATTTCCTGCCCGCCGAGGGGACCAACGACATCGCCTGGGGGCTGATCGCCTTCGACAGCCTGGCGGCCTATGAGGCCTATCGCGCGCGGCTGCGGACCGATCCGGAGTCGAAGGCGAACTTCGCCATGGCGCAGGCCAAGCGCTTCGTGCTGCGCGAAGAGCGGACGTTCCTGGAGATCGTCGACGGGACGTTCGGCATCCCGGCCGTCGCGGGCTGAGGTCGCAGGCGGCTCAGGCGACCTGCAGGCGCCCCGTCTGGGCCCAGGCTTCGATCTTGCGCGACAGGGCGCCGAGCAGGGCCTGGCCGAAGCCGGGCGCCAGGGTCTCGATGCGCGCGATCTGCTCGCGGTCGGCGGCCAGCGAGCGGCCGGCGAGCTGCATCACGCTGGTGCGGCGCGCACGCACGCCGCGCAGCCGGAACAGGTCGCGGCACTCGGCGACGCGGGCGTGGAGCATGTCCTCCAGGGCGGCGCCGAGGGCGGTGGTGGTGTCGAGTTCGGCGTGGGCCAGGATCTTGGTCGCCTGCCGCATGTCGCGGCGCGTCGAGCGCCAGGGCAGAGCGTCGAGCTTGGCGGCGGTCGTGGCGTTCAGAGCGAAGATCATCTGCCGAATCCCATTCTGGAGCAGCGCGGGCCGCTCTCCCGCGGCCCGTTGCAGGCGCCGGGCCAGAAATTAGGATTCCATTCACCATGCCGCCGGAGAGGGTCCGCCAAGGTGGCCGCGGGCGCCCGTTCGTCGCGTGCAAACGTCCAAACGCCGCAAGGCAGTCGGCGTTGGCGGCAAACGGCGGAACAATGATGTCCGACTGTAGATGGAGCCGCCTTTGAAGCCTTTTCTCGCGCCCGCCGTCCTCGCCCTGGTCCTGGCCGCCACAGGCGTCCGGGCCGCCGCGCCCGCGCCCTACATCGCCGCGGCGATCTCCGATCCGGCGCGCCCGAAGAACGACAAGACCGCCGACGCCATCCGCGAGCCGGCCGCCACGCTGGCCTTTGCGGGCGTCAAGCCGGGGATGACGGTGGCCGAGCTGTTCCCCGGCGGCGGCTACTTCACGCGGATGCTCAGCGACATCGTCGGACCCAAGGGCCGGATCGTCGGCATCGAGAACGCGGGCTGGAAGGGCGCGGTGAAGGCCGACCAGCAGATGCTGACCGAGGCGGGCCGCAGCAATGTGCAGCTCGACGTCGAACCCTTCGGGCAGTTCAGCCTGCCGGACAAAGTCGACCTCTTCTGGATCACCCAGAACTATCATGACCTGAAGATCGCCAAGTACGGCGCCGTCGACATGGCCGACTTCAACCGCCGCGTCTTCCAGGCCCTGAAGCCAGGGGGCGTCTACATGATCCTCGACCACCAGGCGAACCCGGGCACGACGCTGGAGCAGATCGCCGAGCTGCACCGCGTGGAGAAGGCCCAGGTGATCGGCGAGGTCACCGCGGCCGGGTTCAAGCTGGTCGCCGATGGCAAGTTCCTGAGCCGCCCGGGCGACGACCACACCAAGACGATTTTCGACCCGGCGATCCAGGGCAAGACCGACCAGTACGCCCTGAAGTTCGTCAAGCCGAAAGCTTGAAAGGCCGGCGGCTGCAGCGCTTTGCGACGGCTCCGTGTCGGGTTCGAAACCGCCAGGCAAACTCGTGGGTGTGAAGTGGCGCGGTGACCGCCTCGCCCGACGCGCCCCTGACCCTGACCTTCCGCTGCCCCAAGGCGCTGGAGGGGCTGGCGCCGGCGCCGGTCCCCGCCCTCGCGGGCATCCCCGACTGGTTCAAGGCCATGCCGCAGCGGGCGTTCAGCGCGATGGTCGCGGGCGAGGACGACACCGTCAAGCGCTGCCCGCCGTTCATCGACGCCATGACCTGCGGGTTCCTGATGCCGCTGATCTGCGACCTGAGGATCGAGAACGGCGAATTCAGTTGGGAGGTCGACCTGCCCGCGGACCGCGAGGCGGCCTTCGCGCGAGCGCCGATCGGGGTCCATGACGCGGGCCAGGTCGCGGGCACGCCGCTCTTCGAGGACGACCGGTTCCTGATCAAGTTCCACAACCTGTGGACCATCGAGGCGCCTGAGGGCTACGCGCTGCTCTTCACCCATCCGGTCAACCGCTTCGACCTGCCGTTCACGACGCTGACCGGCCTCGTCGACTGCGACCGCTACCGCGACGCCTGGATCCATTTCCCGGCCCACTGGCGCGACGAGGGCTTCTGCGGCGTGCTGCCGAAGGGGACGCCGGTGGCGCAGGTCATTCCGGTGAAGCGCGACGCCTGGGCCATGCGCACCGCCACCCTCACCTACGACGAGGCGCGGCGGACCAACGAGACCATGGCCGCGATCGGCCGCGAGACGGGCGTCTACCGCCGGCAGTTCCGGGCCTAAGCGCTCCGGACGCCCAGGAATCGCGCCGCGGCGCTGGGGCGCAGGAAGAGGCGGCCGCGCGGCGTGGCGGCGAGCGCCAGGGCGGCCTGGCCGGCCAGGCGCGGATCGGCGCCGGCCGCGATGCGCAGGGCGGCCTCGCCGGCCTCGCGCTGGCCCATTTCCAGCAGGCACCGGGCGAGCTCGATGCGGCTGGCGGCGTCGTCCGGGCGCGCTTCGAGCGCGGCGCGGTAGAGTTCGGCGGCCTGCGCCCATTCGCCGTCCTGCACGAGCGCGGCGGCCAGGCCGACCTGGGCGTCGCGGCGCTCCGGCGCGGCGGCGCGCGCGGCCTCGAAGAGCGCGCGGGCGCGGGCGCGGTCGCCGAGCCTGAGGCGCAGATAGGCCAGGCCGACCCTGAGGACCTGGGCCTCGGGCGTCAGCGCCAGCCCCGCCTCGTACGCCGCGGCCGCATCCTCGAACCGCGCCAGGGCCGCAAGCTGGTCGCCGAGCTCGAGGAAGGCCTGCGGCAGGGGAGGGCGGCGGGTCGTCGCCTGGCGAAGCTGGGCCAGGGCCGCGTCGGGTCTCCGGGCGCCGGCCAGGGCGCGCGCCAACAGGGTCTCGATCGCCGGATCGCCGCTGCGCCGCGCGGCGCGCTGCAGGGGCTCCACCGCCTCGGCCGGGCGGTCCTGCATCAAGAGCGCGGTTCCCAGCAGGCGGCCGGCCAGGACATTGACCCGTTCGGACTTCAATACCTCGGCGGCGAGGCGCTCGGCCTCGTCGGGGCGGCCCAGGCGCAGCGCGTGCTCGGCGTCTTCGAGCCTCCGGCTATGCGGGCCGGGCCGGACTTGGACAGAAGGCGGGGCCTTGGGCATTGCGCTCGGCAATTCGACGACGCGGCATGGTCGCGAGAGGCTTCGCAGACCGCGTTACGCAAGTCCACCCGGCGTCTTTCCGAACGACGTTCGAGCGCGCAAACTGCGCGTAACCGGGCGCTTCGAACCCGGAGGAGGAGCATCCATGAACACCGCCGGCCTGCGGGCCCTGTCGGGCGCCTGCGCCATCGCCGCGATCCTGGCGTTCGCGCCGCCGGCCGCCAGCCAGCCGGACCTCTCCGGCTACTGGTCCAACTCGACGCTGACGCCCATGACCCGCGACGCCAAGCTCGGCGACCGGCTGGCCTACACACCGGCCGAGACCAAGGCGCTGGAGGACGAGGAGAGCCGCCAGGTGGCGGTCGGCAACAAGCCCACCGACCCCAACGCGCCGGTCAACGCGCCCAACGGCCTGGAGAGCAAGCCGTCCTTCGCCGCGGCCGGCGGCGACGTCGGCGGCTACAACCGCGGCTGGCTGGATCCGGGGCACACGGTGATGCGGGTGGGCGGCCAGCCCCGCACCTCGCTGATCACCACCCGGAACGGCCAGATCCCGACGCGCAAGGGCGGCCAGGTCGCCGACAATCCCTACGGCGCCGAGGCGGGCGAGGGCAGCCACGGGCCGCTGGGGTCGTTCGACAATCCGGAGAACCGGCCGATCGGCGAGCGGTGCATCATCGGCTTCGGCCGCAACGCCGGCCCGCCGATGTTCCCGAACGGCTTCTACAACAACAACTACCACATCGTTCAGACGCCGGACGCGGTGGCGATCGAGGTGGAGATGGTCCACGACACGCGGATCGTGCGGCTGAACGCCAAGCACCGCACCGACGGGCTGCGGCCCTGGTTCGGGGATTCGGTCGGCTGGTGGGACGGCGACACCCTGGTGGTGGAGACGACCAACATCCCGCAGACGCAAGCCTTCATGGGCGCCTGGAAGGACCTGAAGGTCACCGAGCGCTTCACCCGCACGAAGGACCGCCTGCGCTACCAGTTCACGGTGAGCGATCCCTCGTCATGGGACCAGCCATGGGGCGGCGAGTACGAGTTCGCCCCATTGAGCGGCATCCTCTACGAGTACGCCTGCCACGAAGGGAACTACGCGCTTCCCGGGATCCTGGCGGGCGCGCGCTCGGCCGAGCATGAGAGCAGCGCCCCGGCCAAGGGGGCGAGCGGGGCGAACTAGGCCCTTCGGCGGGCGGACGCATCCGAAGCTCGACCGTCGCGTTCAGCACCACAGATTGTGGCGCGACAGGACCCGAACGATGGACAAGCTCTTTGCGCGGTTCGCGAACGCCACGGCGCGGATCACCGGCAGCCCGATCGCCTTCCTGACCTGCGTGGCGGCGGTGCTGCTGTGGGCGGCCAGCGGGCCGGTGTTCAAGTTCTCGGAGACCTGGCAGCTCGTCATCAACACCGGCACGACGATCGTCACCTTCCTGATGGTGTTCCTGATCCAGAACACCCAGAACCGCGACGGCGCGGCGATCCAGACCAAGCTCGACGAACTGATCCGCGCCTCGGATGCTGAGGACGAGTTCATGGGCATCGAGAAGCTCACCGACCAGGAGCTCGACCGCCTGCACGAGAAGTGCGCGCGCATGTCACGCAATACCCAGCGCCTGCTCAAGCAGGCCAAGGCCGAACGCAAGGCGCGCGAGGCGGCGCGGGCCGGGGCCGCGCCGAAGGCGGCGCCGGCCAAGCCCCGGCGAACCGCGGCGAGGCGCTGAGGTGGGCGAGACCGACCGGGTCCTGGAGACGGGTCGGGACCTGGCGGACCACGTCAGCGAATCCGTCGATGCGATCGCCAGGGTCCACGAGGAGCACTACCGCTCGGCCTCGACCTTGCAGCGCGCCTTCGACGCGGTGACCGGGCGGCTCGCCCAGCCGACCTTCGTGGCCTTGATGGTGCTGGTTCTCGTCGCCTGGATCGCTCTGGCCGTCATCCGCGCCCGAGGCGATCCCGCAGACCCGGCCTTTGCCTGGCTCGAACTGGCCGGGACGCTGACCGCGCTGGTGGTGGCGATGCTGATCCTGGTGAGCCAGCGCCGGCTGGACCGGCTTTCGGAGCGCCGCGCCCAACTCACGCTGGAACTGGCGATGCTGGCGGACCGCAAGAACGCCAAGATCATTGCGCTCCTGGAGGAGCTGCGCCGCGACCAGCCGAACGTACGCAACCGGCGGGACGCGGAGTCTGTCGAGATGGCCAAGCCCGTCGATCCCGAAACCGTCCTCGCCGAGCTGGACAAACGCGCGGCGGATCGCGCCGCGAAGCCGGCGTCCTAGAGCATTCGCCGCCCAAGTTGGCGCAGCGGCGTCGCCCCCTCCGTCACCTGCGGTGACACCTCCCCCGAAGTGTGCCCTTCAGGGGAGGAGCGATGCGCGCCTCTCGCTCCTCGCCCGCACCGCAGAGTGCGGGGGAGGTGTCACCGCAGGTGACGGAGGGGGCGCGGCCGACCCAACTGAGCCACCGAATGCTCTAGCTGTTGAGGACCCACTCGGCGACGTAGGCGTGGGCCTTGCGGGCCAGCGCCGGCGGCCCGGAGAAGTAGAACTCGCTGCCGAACCAGCTACGGCGCTCGCGCCAGACCAGCTCGCCGGTGTCCTCGGTGCGCAGGATCTCCCTCAGGCGCTCCCGCTTGGCGGCGGGGACGAAGGCGACGTAGGTGGCTTCACTCATGGCTCAAATCCGACTTCGGCTATCCCGCGCCGCAGATTGGCTGAGTCGCGCCGATCTGCGGCGTCCGAAAGCGGCGTTTTCACCGTGACCTGTGGACGCGGGCCGGCGCGCGGCGTCGCGGCGCGGCGGAGCGACCTCTCGCGGCATTCCCAGGGTGGAAGGGGAAATCAAGAGGCTCCCGCCTCGGGTGGGACGAGTCGGGAGCGCTCGAGGACGCATTGACCGCCAAGGGCAGTTGCCTCGGACATTTGACGCCGCCGCGCGCAAGCCGCCTCAGCCGGACGCGAAAAGGCCCTCGGCGCGGAACGCCGAGGGCCCTGACAGATCGAGTTCCTTAGCGCCTCAGGCGGTCAGGAGTGCGCCCGCAGAGCGGCGGCGGCGGAGCACGGCGCCCAGCCCGCCGAAGCCCATGAGCATCATCGCCCAGGTGGCCGGCTCCGGAACGCCCAGGACCGACACATTGTCGAGCGCCGGGCCAAAAGCCGTGCCCGTCGCCGAGGCGAAGGACAGGGTCGTGGAGGTGCTCGCGGCGGTGAAGTTGTAGGTGTAGGCCTGCCAGCCCATGTTGGCGTGGCTGTCCGAGCCGGTCACCGTGAAGGTGTCCGACTGCACCGGGCCGCCGGTCGCCGAGGTGATCGCGACCTTCGCGGCGGGGCCGCCATCGGGGTTGCCGGCCAGGAAGAAGGTGACCGCGTAATGCTGCCCGACGGTCGTGTCGAAGGTCTGCGCGATGCTGCCGTTGGCGTTGCCCGACAGGTCGACGCTGCGGCTGCCGTCCTCCGGCTGCCAGTAGCCGCCGATGTAGTCGATGCTGTCGCCGCCGACGGTCCAGCCGGTGATCGCGGTGCTGCCGCCGAGCAGGGTGGTGAAGCCGCTGCCCGGATTGGCGGCCGCGGTCGAAAGCTCGAAACTGCCGTTGGTGAAGGCCGCCGCGCCGGCGGTGGTGGCGATGCCCCAGGCCGCGACGCCGGCAATCAAAGTGTTTCTCAAAACGCTGAACTTCATATGCGAACTCCCAGACCCAGGGCGGATTCCCCTGTCATGCGCCAAGTGACGCAAGCCGGAGAGCGCTCTGCGGCACGTCTGTCATGACCTGAGGCGCCACAAAAGCCATTTCTCCTCACGCGGGAGTTTCTGGTCGATTTTCTGTATTCGCGCGACGCACACTGACATTGAGTTCCAATGTCGTGTTCTCGACATTGGCAATAGCGACAACATACTTGCGCTTGTCCTCGGCGCGCGACGAGCTCTCAGCGACTGGCGGCGGTTCCGGCGGAGCCTGCGGCCGACCCCTCGCGGGCGCCGGGCGTGGTCCAGCGGTCGATGGCGGCCAGGAGCTGCGGCAGGTTGATCGGCTTGCCCAGGTGGTCGTCCATGCCGGCCTCGCGGCAGCGGGCGACCTGTTCGGGCAGGACGTTGGCGGTCATGGCGACGATGGGGGTCGCCGCGGCGTCGCGATCGCGCAGGTCGCGGATGCGGCGGGTGGCGGTCAGGCCGTCCATGACCGGCATCTGCATGTCCATCAGGATGATGTCGTAGCGCCCGCGGCCCATCGCCTCGATGGCTTCGGCGCCGTCGCACGCCGTGTCGATCTCGATCCCGAAGGGGGTGAGCAGCGTGGTCAGGAGTTCGCGGTTGACCGCGTTGTCCTCGACGACCAGCGCGCGGATCGGCCGGTCGAAGGCGGCGGTGTCGGCGTCAGGCTCGGCCGCGGCGGTCCAGTCGCCGGCCAGCGGCAGGTCGACCTCCAGCCAGAAGGTCGAGCCGGCCCCGACGGTGCTGGACACGCCGATGCCGCCCTGCATCGCCTCGACGATCTCCTTGGAGATCGCCAGGCCCAGCCCGGTGCCGCCGAAGCGGCGCGAGACCGAGGCGTCGGCCTGGGTGAAGCGGGTGAACAGCGCGCCGATTTGGTCGTCGTCGATGCCGATGCCGGTGTCGCGGACCTCGAGGCGCAAGCGGCAAAGCTCGCCGTGCGGCGCGTGGGTCAGGGTCAGCTCCAGGCCGCCCTCGCGGGTGAACTTCACCGCGTTGGAGAGGAAGTTGAGCAGCACCTGGCGCAGGCGCGGCGCGTCGCCGATCAGGGCCGGCGCGGTCTCGTCGATCGCAGCGGTCAGCGTCAGGCCCTTGGCCTGGGCCTGCTCGATGACGATGGCGGCGGCCGAGCGGGCCATCGCCGCGGGATCGAAGGGCTCCGGGTCGAGCTCGAAGGCGCCGGCCTCCAGCTTGGAGAAATCCAGCACGTCGCCGATGACGCCGAGCAGGGTCTGGCTGGCGTCATGGATCAGGCCGACCTGGCGCGCGTCCTGGGCGGCGAGGGTCTTGGAGTGGCGAAGGACGCCGGCGAAGCCAAGGATCGCGGTGAGCGGCGTGCGCAGCTCGTGGGTCATGTTGGCCAGGAAGTCGGTCTTGGCCGCGGCCGCGCCTTCCGAGCGGGCCAGCGCCTCCTTCAGCTCCTCCTCCAGCGCCTTGCGGTGGGTGACGTCGCGCGAGACGCCGAGGATGCGGCCCGAGCCGTCGTTCAGCCGCGAGAAGGTGGTCTCCGCCCAGATGGTCGCGCCATCCTTGGAGAAGACGCGGTACTCCATGGTCAGGGGCCCGGACTCCTCGGTCACCGAATTGATGAAGGCCTGGACGGCGGCGGTGTCGTCGGGGTGCATGTAGGCGTAGTTCGGCGTGACCAGGAGCTCGCCCGGCGCGAAGCCCAGGATCTTCTCGATGGACGGCGAGACATAGAGGCGCTGGTTGTCGCGCGAGGCGAGCGAGATCACGTCGGTGACGTTGTCGGCCAGCAGGCGGTAGCTGTGCTCGCTGTCGCGCAGGTCCTGGGTCGCCTGCTCGTAGCGGCGGCGCGCGGCCATGGTCTGGCGCGCGCTGGACAGGGCGAAGAAGACGGTGACGAGCAGCATCAGCCAGACGGGCCAGGGCTGGGCGATCGCGGGGCTCGGCGAGGCCAGGGGCGTGGCCAGCAGCGCGGCGGCCGGGATGACGCCGGCCAGCAGGTAGCCCGCCCGCGACTGGTAGGCGTGGACCTGGGCGAAGCCCATCATGGAGAGCCAGACAACCACGCCGCAGAGCGCGCCGGCGGCGGTTCCGGTGCGCCAGAGCATCACGCCCAGCATGCCCCAGCCGAACACGCCGGCGACCAGGCAGGCGACATGCTGCAGGCGCTTGCGCGTGCCGACCGGAACGCTCAGGAACTGGTCGCGGGTGACCACCCAGCTCACCAGGTCGATGCCGCCGACCAGCAGGACCCAGGCCGCGCAGACCGGCCAGGGCAGGAAGGCCAGGATCACCAGACCCACGCCGGCGATGGCCGCGATGCGCGGCGCGATCGTCGCGCGCGCGCCGGCCGCCATCTCGTCCAGTCCACGGTCCAGGAAGGTGAAAGCGGTCATGATCCCCCTCAGGCGAGGCCGGATCATCCCAGACAACGATTAATTCCGCCTAAGCTCCGCGCGCAGCGGCGCGGCTACCTCGGCTTCCTGAAGCGCAGCAGGAACTGGTCGGTCTTGCCGCGGATCGAGGGGTGGAAGACGAACTTCGTATGGTCGTCGGCCGGGTTGGCGAGGATCTTGCTCTCGCCGTCGAGCTTGAAGCCGGCCGCCAGCACGTCCTGCTTGACCCTCGCCTCGTCGATGCGGTGGCGGCCCTCCGTGCCGGCGATCCCGGTCCCGGCCGCGTCGGCGTGGTCGAGGATGACGTAGACGCCGCCGGGCTTCAGCGCGGCGAACACCTGCCTGTTGAAGCCGGGTACGTCGGCGGGGCCCATGAACTTGTCGTAGAGGTCGTGGTAGTTCTGGCGGATGAAGACCGCGTTCAGGCCCTTGGGCAGGTCCATGGCGTTCACCGGCGGCGTCGAGACGACGACGTTGGCGTAGGCCGGGTCGGATGCCGTCTTGTTCAGGAGGCCCACGACGTCGGGGTGGGCCTTGACGATCTCGGACGGCATCACCGCATAGAGCTTGCCCTTCGGCCCGGCCGCCTGGCTGAGCGCGCGGACGAAGCGGCCGGCGACGATGTCGGCGACCTTGTCGCCCGGCTTGACCCCGATGAAGGCGATGACCTCCGGCGCCTTCATGGCCGGATCGGTGAGCGCGTCGGCGTTGGCGGGCGGCTGGGCGAGGCCTGCGGCGGGCAGGGCGAGTGCGAGCGTGACGGCGGTGGCGGCCGCGATGAGCAGTCTGCGCGACATGGATGGTTCCCCCTGATCCTGGAGCTTCAGCTTGCACCCGATCGCGGCCGCTCGCCAGTGCGGCGCGGCCCGTTGCGGGCGCCTAAGCCGCCGCGAGCCCGCGGCGGCGGCGCATCGCCAGGCCGATCCCGCCGAAGCCCGCGAGCATCAGCGCCCAGGCCGAAGGCTCCGGCACGCCGATGTTGAAGGTCCCCGACCCCGAGATGTCGCCGTACTGGCCGCTCAGCGAATAGGTCCCGGTGAACTGGGTGAGGCCGGGGATATTGGCCGCCGCGGCGAGGGCGGCTTCCTGGTCGGCCGCGTCGCAGACGCCGGTGCAGTAGGCGGGGTTCGAATTGCCCGAGCCGCGGGCGAAGAGGGCGTCCACAAGCTGGGTGTTGGCGCCGGAGGTGATGAAGCTGTCGTCGCCGCCGCCGAGCTGGCCGTCGGCGCCGTAGAGCACGCCCAGGTAGCCGCTGCCGTATTCGTAGTCGCCGGCCCCGAAGCCGAAGGCCAGGAGGTCGCCGGGATCGTTCGAATGGGCGTCGAAGCTGAGCTGGCTGATCGAGAACTGCTGGCCGTCGCCCAGGATCGACAGGCCGAAGGTCATCCGGTTGCCGTACTCGCCCGCGAAGGCGGGGCCGACCGTCGTCCCCGGATCGAGCTGGCCGAGCCAGGACGGAAAGCCGGTGACCACCGCCTCGCGCGAGGTCACGTTGGATTGCGCCTGGTAGAAGGCCGGCGTTCCCGCCGCGCCGCCGCTGGCCTGGCCCGTGTAGAGCGCGTTGACCGCATTGGCTTCCCAGGCCGGGAAGTTCGGCGAGCCGAAGGCGTTGGGCGCCAGCGCCGGCGTCACGACGATCTCGATGGCCTGGGCGCCGCTCGCGCCCAGGGCCGCGGCCAGCGCGAAGGCGCCCGCGAAAAGCAGTCTTTTCAAGATATTGGTCCCCACCTGTTTCACTGCACGACGCAGCGCTGCAACGCGGGCGCTGTTCAATGGCCGGCCACGCGTGGGGGGACGCTAACGGTGTTCGCGGAACGCACAACTGTAGTCACGGGCGACGGGAATTTGTCGCCTTTGGAGGACGTGCGGCTCAGGCGTGGGCGCGGCGGCGCACCGGCTCGGCGACGAAGACCCGCGGCGCGGCGGCCTGGGATTCGCGGAGCGCCGCTTCCATCTGGTCGGCCGGCATGGGCCTGGCGAACCAATAGCCCTGCATCCGCTCGCAGCCGGCGGCGCGCAGCAGGATTGCCTGCGACTCGTCCTCGACGCCTTCGGCCACGATGCGCACGCCGAGCGAGCGGGCCGCATAGAGCATGGAGCCCACTAGCTTGCCGACGCGCGCGTCCTTGGCGACGTCGCAGATCAACGAGCGGTCGAGCTTCACGGTCTGGATCGGCAGGTGCATCAGCGCGCGCAGGTTGGAGTAGCCGGTGCCGAAGTCGTCCAGCGCGATGCGGATGCCCTTGGCCGACAGCCGCTCGATGTGGCGGCGCGACAGCGCCAGGTCGCGCAACAGGAAGGTCTCGGTGATCTCGACGGCGAGCGCGGTGGCGGGAAGGGCCGTGGCGGCCAGCCGCCCGATGAACTTGCGCGAGAAGCTGGGGTCCATGAGGTCGCGCGGCGAGACGTTGAACGAGACGACCTCGATCAGCCCCTCGGCGACCCAGGGGGCGGCGCGGGCGCAGCCGGCCTCGAAGACCGCCTCGTCGATGCCGCCGATCAGGCCCAGCTCCTCGGCGATCGGCACGAAGGCGGCGGGCGACAGCAGGCCCTGCTCGGGGTGACGCCAGCGGGCCAGGACCTCGACGCCGACGATGCGGCCATCGGCGGAATCCACCACCGGCTGGAACCAGGGCTCGATCTCGCCGGCCGGGATAGCCCGGCGAAGCTCCGCCTCGAGGGTCCGGCGGTAGAGGTTCTCGGCGCGCAGCTCGGCGTCGAAGGCCGACCAGCGCCGCCCGCCCTGGGTCTTGACGCGATAGAGCGCCATGTCGGCGAACCGCTGCAGGTCGCCGGCGTCGCCGGCGTCGTCCGGATAGACCGCCACGCCGACCGAGGCGCCGGGCGAGATCTGGCGGCCGTAGATCGCGTGGGGCTGGGCCAGCGCCGCCACCAGGCGGTCGGCGCGGCGCGCGGTGTCGGGGTCGGCGGAGATCAGGGCGAACTCGTCGCCGCCCAGGCGCGCGACCAGCTCGGTCTCGCTGGCGTCGGCGCGCAGCCGCTCGCCCACCTCGGCCAGGAAGAGGTCGCCGGCGTGATGGCCCAGGGTATCGTTCAGGTGCTTGAAGCGGTCGAGGTCGACCACGTAGAGCGCCACACGCCCGCCCTGCGCGGCGGCCGCGTCCAGGCGCTCGCACAGCGCGGTGGTGAAGGCGCCGCGGTTGACGAGGCCGGTCAGGGAGTCGGTCTGCGCCAGGCGCAGCGTCAGCTCGCGCTCGGATTCGAGCTCCGCGACGCGGGCCTCGAGGTCCGCAAGCTTCTGGGCGCGATCGGGCACGACGGGGCAGCCTCGGGCTCTAGGAAGGGTTCCCCTCCTTCTAGCCGCGGCGAGGCGAACGCCCCGTTAAGCGACAGGCTTAACGGAACCTGTGTCGCACCCGGGCGAAGGACCTCAGGTCGCGGCGGCTTCGGCCGGCGCCTCGATCTGGTTTTCCCACTTGGCGACGACCGCGGCGGCCACGGTGTTGCCGATCACGTTGGTGGCCGAGCGGCCCATGTCGAGCAGGTGGTCGACAGCCAGGATCAGCAGCAGCCCCGCCTCCGGCAGGCGGAAAAAGGTGAGCGTCGCGGCGATCACCACCAGGGACGCGCGCGGCACGCCGGCCATGCCCTTGGAGGTAATCATCAGCAAGAGCAGCATGGTGATCTGCTGGGCGATGGTCAG
>Ga0134125_10005149_pt1 | contig 14876 bp, 13 predicted proteins | sample KB31751_FD_96464 | JGI IMG/M metagenome (GOLD analysis project Ga0134125, IMG submission 96464) | Terrestrial soil microbial communities with excess Nitrogen fertilizer from Kellogg Biological Station, Michigan, USA - KB3-175-1 | ecosystem: Environmental > Terrestrial > Soil > Unclassified ... | reverse complement strand
TCGCCGAATGGGCGCGCGAACGCCGGCGTATCTGGAGCGACACGCCCCTCGACATCAGCGCTCACGCCGTCGCGATCGTCGAACCAGAAGTCGAAGTAGTACAGGCCTTCAGGCCTGCCGACGACGTTGTCGACGACGAGGCCGTGCCGGAGGTCTTCACGCCTCCGTTCGAGATCGAAGAAGAGATTCCCGCGGCTGAAGCCGTCGCGCTCGTTCCGGTAGAGGACGTCATCGAGCGGCCGTCCGCCTTCATCACAGGCCTGAAGGCCTGTACTACGAGCGTCGTGGCGTTCGCTGATTCAGCCGTCCGGGTCGCGGTGCCGGTCGTCGGCGAGCTGTGCATCGCCATCGTCAATCACGTCTACGCGCTGCGCGGGGCGGCGTTGCGCTGGCTCGTGCGCGGCGCGGTGCTCGCGTCGATAGCCGCGCTCGTCTATGTGGCGGCCCTGAATCGCGGGCAGCTGGAGTCGCGGTGGGATCACGTGGCGGAAGCTGCGGTGACCGCGGCGAACCGCCCGCCGATGACGCGTCCGCAGCCCGTGGTCCTGCCCGCCGGCATCGGCCGGGTGACCATCAACTCATCGACGGCGGCGACGGTGACCGTCGACGGCACCGCACGCGGCGCCGCGCCCGTCACGCTCGATCTGCCCGCCGGCGCGCATCGCATGCTGCTGCGCAGCCCTGACGGCTCGGTCGATCGTGCGTTCAGAGTCACGGCCGGCGAAATCACCGAGGTGAACGAAGGGATCTTCCCCGGCTGGGTGGCGCTGACGACGCCGATCGATGTGACGCTCAGCGAAAAAGGCCAGCCGCTCAAGCGCGACGAACGCGGCTGGGCGATTCTCGCTCCCGGTCCGCACGAGATTCATCTCGACAACGCGGCGCTCGGCGTCCACGAAGTCCGCAAGGTCGTCGTCACACCGGGCGATACGACGCGGATGTCGTTCGCGCCGCACACGTCGACGATGAGCCTGACGACCAACGAGCTGGCCGACGTCTGGATCGACGGCACGTCGTACGGCCAGGCCCCGCTCGTCGACCAGCCCATCGCCATCGGCATCCACGACGTGCGGTTGCGGAGCGCCGCGCACGAGCGCTGGCTGCGGGTCCGCGCGACGACGCAGCCGGTGACGGTGAACGTCGACATGACGGCCAACTGAGTCTCCAGTCTCCAGTCTCCAGTCTCCAGTCATCAGTCATCAGTCGTCAGTCGCAAGTCATCAGCGCAAGTCCACGGATTAGACTCTAGGAGGAATGCGCAGGTTGTTCTTCCTCCTGACGCTGCTGGCCGCAGCGTGCCACGCGAAGCCGCCGGTCGATCTTCCGGTCATCGAACGCACCCATCAGACGATGGGCACCGAGTTGCGTGTCGTCGCGTCCACGCCGGACCAGCCGCGCGCCGACGTGGCCATCGACGCCGTGTTCCGCGAGTTCGATCGGCTCGACGCGATGATGAGCGTCTGGAAAGACGGCAGCGACATCGTCCGGCTGAACGCCGCGGCGGGCGGGCATCCGGTGGCCGTGTCGAGGGAGACGCGCGAAGTCCTGCAGATCGCCAATCAGATCAGCGAGCAGACCGGCGGCCGGTTCGACGTGACCTTTGCCGCGCTGTCGGGGCTGTGGAAGTTCGACTACCAGGACAAAGACAACTCGGTCCCCGATCCGAAGGACATCGCGACGCGGCTGCCGTTCATCGACTATCGCGATCTCGTCGTGGACGACGGCGCCGGCACGGCGTTCCTGAAACGCAAAGGCATGCGCGTGAATCTCGGCGGCATCGGCAAGGGCTACGCCGTCGATCGCGCGGTCGACATCATGCGCCGCGCGGGGCTGCGCGATTTCATGATTCAGGCCGGCGGCGACATGTTCGTGTCCGGCAGGAAGAACGATCGGCCGTGGCGCGTCGGCATCCGCGATCCCCGCGGGCCGGCGGACCGGATCTTCGCGGCGCTCGATCTGGCCGACGGCACGTTCAGCACGTCAGGCGACTACGAGCGCTTCTTCATGAAGGACGGCGTCCGCTACCATCACATCCTCGATCTCCGCACGGGACAGCCGGCGCGTCTGTGCCGGAGCGTGACGCTGGTGACCGAGCGCGCCGTCATCGCCGACGCCCTCGCGAAGGGCGTGTTCATCCTCGGTCCCGACGAGGGGATGGCGCTCATCGAACGCACGCCCGGCGTCCAGGGCGTCATCGTCGGCGCGCACAACGAAGTGCTGATCTCGTCGGGGCTGAAGAACAAACTGATACTGCTCGCGCCGCCAACCGACGCGCCATGAGTCCCGAAGCGCGGTCGAAGGATAAAATACACGCCATGCTCACACGCGCCCTCTTAGTGTTCACGATGCTCGCGTGCGGCGTCGCCGCGAGCGCTCAGTCGACGGACAAGAACCCGCTCGCGCAGGTGAAGGCGTTGAAATGCCGCTTCACGATCTACGCGTCCGGCACGTGGGCGAAGACGACGCAGGAGCCGGCGGCGCAGGTGCGGCAGCCCGAGACGCTGACGCTCGACATCGACGAGATCGACACCGACAGCGGCAGCGGCCGCATCACGGGCACGGCGGGTCCGTCGGAGGTGACGGCGCTGCTGACGCTCAGCAGCCTGCACTTCATGGAGCGCAGCGTCACCGGCACGCTGAACATCACGACGGTGTTCTCGGGTGCGGAAGGCGCGACGACGTTCCGGGCCGTCCACACGCGGCACGACTACCTGCCGCTCAGTCTGCCCGGCTACGTTTCCGATCCCTCCGTCTCGCAGCATTACGGGATCTGCGAGAAGACGAAATAATCATCGGGCGAACGCGTCGAGCAGGATCGGCAGCAGCGCGTTCATCTTCGACAGATCCGGCCGCGACGGCGTGAGGCCGCGGCGGAATCCCTTCGCGGCCAGCGCATCGAGCACGTCGCGGCGGCCGGTGATCACGTGCACCGGCACGTCCCACGGCGCGCCTTCGCCGCTCACGAGCGCCGGCGGCTGGTGATCGCCGAGCAGAATCAGCACGACATCCCGATCCGCGTTCTTCCGCAGATAGCCCGCCAGCGTCGTGTAGCTGTAGGTCATCGCGTCGACGTAGCTCGGGCCGAGATTCAGCCAGTCCGGCGTCGCGTCGAACGAGCGATCGAGCGATGCCTGATCGTACGGCTGATCGGTGAGCAGGCGGGACCAATCCGGCTGGTACGGCGGCGTGGGCCGGAACGGCGTGTGCGTGCTGATCGTCGGGAAGAACATGAACAGCCGCGGCCGCGCAGCGGCGTCTGCCTCAACCGCGTCGAACTTGGCGAGCGCCCACTGATCCGTGCTGTCGAACCAGCCGAACTCAGGCCCCTGATAATCCAGCCGAACGCCGCCATAGATCTCGTCGAAGCCGTAGAAACCTCCCTCGGGCCACGCCTGCCACAGCCCGGGCATCAATGCGACCGTGCGATAGCCCTGACGTTTGAAGTTGGTGACGACGGTCTCGCGCTTCTGCGCCATGAGCATCGCGTTGACGTCGGGATCGCGGACCTCGACGCCCGACATGAGGCTGATGTGCGCGAGCCACGAGTTGCCGCCGAACGTCGGCGACTCCACGAACGTCGAGACGACGTCGCGTCCCGTGTCGTGAATCGCCTTGTCGAACGCCGCGCGGGGCGCGGCCAGGCTGCGAACGAACTCCGGGCGATCGAACGTCACGGCGCCGTACGACTCGAGAAACATCAGGTAGACGTCGGCGCCCTTCACCCGCGCGAGATTCGACGTCATGGCCGGACTCGCCGGCACGATCGTCCGTCCCGAGATCGCACGCGCGGCGACGCCGATCTGCCGCGCGTACGTCAGCGTCACCGGCCGCGCGATCGGAATGCCCGGCACGAGGACGAGTGCGGCGGCGACGGCGAGTACCACACGTTCGCGACGATCGTGCGCCGCGGCGGCGACGCGCCCGATCGCCCAGCGGAACACGTAGTAGAGGATTGCGAGGACGACGATGACCGCGGCGGCGACGCCGATCGTGCGCCAGATGTGCGCGGCCTTCGCGAGGAGCGACACGACGTCCGGAATGAAGCGGAGATCCCAGTAGAGGTTGATGTCGCGGCCGAAGAGCGCGGTCGCCGTCACGTCGGCGTAGCGGCCGAGCACGAAGAAGATCCAGACCGCGGTGATCCACCGGAGCGCGGCCGCGGAAAAGACCCGGCTCCGGCTCATCCAGATACTGATGAGTATGTAAACACCGAATTCGGCCGAGATCTCCCCGCGCCAGCTGATCGCCGGCGTCGGCCAGACGTTATGAAAGGTCAGTGACACGTCGAGCAGCAGCAGAGCTGCGACGAGCGCACACCCATGCCGCCAGCGGGAGCTCATATCGAGTAGGCTAGTAGCGTAAGCCTTTGAACATCTTCAAGACAATCCGGAGCAGGCTCCGCTCTGCCTTCGGCCTTCCTCTCGTGCGGCGGGTCGCCACGGCGAAGCTGCCGACCGAGTTCGGCGACTTCGCGATCGCCGCGTACGAAGATCTCGAGAACGGCAAGGAGCATGTCGCGCTCGTCCTGGGAGAACTCGGCGACGGCCACGGCGTCCTTGCCCGCGTCCACTCGTCGTGCCTCACCGGCGACGTGTTTCATTCCGCGCGCTGCGACTGCGGCCCGCAGCTTCACACGGCCATGGCCCGCATCGCCGCCGAAGGCCGCGGCCTCATCCTGTATCTCAATCAGGAAGGGCGGGGCATCGGCCTCGCCAACAAGATCCGCGCGTACGCGCTGCAGGACGAAGGCTACGACACGGTCGAAGCGAACGAGCGGCTCGGATTCCTTGCCGACCAGCGCGAGTACGGCCTCGGCGTGAGGATCCTCTCGGACCTCGGCGTCCGCTCGATCCGGCTGCTCACGAACAACCCGAAGAAGCGCGCCGGCGTCGAGACGCACGGCATGTCGGTCAGCGAGCTGATTCCGATCGAGATCCCCGCGTCGGAGTTCACGCGCCGGTACCTGCGGACGAAGAAAGAAAAGCTAGGCCACCTGCTGTCGTCGGTGTAGCAACCACGACGTATCGATCGCAAACGACCAGCCGAGTATCGCCAGCGCCGCGGCGGCGAGCGCCGTGCTCAGCGGCGGCGCCGCGATCGGCGACACGACCACGATCAGCGCGACAATCTGAATCACACACACGGTCTGGCGGCGGCGCCTCGGTTCGAGCGGCCGCGACATCCACGGCCGGATCCAGCCGGCCGCGACGAAGAGATACCGCAGCAGGCCGGACAGCAGCACCCACGCCCCGGCCTTGTCCCACTTCCACGCCAGCACCGACAGCGCCATGATCAGCGCGGCGTCGACTTCCATGTCGAACCGCGCGCCGAACGCGCTCGCCTGGCCGAACCGCCGGGCGGCCCACCCGTCGACGCCGTCCAGCGCCGTCGCCGCGACGGCGGCGCCGACGGCGAACCAGGCGGCGGAGGGCGCCGGCGACTTCGCGATCGCCAGGGCCACGAGCAGGGTCAGCACCGCGCGCACCGTGGTGACGGAGTTGGCGATGCCGAACGTCGGCGGCATGACAGAATGTTACCCGTGAGTGAGAGCGCCCGCGCGTTCTGGATCGCCGAAGCCGGCCGCGGCGAGATCCGTCCGGAACCGCTTCCGGAAGCGTCCGCTGACGACGTCGTCGTGCGCGCGCTCTACAGCGGCGTGAGCCGCGGAACCGAGTCGCTCGTCTTTCAGGGCCGCGTGCCGCCGACCGAACACGCGCGCATGCGCGCGCCCTTCCAGGCCGGGGAATTTCCGGCGCCGGTGAAGTACGGATACGCGAGCGTCGGCGAAATCGAGCGCGGCCCCCGCGGCCTGCAGGGCCGGCACGCCTTCGTCCTCTATCCGCACCAGACGAAGTACGTCGTGCCCGCCGCCGCCGTTCACGTGCTGCCCGACGGTCTGCCGCCGGCGCGGGCCGTGCTCGCGGCCAACATGGAGACGGCGCTCAACGGCGTCTGGGATGCGGCGATCAAACCCGGCGATCGCGTCGTCGTCATCGGCGGCGGGACCGTCGGCTGTCTGGCGGCGTGGCTGGCCGCGAAAATTCCCGGCTGCGACGTCCAGCTCGTCGACATCAATCCGCGGCGTGCCGAGGTCGCAGACGCGCTCGGCTTCGCGTTCTCGGGACCGATGGTCGCCGGCGACGAAGCCGACGTCGTCCTGCACGCGAGCGGCTCCGCGGACGGCCTGGCGCTCGGGCTGCTCGTTGCCGGGTTCGAGGCGACGATCGTCGAGCTGAGCTGGTACGGCGACCGCAACGTGCCGATCGCGCTCGGCGGCAGCTTTCACGCGCGGCGTCTCACGATCAAGTCCTCGCAGGTCGGCCACGTGGCGCGGTCGCAGCGGCCGCGATGGGACACGCGGCGGCGCATGGCGTTCGCGCTGTCGCTGCTCGCGCACGACGAGCTCGACGCGCTCATCACCGGCGAGAGCCCGTTCGAAGACCTGCCGAAGACGATGGAGCGCCTCGCTGCCGGCCCGGCCGACACGATCTGCCACCGCATCAGGTACTGATATGTATACGGTTCGCGTTCGCGATCATTTCATGATTGCCCACAGCTTCCGCGGCGAGGTCTTCGGGCCCGCGCAGAAGCTGCACGGCGCCACCTACGTCGTCGACGTCGAGTTCCGCAGCACCGCGCTCGACGACAACGGCATCGTCGTGGACATCGGTCTCGCGACCGACACCGTCCACAAGATCCTCAGCGACCTGAATTACAGGAACCTCGACGAGGATCCCTCGCTCAAAGGGAAGAACACGACGACGGAAGTGCTGGCGCGGACGATCTTCGACCGCCTGGCCGACGCGATCAGACGCGATGCGCTGGGCCGGAGCGGACACGGGGTCGAGAGCATGAAGATCACGTTGAACGAGTCCCACGTCGCATCGGCGTCGTACGAGGGGCGTTTGTAGCTTCCTTGATCACCTTCGTCATTCCCGGTGATCTGAATACGCCGACCGGCGGGTACGTCTACGACCGCCGCATCATCGAAGGTCTTCGCGCGTCCGGCGCCGGCGTCGAGGTCAGGCGCGTCAGCACGACGTTTCCGTTTCCAGATCCGGCTGCGCTTCGTGAAGCAGCACGCGAGCTGGCATCGATCCCGGACGGAATGCTGGTGGTCGTAGACGGTCTGGCCGGCGGCGCGATGCCGCGCAACATCGAACACGAAGCCGGCCGTCTTCGGATCGTCGCGCTCGTCCATCATCCGCTTGCGAAGGAAACCGGGCTCCGCATGGACCAGGCCGCCGCGCTCGCCGAGAGCGAACGGCGAGCGCTCGAGTCCGTCCGGCATGTCATCGTGACGAGCGCCGCGACTTCAGAGCTGCTGACGCGCGAGTTCGGCGTCGATGCGGCGAAGGTGACGGTGATCGAGCCCGGCACCGATCCCGCGATTCGTGCGACTGGATCGCCGGACCGGCGGGTCGAGTTGTTGTGCGTGGCATCCATCACGCCGCGAAAAGGTCACATGACGCTTATGCGCGCGCTCGGGCAGCTCGCGGACCTCGAGTGGCATCTCACGTGCGTCGGCGGCGAGCGCGATCACCTGACAGCCCGATCGGTGAAAGACGAAGTTGGACGGCAGAAGATCGGCGATCGAGTAACGTTCGCCGGCGAGCTGCGTCAGGCGAAGGGCGTCGACCCTTATTACGATTGTGCCGATGTCTTCGTCATGCCGACGGAGTACGAGGGCTACGGCATGGCCGTCGCCGAGGCGCTCGCGCGTGGACTGCCCGTGATCAGCACACCCACGGGCGGCATTACGGCGCTCGTTGGAGCAGACGCCGGCGTTCTGGTGCCGGCCGGAGACGTCGACGGCCTCGCCCGCGCGTTGCGACGCATCATCGGCGACGAAGCCGAACGCGATCGACTGCGCGAAGGCGCCTGGCGGGCCGGCTCGACGCTCGCGACGTGGGACGAGGCGGCCGCGAAGTTTGCGGCGGTGCTGGCGAGAGTATGAGCGGGTTCAGCGCCGAATGGCTCGCGCTTCGTGAGCCGGCGGACACCGCCGCCAGATCGGACGGCCTCGCGAAGTTCGTCGCGCGCACGGGCCGCATGCTCGATCTGGGGGGAGGCACCGGGGCGAACGTCAGGTATCTCTCGTCCCGTCTGCCGTCGCCGCAGTTCTGGACGATCGTCGACGACGATCAGTCGCTGCTGTCACGCGCACCTGTGAACGTCACGTCGGTTCGAACCGATCTCAATCGCGCGCTCGACGACGGCGAGCTCTTCGAGGGATGTGCGATCGTCACGGCGTCGGCGCTCCTGGATCTCGTGTCCGAGTCGTGGCTGCAGAAGCTCGTCGCGCGCTGTGAGGCGGCCGGCGCCGCCGTCCTGTTCGCGCTCAGCTACGACGGCCGCATTTCCTGCTCACCGGAAGATCCTGAAGACGACGAGGTGCGTACGCTGGTGAATCGGCATCAGAAGAGCGACAAGGGATTTGGTCCCGCGCTCGGGCCCGACGCGGGCGCGCGGGCCGTCGCGCTGCTGACCGCGGCCGGCTACACCACGCGGCAGGCGCAGAGCGACTGGAAGCTCACGTCGGACATGGGCCAGCTGCAGGTGGAGCTGATCAACGGCTGGGCGTCCGCGGCGGCGGACGTTGCGCCGCAGAAGGCGTCGGCGATCCACGGCTGGCGCTCGCGGCGCCTGGCGCACGTCACCGACGGCCGCTCCCGCATCGTCGTCGGTCATCTCGACGTCGCCGGCATCCTTCGCGCGTAGACATCGCCGGAGCGCCGCTGCGCGTCGCCGCGGCGCAACGCCTCCAGCAACTGCGCGCCTTCGAGCCACGACGGGCTGGCCAGCGTGTACGACTCGCCCGGCGACCAGTTGTAGACGTAGCGATCGAGCGCACGCAGCCGCTCGACGCAGGCCTCGACGCGTTCGAGCGCGCGCGGCAGGTACTCGAAGGCGAGCGCCGGCACCGGCGTGCTCAGGCCGGCGAGCGCCGCGGCTTCGCTGCCTTCGACGTCGAGCTTGATGAATGCGGGGGGGCCGTACGTCGCCGCCAGCGCGTCGAGCGTCGTGACGTCGACGTCGATCGCGCGATTCCACCGCACGTCCGCGAAGTCCGCGTCGGCGGCGCGCGCGTCGCGCCACTCCGCGGAGAGGCTTGTCACGGTCGGGTTCCGCTCGCTGATCGAGAGCTGAAGGCGCCCGGCACGGTCGCTGACGCCCTGCTCGAGAATCGTCACGTTCGCCGACCGCCCGAACAGCAGCCTCAGGATGCGGGCGAAGTCCGGCTGCGGCTCGACGGCGACGACACGGCAGCCGATTGCCGCCAGCGCCCGCACGTGATTGCCGGCGTGCGCGCCGACGTCGACGACGAGATCGCCGGGACGGACAAGCCCACGGTAGAACCGCCGGAGACGGCGCTGGCGGAAGGGAATCGCGTGGTAGATCGCGATCGATCGCGCGAGGCCGATGACGCGGTCGAACATGCTATAACTTAACCCTCCTCATGAAAATCCGGGTCGGTGTCTTCCTCATCACGCTCTCTGGACTCGTGTTCGAAATCGGGCTGACGCGCATCTATTCGGCGACGATCTGGTATCACTTCGCCTTCGTCGCGATTTCGATGGCGCTCCTCGGCTGGGGCCTCGGCGGCCTGGCCGTGCACCTGCTGAAGCGCGCCTGGCCGCCGTCGATCGAGAAGGCCGCCCTGTTCTCAATGTTGTACGGCCTCGCCATTCCGGCCTGCCTGATGGTGCTCGTGCGCTATCCCTTCGAGCTCCAGCGCCTGCCGCTGTACTTCGTGACGCCGCTCGTGCCGTTTCTGCTCGGCGGCATCGCGCTGTCCATCATCTTCGATCTGCACAAACAGGGCGCGGGCTCGCTGTACTTCGCGGATCTTCTTGGCGCCTCTCTCGGCGCGGTCTCGGTGACGCTGCTGCTGCAGCTGGTCGGCGGCGAGGTGTCGCTGCTGCTCGCGGCCGTGGCGCCGATCGTCGCCTCGGGCCTGCTCTCGCGCAAGTTCCGCCTCGTCGCGATCGTCGAAGCGGCGATCGTGCTCCTCCTTGCCGTCACCAACGGCAGCACCGGGCTCTTTCACGTCATCCCCGGCACGATCAAGGCGATGCGCCGCCAGATGGACGAGAACCCCGGCTCGAAAGTCGTGCAGAGCGGCTGGAACGCGTACTCGCGCATCGATGCCGTGGAGGGCGTCGCGCCGGGATTCCTGGCGCGGCTGTACATCGACTCCGACGCGTGGACGAGCATCATGCCGTGGGACGGCCGCATCGACAGCGTCCACGAGATGCGCGACTCGTACCGCGCGCTGCCGTTTCATTTCAACCCCGGCGGCGACACGCTGATCATCGGGCCCGGCGGCGGCCCCGACGTCGTCGCCGCGCTTGCCGCGGGCAGCAGGAAAGTGACCGCGGTCGAGATGAATCCGCTGATGATTCAATTCGTCCGCCATTACGGCGAGAAGGCGGGCAGCATCTACGATCGGCCGGACGTCGAGGTGGTGCAGAGCGAAGGCCGCAACTTCATCAGCCGCACCGACCGGAAGTTCGACACGATCTTCCTGGGCTTCGTCGACTCGTGGGCATCGGTGGCGTCGGGCGGCCTGTCGCTGTCGGAGAACTACCTCTACACGACGCAGGCGTTCCGCGCGTACTTCGATCACCTCAAAGACAACGGCGTGCTCGTGATTCTGCGGTGGGACTCGGACATCCCGCGCCTCGTCGCGAACTCCGTCGCGCTGCTCGGGCCTGCGGAGGCGTCGCAGCGAGTGGCCGCGCTGCTCGAAAAGCGCGCCGCCGCGAAGGACGCGCCGCCGCAGATGCTCTTCATGCTGCGCAAGCGGCCGTTCACGGCTGCCGAGTCGGCGCAGCTCGAAAACTGGCCGCTTGGACGGCCGCTGATCGTTCCCGGCTATCCCGTGCCGGAGCCGTACACCGATCTGCTGAACGGCCGGAAGACGATGGCGCAGTGGGAGGCGGAGTCGCCGACGTTCATCGGAGCCGTGTACGACGACAGCCCGTTCTACTTCGCCGTCGACCGGCCGTGGGGCATGCAGAAGCCGATTGCCCGCCGGCTCTTCGAGTGGCTGCTCGCGCCGAGCGTCGTGCTGCTGATCCTGTTCTCGGCGTTCGGCAAGCCGAAGAACAAGCCCGCGGCGCCGTACGCCGCGTCCGTGGCGTACTTCGCCTGCCTCGGCTTCGGGTTCATCAGCGTCGAGCTCGCGCTGCTGCAGAACCTCACGCTGCTCCTCGGACATCCGATCTTCACGCTCGCCATTCTGCTGTTCACATTGCTTGCCGCCGGCGGCCTCGGCAGCGCGCTCAGCACGTTCGTCTCGCCGCGCGGCGCCTGTCTGGTCGTCGCCGTCCTCGGCACCGTCGAGGCGATCGCGCTCCCGCGCCTCGTCCCGATGCTCCTGCCGCTGCCGCTCGCTGCGCGCATCGGCATTGCGATGGCGCTCGTCGCGCCGCTCGGGTTCGTGATGGGCATCCCGTTCCCGCGGGGGCTGCAGAGCACGGGACGCGGGTCGCTGCCGGCGCCGCCGTTCTACTGGGGCCTCAACGGCGTCATGTCGGTCATCGGATCGGTGACGACCGTGTTCGTCGCGCTGAAGCTCGGATTCCAGGCAGCGATGCTGATTGGCTGCATCGCCTACGTGCTGGCCGGCCTGGCGTCGCGCGCGGCGCTTTCCATCGATCACGCGACCGCGAGCAAAGCCTCAGTTCTGTAATCACTGGCTAATTTCTGACACCCGGTCGTGTCGCGACTGGACGTTCGTGCACTCTCGAACTACGCCATGTCGTGCAGTCCAGCTGGAATGCCACTTGCGCATGTAGGCGATCAGTGGACACCACACCTACCCCTCCGCGGCGCCAGATGGACGGCGCGATTTACAGTCTCGAATTCCCTGTGCAGTGCCCGCACTGCGAGCAGGAAATCCGCACGTTCAAGGTCTTCAGGCTGCTGCGCCGGGAGGTCTCGTTCACGTCGACGCTTCCGCGCAAGGGCTACGTCATCGTGTGCTCGGAGTGCGAGCGTCCGATTTCATCCGAGCTCTCAGGGTTGATCTGATGGAGCCGAAGAAAGATCTGAACGCGTTGCAGGCGTGGGCGGCGACCGAGAGCGCCGAGCTCGCGGCGCGCTTTGTCGGCGTCGTCGGCGCGCAGACCGAGACGCTTCGCACGGAGCTGTCGGAAACGCGCGCGTGGAACGAGGCGCTGCGGGCCGAGCTGCAGGAAGCGCGCGAACGCGTCGAGACCGCCGAAGTGCAGCTGTCGCAGATCCAGGCGCAGTTCGAACGCACGCTCGACGAGCTGCGGCAGGAGCACGCGACGACGATTCGCGAGCAGGCGCTGTCGTGCATCACGCTTCCGCTCGACGAGCTCCTGACGGTCTTCAACGCGCTCGAGCGATCGACGACGCTGGCCGAGGCGCTGACGGCGCTGTTCGACGGCCTCGTGCGGGAGTTCTCGCGCGTCGCGCTGTTTGCGGTGCGGCAGGGCAGACTCGAAGGCGTTCAGCAGGCGGGATTTGAATTCGAGCAGGACATCTCGAAGGTGGCCATCCCGCTCAACACCGAGTCGCTGCTCGGACGCTGCGTGTCGTCCTGCCGCATCGAAGGATCACTTGCCGGCGTCGCCCGCGGCGCGACGGGCATGCCGTTTGGCGGCGAGCCCGGGTGCGCGGTCGCGCTGCCGATTCTGATTCAGGGAACCGTGGCCGCGGTGATCTACGCCGACGACTCCGACCGGCTGGAGTTCGCGTCCACGGCTCCGCAGGCGCTCGTCAAGTTCGCCGAGCTGCTGCTGATGCACGCCACGCTGGTGCTGTTCAGGATCTCCGCCGAGCAGCAGAACCAGCGCACGCTCCGCCGCGATCCCGCCTAGTCGACCCGGACAAATCGAAAAGACTTCGGTGGCTGATGCCTACCACCGCACCCGCATGTAGCCGCCGAGGGTGACGCCGAAGCTGTTCGTGAACTCGCCGTACAGCGGCGTGCCGGCGACGGCGATTACGTCGCGCGGGTTGAAGTGGCCGGTGAGGTTGAAGAACTGCAGGCCGAGATCCCACTTCTTGTTGATGATGTCGAACGTCTTGAACGTCGTCACGTCGAGCGAGAAGTACGCCGGAAAGCGCTCGCCGTTGGGCGCCCCCACGTAGTGCCGGTACACGTCGACGATCGAGTAGGGAAAGCCGGTGCGCCATTCGACGGCGGGGGACACCACGATCTCGTGGGGGAAGTCGAAGGTCGCCCAGCTGCGCAGCCGGTGCGGCATGTCGGTCGGCGCTGCAGCGAGACCCGCGGGCTCGAAGAGCGGCGTGTCGAGGTTCGTGATGAGCGTGCCGTAATCGTTGACCTGCCCGGTCGAGCTCGAGCGAACGTAGCTGACGAACAGCTCGCGGTTTGAGCTCCATGTCTGGCGGACCGAGATCGCCAGCTCCTTGTACTCGCTCGTGCCGTTGCTCGCGACCGCCGTCTGCACACCGGGTGTGACGTTGACGGTCGGGAGGTCGAATCCCGAACGATGGCGGAACGCCGCCTGCAGCTCGAGCGTGGGAAGGATCCTGTGCTCCAGCTCGATCGACTGCATGTCGGATTTCGGAAGGTTCAGGACTCCGAGTACCGGACGGAATGCGCGGATGTTGCCGGGCCCGGGCAGTCGCGTGACGTCCAGGCGCGAGCCGAGCTGGTCGAACGCAATCGCACCGAGCGGCAGCCGGCCGACGAATCGTCCGACGGTGCCTTTGATCGACGTCTGCGCTTTGTTGTCGAACGTGTAGCTCGCCGCGAATCGAGGCGACACGGCGGATGCGCCGAACGTCGGGAAATCCGCGCGGACGTTGAGGTCGAACTGCACATGGGGGACGGGCGTCCACAGGTCACGGAGGCCGAAGCCCCCGGTCGTGTCGCTGGCGCTCATATGCGGTACCTGCGACGTGCGGATGGTCCGCACGATGTTGCCGAGGGCATCCTGGATGTCGATCGGATGCGTTTCGATCATGCCGGTCAGCGACCGGTTCCGGAGGTCGATCGACGCCGACACCGTGTGATCGCCGGCGGCCTTGATGCCCGTGCGATCGAGCGTCGCCGACACGGCCTGGCGAATGCCGCGGTCCTGCACCTCGGCGAAGAAGTTCTGGTGCCAGCCGTCCGGCGCGAGGACCGCACGGTCGTTGCCGCTCGTCTGGACCTCGGTCCGGTGTTCGCCGAGTCCCGCGCGCAGCGTCAGCAGCATCGACCCGCCGATGACGATGTGATCGACCACGCCGCCGAACAGATCGCGATTGAGGATGTCGGGCGCCGCGGCGGCTTCGGTCAGCGGGCTGAGGCCGACGCCGATCGCTCGAGACGGGGCGACGATGCCTTCGAACGTCAGCGTGTTCGTCGGCGAAATCGGCAGGTCGACCCGAAAAAACGACGAGGTGCCGGTCAGTCCCGACGAGGGACTGCCGCTGCGATCGGTGACGCCGGGCACGGGCACACGCTCGAAGTTGAATTCCGTCGAGCCGAAGAAGTGCATCCGGCCGACCTTGCCGCCGGCGTACGCGCGCGGGAAGAACGCCTCGATGCGCCCGAGGCCGTAATTGCTGCTCAGGCGCGGGCGGGGAATGAATCCCTGCACGCCTGCGGTGAATTTGTCGCCGCCGGGCGCCGTTTCGATCGACGCGAGCGAGCCGAGCGTGCCGCTGAACGTCGCCGCCGTGGGCTCGCGCAGCACGGCCATGCCCTTGACGCTCTCGTTGGGGAGATCGATCGCCGACGTCAGCGTGACGGGATCGGTGACGTCGAAGCCGTCCACCCACAGCGACGACTCGTGCGGACGTGTGCCGCCGATGCGCAGCAGGCCGTCGGGTCCGCGGACGACCGCCGGCAGCAGCGGCAGCGACTGCAGAATGCGCGGGCGCTG
>Ga0134125_10005148_pt1 | contig 14877 bp, 7 predicted proteins | sample KB31751_FD_96464 | JGI IMG/M metagenome (GOLD analysis project Ga0134125, IMG submission 96464) | Terrestrial soil microbial communities with excess Nitrogen fertilizer from Kellogg Biological Station, Michigan, USA - KB3-175-1 | ecosystem: Environmental > Terrestrial > Soil > Unclassified ... | reverse complement strand
CACTGCCCCGTACAGCGGGACAATTCTGGAAGGCGATCTGTCCGCCCGAATCGGCCAGCGTGCGCCGCTCGGTGACAAGTTCTTCACCATCGCCCCCGACGACAAGCTCCGGGCCGAGCTCATCATCCCCGAGCGGGACATTCAGGACGTGAAAGTGGGCTCGATCGGCTACCTGGCCACCGACGCGCTGCCGATGGACAAGTATCCGTTCACCGTCGACCGCGTCATTCCGGTGCCGGAGGCCAAGGAGTCGGCCAACTCGTACGTCGTCTACGCCCATGCCAACCCCGATGTAACGGCCGAGCGTCAGCCGGTCTGGCGGCCGGGGATGGCCGGTGAGGTCCGCGTCGATGCCGGACACCACACGATCATCTGGATCTGGACTCACCGCCTGATCGACTTCCTGCGGCTGAAGCTGTGGATGTGAGGAATAGATCGTAGAGCGTAGAACGTAACAAACTGTCTGACCGGTTACGTTCTACGCTCTACGTTTTACGTGCCTGTTAGCGCGACCCGACGTAACCACCCCCAACACCACAAATACCGCCCATGACTCTTCAACTTCGACCGACATTTTCCGAGTCCTGGTACCGCGTGGCGCCGATCCGGGCGAAGCTGCGGGCATCGGCCCAGATCTCGCGGCAGTTCTACCGCGGCGAGCGGTGGTACGTCGTCCGCGACCCCGCCGGCAACCAGTTCCATCGCCTGAGCGACCCCGCCTACCGATTCGTCGCGCTACTCGACGGGCGTCGCACCGTCGGCGAGGCATGGGACCTGGTCGGCGGGCAGCTTGAAGACGACGCGCCCACGCAGCCTGAGGTCATTCAGATCCTCTCGCACCTGTACTCGGCCAACCTGATCGACGCCGACATCACCCCCGACGCCACCGTTCTGCTCCGCCGCCACAAGGAGTTGACTAAGCGGAAGATGCAGAACCGGTTGATGAACGTCCTGTTCCCCCGCATCCCCATGTGGGACCCGGACCGATTCCTGAAGCTGTGGATGCCGGTCAACAAGTTCCTCTTCAGCAAGCTCGGCGCGATCATCTGGCTGCTTGTGGTCGGTCTGGCAATCACGTTTCTGGTTCCGTACTGGAATCAGCCGGGCCACAGCCTCAAGGTCGCGGCCGAGAACTCGATCGACGTTCGCAACAACCCGGTCAACCTGCTGCTCTTGTACGGCGTGTTCGTGCTGGTGAAGTTCATCCACGAAAACGGCCACGCGTTCGCCTGCCGCAGGTTCGGCGGCGAGTGTCACGAGATGGGCATCATGTTCCTGGTGTTCATCCCGACGCCGTACGTCGACGCGTCCACCGCATGGGCGTTCCCGAATAAATGGCACCGCATCTTCGTCGGCGCCGCCGGGATGATCGTCGAGTTGTTTATCGCGGCGCTGGCGGCGTTCGTCTGGATGATGACCGGCGACATCCACTCGCTGATCTCCAAGCTCGCGTTCAACGCGATGCTGATCGCGTCGATCACCACCATCATCTTCAATGCCAACCCGCTGCTGCGTTACGACGGGTACTACATTCTCTCCGACTTCCTGGAGATCCCCAACCTGCGGCAGAAGAGCACGGAATATGCCCTTGGCCTGATCAAGCGGCACATCTTCCGGATCAAGAGCCCGCACCCGCTTCCGCCGATGCTTCAGCGGTTCTGGCTGCTGACCTACGCGATCCTGTCGTCGATCTACCGTGCCTTCATCGGCCTGGTGATCCTGCTGGTGGTCGCGTACGAGCTGCCGGTCATCGGCCCGCTGATGGCGATCGGCGGCGTGCTCACCTGGTTCCTGGTTCCCACCTACAAGCTCTTTAAGTACCTGGCAACGGACCCCGAGCTTCACCGCAAGCGACCCCGGGCCATTGTCTTCTCGCTCTCCGTCGCCGCGGCGCTGGTCATCCTCATTGGCATCATCAAGTTCCCCGTCAATGTCGACGTCGAAGGAGTGCTGTCGGTCGATCCGAGTCAGGCCGCTCTGATCTATGTCGAGCAGCCCGGGTTTGTGAAGAAGATTGGCGTGAACGACAATGGCCAGCCGCTGCGGGACGGCGATTTCGTCCACCGCGGGCAGGTCCTGCTGGTCCTTGAAAACAAGCCGCTGACCACCCAACTTGCCGTCACCGAGGCCCAGGTCAAGGAGCTGCAATACCAGGTCACGCAGGCCATCGAATCGCCCAGCGAGCGGCTGACCAAGTATCAGGAACTGCAAAAGATGAAGGAGCAGTACAGACTGCTCAAGGAAGACACCGATCGCCTGATCATCCGGGCAAAAGTCGACGGCCAGCTTATCGCCCCGGATATCCAGAACCAATGGGGCACGTACCTGGAACCCAGCAAAAACGAGATCTTCCGAGTCGAGGACACTCGCCGGCAGTTCGTCGAAGCGGCCCTCCCGCAGGAAGACTACCAGTTGCTCGACAAGCAATCCGACCGCCTGCAGGGCCACACCGAGGCGCGGATGGTCAGCGACATCGGCCACACGCTCAAGGCCAGTTCCGTCCAGCTCGTGACGGCGGCACAGGACCGGGCGGTCAGCCCCGCGCTGACGCCGCTCGGCGGCGGGTCGTCGATGGTCAATCCGTCCGAAAACCAGAAGGACCAGCTCGTCGTCCCCGAGTTCCGCGCCCGCGTGGTGCTGGACGACATGGGCGACCTGGTCCCCGGGCAGCGGGCTTACGTCCGTTTCAAGCTCGAAAAGAAGTCGCTCATCTGGCAGTGGGGCCGCCGCTTCTGGCAGCTCATCGAGGCCAAGGGCGCTAGCGCCAAGTGGCTCTAAAGTAGTCGTGAGTGACGACGCGCCCTTGTCTTCCCTCTCCCGGTACTCCGGGGGAGGGTGAGGGAGGGGGCTTTGCCCTGTGACGCCTCTCGTGTGAGCCCCCTCCCCGCCCCTCCCCCGGAGTACCGGGAGAGGGAGGAATTCGGGGCCGCCGAAATTGTCAAGCACCCCGGAACCCAAGACGTAGTACTTGGTGTTGGACGTAGTACTTAGTGTTGATCGCCCATGACCGAAATCGCCACCAAAGAACTGTTCACCATCTTTGACGCCCGGCGGGTGAAAGCGCCGGAGCTCAAGGGCCTGGACGCGATGGCCAACGGCGTCTGGGGATGGTTCAAGAACCGCCAGCCGGTCCTGGCGCGGCTCAAGTCCCAGTCGGCCCGCGTCGATGCCCTCGAGCCGGAAGTTCAGAAGCTGGGTTCGTCGGCGTTCCGTGAAGCGGTGGACGAGTGCCGTGCGTTGGCGCGGGTGAAGAAGCTCAAGGACGAGCACCTCGATCGCGCGCTGGCTTTGGCCCGTGAGGCGGCGGTGCGATCGGTCGGCATGCGGCCGTTCCCGGTGCAGATCATGGGCGCCGCCGCCATGATCGGCGGGACCGTCGCGGAAATGGCCACCGGCGAGGGCAAAACCCTCACCGCGTCGCTGGCCGCCTCGATTCTCGCCTGGGCCGGCAAGCCCGTCCATGTCATCACGGTTAATGACTACCTGGTCGAGCGCGACGCCGAGGAGATGTCGCCGATCTACCACTACTTGGGCCTCAATGTGGGTCACGTGGTCCACGAAACCACCCCCGAGGAGCGGGTGGACCATTACCGCCGGGGCGTCGTCTACTGCACCAGCAAGGAGCTGGTGGCGGATTTCCTCCGCGACCAGATCCGACTGGGCACGCTCCGCACCAGCACGCAGACGTCGATCGGCATGATGCTGGGCGCCGTCGGAACCAGCAAACTCATGGTGCCGGGGCTCTTCGCGTGCATTGCGGACGAAGCCGACAGCCTGCTGGTGGATGAGGCGGTGACGCCGCTCATTATCTCCAACTCGCCCGATGAGGAAGCGAACGCTTCGCATTACCTCGCGGCTGATGAATTGTCACAGCAGCTCGAGCTGGGCAGGGACTTCACCATCGACCGCACGGTCCGCAGCGCCGATCTCACCGCTCGCGGCCAGCGGCGGCTCGAACAGCTCTGTGAAGGCTCCAATTTCTGGAAGGGCAAGCGCCGCCGCGAGGAACTCGTTACTCAGTCACTGGTCGGGCGCTACTGCTTCATCCGCGACGAGCAGTACCTGGTTACCGAGGACGGCAAGGTCGCGATTATCGACGAATCGACCGGCCGTATCATGAAAGACCGTTCCTGGCGGCACGGGCTGCACCAGGCGATCGAAATCAAGGAAAACGCCAAGGTCACCGCCGACAAGGAGAACCTGGCCCGCCTGAGCTTCCAGCGGTTCTTCCGCCAATATCCGCACATGGCCGGCATGACCGGTACCGCCTGGGAGTCGGCGCCGGAACTCTGGCAGATCTACCAGCGGCCGGTCGTCCGCATCCCGACCAATCGTCCATGCATCCGCGTGCAGATGCCGGTGCGCATGTTCGACACCGCCCAGCAAAAGTGGGAGGCGGTGGTGGAGCGCGTCAAACAGATCCACGAAAAGGGCGCGCCGGTGCTGATCGGTACGAGAAGCGTCTGGGCCAGCGAGGAGGTGAGCCGCCGCCTGACGGAAAAGGGAATCGTCCATCGCGTGCTGAACGCGACGCAGACGGCCCAGGAAGCCTCGATTGTTGCCGAAGCCGGCCAAAGGGGCAAAGTGACGGTCGCCACGAACATGGCTGGCCGCGGCACCGACATCAAGCTGGCCAAGGGCGTTGCCGAGGTCGGCGGGCTGCACGTCGTCGCAACCGAGCCGCACGGATCGTATCGCGTCGACCGCCAGCTTTTCGGCCGTGCCGCCCGTCAGGGCGATCCGGGCTGTGCGCAGATGTTCGCCAGCGCCGAGGACGACCTGTTCGTCCGCCACGCGGCCAGCTTCCGCAAATTCTGGCGCCGGATCGGCGCCACCCGCCTGATCAAGATCGCCCAGGCCCGCGCCGAGCACCTCGCCCGCTTCAACCGCAAGCAGGTCCTCAAGAGCGACGACTGGATGGATCAGTCGCTGCCGTTCTAACTTTTTTCGAAGCGACGTTCGCCACAGCCCATGCCGGCGCCTTACCGGCCGGCTTTCACGGTGATGTTCCATGTGTTGTGGTACACCACCGGCTCGGTGAATCCCAAATCGTCAAACGAAATGCTTTCATCGAGCGTCAGGGTGTGCTGGCCGGGTGTCAGCGGCGGGTGGGCGATGCCGATGCTCTGCACGAACACCCAGGCCGTTGCTCCGATTCCCGCCGGCAGATCGGTCGTGAGCGGCGGGTCGAACTCCTCCTCCGTGTAATAATCCATCACGTTCTTCGACGTGATGATCGGCTGGCCGTCCAGCTTCACGGTGATCTGCATGTCCCTGAAGTCGCTGACGTCGGCCACGGGGTCTTCGCTGCCGTCGATGTAGCTGTTGCCGATCCACTGGGTGAACGGGAGGGTGAACGGCTGACCGGTTCCCAACGTCACGTCGATCGAGGCGGGAGTCCCATCGCCCGGGGCGTTCGGGAGCGGCAGCAGAACGACGCGGCCCACATCGGCGTTGCCGTTTCCATCGGGCGGGATGTCCGCGCTTCCCAGGTACCACGTCGTGTACGCGAGCATCCATTGTCCCAGGCTGCGCCCAAACGCATCTGAGTTCCCCGGCGCCGGCCCGGACCCGGCCCGCGCCGTCAATCCCGCGACCAGGCACACGGTCGCACATACCGTCCCGCCGATCATGACGCCCCGGAGCCAACGGTTCGATCGTGTCGTTCGCATGTTGCCTCTCCTTTCTTAAAGATAACGATCTTCCAACCCGTCCGGATTCAAAACCGTCGCCGGTTGCGGCGAAGGATTGGCGGCAGGGCGAGTGTCGTCAGGGCCGCCAGCGGCCCCGGCTCGGGCAGTGCTTCGACGCGCAGGGCGAGGTTTCCCGCGGATTGGACGCCGGCCCCGACCACCGGGTGCGTCCCGCCGAGGACGGTCAGGTTGGCCGTGTTATCCAGGTTGTAAGGTGCCCCAAGTGTTGGCCCGACATCAAAGAACGAGTGGTTCAGCGGCGTGGTGAACCGCTGCTCGAAAAGCGGGGCGACGCTGCCGCTGATGCCTGGCAGCAAGAGCCCGACGTAAAACACCTGCCCGACCGGCAAGTCGACCGGCTGGGCCAGGTGGATGTCGTAACTGCCCTGCCCTGACGCCAGCGTGACGCTGGTGGTGCTGGTGACGATCCGAACGAGCCCGCCGCCGGCAGTGGGATCAGTGAGGCTGGATCCGGTGTAGATCGCCACGGTCGCGGCCTGGTTGGCGGGCAACTGGCCCGGCGTGGGAATGTAGACCACGTCCGTCAGGTGCGTGCCCCCCGGCGCCACCGTGAAGCTGTTGGCGACGAAGTTGTCTTCCGTCTCCGAGCCCATGCTGTTGTTGAACCCGGAATAAACTCCGCCGGTATCCACCGAATACGTCACCTGCGCGCCGCTTTGCCTGGCCATGCCGGCGACAAACCCGATCACCGCGCAAAGCACCGCCGGAGCGGAGCCGAACCCAAAGACACGACGACGTTGCGGAGTCTGAGAATGGTTCATGGGACGATCCTTTCAGCGGAATGGCCGCTCTTTCCCTGCTACTGCGAGACTTGCGGGGCCTGTTCGGCTCCGTTGGCTGCATGCCGTCAGCCGTCTCTTTTCATCGCATGGTGCCCGTTGAACGAAGTGGGGTGTCCCTTCGGGACAGCGATAATATAATTTTGCGTCACTCTCAGTGCAATAAAATATTTCTCCCGCGCCATGCTAGATCCCGCCCTTGGCGTTGATCCCGCCGAAGCTGTCCAGCGCGAGCTGGCGGATGGACTTGGTGCTCTTGCTGGTCTGCTGGTCCCAATCCTGGAGGATTTGCATCACCGTGAGCACCGAATTGTTGCCGACGTTGAATGCCGCGCCATCGGAGCCGACGTTCCAGGTCGAGTCGCCCAACCCGTACTGGCTGACTGCAAACCCGTAGTAAGCCGCGGCCACGCCGCCCAGCGATTGGTTGGTGGCGTAGACGTTCAGAGCTGTCGCCATGACCTGGGCGTCGAGCTTGTCGGTCAAGACGAACCTCTGCTGATAGAGGCTGGCCACCTGCTGCGCCGTGGCGGGCTGCGACGGACCGTTGAAGTCGGCCAGATACCCGAACGTCTGCGGCATGGTCGTCGCGAGCCACGAGCTGATCGAGGTGAACTTGCCGATCAGGGCTTGACCGTTCTTGTTCTGCCAGAAGCCCATGGTGGCAGCTTGACCCTTGCTCACTGCGGAGCCGGCCGCTGGCTGCTCGCCAAAGTTGTAGTTGATTGCATTCTGGTCCGCGCCCACGGGCACGTTCGAGAACAGGTCTTGCACGGACGCATTGCCTGCACCGGATCTGATCAGATTCCCCTGCGAATCGGTGATCGTGCCCAGCGAATCTTTCCCTTCGACGTAGCCCGCCCCAGCGCCGCCTTCGGAAATGCTGTACACATCCGGCGGCACGTGATTGAAGGTGTACAGGCCGTTGGAATCGGTCGTTGTCGTCGCAACCACATTTCCGTTCGATCCGAAAAGCGTGATCGGTACGCCGCCGATTCCCTGCTCGCCGAAATCCACGTTGCCGTCGTTGTTGAAGTCGGCCCAAACCATTCCCTGAAGGTTCTCGTCGATGATCGTGAGGGTGCCGCTGGTGTCGCTCGGCAAATTATCGCTGTCGCCAGCAAATGAAGCAGCCAGAGCATTGGCGTATGTTCCGGCTCCAAGGCTGCCGATGCTTACATTGTACAGAGTGGCAACACCATTGGCGTCTGTAACTGCGGTGCCAAGTCTCGTCCCGTCGGATGATGTGAAGCTAATCGTCGCTCCACTAATGGGTGTACCGCTGGTCAGCAGAGTTGAAGTTAAAGTAGCAGATCCTCCCACGATTGCCGTGGCGCTAAGCGTAAGGTCGGTCGCGCGGCGCGAAGCGGAGATCAACGTCGCCGGGCTGGGCCCGGAGGGCGATGACAGCGTCCAGCTTGAGATGCTGATTGCCTGCGCGGACGTAGCTGGCTTGCTGCCACTGACGCCGACCAGTTCAAAGGCATCGCCCAGACGCATCCAATACCTATGAGTGAAGGTGGCGCTGGTGGAGGCGTCGGTGATGGTCTCGGTCATGACCAGGCGACTGTACGCGAGGGTGACGTCGAAGAAGTGGCCGCTGCCGAAGTTGATGCCGGCGGAGGTGACGTTGATGGAGTCAAAGTAGGAGTCGCCGATGTTGCCGGTGGCGCCGCCCCCGGACCCGCCGGCGCCTCCGAGGTAGAATTTGAGGCCCAGTGGGTGCTGGGAGCCGAGGGCGCCGCCGAACCCGAAGTCGGCGTTATCGCCCAGCGCGTTGTGGCCATCGGCGACGGCAGGATTGGGGTCTTGCGTTTCGAAGGTCATGCCGCCGGGGTCGGCGTTGGCGAAGCGGAAGCTGAACTGGGTCATGAATTCGGTCGTGTACTGGAAGTCCTTGGCCCAGGCGCTGCCGGTTTCGGCGGTGGGTTGATCGTCAGTGAGCACGAGGGAGCCGCCCGCCAAGTGGGCCGAGCCGTTGGTAATCAGTTGGGGGCCGAAATGATCGGCCGGAGCGGCCGGGGTGGTGGCGCTGGCAAACGCCGGCGCGGATTCGCCCTCCTCGGCGGAGACATTGGGATTTGGCACGCCGGCAAACGCGGCGATGCGGTATTCCAGCAGCGTCCCCGAGGGCGCCTGATTGTCCACGTAACTGCTGAGCCCTTGATGCACCAGGGCATACAGCGAGAAATCGCCCGTGCCGCCGGTCCTGCGGTAGATGCGATAGGCACTGTGCAATCCCGTGTTGTCCTGCCAGCTCAGGTCTACTTCATTGGGTGGAACGGCGACGGCGTTGGCGTTCGTCGGCGCTGCCCCCACGATGATCGTGTGCACGTCCGCAGTCGTCGTACCGATCGACCAGCCGGCCGAATTGAACGCCCGCACGCGATAAACCAACGATCGTCCGAAATCGGCAGGGGCGATGGTGTCCGTGTAGGTGGTGGTGTTGGCGGGGACATAATCCAGATGCTCGAAGTTGACACCGTCTTCCGACTTCTCGATGTCGAAGCCGTCCTCGTTGTCGGAATTGTCGGTCCAGGTGAGCGTGATCTGGTTTTGGGAAGTCTTGCGCTCGAGGAATGACGGCGCGAACGGGGTGCCGCCGATCTTTGGCGCTGTGAATGACCAGGAGAGGATACTCGGCGCAGCGCCGCCGCTGGTGAAGCCGACGAACGCGGCGCCGCCTTTCACGAAGGTCGGGACATCGATGATCTGACTCCAGTTGTTTTCGAAGACGGACGAGAGGGCGCCGGTACTGAGGTCGGTGAGTTTCCCGCGCAAGGTCGCGCCGGCATTGAACAGAATGTAGTTCAGTGTGACGCCGTAAGTGTGCGTATTGGAGTAGGCAAAGCTGCTGTTACCGGGCAGGGTCCGGTCGCCGTTGATAATCAGGCTGGTCTGAATAGTGCTGGAGGAGAGATCGAAATTAACGGCAAAGCTTCGATCAAGGCCGCCCGTCAGGGCCGTGTTGGCGTTGGACTGGAGAATGAAGGAGAAGTTGCCACCGGGGGCGGCGCCGCCGTTGAAGGTGAATTGGGTGTTGAATTCTGTGACGTCGCGCGGGAGGGTGGAGAACGCGGATGCGGGGCCGCCGCCGGACAGGCTCAGGGCGGATCCATCGAGGGAGGCGGCGCCGTTGAGGGTCAGTTCGCCATTATCGGCAAAGCCGTTGGAGAAGTCGATCGTTGTCGGCTGATCGGTCAGGCGCGCCACGTAGACGTACGGTAAGCCGCCGGGGTTCCAAGTGCCGATGGCGTCGATGTCGCCGTCGGGTTGCACGGTGACAGCCACGACTGGTCCGAATTGGGAGGCGCCAACGCCGAAGGCGCCGTTGGCGAAGTCGGTGTAATTGGGCTGGTCCTTGGCGTAAATGCCGGTGGAATTGAAGGACGTGTCAGGCGAGCCGTCGGTGTTATAGCGAGCAACCGCAAAAGTGCCGAAGGCTTGGCCGGCGGCGACAATCTTACCATCCGATTGTAGCGCAAGAGCGGCGATGAAATCGCTGCCGCCGGCGATCTCGCTGGTGACGCGTCCGCCGGAACCAAAGGAGAGATCGAGCGCTCCGGCGGAATCGAGGGCCACGATGGAGAAGTCGTAACCGTTGCCGGTGGTATCGCTGAAGGTTGCGCCGCCGAGGAGGATGCGGTTATCGGCGTCAACGACGACGGCTTGCACGCCGATCTGGGAGTACGGAGCAGCCGGCGTAACGATAGTCTTACCGCCTGTGCCGAAGATGGGGTCGAGGACGCCATCGGGCGTGAGGCGGGCGACGCCGAGGTTGCGCTCTCCAAGGTTGCCGAGCGGCGTGATCCCGCCGGCAACGATGAGATTGCCCGAATTGTCCGTGGTCAAGTCGCCGACAGGGTCGATGAAGCCAAAATCAACGGTGCTCACGCCGGCGGTGCCGAATGTCGTGTCCACCTGACCGTTGCCTGTGAAACGGGTGAGAGCGAAATCGAGGTATTCGCGGTCGACTGCGCCGGCGACAACAATGCTGCCGTTTGGCTGGAGGACCAGGTGAGGGACAAGACTGTCTCCGAGGAACACTTGATTGGAGACGGCTAGCCCGCCGGCGCCGAACTTGGTGTCGAGCGTGCCGTTTGGGTTCAAGCGGACGACGCCGGCGTAGCCGTCAATCGGGAAGCCCCCGGGGCTCTGTTTGCCAGGTTGGCCGTTGAACGCGCCGCCAACAAGGATTTTCCCGTCCGGCTGCACGGCGATGCTGTCGGCGCGGCAGAGCGTTCCGTAATGCAGGAGCACATGTCCGCCGTTGCCGAAGGTGGTGTCGAGGTTGCCCTCCGGATTGAGCCGTGCCACCTCGATGTTTTCGTTGGAGTCGAACTCCTGGCCGGCGAGCAGTATCTTGCCGTCGGGCTGCGTGACGCTGATGGCATTGCCGGCGTCCTTGGTCGAGCCGGGGAAGTTGATGCTGGCGAAGCCGTTCGTCCCGAAAGTGGGATCGAGATAGACGGCGCTGAGCAGCCGTCGTGACTCGAGCGACTCCACGAGATGCCCCGCCGCCCGTGCCACAGACCGCCTGGCGCGTGATCTTTGGCGATCCGAGGCGTGAACGTTGGACGGAAGTCTCGACTGGTTAATCACGGACGTAGACATTTCTCTATCCCCTCGGCCTTCTGGCCGAAGCAAATGGTTTTCGCCCTGGCGCGTGGAGCAGCTATGAGGAAATGCGCCGCTGCCCGCCTCATTCCCTCATAAAAAAATCTGAAATGCCCAAGGCGGCTGACGTGGGTGATCTGACCCACCGCGCGAACCACGGGCGGATCGATGGCGGGCGCGAAAATTGAGACACGCCGGACTGAAAGAGCGTTTCAGTGCCGGGATGTAGAAGGCGTACGGACACCCGGCGCGGCGGAGGCGGTAGGAGGTTTTCGAAAGATCAGCGCATTGGCCTCGGCGCGGAAGCGGAGCAGCTCCTGGTTGTGCGGCTGGTTGTCGTCCATACAGGCGACCGCTTGCTCGTACCACTCGCGGGCATCGTCCCTGTTTCCGAATTGCCAGTTGGCCATCGCCAGGAAGAAAGCGTCCCAAGCAAAGAACTTTTCGATGTGGAAGTCGCGTGATTTCTCCAACGCGTCGAGAGCTCCAGAGTAGTCGCCACACCGGTAACGGGCGACCCCCAGCGTGTTCCAGGCCTGCTGATCGAGTGGCTGCAATTTGACCGCGCGCTCGGCAATGACGACTGCCATCCGATCGTCCCGCAGCGCCGGTTCAGGGCTGGTGGCCAACTCCCAGGCCAATTCGTTTACGGCCAGATCAGGGGAATTACGCAGCGCATTGGCGACGTCCTTACGAGCCGTGTCGTAGGCCCGCATGCGGCAGCAGAGCCGGGCATGCGCAAACCAGTTGCGCCATTGGCGAGGATTGATCTCGATCGCTCGGGAGTAGTCTTGCAGGGCTTCCTGAAATTGCTCCAGGGCCTCGTACGACCACCCTCGACGCCGCCGCGTGTTGTTATCATTGTCGCCCAGCGCGATGGCCTTGGACCGGTCGAGAATGGCCTGCTTGTGGTCCCCTCGCTCGTACTCGAGGTCACCAAGCTCCGTCCAGTAGCGCGGGTTGCGCGGGTCCAGCCTGACGGCTGTCGTGTAATCGTCTCGCGATCGCGCCGGGTCGCCGGTTTGACTATAGCAGTTGGCGCGGGACGCCCACAGCGCGGCACGATCCGGTTCTCCCTTGATGGCTTGGCTGTAGGCGGCGATCGCTCCTGGGATGTCTCGCCGCCATTCCAGGAGCCGCGCCAGTGTTGCCGGGTTGCCGGCGAACTTCTCCCGCAAGCGCTCAAACAACTGGGCGGCCTTCTGATGGGCGGCATTGGCGTCCGACTTGTTGCCGCCGGCGGCAAATTCACGAGCCAGATCGTCGTAGATGCCCACCAATTCGATCAGCCCGTCCATCGACGACGGCTCCGTCGGCAGGAATTGCCAGAAGAACTCTTCGACCGCGAAAAGCTGTTCAGTGTGTGGAAAGGTATGTGCCAGCGCGGAGCGATCGCGGGCTTTGCGGAGGCAGTCGGATATCCCTCCCAGCCTGCCCACGATCGCCCAGTGGCGAGGGGGATAGACACGGCGGAATACTTCCAATGACTGATCGATGGCCGCTATCGCTTCCGCATACCGGTGCTGGGCGGCTCTTATCTGCCCGAGTCGCGAGAAGTCCCATCCCAGGTCGGATGGATGGCCGCCCAACCGCTGGAGGATTGCCATCGATTTGCCCGTTAGCGTTTCGGTCTCCTGGAGGTTCGACTCGCCGAGCTTGGCATCAGCAAGCTTCGAGTAAATGATGGCGGTCTCCAAGAACTCGACGCCGGTTGTTTGGGCCGCCACAGCGAGCCCTTCCCTCCCGACGGCTTGTGATTCCGCGAGTCTACCCTCGCTTTGTAGCACTGCCTGTAGGACGTAAAGCGCGCTCAGTACACGCTGACCACCCACACCGCGCAGCCGGTAGATATCCAGTGCCTTTCGCGCGTCGGCTTCGGCGGGCGAGAAGAAAGCCTCTGCGCCGGATTTTTTATCCCATTGCAGGTACCAGCCCTGCTCCTTGAGGCAACTGGCGTAATCCACCAGAGCGTCGGCGAACTTCTCGTGCCGTTCGCCATACAGGCGGCGTCGCAGCTCGACCGCGCGGGCCAGATGCTCTGACGCCTTGCCGGCATGCCCCAGCCGATAGTATGTGAGTCCAAGGGTCGATCGCAAAGCGGCCTCCGCCTCCGGTTGATCGACCGGGGCGCGATCCAAGCTGGCCGCGAGATTGTCCAGCATTTGGTCTACCGTATAGTCAGCACCCTTCGCGGCCGACGGATCTGCGGAGGCGAGCATCTGTTGGAGGCTTCCGGCGATCTGACCGGAAGTCTTGATAGCACGATCGGCGGCGGTCTTGGCACGCGTGGCGCGCACCGCCTGCCACGTGCTCACAGCAGCAGCGGCAATCAGCACCACGATGATTGCGCTTGCCGTCGTGATCGCGGCCTTGTTCCGGCGGACGGTCTTCTTGAACCGATACACCCGGGTCGGCGGGCAAGCCTGCACGGGCTGATCAGAAAGGTACCGTTCCAAGTCCTGCGCCAGCCCGCTGGCCGTGTCATACCGGCGGCCGCGGTCCTTCTCCAGCGCCTTCATGACGATCCAATCCAGCTCGCCGCGGACCGTTTGGCTCAGCTTGCGCGGGTCCGTCCGTCGCTGGGCACTGACGCTGGTCAGGGTCTTCCCGAGGGTGCTCAATCGCGTGCTGGGACGCGGCGGCTCTTCTTCACGGATGATCCGCCTCACCTCGTCACACGCGGCCTGGGCCAGCCGCTCTTTGGCAAAAGGCGTGGTGCCGGTCAGGAGCTCGTACAAGAGCACGCCGAGACTGTAGACGTCGCTGCGGGTGTCCACGTCCTGAAGGGCGTTCATCTCCGCCTGCTCTGGGCTCATGTACAGCGGCGTGCCGATGAGCTGGCGGAACTCGGTGAACATCGTCCGCTCGGTGAGCCGCTGGCCGCCGATGGCTTTGGAGATGCCAAAGTCGATCACCTTCGGGACGGGCGAGCCGTCGTCGGCCAGCGTCACCAGCACGTTGCTAGGCTTGAGGTCGCGGTGAATGATTCCCTTCTGGTGGGCGTGCTGGACGGCCTGGCAGACCTGTACGAACAGCTCCAGGCGCTTTCGCGGAGTGAGGGTGTTCTGGTCGCAGTAGTCGGTGATCGGGATGCCGCGGACCAGTTCCATCACGAAGTAGGGCCGCCCGGCGGCGGTGGTGCCGGCATCGAATACCCGTGCGATGTTCGGATGCTCCATCAGCGCCAACGCCTGCCGCTCGGCTTCGAAGCGGGCGATGACCTGCCGCGTGTCCAGCCCCGGCTTGATGATCTTGAAGGCGACGCGGCGTTGCACCGGCCGAAGCTGCTCGGCCATGAAAACCACGCCCATGCCCCCTTCGCCGATTTCTTCCAGTAGTTTGTAATTACCGACGATCGAGCCGGCCTGCTCGTCGGCATGGGCGGGCAGGTCGAGATTGACTGAGGAGAGGCCCGCCGGCGGAGCTTCCAGGAAATCCGCGGCCCGCTCGTGCGCCCGCAGCAGGGCTTCGATCTCGCGCCGAAGCAGCTCATTCCCGTTGCACGCCTGGGTAATGAACGCCTGACGTGCATGTGGCGAGGGCTGCAGCAAGGCTTCCTGGAAGATGGATTCCTCATTGCGCATGCGCTAGTGCTCTTCGAAATCGGGGGTGAGCCGGCGATACAGCCACGCACGGGCATAGGCCCAGTCACGTTCGGCGGTGGCGTGGGAGATCTCCAGCGCGCGGGCCGCCTGTTCGATGGTCAGCCCGGCGAAATAGCGGAGCTTCACCAGTTGGGCCTTCTGCGGGTGCTTCCTGGCGAGTTG
>Ga0134125_10005147_pt1 | contig 14878 bp, 16 predicted proteins | sample KB31751_FD_96464 | JGI IMG/M metagenome (GOLD analysis project Ga0134125, IMG submission 96464) | Terrestrial soil microbial communities with excess Nitrogen fertilizer from Kellogg Biological Station, Michigan, USA - KB3-175-1 | ecosystem: Environmental > Terrestrial > Soil > Unclassified ... | reverse complement strand
GGCACTGAACCTGGATTTCGCTCATCGTGATGCCCGATGAGCTCGAGGCGATGATCGCGTCGGGCGGCGTGGCGTCGTCGATGTCGGCGAACAGCTTGACTTTCAGTTCTGGGCGCTCCGGCCCGTTCTCCTGAACGAAGTCGGCGTCGGTAAGGGCCGCCGGCAAGTCGGAGGTGAACTTCAGGCGATCCGTGGAGGCGCCGGGAGCGAGTCCCAGCTTGGTCACGCCCTCCCACGCGCCCTCGACGTAGGACCGCAGCGCCGCCTCAGCGCCCGGCGCCGGGTCGGTGGCCGTCACATCGAGGCCCTGGGCTAGATAGTGCGTCGCCCAACTCGCACCGATGGTTCCGGTACCGACAATTGCGATGCGCTGCACTGGCTTTGGCGAATTCATGATCGTGGTTCCTTTGCTTTGTGGTCGTTAGCGCCCGCGCCAGACGGGTGCGCGCTTTTCGGCGAAGGCGAGCGCTCCTTCGTGCGCGTCCTCGGTGTCCAGCAGGCTGTGCGCGTCCTTGGACTGGCGCGCGAACGCGTCGGCGTCATTGAGGCCCTGCGTCTCTCGCAAGACTTGCTTGACCTTCGCCAGTGCGAGCGGTGCATTGACGGCGATGCGCTGAGCAAGTTCTTGCGCCCCGGCCAATGCGGCGCCGGACGCGGTGAGCTCACTGATAAGGCCGTACTGGTTGGCATCGACGGCCGAAATCGGCTCACCGGTGAGCAGCACCTTGAGGGCGACGTGGTAGGGGAGTCGCTGTGGCAGGCGGATGACGCCGCCCTCGCCTGCGATGAGTCCCCGTTTCACCTCGGTCAGCCCGAACTTGGCAGTGTCCCCGGCGACGATCAGGTCGCAGGTCAGCGCCATTTCGAAGCCACCCCCGAGCGCCCATCCTTCGACGGCCGCGATGAGCGGCTTGCGCACCACGGATTGGGTGAGCCCGCCGAATCCACGACCGGGAAGGATTGGAGTCTCGCCGTTCGCGAACGCCTTCAGGTCCATGCCAGCGCTGAACGTTCCGCCGGCGCCGGTCAACACGCCCACCGACAACGTCGGGTCAGAGTCCAGCACATCCAGGGCGGCTGCGAGTTGGACCGCGACCTCGCGGCTGACGGCGTTCTTCTGTGCCGGACGGTTGATGGTGATCGTCAGAACGCCGTCGTGACGCTCGGTGAGTACCAGGTCCGTCGATACTTCAGTTGTGGTCATCTCACTGTCTCCTGTTCTGGCGCAACGGGAATCACTTCGTGTTCCCGTAGCTGGCCGATGTCGTCGGCGCTGAACCCCAGCTGTGCGAGGACTTCGTCGTTGTGCTCTCCGTGCTCGGGCGCACGCCGAGAAGGAACCCTGGGCAGCCCGCGGAGAGAAATCGGGTTGTTGACGGTGTACTCCAGGTCCCTCGCATCCTCGATCGGCACGACGATGTCGGCGGCGCGAAGCTGCGGATCGGCCGCCGCCTCTTCAGGCGACTGGATGACGCCATAAGGCAGGCGGGCTGCGTCGAGAACCTCTTTCCAATGCGCCAACGGTTGCGACCTGAATTCGGCCTCAAGCAGATCGGCCAACTCCGCGGCGTGCTGGCCGATGGCCTTGACGTCGCTGAAGCGCGGATCGGACAACAGGTCCGACCGCCCGATCGCGTTGGCCAATGTCGGCCACGCTGACTGCCTGGCGGCCAGCATGATCCAGCGGCCGTCCCCGCTTTGGTAGGGATTGGTCATCGCGTTCACCGGCGCGGTGCGGTCATGCAGTTCATACGGCTTGGCGCCGGCCAGGGCCGCAGACACCAGTGTTCCAGTCGCCCACACCCCGGTCGCCAGCAGCGACGTGCCGACATTGGCACCCCGCCCTGTGCGTTCGCGGTGGTACAGCGCGGTGGTGATCGCCGCGTAGATCGCGGTGGCGGTAGTGTAATCGCCGCTGCCCCAAGGGGGTGACGTCGGCGGTGCACCCGCGTCGCGGGTCGAAGCGAGAAGTCCGCTGCGCGACCAGAATGCGGTCAGGTCGAACCCGGGCAGCCTGGCGTCCGGTCCGGCATCCCCGAAGCCGGTGATATCGGCGTAGATGACCCGCGGATTCCAACCGGACACTTCCTCATAGCCCAGGTGCAGCGACTCGCGGGTGCCGTGCGGGAAGTTGGTGATCACGACGTCCGCCCATTGGACGAGACGCTTGAGGATCTCGGTGCCGCCCTCCGACTTCAGGTCGACGGACATGCCGCGCTTGTTGCGGTTGGCCAAGTGCCAGCTGTAGTTTCCCGGAGCAGCCGGGCTCGGCGGCACCGAGCTCAGCAGCCGCTGGGGGTCACCCAGGCCGGGCGGCTCGACCTTGATCACGTCGGCGCCGAAGTCCGACAGCATCGTCGCCGCGGCCGGAGCCGCGATGAAGCTCGCTATCTCAACGACTTTCAGGCCGGAGAAGACGGCTTCCGTTGTCTGCGTGGTATCTGTAGTCATCGTCATTGCCTCACACGAACGCGCTCAGGCCGGTGACAGACTTGCCGACGATCAGCGTCTGCATTTCCCGCGTGCCCTCGTAGGAGTAGAGGGCCTCGGAGTCGGCGACGAAGCGCCCGATGTTGTAGTCAAGCACGATGCCGTTGCCACCCAACAGCTCCCGTGCCCAGTGGACGGTCTCGCGCATCCGCGATGTGCAGTAGGCCTTCGCCAGCGCCGACTGCTCGTCGCGGTACACCCCGTCGTGCTGCAACTGGGCCAGGCGGGTCATCATCCCGGCGCACGCCGTGGCGTTGCCGAGCATCTTCACCAACAGGTCCTGCACCATCTGGAACTTGCCGATCGGGCGACCGAACTGCGTCCGCTCCTTCGCGTACTGCAGTGCGATCTCATAGGCGGCGAACTGGACTCCCACCGACTGCCATGCCACACCGCTGCGGGTCCGGCGCAGAATCTCAGCGGTGTCCCTGAACGAGTTCGCGTTCTGCAGCCGGTTGGCCTCTGGAACCCGGCATTCGTCGAGAACGATGTCGGCGTTCTGCACGATCCGCAGCGCGAACTTGTTCTCGATCTTCGTCGCGGTGAAACCGGGGGTGCCCTTCTCGACCACGAAGCCCAGCACCCGATTGGTCTCGACGTCGCGGGCCCAGACAACCACCAGGTCGGCGAAGGTGGCGTTACCGATCCAGCGCTTGGCCCCGTTGATCACCCACTCGTCGCCCTCGCGGCGCGCGGTGGTCTCCATGCCGCCCGCAACGTCGGAGCCGCCGTGTGGTTCGGTCAAGGCGAACGCGCCGATCTTCTCGAACCGACTCATCGCCGGCAGCCACCGCCGCTTCTGCTCGTCGGATCCGCAGGTCAGGATGGTTCCCATCGCCAGCCCGCTGTGCACACCGAAGAACACCGACAGCGACGGGTCGGCGTGCGCCAACTCCATCGAGGTGATGCCGGTGAGCAGGTTGCTCGGCGCCGGCTCCGACGAATCGGGGTCGGCCCAATCCAGTAGACCCAGTTGTGCGAATCCCTTGACGAGCTCGAACGGGAACTCGGCCCGAGCCCAGTAGTCGTCGACGATCGGCATGGCCTGGGTGCGGAAGAACTCGCGGATGCGACCGATCTTCTCGCGCTCCGAATCCGACAGAAGTTCCTCGTAGGCGTAGAAATCGGCAGGCAGCAGCCCGCTTTCCAGATACGGCTGGTGCGTTGGTGGCAGCTCTACTTTGACGGTCATATCGTTCCTCTCTTTTCATCGGTTCGTGGCCACGCCGGTCGGTCGATCGGCCAGGTCATATATCCACCATCAGCGCGCCGTGGATGAGGCGGGTATGCCGCGTCGATACGGGGTACTGGGAGGGGATAGGCAGCGACGGTCGCGTTGCGGGCTGGCGCACTGCAAAGTTGCGAGCCGCTCGCCGTCGACGTCAAGGCCGGTTGATGGCACGACCGGGAGTCCCGTCTACATTCGCTGGACTACCGGTGCAGTGCACGCCGGAGGAGGCATCGTTTTCGAGGTGGTGAGATGGATGTGTGTCGCGCTTGCGCGGAATACGCTCGGACGATGGCGCCGAAAGCCAACGCGCTGGGTGATTTCCTGCGTGCGCGGCGGGACCAAGTCCATCCCGAAGATGTCGGGCTGATACCCGGCGGACAGCGCCGCGCGCCTGGTTTGCGCCGCGAAGAGCTGGCAATGCTTGCCGGCATCAGTTCCGAGTACTACCTGCGACTCGAGCGGGGACGCGCCCAACATCCGTCCCCTCAGATCATTGATGCGCTCGCGCGGGCGCTAAAACTGGACAGAAAAGCCACGCAGCATCTGCACCACCTGGCTGCTCCGGCCGGAGGGGATACTCCCGATCTGGAAGCAGCGGCCTACGGACTCGCCGAAGTGATCGATCAGTTTTTGATGCCGGCCATTGTTTTCAATAGGTACCGAGATGTACTGGCGGCAAATCTGATCGCCCGCGCGCTGTCGCCAGAGTTCACACCAGGACAAAACAGTCTGCGTTGGCGCCTATTCGACCCTGCTGCCCGGGAGTTCTTTGTCGATTGGGACGAGGCGACCGCTATCGCGGTAAGTGGATTACGGGAACTGAGTGGTCTATGCCCGAAAGATACTCGCATGGAGGCGTTGATAGCCGAATTGTCTGAGGCCAGCCCACGTTTCCGCGAACTGTGGGACCGCGCCGACGTAGGTTATCGCTTGGGAATCCACCACATGCGTCATCCTCAAGTCGGCGACCTCTATCTCTACCGCCACCGGCTCAATGCGCCGTATCCCGGTGGGGACCACGTGATCATGTATCGCGCCGAGCCCGGCAGCCCCTCCGCTCAAGCGTTAGAGGAATTGCGTTCGCTATCGGTGCAGCTGCGAACCCATGCTCACGGGTTGACCGCGAGGTCTGATTGATCGTGGCGGCGAAAGCCAACGCGCTGGGTGATTACTTGCGTGCGCGACGGGACCAGGTTCGTCCCGAAGATGTCGGGCTGGCTCCCGGTGGACAGCGCCGTGCGCCCGGTTTGCGCCGCGAGGAGCTGGCGATGCTTGCAGGCATCAGCGCCGAGTACTACCTGCGACTCGAGCGGGGACGCGCCCACAATCCGTCCGCGCAGATTCTTGATGCGCTCGCGCGCGCCCTGCAACTGGACATCAAGGCCACGAGGTACCTGCATCAACTGGCCAACCCGACCACCAGCCGCTGGGATCAATCCGTCCTAGAGGTAGCGGCCGAGGGGTTAGACCCGGCTGATCGATCAGTTCCCGTTCCCGGCAATCGTGGCCAGTAGTAACCAAGACGTCCTGGCTTCGAATCCGATGGCCCAGGCGCTGTCGCCAGGATTCGCCCCGGGACAGAACTTCCTCTGCTGGCGCCTTTTGAACCCCGCCGCGAGAGAGCTCTACGTCGATTGGGACGAGGCTACCGAGGCCGCAGTAAGTGGTTTACGGGAACTCGCCGGTGACAATCCGAATGATCCTCGCATGCAGAAGTTGACCGCTGAAATGTCCGCGGCCAGCCCACGTTTCCGCGAACTGTGGGCGCGCGCAGATGTGGGTTACCCGTTGGGAATCTTGCACCTGCGTCATCCGAGGGTCGGCGACCTCTATCTATCACGGCACCAGCTCAACGTCCCGCATGTTCTGAACGCCGTTGGGCAGCATCTGCTTCTTTATCACGCCGATCCCGGCAGCGACTCCGCCAGAGCGCTGGAGGAACTCCGGTCCTTGTCGGTCACCCCCACGGGTTGCCGATGATATTGCCCGGGTTCGACGGTCTACGTGAGTATGGAAAGCGTGGACCTACCCGTATTGCCGCCGTTGGAGCCGATGCTTGCCAAAGCCCAGGCTACGGTGCCGCCCGAAGCCGGGGTGTGGTCCTACGAGCCGAAATGGGACGGCTTCCGTGCGCTGGTGTTCCGCGACGGCGACGAGGTCGTCATCCAGTCGCGCAACGGCAAGGAGCTCGGCCGCTACTTTCCTGAGCTCGAGCAGGCGCTGCGTGACGAGCTGGCGCCGCGCTGTGTGCTCGACGGGGAGGTGGTCGTGCCGCGCGAGATCGGCGGGCGCATCCGGCTGGACTGGGAGTCGCTGTCCCAACGCATCCACCCCGCCGCGAGCCGGATCAACATGCTGGCCGAGCAGACGCCCGCGCATTTCATCGGCTTCGACGCGTTGGCGACCGGCGACACATCCCTGATGAAGGAGCCGTTTCGGGTGCGCCGGGAAGCGCTGTCCGAATCGGTGAGGGAGAAGCAGTGGTGCCACGTCACCCGCACCACGGAGGATCCCGAGAAGGGCGCGCAGTGGCTCGACACGTTCGAGGGCGCAGGCCTGGACGGCGTGATCGCGAAGAGGCTGGACGGTCCGTATCTGCCGGGCAAGCGGGAGATGGTCAAGGTCAAGCACGCTCGCGATGCCGACTGCGTGGCGATCGGCTACCGCGTCCACAAGAGCGGTGAGGGCGTCGGGTCGATCCTGCTCGGACTGTACCGCGACGACGGCGAACTGCAGATGATCGGTGGCGCAGCATCGTTCACTGCAAAGGACCGGCTCAAGCTGCTGGCCGACCTCGAGCCGTTACGTGAGGGCGACGAAGCCGTCGACGGGGCGCCGAGCCGGTGGAACTCGGCGGCTGACAAGCGATGGATCCCCGTCCGTCCGGAGAAGGTGTGCGAAGTGGCCTACGATCAGATGGAGGGAAACACCGTGCACGGCCAACGATTTCGGCATGCGGTCAAGTTCGTGCGATGGCGACCGGACCGTGATCCGGCAAGCTGCACCTTCGAGCAACTCGAGGTCCCGATCACCTTCGACCTCTCCGACGTGCTGGAGTCTTGAAATGGCAACGCCCGCAGAAGAACTCGATGTCGACGGCGTCAAGGTCCGGTTTACCAACCCGGACAAGGTGTACTATCCGAAGCTGGGTTCCGACGGCACGAAACGCAAGCTCGTCGAGTATTACCTGGCCGTCGCAGGCGGCCCCATGCTGACCGCGTTGCGGGATCGGCCGACGCATCTGCAGCGCTTCCCCGACGGCATCGACGGCGAGGAGATCTACCAGAAGCGAATTCCGCAGCACGCCCCGGATTATCTGGAGACGTGCACGGTGACGTTTCCGTCGGGCAGGACCGCGGATGCGCTGAAGGTGACGCACCCGTCCGCGATCGTGTGGGCGGCGCAAATGGGCACCATCACCCTGCATCCGTGGCAGGTGCGCTGCCCGGATACCGAGCATCCCGACGAGCTGCGCATCGACCTGGATCCGCAGCCGGGCACCGGGTTCAAGGAGGCCAGCGGGATCGCGGTCGACGTCCTCAAGCCGGTCCTCGACGAGCTCGGCCTTGTCGGATACCCGAAGACCTCCGGTGGCCGTGGGCTGCACATCTTCCTGCGCATCCAGCCGGATTGGGACTTCATCGCGGTACGCCGGGCGGGTATCGCGTTGGCGCGCGAGGTGGAGCGGCGGGCGCCCGACGCGGTCACCACGTCATGGTGGAAAGAGGAGCGCGGCAAGCGAATCTTCATCGACTTCAACCAGAATGCTCGCGACCGCACGTTCGCGTCGGCGTATTCGGCGCGCAAGACGCCGATCGCGACTGTGTCGATGCCGTTGACGTGGGACGAACTGCGCGACGCGGACCCCGACGACTACACCATCGCCACCGCACCCGCCGTGGTGGCAGGCCGCGACGACCCCTGGGCCGACATCGATTCCAAGGCCCAGTCGATTGAGAAGCTGCTGCAGATGGTCAAGGCTGACGAGGAAAACGGACTCGGTGACCTGCCGTATCCGCCGAACTATCCGAAGATGCCGGGCGAACCGCCGCGCGTGCAGCCGAGCAAGAAGGTGGCGGCGAATTGGGACGAGGGCAAAAGGCTGTGATCTGGCCCAACGTCTGACCTAGTTGTTCCCTCCATCGGCCCGCCATTTACTCCCCTGGTGGTTGGCCAACCTTTACTCGGTCAGTATGAAACCGCCCGGCATGTCCGGAGACTCTGATGTGCCCCGGGTTGTACGGAGTCTCTGGACTCACCGGGGCGGTTCAGAGAGAGTCGAGCTAATACCTGCTAATCGCATTCCTGTGCGTGCTTCTTGTCACTTGCGGAAGCCGTAATGGCGAGTGTTCTCTTGAATTTCTAATAGTGCGTTAGCGACAGCGCTTGCCGGTAAGTTGCGGCTGGGGAAGGGACCACGTGGCGAACTGGACTGCCAAAGTCGCGGCGGCGTTTCACGCAATCGCGGGTGGTCTGGGCCTACAGAAGAAGGTCAAGTCGACGTCGTTCGACGAGAGGAACGGAAAGGCGCCGTTCAACGCTTCGGGCGTTGCGAAAGTCGGGCCGGGCCGGTTCGTCTTCATCGACAACAACGACCCCTCAGCCCTGTTCGAACTGGCACTCAGCGCCGATGGCAAAGAGGTCGAACGGATTTCGCGGCGCCCAACGCCCGGGGTGGCAGAGGGTCAGTTGAGTGATCCCGAGGGGCTGACTCGCATCGACCACAACGGCGAAATCTTTCTCATCGTCGCGTCCTCGCTATGCGTCGTGGACGGCAAGAGATCGGACGGCTTGGTGCGCGTGCGCTACGGACCCCACGGTCACCTGCAATCGGAAGCAATGCACGGATTCCGCGACTGGTTACTGCGCCAGGTTCCTCCGCTCGTCGCAGCCGGCCACCGGCAACCGGACGCCGGCGGGCTCAACATCGAAGGCCTCGCCTGGGACCCGCACACCCGGACGCTCCTGTTCGGCCTGCGGGGGCCCGCGGACCCCGGAAGCATCACCGTGATTCGGGTCCCCATCGACGCGGACGTCGCCCCCTGGACCATAGGCGCGCTCGAGGCGCCGTCGATCGTGCGCGTCCGTGTACCCAAATCAACTGCGAAGCAGGGCATCCGCGACATCTCGTACGACCAGCAGACCGGAGACTTTCTCATTCTGATCGGCCGGTCGAAGAGCACGGGAGACGAACCGTTTCAGCTATGCGCGTGGAACGGCAGCAGCGACAACGTAGAGCTGCTCGATGTCACCTTCCATCGATCGATGAAGCCAGAGGGCGTCGTCGCATTCTCAAGCGGCGAGGAAAGGAAACTTCTGATCGTCGATGACCGTGGTGGCTACGCCGTGATCGACTACCCCGCGAGGGATCAGTAGAAGTAGAGGTTGGAACCAGGAAGTTCCTGGTGAACCCTGGCCCTGCCGCCCGGCGTGAGGTCGAGCCCGTATTTCGCCATCTCATTGGTCCGCAGGCTGACCAGGTTGAAATAGCCGGTATACGCGAACCGGCCCGGCGGATTGGCGGGGTCCGTGACCGGGACCGGCACCGGAGCAATCTTGAACTCTTCAGCATGTTCGCCGTTACTCGGCGCACATGTGTAGAGATATTTGTGCCCCTGCGGCGTGACTTGCGTGGCGCTGGCGTGCAGAACGCGGTCGAACGCCTGATTGGTGAGTGACTTTCCGGTCCCGAGGTCGTCCAAGACCCACAGGTCCGTTTTGTCGTTGTCGTCCTTCAGGGGTTGGTGGTAGACCTCGAAGTTCGCCGGAGCGGGTATGCCCGGCGGGATCGACTCGGTATTGCTGGCATGCAGACAGGCACTGGTGTCGTGCTTGAGGATGTAGACCGGGTTGGAGGGGCCGGGCAGACCTGTAGCGATGTATCCGGCCGATTCGGCCAGCCGCAGTTGCTGCCGCACGGAATCGATCTCCGCCGCAGCACTGGGCACGCCGAACCCGACGACTAGTGCCTGCATCTGATCGATCAGGGGTTTGAGGACCGTCTGCTGATGCTCGCGGCTGAACAGGGTCTCCCGATACGCCCGAATCTGGTCGAACAATTGCTTGCGACGGGTGTCGTCGTTACGCACGAGCTGGGCGATCACCCCATCGCGGCCCAACTTGAACGGCCTGTCGGGCTGCAATGTCTGGTCAATGCCCCACGGGATCATCTTGAACTTGATGTTGCCCACGCCTGGCGCGGCGACGGCGGTCACGTCGTTGTAGATGTAGGTGTTGTTGGTGTTGTCCGCGTAGCCGTCCCAATGCTTGAGGAAGAACTCCATCGCGTAGATCTTCAGGAACTGGTCCATGTCGAGCATCTGGTCCGCGCCGGCCAGCCCGTTCGCCTTGATGTGACCGATCGCGAATTTCAGGTCGGCCTTGTCCTCGAATTTGGACAGCGACTCCACCCCGATGAACTTCAGCCTCTCCTCGAGAAAATCGTCGTGATGCTCGAGCTCGTAGAGATTGCCCTTCACGTTGCCGTTGAAGTTCCGCTCGATGTAGCGCTTCATCACCGGCTCGGCATTGACGAAGATGCCGGGGCTGTTGACGCCGGGGATCCCTTGGCCTACCGGCGTTCCGTTGACGAACACCCGGGCGTAGTTGCATCGTGAATTGGGCAACCCGGCCATGTCCAGCAATCGGTAGCCCAGTGTCTGCTTGATGTAGGACCTGTCCTGAATGGAGTTGTTGAGCGTGACGTAACGGGACCCGATCAGGGCCTCGATCGCGGGGACGTTGGCGTCGCCAAACTTGCCGAAGTCGACATGCAGGCACGGCTTGTCGCTGTTTATGGAGCCGCAAAATGACTTCTTCTTGACGCCGACGTCGGTGAACTTGGTCTTGGCGGGGAACTTCGTTCCGGATATCTCGACCGAGGTCGCCTTGCGCCAGGTGAACCTGGCGCCTCCGCTCCATTCGAAGTTGCACCGGCCGCCCTTAGGCTCCTCGTTTCGCACCGCATCCCACTCGGCCTGCGGCATCGTGATCTTGACCGTGATCACATTGTCGAGCGCATAAAAAGAGTCGAGTGCTTGCTGCTGCAGATCAGTCATCGTCACATCTCCCGTACGTCGCGGCCTTCCAACAGCGTGCGGCAGGACATCGCGTTCGACGTGAGTACCGCGCTACTCGTTTTCAGGAATCGCCATGCCACGACTGCACAAGGAGCTTTGTCATCGCGCTGAAGTGACGCCACCGGGTCCGCCGGGCTGCGTCGAGCTCGGCCAGTGTGCCGGGCCCCGCCAAGCCGGATCTCGCACTCGGCGATTTCAAGGCGCCTCCGAGATGTCCGGGTATGGACTCAGGAAATTTTTGACGGATTGTCGTCGGGAGATGCTTGACGGCTTGGGTTGTTGGCTCCTGCGCCGGTGACGTGAAATCGGGTGATGGGTTTGAGGTTTCGTCGTGGACGTACGGCGATCTCTTCTTCGCCGTGCATGGCGCGCAGATGGGTGTCCTCGATGACGACGGTGACGATCTTGCCGCGGTGACGGGGGCCGAGCTTGATGTTCTGGCCGGCGACCATGATGCGGCCGCTGGCCCCATAACGTGACCGCTGCGGCCGACTCCATCTGTCGGTTGCCGCTTTCTCGAGCGACCGTGAGGGCTCTGCGTAGGACGTTATACGCGGCGACGGGATCGGCGTCGTGGTAGGCCATGCCGTGCGCCAACAGCGCGAAGCAGGCCGTAGCGGGATTGTCAGTGGTGTCAGGTGCGGCGAGGAGGCCTTACGAGGCCGCCCTCGCCTCGTCGCGGCCGTCGATCTCGCCACGTCGACGGTGATCAGCACGGAACATTCCCCGCGGCCAACAAACTGTCATGCGGTCGTCCGAGCACTCCATGCCTCGCCGTTCCACCATCGCTGACCGCCGGTGTCGTCCGGGCTGGGGTACCAGCCTGCCGGTGGGCCGGGACGACTTGCCTCTGGCGGCCCACTCGGCAGCCGTCGCCATGAGACGACACGTAGTCGTCGGTCCAACCGCCGTGGTTAAGCCTTGCTGACGTTGTCTATCTCGATCTTGTTTGATTGGTTCAGGTAGGCATAGGCGAGGTGAGCGCCGGGCAGATAGCCCTCGGTGTGGAATCCCGATTCCGTTTCGACGTCAGCGATGTTTTCGTGGGTGGCGAGGTCGACGACGCCCATGACTCCCGCTTTACTCTCGCCGAGGAAGAGCAGGCCGTCATCGGTGTCCGCCGCAAGTTGGTCCATCCCGGATGCCGTCTTCACGGTGTAGACAACCTTCCCGGTGTCCGGGTCGATAGCGAGCACCTTCGGGTCAGACGTCCCCACCCAGAGCAAGTGATGCGCCTGGTCGTAGTAGATATCTTTCGTTGTGGCATCGGCGCTCAGCGGAGTGAAGACTTTCTGGATCGTCCGGGTCTTCGCGTCGATGACTTCTACGTTGTTGTCGTCGGATTGATAGATTTTGTCGTCGGCGCTCGCATAGGTTCCCAGGTCAGGGCCGGTTTTAGCCTGTGCCGGATCAAGGTTCAGTGTCCCTTCGATGGCAAAGGGAGCGGTGGCGGAGAACTGTTCCAGGTTGTTCGAGTCGTCGTTGGTGACAAAGATGCTGTTCTCGTGCGGATCGTAGTAGACGGCGTCGGGTGTTTTTCCGCCCGAGGGCACGGTGGCGATGACCTTCCAGCTGGGTTTGGCGATGACTGCGACGGCTCCAGCGTCTGCTTCTGCAACGAAGACATATGAGTCGCTAAAGACAATGCCATTCCCGCTCGCTATCTGGGGTACCACCGCTTCGACGCTGTTGGCGGTCGTGTTGATGACGACAAGGTTATTGTCCGGACTTTGGGCTACGTAAGCGGAGTGTGCTCCCGGGTCGACGACAACCTCGTCGCCGTGGCCTCCGACACCGGGGAGAGCGATCGTTTTCTGAGTGGTGATCTTCACCTTCGGTGCGGGCGTTTGGCTGGTGGGCGCGGCTGGGGTAGCGGTGGGCGTGGCGCAGCTGGCTGTGAGGAGAGCGGCGGTGGTGATTGCCACTACCCCTGCGACGGGTTTGAACACAGAACTGAGGCCTCTCGCGTTGTCGGGCACCACACGGCGCATTGGCGCGAAGTGGGGGTTCCCAACCCGCGCGGGCATCCGGACGCAAGTCACTGACGGAGGGAACCGGCCGCCGCGACACTGCATGCCAGATGACTGCATACCGTATATCACATACTGATGTGACGCAAGACACTGCTTGGCTGTACTACCTAGCATCATCAGTGCTGATCGCCAAGGGCGATGACATCAAGACGGTGCAGGCGCGGATGCGGCACATGAACAATCCGCAGAACGCCAACGAAGGCGCTGGCCACCGCCTTCTACCACACCGTCACCGCGGGGGTGCCCTTCCGTTTATCTCGTCGGTGGTGGCGGGCCAGTAGCCGAACTCGTCGGCCAGCTCACGCAGCTTGGCCATATGCAAGCTCATTTCAACTCGCCCAGAACGGGGACTTGCGCGCGCCGGGCCGCCGAAATGGGCGACCATGACTGGCATGCGTTGCTCGATGCGCACGACGCTGTCGTCCGGTCGCAGCTCACCCCCTTTCTGGGCCGCGAGGTGAACACATCGGGAGACGGCTTCCTCGCGATGTTCGACGGCCCACAACGAGCCATCCGCTGCGCGATGGCGATCCGCGACGCGGTGCAGGCGCTCGGCATCGAGGTGCGGGCCGGGTTGCACACCGGTGAGTGCGAGGTCCGCGGCGAAGACATCGGCGGCATCGCCGTGCACATCGGCGCGCGCGTGAGCGCCCTGGCAGGGCCGAACGACGTGCTCGTGTCCAGCACGCTGCGCGACCTCGTGATCGGGGATGCCCAATGGCGCGCACTATGTGGTGCCCGGCCGTGACGAGACTCCGCTGACCGACAAGCTGGATCCCACCGCCACCGGGGTGATGCGGCTGCAATTTAGGCAGATCCGATGAGCTACAGGGCCTATCACGACTACGACGACGACCGCGACATCATCACCTGCGTCACGCTGTCCGACACCCGGCCGGTGGCCCGCAAGCCGTGCCACCCACTCCTCAAGGAGATCCGCGCCTTGGATGCGCGCATGCGACAGATCGGGCGTCGACAATCCAGTACGTGAACCCAATTGCGACTCGGGGACGTCTAGCCGCGTGGCCGGGGTGAAGTTCACGCTCAGACCAAGTTTGGGGTTATGCCGTGGTGACCCGCCGGGCCGATGCCGAAATCGCGGGTGTCGCAGTCCACGGTCTTCGGTGCGCAACGCACTCTTCACGACCGCGCGTCCGCGGGATGATGGTGGAACCATCGGAGGTAACCGACATGGACCTGTACTTGATGCAGCACGGTCAGGCGACGACCGAAACAGAGGATCCCGAGCGACCCCTCACGGATGCCGGTCGAGCGGCGGTGCAGCGTGTCGCTCAGAGAGCCCGGGCTGCTGACGTGCGGATCAGCGGCTGCCTGCACAGCGGAAAGCTGCGCGCAGCGCAGACTGCGCAGCTGCTTGTGAGGGAGATCGGTGTGGAGCCGAGGGTTGAGGCTCGACCGGGTCTTGCGCCGAATGACCCGGTGGTACCGGTCGCACTGTGGCTTCGAACAGGGACCGAGCACCAGTCGCTTGCGCTCGTCGGCCACATGCCTTTCCTCGGCAGGCTTGCCTCGTTGCTGGTCGTAGGCGACGAGCAGGCCCAGGTGGTCGGCTTTCAGAAGGGTGGCCTGGTGAAGCTGGAACCGAAGGTGGATCGGGACGGGTTCGCCGTGGCATGGGCGCTTCCGCCCGACCTCGCCTGACCATGCACCAAAAACTGGACAAACTGGACGCCGCGATGCATCACCGAGAAATGTTGCCGCGTTGACGGCGACGAGTCCGAGTAGCAGTGCTGTCTCTGGGTCGAAGCCAGACGCACCATCAACGACGTCTCATGTCGATCGTCGTGACGACCTGTTCATCGTGAACCCATCGTCCCTCCGATACCGGCGAACCACCTGAAGGGGCGGGAAATCCGTCAGCGACGGCGTACTGGCCGCCAGGTGGTCGGCGCTGGTTGTGTTTACCACGAGCTTCGGGTACTTGTAGCGACCACACTGCTGCCACGTCCACTTCCATCCTTTACCGGCCATGACGGCCGCCTCCTAGTGTCGATGCGGGGTCCGACAACACCCGATGCAAGCAT
>Ga0134125_10005145_pt1 | contig 14879 bp, 12 predicted proteins | sample KB31751_FD_96464 | JGI IMG/M metagenome (GOLD analysis project Ga0134125, IMG submission 96464) | Terrestrial soil microbial communities with excess Nitrogen fertilizer from Kellogg Biological Station, Michigan, USA - KB3-175-1 | ecosystem: Environmental > Terrestrial > Soil > Unclassified ... | reverse complement strand
TCCTCCCGGCCCTGGGAGAAGGGCTCCGACCAGCTCGCGCGCCGCATCGAGACCTTGGCCGACACTCCCGGCGTGAAGTCCATCGTCCTGGACATCAACACGCCCGGCGGCAGCGTCGGCGCGGTGCAGGAGATTTACATGCGCATCCTGCGCATGAAGAAGGAGCACCCGGGCCTCAAGTTCGTCGCGCTGTTCGGCGACGTCGCGGCGTCGGGCGGCTATTACATCGCCTCGGCCTGCGACAAGATCGTGGCGCACCCGGGGACGCTCACCGGCTCCATCGGCGTGATCTTCGAAGTCACCAACATGCAGGGCCTGTTCGCGAAGGTCGGCTTCAAGATGGACCCTATCAAGTCCGGCGCCCACAAGGACATCGGCTCCCCGGCGCGCGCCATGACGCCCGAGGAGCGCAAGATCATGCAGGACCTGATCGACGACGCCTACGGGCAGTTCCTGCAGGCCGTCGCGGACGGCCGGCACATGCCGGTCGAGCAGGTCCGGCCGCTCGCCGACGGGCGCATCTTCTCCGGCACCCAGGCGGTCAAGAACGGCCTGGTCGACGAGCTCGGCGACTCGCACGACGCGCTGATGCTCGCGGCCAAGCTCGGCGGCATCGGCGACGCGAAGCCTCGCGTCCGCCGCGACGGCGAGAAGTTCAGCGACCTCTTCGAGATGCTCGAGACCCGCGCGCGCATCAGCCTCGGCGTCGGCCCCGTGTCCATCCCCCTGCCCGAGGCGCTGTCGGCTCCGTCGCACGGCATGCTCTACATGTGGCAAGGCTGGTGACATGGACGTCCTCGAACTGCTCTACGACTACTTCGAGGACCGCGCCCACGCCGCGGCGCTGATCCGCCAGCGGCGCCCCTTCGCGCTCGGCGTGCTGGGCGCTCTCGTCGGCGGCGTGAGCGTCTTCATGGCCGAGGCGCTCGCCGGCCGGCTGCACGTGTTCTCGTTCTCGACCCCGTCCTTGATACTGACCTTGCTGTGGCAGGTCACGATGCTGTTCGCGCTGACGGCGGCCCTGCACCTCCTGCTCGACATGACCGGCGCGCGCGGCGACGCGGGCGCGCTGTTCGTCCATCTCGGGCTCTCCCAGCTGGCGTGGCTCGCGGCCGTGCCGGTGACGCTGATCGCCCGGGCGGTCTTTCCGCACGCGACGTTCTGGCCGGCGTTCCTCGCCTTCTTCGGCGTCTGGATCTGGTCGATGGCGCTCAAGGCTCGCGGCCTGCGCGACGAGTACGGCGTCGGCGAGGGGCGCGCGTGGGCGACCTTGTTCCTGCCGTACGTGCTGTTCGCCTCCTTGGCGGCGTTGTCGACGACGCTGGCGATCGTCGCGCTCGTGATGAAGGCGTTCTCGTCGTGAGCCCCAAGGAGCCCATCCCCTCCGTCTGGGAGGGCCTGCCCGTCGTCGACGCGGCCGCGATGCGCGCGCTCGACTTCGACGCGACCGCGCGCTTCGGCATCCCCGCCGCGGACCTCATGGAGAACGCGGGCCGCGCGGTCGCGGAGGCGACCGCCGCCTTCCTGAAGGAGAAAGGCGTCGAGCCGGCGCGGGCGCGCGTCGTCGTCGTCTGCGGACGCGGCGCCAACGGCGGCGACGGGCTCGTCGCGGCTCGCTTTCTCAAGGCGGCCGGCGCGAATGTTCTCGTCGTGCTGGCCCCGGCGAAGAAGGACGGCGAGTATCCCGAGCTCGTGCGCGTCAATCGAGAAGCGGCCTCGAAAGCCGGCGTCGAGCTCCGCGAGGCGGGGCCCGCGTCGGGCCTGGCGGAGGCGCTCTCGAAGTGCGACGTCGTCCTCGACGCCCTGCTCGGCACGGGCTCGACGGGCAAGCCGGCGGGCGCGATCCACCACGCGGTCCAGGAGATCACGCGCGCAAAGAAGCCGGTGATCGCCGTCGACCTGCCCACGGGCCTGCATCCCGACACGGGCCATCACAGCGGCGCCTTCGTCACGGCGGACCTCACTTTGACCTTGGGCCTGCCCAAGCGCGGGCTCCTCGCGCCGCACGCCAAGCAGTACGTCGGCGTCCTCAAGGTCCTCGACATCGGCTATCCGCCCGAGCTGATCCGCGGCGCGAAGGCCGCTTGAGAGCGGCGCTCGTCCTCCTGCTGCTGGCCGCGGCCTGCGGCCGCGTCAAGGGACCCTACGCCGTGCTCGAGACCTCGAAGGGACGCATGGTCGCGCGGCTGTACGCGGACCGCGCGCCCAAGACGATCGCGCACCTGAAGGCGCTGGCCGACGGGTCCAAGCCGTGGAAGGACAAGACGGGGCAGGTCGTCCTGCGCCCGCTGTTCGACGGGACCGTCTTCCATCGCGTGATCCCGGGCCTGCTGATCCAGGGGGGAGACCCGGCCGGGAGCGGCGAGGGCGACCCGGCCGTGCCCGTGCCCGACGAGGATTGGGCGGCGTCGCGCTTCGACAAGCCCGGCCTGCTGGGCCTGGCGAGCTGGGGGCCGGGGACGTCGCAGACGCAGTTCTTCATCACGCTCGGCCCCGCGCGCGATCTCGACGGCAAGCATACGATCTTCGGCGAGCTCGTCGAGGGCCTCGACGTCGCCAAGGCGATCGCGGCCGTGCCGCGCGACGAGAAGAGCGGCAGCGACCGCCCGTTCGACCCGCCCGTCCTCAAGTCTTTCCGCGTCGTCGACGCCCGTCCCTGACGCGGCAATTCCGTCACGGGCCGTTCGCTTCTCCTTCATGGCGCCCTCGCGCCGCCCGGCGCCACACTATCCATGCCCCCGGGGGAGGTCCCATGAAGACGCTGATGCGATCCTTGGCCGTCCTCTTGGCGGCGTCGTCGACGGGGGCCGCCGCGACGTCCGTGACGATCCACAGCGGCGGCACGACGGTCGTCGGGACGAGCGGTAACGTCACGACCCCCGGCGCCGCCCCGACCGGGACCGGCGCGAACACGGCTCCGGGCGGAGCGCCCGCCGCTCCGGGCGCGGTGCTCCAGGGCACGATCGGCTCGCCGGCGGTGACCGGCGCGGCCACGCCCCTGAACCCGAACGTTCCTCCATCCGGCGCGGCGGTCAACTCGAATCCGCCTCAGACGCCGCCGTCCGTCAGCGGGGCGGCGATGCCCATCAATACCAACGTCCCCGCGTCCGGCGCGCCGGCCGGGGTGCCGTCGAACGCGACGCTCGGCGTCCAGGCCCAGACGGCTCCGCCGCCCGTGGCGGGACAGGTTCCGACCGAGACCATCGCCAACTCGATCGTCGATCCGGCGGCCGCGTCGCCCGCGGGGCAAACCATCACTCAGCAGAGCCCGCAGACGTCGCCCGGCCAAGCGCCCCAGCCGGCCGTCGCCGTGACCGTTCAGCAGCCCGCCGCGCCCGCGCCGGCTCCGGCGCCCGCCGCGCCCGCGACGGCCGGTCAAACGTCCGCGCCGCCCGCCGGCCAGTCCGGTCAGCTCGTCGCCGTTCCCGCGCCGGTTCCGCCGGTGCCGCCGGGGGCCGCCCCGCCGATCAGCGTGCAGAACCTGCAGGTGGTCCGGGAGAACGGGGCCTTGGTCCTCACCGGCACGGTCCAGACGGAGGCGGACAAGGTCGCGGCCGGTCAGCGCGCGGCCGCGGCCTCGGGCGGCGAGCCGGTGGTCAATAACCTCGTCGTGCAGTGAAAATCTCTTTTACCGAGCTTTTTCCTTCGCTTAATTGAAATTTGGCCCCGCTTCGCGCCCGGCTCGCCTATACTTGAGGCATGAGATCCGGGATCGCGGCGGCGCTGGCGGGCCTGCTCCTCGCCGCGCCGCTGGCCGCGCAGAACGCCGGAGGCGTGTCCGTTTGGCTCCAGCTTCCGAAGGCGGGCGCCGTGTCGCCGGCGCGGGCGCAGAGCGCGGACACCTTGATCCTGAAGCTTCTCGGCCCTCGCGCCGCGAAGGAGACGACGCCGGCCAAGAACGGCGGCGGCCCGCTCCTCCATTACCGCGCCCCGGCCTGGTCGGAGCAGGTTCCGGAGTTCGAGCGCCGCGCGGAGCTGGCCGCGCTGAGCGCGGCCTGGGGCTCCGCCCTGCGCGTCGAGGAACGCGCGGCGGGCGCGCCCGCGCCCGGGCTTGCGAGCGCCTGGGAGCGCGCGTCGCGGCAGAGGGCTCCGTCGCCGGACGCGGCGCTGGCCCTGATGCCCGGCTCTTTGCTCGCGGGCGATCACGCGGGCTTTTATGACCGCTTCAACGCGGTTTACGGCTCGGCCCAAGATCCCGTCGCCGGCCGTTTCGGGGCGGGCTCGGTTTTGGCGCCGGCGACTCCGTCGGCCCTGTCGTTCGCCCCGAAGGCCGAGCCCCCGTCGCCGCTCGGCCCGCCGCCGGCGGCCCGGACGTACCCGTATTCGGACCTGATCGAGAAGGCGGCGAAGGCGTCCGGCATCGACGCGGCGCTGCTGAAGGCCGTCGTCTCCGCCAAGTCCGGCTTTCAGGCCGGCCGCGTGTCGGCCGGCGGCTACGGCCTCATGGCGATCTCGGCGCGCAGCGGGAAGATCTACGGCTTTACCGCCAAGCAGCTGCTCGACCCGGAGACGAACCTGAAGGTCGGCAGCGACATCCTGGCCGGCCTCCTCAAGGAGTTCGGCGGCGACGTGCACCGGGCGCTGGCGGCCTACCAGGTCGGGCCGCTCGCCGTCCTGCGCAGCGGCGGCATCCCCAACGACCGGTCCGTGCGCGACTTCATGAACGACGTGGAGCGGGAACTCGGGCCTCAGGCGCGCGCCGGGCAGATCCCCGTGAAGACGATCCGCTCGCCGCTCAAGTACGAGGTGCAGAAGGACCTCCTCGAGCTCGCCGAGCAGGCGCGCAAGGGCAGCGGCGTGTCGCGCTACCGCCCGCTGATCGAGAAGATCGCCGCGCAGTTCGGCGTCGACGCGAGGCTCATGGAAGCGATGGTCATGCAGGAGGACCCGACGGGTGATCCGCGCGCGGTCTCGAAGAAAGGCGCCGAGGGCCTGGCCCAGCTCATGCCCGTGACGGCCGCGGAGCTCGGCGTGAAGGATTCGTTCGACCCGGCGCAGAGCCTGCGCGGCATGGCGCGGCACATGCGGCACTTGTCCCAGGTCTTCGGCGGCGACAAGGTCCTGATCGCGGCGTCCTACAACTCGGGGGAGGGGAACGTCGCGCGGGCGGGGCGGGTGCCGCGGTTCAAGGAGACGATGGCGTACGTGCGCCGCGTCTTCAACAACTACTTCTCGCTGACCGACACGAAGGTCGACGTCGAGCCCTACATGCCGCCGCCGCTTCCCGCGAAGGCGCGAAGGGCTCCGTCGAAGGCGGCGCGCTGATCAGCGGCCCGCGATCAGCGGGGCGCTCAAGAGCGGCAGGCGGGGGACCGGCATCGGGAACAGCACCGGCTCCTCGTGAACGGCGTTCTCGAGCTCGGCCGCGAAGTTCAGCGGCACCGAGGGGCGGATGCAGCGCGCGAGCGCGGCGGGCGCGCCCAGGCTGAACGCGGCGGCCGAGATCGCCAGGCTCGCCAGCGGGAGCCAGGCGAAGAACTTCGAGGTCATCGTGGGGGTCGTGTCGTTCATGGCGTTATCGTAACCCCGGAGCGCGGGAATTTGATGGACGATTTGTTAACGCTTCGGGGTCCCTCCGCCGCGAGGACGTTTGTTAGGATAGGGGGATGAGATCGAGCTCGAGGCTCGCCGCGCTCGCCGCCGCCGCCCTCTCGGCCGCCTCTCCGGCGTCCGCGCGCGCGCCGGGCTCGGCCCTGACTCGTCCGGACGCCGCCGAGCGCTCGGCGCTCGTGCGCGAGCCCGCCTACGACCTGCATCTGACGCTGGACGAGTCCGGCAAGGATTTCTCCGGCCGCGAGACTTTACGCTTCTCGCTCGCGGAGCCCGTCGACGGGCTGACCGTCGACTTCGACGGCGCCCTGAGTTCATTCAAGGTCAACGGCGCGACCGCCGCGCCGGTCTCGTCGGGAGACTTCTTCGCTTTGCCCAAGGACGCCCTGCGCGCGGGGGAGAACGTCGTCGAGGTCTCCTTCACGCATCCTTACAGCGTCGACGGCTCCGGGCTCTACCGCTTCCAAGATCCCGAGGACGAGCGAGTCTATCTGTACTCGAACTTCGAGCCGTACGCCGCGCACCGGCTGTTCCCGTGCTTCGACCAGCCGGACCTCAAGGCGACGTACGCGCTGAGCGTCGACGCGCCGGCCGCCTGGACCGTGGTGTCGACGTCGCGAGAGCGCGGCATCGAGGCGTCCGGAAGCCGCCGCGAGTGGACCTTCGAGAAGACGCCGCGCCTGAGCACGTACGTGTTCTCCGTGCACGCGGGCCCCTATCACGTCTGGACGTCCACGGCCGGGGCGATCCCCCTGCGCCTGTTCGCGCGCGAGTCCCTGGCGCGCTACGTGGACGCCGACGAGTGGCTCGACGTCACGCGGCGCGGCCTCGACTTTTACGGACAGTACTTCGATCTCCCATATCCGTTCCGGAAGTACGACCAGCTCATCGTCCCGGACTTCAACGAGGGCGCGATGGAGAACGTCGGCGCGGTCACGTTCGGCGAGCGCTACGTCTCGCGCTCGACGCAGACGCTCGACGAGCGCGAGGAGGCGGCCGACACCATCCTGCATGAGATGGCGCACATGTGGTTCGGCGACCTCGTCACGATGAAGTGGTGGGACGGCCTGTGGCTCAACGAGAGCTTCGCCACCTACATGGCCGCGCTGTCGCGCGCGCGCGCGACGCGCTACACGCGCGCCTGGCAAACCTTCTTCGGCGACATGAAGGAGTGGGCGTACCGGGAGGACCAGCGCGAGACCACGCATCCCATCGAGGCCGTGGTCCCCGACACCGGCGAGGCCTTCGCGAACTTCGACGGCATCACGTACGGCAAGGGCGCCTCCGTCCTCAAGCAGCTCGCCTTCCTGCTCGGCGAGAACGAGTTCCGCGACGGCGTGCGGCGCTATCTCAAGGATCACGCGTACGGGAACACCGAGGAGAGCGATTTCTTCGGCGCCATGACGAGGGCGTCCGGCCAGGACTTGTCCGCGTGGAGGAAGGATTGGCTGGACGCCGCCGGCGTGAACACGGTGCGCGCGGATTACGCGTGCGGCTCCGGCGGCAAAATCTCCTCATTCGCCCTGGTGCAGAGCGCGCCGGCCGAGCTGCCGCTCCTGCGCCGCCACCGCGCGCGCGTCGGGCTCTTCGGCGAGGGCGCCGGCGGGCGCTTGGAGGAGACGTCCTCCGCCGACGCCTTCTATGAAGGAGCGCGGACCGAGATCCCGGAGTTCGCCGGGCGCCCGTGTCCCGCTTTCGTCTATCCGAACCTCGGCGATCAGGACTACGCCAAGGTCGAGCTCGACGCGCGTTCCCTCGAGACGGTCAAGAAGAGGATCTCGCGCATGCCCGACCCGCACCTGCGCCAGATGCTGTGGGCGAGCCTGTGGGAGATGGTGCGCGACGCGAAATGGCCGGTCAGCTCGTACGCGGACCTGGTCCTGGGAAATCTCATCGACGAGACGGACTTCAAGACGGCCTCGGACGTGCTCGAGACCGTGTACGGCCGCCGCGACTCCTCGCCGAGCGTCCTGAGCTACTTGGAGAAGCCCGATTATCCGCGGTTCGAGGCGTTCTTCCTCGCCGGCCTCGCGAAGGCGGCGCCGGGCAGCGACCTGCAGAAGCTTTGGTACGACGGCTACGTCGACGCCGCCGCCAGTCCCGCCGGCGTCGAGCGCCTGCAGGGCTATCTGTCCGGGACTTCGCGCGTCGAGGGCCTCCCCATCGACCAGGACCGCCGCTGGGCCATCGTCGAGCGCCTCAGCGAGCTCGACGCGCCCGGCGCGGACGGGCTCATCGAGTCCGAGGCCCGCCGCGACCCCGCCGACTCGGGCGCCAAGGCCGCGATCACCGCGCGCGCCGCGCGTCCCGATCCGGAGACGAAGAAAGTCTGGTTCGAGCGCATCGTCGATCCGAAGAGCGCCTCGTCCCTCGGCGACCTGCGCGCCGCGATGGACGGCTTCTTCCCGCGCACGCAGGCGTCCCTGCGGTCCGCGTTCCTGTCGCCGTTCCTCGAGACCTTGCCCGCGCTCGCGGCCGTCAAGAGCGACGACTTCCTCGACGCCTACGCCCATTCGATGATCCCCAGGCTCTGCACGGAGGAGGAAAGCGCGGCGCTCGCGGACTACCTCGCGAAGACTCCGCCCTCCAAGCCGGTCGTGCTGCGCGCCCTGCGCGACGCGCGCCAGGAGGACGAGCGCTGCGTGAAGGTCCGCGCGCTCGAGTCCCGGTGAGGACCGCGGTTCCCGGCGTCGATCTCGGCTCGAGCCACCCGCTCGGCTCGCGCGTGGACAGCGGCGGCGTGAACTTCTCGCTGTACTCCAAGCACGCGCGCGCGGTCGAGCTGCTGCTGTTCGACGGGCCCGACGCCCCGAAGCCATCGCGCACGATCGCGCTCGAGCCGCCGCATCACCGCACCTATCACTACTGTCACGCCCGCGTGGCCGGCATCGGCGCGGGGCAGGTGTACGCGTACCGCGTCCACGGCCCCAACGACCCGTCCAAGGGCCTGCGCTTCAAACCCGACAAGGTCCTCTTCGACCCGTACTCCCGGCTGGTGGCCCGTCCCCAAGCCTACTCGCGCGCCGCGGCGTGCGGCGCGGGGGACAACGCCGCCTCGGCCATCCGCAGCGTCGTCTGCGAGAGCCGCGGCTACGATTGGGAGGGCGACCGGCCGCTCGACCGTCCCTACGAGAGCACGGTGATCTACGAGATGCACGTCGGCGGCTTCACCCGGAATCCGAACTCCGGCGTCGCCCCGGAACGGCGCGGGACGTACGCGGGCGTGATCGACAAGATCCCGTACCTGAAGGACCTCGGCGTCACGGCGGTGGAGCTGCTGCCCGTCTTCGAGTTCGATCCTTCCGACGCGCCCGCCGGCCTGACCAACTACTGGGGCTACTCGCCCGTGTCCTTCTTCTCGCCGCACCGCGGCTACAGCTCGCGCAAGGACCTGCTCGGGCCGGTGACGGAGTTTCGCGACATGGTGAAGGCCCTGCATCGCGCCGGCATCGAGGTCATCCTCGACGTGGTCTTCAACCACACGACGGAGGGCAACGAGAACGGGCCGACGTTGAGCTACCGCGGCTTCGACAACGAGGCCTACTACATGCTCGCGCCGAACCCGGCGGAGTACATGAACTTCAGCGGCTGCGGCAACACCTTGAATTCCAACCACCCGGTCGCTCGGCGCCTGATCCTCGACAGCCTGCGCTACTGGGTGCACGACATGCACGTGGACGGCTTCCGCTTCGATCTGGCCTCGATCCTCTCGCGCGACGAGTCGGGCCGCCCGGTGGCCAATCCGCCCGTCCTGCTCGACATCGAGTCGGATCCCGTGCTCGCCTCGACGCGCCTGATCGCCGAGGCTTGGGATCCGGGAGGCCTCTATCAGGTCGGCAACTTCGTCGGCGACAGCTGGCTCGAGTGGAACGGCCGCTTCCGCGACGACGTGCGCTCGTTCCTGAAGGGCGATGGGGGGATGGTGCCCCGCCTGTCGGAGCGCCTCGTCGGCAGCCCGGACCTGTTCGAGCACGAGCAGCGCGAGCCCGAGGAGAGCATCAACTTCCTGACCTGCCACGACGGCTTCACGCTGGAGGACGTGTTCTCGTACGACTCCAAGCACAACGAGGCCAACGGCGAGGGCAACCGCGACGGCAGCGACGACAACCGCAGCTGGAATTGCGGCGCCGAGGGTCCGACGGGCGATCCCGCGGTCGAGGCCTTGCGCAACCGGCAGGTCAAGAACGCGCTGGCGATCCTGCTCTTCTCCACCGGCACGCCGATGCTCCTGATGGGCGACGAGGTCCGCCGCACGCAGAAGGGAAACAACAACGCCTACTGCCAGGACAACGAGCTGAGCTGGTTCGACTGGAACCTCGTCGAGAAGCACGCGGACGTGCGCCGCTTCGCGAAGCTGCTGATCGAGGGACGGCTCCATCAGCGTCCGTGGAAGGACGAGGACGACCGGACGCTCAACGAGCTCCTGCGTCGGATGCGCATCGAGTGGCACGGCACGCGGCTGTTCACGCCGCGCTGGGAGGACGGCGAGAACCGGCGCCTCGCGGCGACCTTCCACGATCCCGAGGGCAAGTACGCCCTGCACGCGATGTTCAACGCCCATTGGGACGCCGCCGAGTTCGAGTTGCCCGTCCGCGCCGACGGCCAGCCGCGCCGCTGGCACCTCTGGCTCGACACGGCCGCCCTCTCGCCGCGCGACATCTTCCGCTGGAACGAGGCGCCGCACGTTCCGGCGCCCCGCGTCCGCGTCGAGCCGCGCTCGACCGTCATCCTCTTCAGCGCCCGTCTCTAGGAGAACCATGGACCAGCCCGTCTGCCCCGCGTGCAAAGCCGAGAACGACGACGAAGCCGCGTTCTGCGATCAGTGCGGCCAGAATCTGAACCCGCGCGACGACGCGTCCGCGCCCGAGGGCGGCTGTCCGGCCTGCGGCGGCGTCGTCGAGAACCGCGGCGGAGGACTCGGCGTGTGCAAGGGCTGCGGCCTCGAGCTGCACGAGGCCGAGGGCGAGGCGCCGGCCCGGCCGTCGTTCGACGCGGCGGCGGCCGCGCGCCTCACGGCGGCGATCCTGCGCGCGACGAGCGCGGGGGCGCCGCTCGAGAAGGCGGTCGCGGAGGCCTGCCGCGAAGTGCTCGGCGCGGACCCGGCCGAGGCGGGCGCGCCCGCGGGCGCCGGAGCCGGCGGGGAAGAGCTCGAGCCCTGCCCGGTCTGCGCCGCGGAGTGCGGTCCGAACGCGCCGCGCTGCCCGGGCTGCGGGATCTGGTTCTCCCGCCCGCGCTCGGCCCAGCCGTGCCCGCGCTGCGAGCGCGAGACCGACGCAGACGCCTGCGAGTGCGGCGCGATCCTGACCTTGCCGAAGCTGCTCAAGTACGTCGAGCCGCGAGTGCGCGCGATCTGCTCGCGCTGCAAGGCGCCGTACGCGGTCGCCCACGAGAAGTGCCCGGACTGCGGCGCGGGGATGATCTCCGCCGACCGGCTCAAGGCCTTCGCCGCCGCCGAGAGAGCGTGAAGGGCGTCCCGCGCCTCGAGTCGCTCGAGGTCCTCTCCGTCGGCTTCCCGTTCTGCGTCTTCAAGCTCGCGGTCGGGGCCGCGTTCCGCGCGCGCGGCGGCCTCTGGGCGCTCGCGGGAGAGGCGCTGATCCTCCTCGGCGTCGTCGATCTCGTCTTCAACGCGGCCAACTTCGCGGGCCTGGTGCTGATCCGCCGCCGGGTGCTCGACGCGTGCTTCCTGTCTTTCGCGGCGCGCTCGCTCTCCGGGGCGGCGCGCCGGTCGCGCTGGACCTTGCAGGACTTCGGCAACTCCCTCGACGTCCTGATCTCGTTCGGTCTCGTGGCCTACATGGTGGGAGCGGGCCGCCTGAAGGAGCTGGGCTCTCCCGCGCTCGACTACTGGAACGCGGCGGTCGTGCTCAACGTCCTCGGCGCGGGCCTCCTGCGCTTCACCGAGTCGGTCCGCAACCTGACCGAGGAAGCCGAGCCGCGGAGGCCTTGATAATTCGGCGAGTCCGGCTACACTAGTCCTCAGTGGACATCAAGGACATCATCCTCGAGAACGAGAACTCCCTCCCGACGCTCACCGACACGCTGGGCTCGCCCACCACGGGGCACGCGAACGCGCCGGGAACGCCCGGGGTCACGATGGAGAACGGACAGCTGCCCACGATCACGGTCGGCCGCGACACCGCCTGGAAGTTCGGGGCCAACATCATCGTCGGCGTCTTGGGGACGTACTACCTCTTGGCCGGGAAGCGCCAGAACGACTTCAAGAAGATGCTGATCGGCGGCGTGCTCACGCTAGCGAGCTTCTTCCTTTTTTGAGAGCAGGCGGCGCTTGAGCTCCTCGGCGAGCTTCTTGCCGGCCTTTTGGCGGCGGATCCAGTCGAGGCCCGCCGCGACGCGCGGCATGCGCTTCCAGATGATCGAGTCGGGCCGCCGGTCGACGCGCGCGCCGAAGCCGAGCTTGAACTGGTCGATGCCTTGGGGCCGAGCGGGATCGTACGCGCCCGTCAGCTGCCCGAGGTTGTAGGCCTTCAGGCCGCGCTCGAGGCAGTGCTTGATGGCCTCGTGGTGCAGCAGGTGGTTGGGGGCGAACTCCTCGGCGCCGTCGACGTAGCCGCCGTAGACGTAGGACGCCTGGCCCCCGATGAAGGTGACGAAGATCGCGGCGAGCATGCGGTCGCCGCGGAAGCTCCCGTAGACCTTCCCCATGCGCGAGTCGACGCAGTGGCGCAGGACGGGCTCGAGCAGCTCCCAGGGACGGACGTCCGAGAAGCCCTTGCGCTGGGCCGTGGCCAGCCACGCGTCGTGCGCCAGGCGCAGCTCCAGCCCGGTCGTCAGCTCGCGGATCTCGAGCGCGTTCTTCTGCGCCTTGCGGATGTTGCGGCGCGTGCCCTCGTTCATCCCCTTCCAGACGCCGTCGAGCGAGGCGCCGCCGAGGGGGATGACGGCCTCGGCGGCGCCGGCCTTCACCTCGACGTTCAGGCCGCGCCTCAGGAACGCGAACGCGACGTCGCGGTGGAGCTCGCGGTTGGCGCAGCCGTGGATGGCCACCTCGATGCTGTTGTCCGCCTTCGCCAGGTCGCCGACTTTCGAGACGAAGTGGTCGGCCCACTCGGGGTCCCAGTCGAGATGGATCGGGCCCGCCAGGCATTGGGTGAGATGGGCGCCGACGTAAGGCACCGGGATGGAGCGGAACAGGGCTCCGCCGACGAGGCGCGAGCCCTTCCAGAGCCCGATGCCCCGCGGGCGGACGCCGGTCTTGGCCAGCGGGTCGGCCCACCAGTAGCACTGGTGCATCTGGCCGGCCCCGGCGCTCTCGGAAATCTCGTGCCAGGCCTTCTTGTCGTCGTCCGTTTCGATCAGACGGGCGGAGGCGTTAGGTGTCATAGGTCTCGAGGACATCCTAACAACGCGTCATGACCCGGCGAGGACGGCGGCGCTAACGAATTGTTCCAGTGTTCTGACGGCTCGCGGGGGGCGTCTCGAGCTGGATCGTCGAATGGACGACGCCGTAGCGCTCGCGGAGAAAGGCGTTGGCGGCCGCGAGCACGGCCGAGGGATCGGCGCCGGGCTGGACGTAGAGCTTGGCGGTCAGTTCCGCGCCCTGCGAGTTCAAGGCGCGCACGTGCAGGTCGACGACGCTCGCCACGCCGGGCACGGCGCGCAGGTCCGACTCGAGCTTGTCCATGTCCACGCCGCGCGGCACGGAGTCCAGCAGGACGTCCCACGCCGGGCGTCCGAGCTCCCACGCCACGCGCAGGACCATGGCGACCATGGCGGCGGTCGCCAGCGGCAGCAGCCAGGTCCAGCCGAACAAGAGGCTCGCGGCCGCGGCGAGCATGACGCCGAACGTGCCGATCGCGTCGGTCATGGCGTGCAGGAAGGCGCCGCGCACGCCCATGTGCTCCTCTTGATGGCCGTGCAGCATGTAGGCGGAGATCAGGTTGGAGACGATGCTCAAGGCGGCGAAGCCGATGACGCTCCAGCCGTGCGCGACGGCGGGATGGGCGAAGGCCTGGTAGACGCCCGGGATCATCCACAAGCCCATGGCGGCGATGGCGAGGGCGCCGGCGAAGGCGAACACGGCCTCGGCCTTGAGCCAGCCGTACGTCTTGCGCGAGGTCGGAGGGCGGCGAGCGATGGACATGGCGAGCAGGGCCGCGGCGTCCAGGAACCGGTCTCCGGCCAGATGCAGGGCGTCGGCGCGCAGGGCGAGGGTGCCGGTGAACAGGCCGCCGGCGAACTCGATGATCGCGAAGGTCAGGCCGACGATGATCGAGCTCTTGAGGGCGGCGGCGTGCAGCGGGCTGGCCGCGAGAGGAAGGTCCTCCGCCGGCGGCACGAGGTGCATGCGCCCTTCGGCGGCGTGCCTCTCCGTCGCGGCGAGGAGGGCCCGCTCGATGGCGGCCCGCGCGGCCGGGCGCTTCTCGACGCTCTTCATCCACGAGAGCGTCGCGACGGCCTTGGTGCTGCGCGCGCCGGCGAGCGCGGAGATCGCGGCCATGCGAGTTCCTTCGGAACGATCCAATAGACCGGCGGCGCCGAGGATGTCGATGACCTCCGGCGAGTCGGTCGTGCGGACGAGCCAGCCGAGGGCGACGGCGGCGCTCTCGCGCGAGACGGCGAACGGGCTGCGCTTGAGGGTGCGCGCGAGCCCGGGGGCGGACGACTCCGCGAGGAAGACGAGCGCGGCGCGCGCGGCCAGGCGCACGCGGGGGGCCGGGTCGCTCGCGGCGGCCGCGGCGAGCAGGGGAACGGCGCCGACGCGGCCGAGCGAGGCGAGCGTGCGCGCGGCCGAGGCGCGGCGCAGGACGGGCTGGCCGTGATCGGCGAGGCGGTCGGCGTAGCGCTGGACGAGGACGCCGTCGCGGTACAAGTCGAACAGCGCGGCCACGCCCGTCACGCGCGCGGCGAGGAGACCGGCGCGGGCGAGCGGGCCGGCCTCTCGCTGGCGCACGCCGAAGAGGCGGCGAGAGCGCGCGCTCATCCGGAAGCCGGGGAGGTCCTCGCGGGTCGGAATGTCCCAATCGGAGAAGTCGGGCCCGTCGGAGGCGGCGGCGCGCGCGCCGTCGAACAGCGCGGCCGCGCCGGAGGTCCCGGCTTCGTCCGACGGGGCCGCGGCGGGGACGGCGGCGGAGCTTTCGGCGGCCTTCGCCGGTTTCTCGTCGGACGGCGCGGACGCCGCCGCCGCGGGGGCGGCCAAAGCGGGCGCGGCCGCCGGCGCTGAAGCGGGCGCGGCGGCGAGCGCCGGCCCGGGAGCGATCGAGGGAGCGGACATCGCCGAGAGCGCAGGCGCCGCCAGCACGGAAGGAGCCGCCAGGATCGGCGTCGTGAGCGAGACCGGCGCGGGCGCGGCGGCGGCGCCGAGAACGGGG
>Ga0134125_10005144_pt1 | contig 14880 bp, 11 predicted proteins | sample KB31751_FD_96464 | JGI IMG/M metagenome (GOLD analysis project Ga0134125, IMG submission 96464) | Terrestrial soil microbial communities with excess Nitrogen fertilizer from Kellogg Biological Station, Michigan, USA - KB3-175-1 | ecosystem: Environmental > Terrestrial > Soil > Unclassified ... | reverse complement strand
TGTCGATGGTGGAGCACATGCGCGCGACGATCGAGTCGCTGGGCGGCGAGATCCGCTTCAGCCAGCGCGTGGACGATCTGCTGCTGGAAGCGGATGCGGATGGCCAACAGCGGATCCGTGGCGTCGCGCTGGCCAGCGGCGAACAAATCCGCGCCGACCACGTGGTGCTGGCGCTGGGCCACAGCGCCCGCGATACCTTCGAGATGCTGCACGCGCGGGGCGTGTATCTGGAAGCCAAACCGTTCTCTATCGGCTTCCGCATCGAGCATCCGCAGTCGGTGATCGACCGCGCCCGCTTCGGGCCGCAAGCCGGCCATCCGATGCTCGGCGCCGCCGACTACAAGCTGGTGCATCACGGCAAAGGCGGACGCTCGGTCTACAGCTTCTGCATGTGCCCCGGCGGCACCGTGGTCGCGGCCGTCAGCGAGCCCGGCCGCGTGGTCACCAATGGCATGAGCCAGTACTCGCGCAACGAGCGCAATGCGAACGCCGCCGTGGTGGTCGGCATCGAGCCTGCCGATTTCGCGCCGTATGGCGAAGGCCCGCTGGCCGGCATCGCCTTGCAGCGCGCGCTGGAGAGTCACGCCTATGTGCTGGGCGGTGAAAACTACAGCGCGCCGGCGCAACTGGTGGGTGATTTCCTGGCCGGCCGCGCCTCGCGCGACTTCGGCGACGTGCAGCCGTCGTACCAGCCGGGCGTGACGCTGGGCAGCCTGGACAGCGCGCTGCCCGGCTACGCCATCGCCGCCATCCGCGAAGCGCTGCCGGCGTTCGAACGGCAGATCCGCGGTTATGCGATGCCCGACGCCATCCTCACCGGCGTGGAAACGCGCACCTCCTCACCTGTGCGCATCAAGCGCGACAACGACAGCCTGCAAAGCCTCAACACCCGCGGCCTCTATCCCGCCGGCGAAGGCGCCGGTTACGCCGGCGGCATTCTTTCCGCGGCCGTGGATGGGATCAAGGTGGCCGAGGCGTTGGCGCGGGATATCGCGGCGCGAGCCTCGTCCACATGATTTTCAACCCGAGGGTTGAAATAGCAAACTTAAACCTGTAAGTTGAATTACATTCATATCAACCTATAGGTTGAGTCCATGCATTCGACGCCAATCCTTCTCCCCGCCCAGTTGGGCGACATTCTGCGCAGCGCCCGGCTGAGTCGCGGCCTGACCCAAACTGATATAGCTCGGCAACTGGGCATCAGCACCCAGGCCGTATCCAAGCTGGAGAACAATGCCGCCCGGGTCTCGTTCGACCGGATCCACCGGCTATGCCAGGTGCTGGGGCTCGAACTGCTTGTGCAGGACAAACCCACGATGAACTTGCGCGACGCAGGCGCGCCGGAGTGGTAGCCACGCCGCGCTCGCTGGCCCTGGACCTGTGGATGAACGGCCAGTACGTGGGGGCCTGGGAGCGCTCCAAGGGTGCCTCCGATCGGCTGACCTACGACACCGGCTGGATCCAGTCCGAAGCAGGACGCCCGCTGTCACTGTCGTTGCCGTTCGGACACGCCCATGGACGCAGCAATGACATACCGGTCTTGCGCGGCGACAAGGTCGCGGCCTACTTCGAGAACCTGATTCCGGACAACGAGCGCATCCTGCAACGTTTGCGCGATCGCCATGGCGCGCGCTCCACGGCCCCCTTCGACCTGCTCGCGGCGATTGGCCGCGACTGTGTCGGCGCCATCCAGTTGCTGCCCGCAGGAATGGACCCGGGCGACATCCGCCGCATCGAGGCCACTTCGCTCAACGAAGCGGGGGTCGCGGATGTATTGCGCAACACCACGCTGTCCCGATACCCGGGCCAGACGGCCGACGACGACGCGTTTCGCCTGTCGATTGCCGGTGCGCAGGAAAAGACCGCATTGCTGCGGCATCGCGGACGCTGGTGCATCCCGCACGGCGCCACGCCATCCACCCACATTTTCAAATTGCCGCTGGGATTGGTCGGCAATGTGCAGGCTGACATGCGCATGTCGGTCGAACTGGAATGGCTGTGCATGGCCTTGGTGCGCGAATACGGCCTGCCCGTTGCCCAGGCTGAAATTGGCCGTTTCGAAGACCAGAAGGCCCTGATCGTCGAGCGCTTCGATCGCGTTCGCGCACGCGACGGCCACTGGCTGCGCATTCCGCAGGAGGACTTCTGCCAGGTCACCGGATTGCCGCCGAACCGCAAGTACGAAAGCGACGGCGGCCCGGGTATTCGTCGGATCATGGATGTCCTGCGCGGTTCCGAAAACGCCGACACGGACCGCGAGAACTTCTTCCGAACGCAAATAGTGTTCTGGATCATGGGCGCCACCGACGGCCACGCCAAGAATTTCAGCCTCACCCTGCTCGCCGGCGGGCGCTATCGACGCACGCCCCTGTACGACATCCTGTCCACCTGGCCCATCCAGGGCCGCGGCGCGAACCGCATGGATGCGCGCAAGGCGCGACTGGCGATGGCTGTGGAAGGCGGCAACCGTCACTACCTGATTCACGACATCCATCGCTGGCACTGGGTCGGCATGGCCGAAAGCCTGGGTCTCGGCGATCGTATTTCGGCAATGATCGAAGACCTCATCGACCGTACCCCGCGCGCGCTTGATGCCTTGGCAAAGCGTTTGCCGGAGGATTTCCCCGCGGAGCTGTTCGACCGTGTGGCAAGCGGCATGACCGATGCCGTCAAACGGCTGGCAAGAGAGCCTGATCGTCGATCGGCAACGTCGATCGGCAAACGTTGAGCTACCGCTCGCGGTGCCGTGCAATGGGCGATGCCTCATCCGCCGCGCCGCCTAAGATGGACGTCTCTGCAATGCCTTGAAGCTGTCATCCCCATCCCCAATCTCGTGTCTGTTCACTTCACTGGCAGAAAAACCATGACCACGCCCGCCTCCGTCCGCATCGACTTTGTCTCCGACGTTTCCTGCCCATGGTGCGCGATCGGGCTGGCTTCCTTGCAGCAGGCGTTGGCGAAGCTCGATGGCGAAGTGGCTGCCGAAATTCATTTCCAGCCGTTCGAGCTGAATCCGCAGATGGCGGCAGAAGGCGAGGATTCCACCGAACATCTGGTGCGCAAGTACGGCAGCTCGGCCGAACAGATCGACGCGAACCGCGCGATGATCCGCGAACGCGGCGCCGCACTGGGATTCACCTTCAACATGGACCGACGCAGCCGCGTCTACAACACGTTCGATGCGCACCGGCTGCTGCATTGGGCCGAGCTGGAAGGGCGGCACATCGCGTTGAAGCAGATCCTGCTGCGCGCGTATTTCACCGACGGCGAGGACGTCAGCGCGCACGACACGCTGCTGCGGCTGGCCATTGAAGCGGGGCTCGATGCGGAGCGTGCGCGGCAGATTCTCGCCGGCGACGAATTTGCCGACGAGGTACGCGCGCAGGAGCAGTTCTTCCAGTCGCGCGGCATCCATTCGGTGCCGGCCACGATCGTCAACGGCCAGCACCTGATTTCCGGCGGGCAGCCGCCGGAGGCCTTCGAGCAGGCGCTGCGTCAGATCGTTGCGGCGGCCTGAACTCCCCACGCGGGTGCACCGGGCGGATACGCAATAGTCCGGCGTTTCAGGGATGCTCGATGCCCATGTCGCGATGCGACTGGCGCTTCACTTCCTCGGCGCCTTTTTCCTTTTTGTCATCGCGGCGATCCTGCAGCTTCTGGTCGTGTTTGGCGACATCGCTCTCGTTGCGATCGCCGGTGCCGTGCTTGCGGTCAGCGGGTGGACGGGTCATGGCGTTTCTCCGGGGTTTTCGCCCAGATTAGGCCGCCGCCGCTGATGGATTCGTGATGCCGCGCGAGCGTCAGGCGCTCTCGGTCGCCAGCCAATGCGTGATGGGCGAGGGATAACCCATCAGGTAACCCTGCCCCAGCTCGCAACCCATCGCCTGCAACGCACCGTATTGCACGTCGGTTTCGATGCCTTCGGCGATCACCTGGATGCCCAGCGCGCGCGACAGTGCCAGGATCGCCGCGACCACCGTGGTGCTGTTGGTATTGGCGCCCTTGTCCAGCTCGTGCACGAACGCGCGATCGATCTTCAACATGCGCAACGGCAGCGAATGCAGGTAGCTGAGCGACGAATAGCCGGTGCCGAAATCGTCCAGCGCCGCGCCGATACCGGCGGCGCGCAAGCGTTCCAGCGTGGCGCGCACGCGCTCGGGGTTGTCCAGCAGCGCCCCTTCGGTGACCTCGGTAACCAGCCGGGCGGGCGGCAGGCCGGTGCGTTGCAGCAGGGCGATCAGCCGCTCGTCGAAATCGGCATGGCGCAGGTGCAGTGCCGACACGTTGATCGTCATGAAGGTGTCGGCCGCGCCGTGGCGCATCAGATGCGTGCAGCTGAGTTCGAACATGCGCCAGTCGATCGCTTCGATCAGGCCGCTGTCCTCGGCGATCTTGAGGAAATCGGCGGGACGCAGCACGCCGCGTTGCGGATGGTTCCAGCGGATCAACGCTTCGTAGCCGACCACCTTGCCGCCAGCGAGATGGCAGATCGGCTGGAAGTACGGTTCAAACTGATCCTGCGCCAGTGCCTGGCGCAGCTCGCCCTCCATCGCCAGCACGTCGACCACGTTCTTGGCCAGCGTCTCGTCGAACAGCGCATAGCGTTTGCGCCCCAGCGCCTTGGCCCGGTACAGCGCGATGTCGGCGTCGCGCAGCATCTCGTCGGCGGCGCTGTACTGCCCGTCGCCGATGGCGATGCCCACGCTGGCAGTGGTCTGCAGCTCCTTGCCGGCAATCATCATCGAGGCGCCCAGGGCGTCGAGCACGCGTTGCGCCACCATCATGGCGTCGGCAGGCTTTTCCACCTCCTCCACCAGGATGGCGAACTCGTCGCCCGACAGCCGGGCCACCAGGTCGGGGTAACGCACGCAGTTGGCGAGGCGGTTGGACACCTCTTTCAGCACTTCGTCGCCAGCCAGGTGGCCGAGACTGTCGTTGATGATCTTGAAGCGATCGACGTCGAGGTAGAGCAAGGCACAGCGACGCGAGGGCTCGCGCCGGATGGCGGCCAGCACGCGATCCATGCGATCGCGCAGGTAGCCGCGGTTGGGCAGGCCGGTGAGCAGGTCGTGCATGACCTGATGCTTGAGCTGGTCCTGCACGCGTTCGCGCTCGATGATCTCCTTGCGCAGCGCCAGCGTGCGCTCCTCGACGCGCTGCTCCAGTTCTTCGTAGGCGCGCCGCAACGACTCCGCCGACCGCCGCCGCATCAGGCTGCTGGCGATCTGGGTGGCGACGAAGCTGAGCAGCTCCTGGTCTGCCTGATCGTAGACCACATCGCGCGAATAGCTCTGCACGGTGACCACGCCGATCACCTCGTCGCCCACGATCAGCGGCACGCCCAGCCAGCAGGTCGCCTTGGCACCGGACTGCACCGGTGATGCCTCGCCGCTGCGCACGAGCTTGCGGATGTCGGCCTTGTCGGCCAGCAGCGCCTTGCCGTAGCGGAGCACGTACTCACTGAGGCCGCGGCCCAGCGGGCGCTCCTCTTGCCGCGGCTTGGTGGCATCCACCGAGTACGGAAACATCAGCCGCTTGCCGTCGTCGGAAACGAGCGCGATGTAGAAGTTCTTGGCGTTGAGCAAGTCGTCGACCACCGCATGCACGCGGCGGTAGAACTCGTCCTGGCCGATGTCGGCGGTCGCCAGCTGCGCAATCTGGAACAGCGCCGCCTGCAGGTGCTCGGCGCGCTGGCGTTCGACGATCTCCAGCTGCAGGCCGCGATTGGCCTCGGCCAGTTCCAGCGTGCGCAGTTGCACGCGCTGTTCCAGGTCGGCCTTCGACTGCTTGCGCTCCAACGCAGTGAGGATGTGGCTGCCGACGAATTCCAGCAGCGCCAGATCCTCGTTGGTGAAGCCCACGCCCTGCTGATAGTTGTGCACCACCAGCGCGCCACCCAGTTGGCCGTCGCGCAGCATCGGCACGCCGAGCCAGTCATAGCTTTCCGGACCCTGCAGGTTCATCGGGCCGGACACCTGGCTGCGCAGCTCCCGCGCATTGCCCATGCGCGCCTTGCCGTCGCGGATCACGTACCAGGTGAGCGTGTGTTCAATGGCGCTCAGCGGCAGGTCCTGGCCATCGCCCGGTACGACCGGCTCCTCCACATCCACGAAATACAGGAAACGGATCGTGTCGTTGGCGGGGTGGTACATCACGATGCAGAAGTTTTCCGCGTACATCAGCGTGCTGACGATGCCGTGGATATCGCTGAGCATGTCCGGCATGTCGCGGTCGGACCCGGCCAGGTCGGAGATGGCGAACAACGCGCGCTGCAGGGTTTCCGAACGCGCCAGTTGGCGGTGGGAATCCTGCAGCTCGAACCACTCCAGTGCCCGGCGCAGATGCTGGCCGGCCAGTTGCAGTGGTGCAGCCAGGTCTTCCAGGAGCGCGCTGCCGTCGTGACCTTCCGCGATCGTCAGCACCAGCAGCACCGGTTCGGGCCGCTGGCAGATGCGCAGTGCCACGCGGTTCTCTTGCGGATGCAGGCGCGCCGAGCTGGCGCGCGCGGCGTCCTGCAACCAGGGCCAGTCGGAGGAATCGACCCAGCATGGCGGTGCGCTGTAATGGTTGGCGGGATCACTCAGACCCCACACCACGAACGCCTTCTGGCAACCGGGCTGGGCCTGCGCCAGCGAGGCGATCGTCACGCCGACTTCGTCGGGCGTGTGGGCGGCGGCGAGACGCGCCAGCCAAATCAGCTGCAATGAGCCTTCTGACGGCGTCGACCGCACAGCACCCGCCTGCATCATTCTCGAGATCCCCAATCGCGGCCCGCCAACGCCCGTTGGTCGCCGACGGCTTATTGTCGCGCACCGCTCCCTTGTGCGCCGCGTCAGCGTGCCCGCAAGCGGGCGCCGGCGCAATACCGATATAAACTGTGCCGCTCGCACCGCGCGCACGGCCGGTGCCCGCGGCGTCATCCGCACCTGCCACCAGCGGCTGCAGCGATGCCCTTCCAGCGTCACAGGTTCACCCACGCATGCTTGCCGACACCACCAAAGATGCCATCCGCGCTGCCTATGCGCGCCTGAAAGACGGCCTGCCCGGCTTCCGCGCGCGCGCCTCGCAGGGCCGGATGATCGCCGAGGTGGCCAAGGCGTTCGGCCAGGCCGGCGGCGTGGCGGTGATCGAGGCGCCCACCGGCACCGGCAAGTCGATGGCCTACCTGATCGCCGGCGTGGAAGTGGCGCGTTTCCAGAAAAAGAAGCTGCTGATCGCCACCGCCACCGTGGCGCTGCAGGAGCAGCTGGTGCAGCGTGACATCCCGCTGTACCTGCAACTCAACGGCATCGAGGCGAAAGTGGCGCTGGCCAAAGGTCGTGGCCGCTATCTGTGTCCGCGCAACCTGGCACTGGCCGCCAACAGCATCAACGACACCGCGCAGATGGGCCTGGCCGGCTTCGATGCCGACCTGGTGTTGTGGACCAAGCCGCCGCAGCCACGCGACAAGCAGGCACTGGTCAAGCTCGGCGCGGCGTTCGAGAGCCGCGAATGGGATGGCGACATGGACAGCGCGCCGGAGCCGGTCAGCGACCTGTTGCGCCCGATGCTCACCACCAGCGCGGGCGGCTGCACCAACCGCAAGTGCGGGCACTTCATGAACTGCCCGTTCTTCAGCGCGCGGCGCGCGGTGGAAGACGCCGAGATCATCGTGGCCAACCAGGACCTGGTGCTGGCCGACCTGACCATGCCCGGCGAGAGCACCGGCAACGGCGACCCGGCCTGGGGCGGCGTGATCCTGCCGCGGCCGGACGAGACGCTGTACATCTTCGACGAGGGCCACCATGTGCCGGGCAAGGCGATCGATCGCGGCGCCGCCGAGGTGTACATGAACATCACCGTGCGCCAGCTGAGCCGCCTCGGCCGGCAGGTGCACGCAGCCTACTCGCTGACCGACAAGGAAACCCTGGGCAAGCTCAGCCTGGACAAGGGCGACGAGAAACTGCAGGAGCTCAGCAATACGCTGGAGGAGCTGGAGAAGGAAATCCGCCTCGGCTGGCTGCCCGATCCAGCCGAGACCGAGCCGATGTACCGCGGATCGCTGGGCCAGTTGCCGGACACCTGGGTGGCGCACGCGCAGGCGCTCAGCGCGTACACCAACGAGGTACAACGCTGGCTGGCCGCCGTGCGCCGCGCGGTGCTCGAAATGACCGACGGCGGCCCCACCCAGGAGGCGCTGTCGCGCGAACTGGGCATCGCGCTGGAGCGGATCGACAAACAGGCCCGCTGCTGGCGCGCGTGGGCAGCCACCGACGCCGACGACGCGCCACCGATGGCGCGCTGGGTCACCCTGGGCGGCGATCAGCAACTGGTCTGCCACGCCTCGGCCGTCTCCGCCGGTGGCCTGCTGCGCAGCGTGCTGTGGGGCAACGCCAGCGGCGTGGTGCTGACCTCGGCCACGCTGAGCGCGGGCGGCAATTTTCGTGGCTTCGCCGACGCGGTGGGACTGCCCGGCGATGCGGTGACGGTGAGCCTGCCTTCGCCGTTCGATCTCGCCGCGCAGGCGCGGCTGGAAGTGCCGATGATGCGCACGTTGCCCGACGCACGCGAGGCCCATGCCGAGGAGATCAGCGAATGGTTGGCCGAGCATCTCGACTGGGGTGCGGGCAATCTGGTGCTGTTCACTTCGCGGGTGAAACTGGACCGCGTGCTGCAGAAACTGCCCATCGCGATGGTGCGCAAGGTGCGCGCGCAAGGCTCGCTGGGCAAGTCGCAACTGGTCGCCGAGCACTGCGCCGATATCGAAGCTGGCAAGGGCAGCACACTGTTCGGGCTGGCCTCCTTCGGCGAGGGCCTGGACCTGCCCGGCAAGCTGTGCGAGACGGTGGTGATCACCCAGCTGCCGTTCGCCGTGCCTACCGATCCGGTGGGTGCCACCTACGCCGAGTGGCTGGAGTCGCGCGGCCGCAACCCGTTCATCGAGGTCAGCATCCCCGAGGCCACGCGCCTGCTCACCCAATATTGCGGCCGCCTGATCCGCGCCGAAACCGACCAGGGCCGCATCGTGCTGCTGGACCGGCGTGTGGTCACCAAACGCTACGGCAGCGGCATGCTGAAAGCGCTGCCGCCGTTCCGCCGGGTGATCGAACGCAGCGCCTAATTCCTTGCCATGTGCGCCCACGGGGGCCAGAAGTCATCTACGCCGCACGACGGCCCTGCGCTAGAGTGACCGCATTCTCCGATCCGTGAGGCACACGACATGGCCGGTTTCCTGCTCTGGTTGTTGCTGCTGGTGTTCTGCTGGCCGCTGGCATTGCTGGCGTTGGTGCTGTATCCGATCGTGTGGCTGCTATTGCTGCCACTGCGGCTGGTGGGCATTACCGTGACGGCGGTGTTTGCCTTCCTCGGTGCGCTGATGATGTTGCCGGCGCGCGTGCTGCGTGGGCGTCCCGCCTGAGCGCGACCTGCACAATGCCGCCAAACCGGGTACAAGTGCGGCATGAAATCCATCGACACCATGACGCCGTGCCCGTGCGGCAACGACGCGGGCTACGCCGCTTGCTGTGGCCCGCTGCACGACGGCAAGCCGGCTGAGTCGGCCGAGCAATTGATGCGCTCGCGCTACAGCGCGTATGTGCTGTTGCGCGAGGATTACCTGCTGGCCAGCTGGCATGCCGACACAAGGCCCGCGTCGCTGCGATTGTCCGCCCAGCAACCGGCGCCGACCTGGCTGGGGCTGGATATCCGCCAACATCGCGTGATCGACAGCGATCACGCCATCGTGGAGTTCGTGGCCCGCTACCGGCTCGGCGGAGGTCGCGCGCAACGCCAGCACGAAACCAGCCGTTTCGTGCGTGAAAACGATCGCTGGTTCTACCGCGACGGCGAGATCAAGGCCTGACTGCCCGCAGCGACGCGGCGGCTTTCTTCAAAACCCGGTCACGCCCAGCGCATGGAGGTGCGTTGCCAACGCACGCACGTCGGTGTGCCGGAAGAACTGCATCAGGTGCTGGGCCCGTCCCGCACCGATGCCCGCGGAGGCTTGCCATTGATCGCTGCTGCGCGCCGCGACTGTGCGCCAATCGGTCAGCGCGGCGGTGCCGCTGGCGGGCGCGCCCAGTGCGTGCAACCAGCGGCCGAAGGGCCGCGTTCGTGCAGCGGCGAACGCGTGCAGCAGCGTATCGGCACGTGCATCGCCGAGCCCGGGCACGGCCGCCAACTGCGCAGCCGTGAGATTCATCCAGTCGAGCAGCCCGTGCACCAGCCCGGCATCGATCAGGGCTTGCCAGGTGTCGGCGCCCAGGCCATCCAGCTGCAATCCGGATTTGCCGCCCAGCCAGACCAGCCGCGCCAGGAACTGCTGCTCGCAGCCCGGCACCCATCGCCAGCAACTGAGGAAATCGTGCTGCGCCGGATCGGGCGGCGTCACCGGCGGGCGCTGCTGTGCCCGCCACGCCACCGATTGCAGGCGCGGGATGGTCAGCCCTGCCAGCGCCACTTCCACCTGATCACCCGGACGAATATCCAGCTGTTGCCAGCGTCGCAACGAGCCCACGCTGACGCGTTGCACGCGGTGATCGTCCAGTTGCACCGGCTCCAGTTCCAGGACGGGCGTGATGCGGCCGCTGCGACCGACGGTGAAGGTCACCGCGCGCACTTCGGCCAGCGCCTGGGCGGCGGGATACTTCCACGCCACGGCCCACGGCGGCGGCTCGGCCCGCCAGGTCGAGGCCTCCGGCCGCCGGCCCTGGCGCAGCACGGTGCCGTCGGCGGCAAACGGCATGGGGTGCTGGTACCACTGCTGACGCCAGCGTTCGACATCGGCAAGTGTGCTCACTGGCTGGGTGTAATCCGCGCTGTCGATCAGGCCCATCGCGCGCAAACCGGCCAACCGCGAGGACATGTCGGCCGGGCCGCTGGACCAGTCCCACACGAACAAGCCGATGTGTGCCGCGGTCGCCGCGTCCAGCGTGTCGCGCGCCATGGCGCCAGCCACCGCCGAACGTGCGTTGACGCCACCATCGCGCGCCTGCACATGGTCGGGCAGGCGCCAGTAGAGCTCACCCTGCAACACCGCCCGTGACGGCGCGTTGGGCAGGTGGCGCGGGATCGCGTCGATCCGCAACGCCTTGGCCGTCCAGTCCGATCCATGCAGGCCATCGCCACGGCTGGTCGCCTGGCGCAGTTCGCCATCGCGATAAAGCAAGGTCACCGCCACCCCGTCGGCCTTGGGCTGCACCCACAGATCGCTGCCGTGCGACCGCATCCACGCCGCCACTGCGGCGGCATCGGGCAACTTCGCCAGCCCCGTCTGCGCCACCGGCGCGGTGACCGCACCGCTCGCATCGGCGAGATGCGCGAGGGGTGCGGGTGCCTGCTCGGGAAAGCAGGCGCGCCAGCGATCGAACCGCTGCAGCGCCTGGTCGTATACCGCGTCATCGACCGGCGACTGGCCGGTCACACGATAGGCATGGTTCCACCCATCCAGCCGGTCATGCAGCGCGCCGAGCTCCTGCCTGGCCTGCGTCGCAGTCCACTGGGGACAGGTCGCCCCCGCCATCGTGGCCACCAGGAAACCGGGCACGCCCAGCCACCGCCATCGCTTGCGCATATGCGTTCCGCATCGTAATCGTCACCACAGCGTGACGGGCACGCCGGGTTGCGGCGTAGCGGTCCATGCCCTGACCCGTCGTAGTCGGTCGCCGCAACGCAGCGCAGCCGATTGCTAGCCCGCGCCGCCCACAGGTATCGACGATTCGCCGTCCATACGGCCATTCGGTCCGTAGCGACGTTCGACGATCACGCCCGCACCGTGGCGGTCGATCGCCACCACCGTGCTGACGCGCGTGCCGTAGTGTTCACCCCGAATGAACGCGGCCGAAAGCAGCCGCTCGCGCTCGAGCCCCACACCGGTATGGGGCAGTTCGGCATCGGGCGCGGGCCGTTCGTCGGCCAGCGCCTCGAACAGCGGATCGAAGCCGTCATCGCCGCCCTCGTCGATCCATTGTTGCAAGCGCTGCATCAGCTTGCGCGTCTTCGGCCATGGTGTATTGAAATCGGCGTTGGACAAGCCGTGCACGCCCGGCGTGATGGCCTGCGCTCGCGGTTGCGGCCGGTTGCCCAGGTAGAAGCCGTCACGGCCGTCGAAGGTGAGCAGATTGAATGGCCGGAACGTGGCCGCCGATGCCAGCAATTGCGTGGCGTGGGTGGCGGCATCGGCGGCACCGGCCAGATAGTCGGTGGCCAGCATGCCGCGCGACACGCCCAGCTGTGGATCGCTGGGATCGCGCACGTTGGTGACCACGCAGCAGCGCCCCGCATCGGTGACCCCCAGCCAGGTGCCACCGGCCTGCAGGTCACGCCCGCCGATGATCGGCAGGTCGTCCCAGCGCGCCAGCGCGGCGCTCGGGCGTGCGTGCATTTCGTCGCGATTGCCTGCCAGCAGCAGGCGCCAGCGTGGATGGACATCCCAGGCGAAAGCGATCAGACACATGGCGAAGCAGCGAGGGTCAACATGCCCGCCATTGTGGGCGATGCGCTGCGGCTCGGCCAGCCATGGCCGGACTCAAGGCGATGGCGCGACGGCATCCGCGGTGGAGAACGCATACACGATGTGGTTGCGGTAGGTCTGGCCGGGCATCAGGCGCGCCGAGCCGAACGCCGGCTGGTTCGGCGTGTCGGGAAACAGCTCCGGTTCCAGCGCGAACCCGGCGTTGTGCTGGTAGCGCGTGCCGCTGGTGCCGATCGAAGTGCCGTTCAGATGATTGGCGGAATAGAACTGCAAGCCTGGCTGGTTGGAATGCAGGGTCAGGACGCGACCGGAGACGGGATCTTCCGCGCGCGCCATCAGCCGCATCTTGTGGTCCGGATGACGGCTGATCACCCAGTTGTGGTCGTAACCATGCGCAATCAGCAACTGCGGCTCGCCACTGCGATGGATGTCCTGGCCGATCGGCTTGCCCTGGCGGAAATCGAATGCGGTGCCGGTGACATCGGTGAACTCGCCGGTGGGAATCGCACCCGCATCGACCGGAAGGTAGGTATCCGCGGGGATCGTCAGGCGCTGGTTCAGCACGTTGCCCGAGGCCTCGCCGGCCAGGTTCCAGTAGATGTGGTTGGTGATGTTGACGATCGTGGGCTTGTCGGTGGTGGCGGTGTAGTCGATCGTCAACCGATTGTCCGCGCCCAGCGTGTAAACGGCGGTGGCGGTGAGCTTGCCCGGAAAACCCATGTCGCCATCGGGGCTGACGTAGCGCAGGGTGACGCTGGCGCCGTTGGCGTCGTGTGTGGTGTCGACCACCGTCCACAGCACCTTGTCGAAACCGATCGGGCCACTGTGCAGCGAATTGACGCCGTCAGTGAGCGGCAACTGATACGTGTGGCCGTCCAGCGTGAAGCGCCCCTTGGCGATGCGGTTGGCATAGCGCCCCACCGTGGCGCCGAAGCATTGCGGCCTGGCCAGGTACTCCGCCAGGTCGATCGAGCCCAGCACGATATTGGCCGGCTTGCCGTCGCGATCGGGCGCGCTGAGCGAGCGCACGGCGGCACCCAGCGTGATCACCTGCGCCACCAGGCCGTGGCCGTTGTCCAGCGTGACCTCACCCACCTTGCGGCCGTCGGGCATGGTGCCGAAATCGCCGCGCGTGACACTGGCGGCGCTAGCCGCCATGGGCAACACCAGCAATGCATGGCAAACCCACGTCCTGACCCGATCCCTTCGCTTCATGTGCAGACCTCGGTGATTTCGCGTACCGGAATACGCCATCAGCCGCCTGCGCAGAAGTGCGTTCGTGACGAACGCGAGCGAACACGGGACAGGCGCTGACTGGCGACATGCCCGCCATTGTGAGCGATGCGGGAAGCGGCGGCCAGCACGGGGCGCTGCAGGCGTTCAGCGCTGGCTGACAGCGTTACGTTGCAGCCATCCAGCAGAAGGTGGCCGTCCTTGGCCGGGGAGTGCCTGGTCAGAACGTTGGCCGACTATCCAGGGCCGCAGTCTTGTCTTGATGGTTGATGTCGTGCGAACAGCCGTTGCCGATATCCCGGTACATCGCGCTGGCGTGCGACTTGAGATTCACCGCCCGATCTCGCGCAGCGGCTTGCCGGACATCAGGTTGCGTTCGATCTGCTCCAGCGTGACGTTCTTGGTCTCCGGGATCAGGAAGAACGTGATCAGCAGGAACACCACGTTGAGCGCGCCGTACAGCCAGAACGTGGCCGCATTGCCGATGCCGTTGAGCAGGGTCAGGAACGTGGCGCCGACGATCATGTTGGCGATCCAGTTGGTGAAGGTCGAGGCGCCGATACCGAAATCGCGACCCTTCAACGGCTGCACTTCCGAGCACAGTGTCCAGATCAGCGGGCCGGCCGACATCGCGAACCCCACGATGAAGATCAGCAGCATCGCCACGGTAAAGATCTGCTCGCCATGCGTGGCGATGCCCAGGTGCATCATCGTGCCGACCAGGCCCAGGCCGATCGCCATCACGGTGAAGCCGATATACAGGATCGGCTTGCGGCCCAGCCGGTCGACCAGGCCGATCGCGATGAAGGTGGCCAGCACGTTGACCAGCCCGACCACGGCGGTAAACCACATCTGCGCCGCCGTGGCGTAGCCCATGTCCTGGAAGATGCGCGGTGCGTAGTACATCACCACGTTCATGCCGGTGAACTGCTGCATCACCTGCAGCAACACGCCCAGGCCCACCGAACGGCGGAAGTTGCGGTTCTCCAGGAACAGGTGCCAGCCCTTCTGCGGCGTGCGCAACTGCTCCTCGATGTCGGCCACCTCGCGGGCGACGTGGGCCGCATCGCCGCGCAGCTTCTGCAGCACCTCGGTCGCCAACTGCTTGCGCCCCCGCATCATCAGCCAGCGGGGGCTTTCCGGCAGGAAAAACAGGCCAAGCAGAAACAGTACGCCGGGGATCGCGATGATGCCCA
>Ga0134125_10005143_pt1 | contig 14881 bp, 17 predicted proteins | sample KB31751_FD_96464 | JGI IMG/M metagenome (GOLD analysis project Ga0134125, IMG submission 96464) | Terrestrial soil microbial communities with excess Nitrogen fertilizer from Kellogg Biological Station, Michigan, USA - KB3-175-1 | ecosystem: Environmental > Terrestrial > Soil > Unclassified ... | reverse complement strand
CTGCTCGCCACGGCCGAGCGACTGGGGATTCACGCCGCCGTGGTCGCGGCGCTGGGACGTGTCCGGAAGGTGACACGCGGTCCGAAACCAGCGCGCGCCCTGCACGAGGTCGGCCTCTCGCCCGATCTGGCCGCGCCGATCCCAACCTCGGCCGGCGTCGTCGAGGCGCTGGCGGCGCTCGATCTTCGCGGCCGGCGCGTCGGCGTGCAGCTCTACGGCGAGGAGCCCAACCGCCCGCTCGTCGAGGCGCTGGAGCGCGCCGGCGCGACGGTGCGCACCGTCGCCCCCTACGTCTACGCCTCGGCCAGCGACGGCGCGGCCGTCCTGGCGCTCGTCGACGCGCTCGACGGCCGGAAGGTCGACGCCATCGCCTTCACCAGCGCCTCGCAGGTCGACCGTCTGTTCCAGGTGGCGGTCGAATCGGGCGCCGAGGCGCGGCTGCGCGGGGCGCTCACCCAGGCACGGGTGGCCGCCATCGGGCCGATCGTCGTGGAGACGCTCGAGCGCCACGGCGTCCGCATCGACGTCGTCCCCGACAAGGGGTTCGTCATGCGGCGGCTGGTGAACGCGCTCGCCGAGGCGCTCGGCCCCAAGACCTGAGCCGAGGCGCGAGCAGCGCCCGCTACCCGGCGAGCAGCTTCGCGAGCTCGCCGCGGGCGTGCAGGTCGCGCACGATGTCGGCGCCACCGACGAGCTTGCCGTCGACGTAGAGCTGCGGGAAGGTCGGCCAGCTCGAGTACTCCTTGAGTCCCTCGCGCAGCTCGGCGTCGGCGAGGATGTTGTAGGACTCGAAGGGGACGCCGACCTCCTTGAGCACACCGACCACGGCGGCCGAGAAGCCGCACTGGGGCATGGATGGGTTCCCCTTCATGAACAGCATGACGCGCCCCTTGGCGATGGTGTCGGCGATTCTCTGCTTGAGCGGTTCGGTCACGGTGGTGGCTCCTGGCTGTTATTTCTATTTGCGTCGGTACTCTTCGGGGGTCTCGGTGGTCAGCGCGAGCGCGTGGATCGGCGCGGCGGGACCGCGCATGACGTCTGCGAGGGCGGCGTAGACCAGGCGATGGCGGTCGATGAGGCCCTTGTCGGCGAAGGCCGACGACACGACCGTGGCCGAAAAATGATCGCCGCCCCCGGTCGTGTCGGCGACGCTCACCTCGGCGTCCGGGAGCGCTGTGCGGATCCGTGCGCGGATGTCCTCGGGCGTCATGATGGCTGCGAAACCTATATAGCATGCAGCGCTATACTGGCCGCTTCGATGAGCTTCGGGCCGGCCGCTCCATGACGCTGGGGACGCGGGTCACCGTGGTGGTGACGCTGCTGGTGGCGGCGGTGCTCGCCGGGTCGGGGTACGCCGCGCTCAAGGTGCGGCGCGCGAACCTGGAGGCCGACCTCGATCGCGAGGCGCACGAGATCGCCACCGCGCTGCGCGCCGGCATCGAACCGCTCGACCGCGCCACCGCTGAAGAGACGTTGCTGGCGCGCGCGCAGGCCGCTCGCCAGCACGACGAGGCGTTCACCCTGGAGATCCTTTCCATCGGCACCGAGCAGCGGACCGACGACGACGCCTGGCACCTGCTCATGCGGGCGGTGGACATCCAGGACGTGCCGGTGGGGCGGCTGTTCGATTCCTCGTCGGGGCCACGCTCGTACGCCATGGCGGTGCCGCTGTTCGACGCGGCCGCGCTGGAGCTGCCGCCGCGCCACCCGGCGCGCCACCCCACGGCGATCATGGGGATGCGGCGCGACGCCGGCTACATCGACGCCGAGGTGACGGCCACGGCGCGCCGGATCTTTCCGCTGTTCTTGCTGCTGGTGGTGGGCGTGGCCATCGGGGTGCGACTGGCCATCGAGCAGATCGTGGTGCGCCCGTTGCGCCGCCTGCTCGAGGGGATCGACGCCGTCGGCAAGGGGGATCTGTCGCGCGTGATCCTGGCCGAGCGCGACGACGAGATCGGGACCCTGGCCGGGCGGTTCAACGCCATGACCGGATCGCTGCGGGAGGCGCGCGAGGAGGCCGAGCGGGCGGCGAGCGCGCGCCTCGGGCTCGAGGCGCGGCTGCGCCAGTCGGAGAAGCTGGCCACCATCGGTCAGATGGCCGCCGAGATCGCCCACGAGGTCGGCACGCCGCTCAACGTGATCGGCGGCCGCGCCCGGACGATGGCCCGCAAGGCGGAGAAGGCGGTTGACAAGTCGGCCGAGACGCCCGCCGCCCCCGCCGGGCTCGACGCGGGCGAGGTGGTCAAGAACGCCACCATCATCGGCGACGAGGTCTCCCGCATCACCAAGATCATCCGCCAAGTCCTCGACTTCTCGCGCCCCCGCGGCCCCACCGTCACCCGCGTCCGCCTGGGCGCCGTGGTGGCCGAAGCGCTCGAGTTCCTGCGCGAGCCGATCCGCCGACAGGGGATCGCCGTCGACCTGCGCACGACGCCGGCGGCCCCCGAGGTCCCGGGCGATCCCGATCAGATTCAGCAGGTCTGCCTGAACCTCGTCATGAACGCCATCCACGCCATGCCGAACGGCGGGACGCTGCGGGTGGCGACCGAGCAGGTGGTGCGGCGCAAGGAGGGGCTCGACCTGGCGCCGCCGGCCGAGTACGCGGTCCTGGTCATCACCGACAGCGGCTCCGGGATCCCGCCCGCCGATCGGGAGAAGATCTTCGAGCCGTTCTTCACCACCAAGGACGAAGGGCAAGGGACCGGCCTCGGTCTGGCGGTGAGCCACGGTATCGTCAAGGACCACGACGGCTGGATCGAGGTCGACAGCCCCGCCGCCGGCGGCGCCGAGTTCCGGGTCTATTTGCCCTGCGCCACGGCCCTGGCAGCGAAGCCGCACGCCGCATCCGACCTTGCCGAAATGAGATCGATCGGCAAGGATTGAATGAGCTATCCGCGCGCATCGTATGGCTGAACTCGCGCCCACCGTCGCCTCTTCGAAAGCCGAGCCGCTGGCGTCGGGTGGAACGGGGCGTGCAACGATCTTGATCGTGGAAGACGACGGGGCGATGCGGACCTTCCTGCGGGAGGTCCTGGAAGAGGAGGGCTACACGGTCGAGGTGGCGCCCGGCGGCCGGGCCGGCATCGAGCGCGTGCGCCAGGGAGGGGTCGACCTGGTCGTTTCGGACGTCAAGATGCCCGACCTCGACGGCCTGGACCTGCTGCGCGAGATCAAGGCGGTCACGCCCTCGCCGCACGTCATCACCATCACCGCGTTCGGCTCGATCGACACCGCCATCCGCGCCGTCAAGCTGGGCGCGTTCGACTACATCACCAAGCCGTTCGACGTCGCAGAGCTCAATCTCTCGGTGCAAAAGGCGCTGGCCGAGCGGGCGCTGCGCTCCGAGGTGGCGCGGCTGCGCGACGAGGTGCAGAAGAGCTACCGCTGGGGGAACATCATCGGGCGCTCGGCGGCGATGCAGGAGATGTTCGGCGTCATCCGGCGGCTCTCCGGGTCGTCGATCGCGGTGCTCATCACCGGCGCCTCGGGGACGGGGAAAGAGCTGGTGGCCAAGGCGATCCACTTCAACAGCCCGCGCCGCGAGCGGCCGTTCGTGGCGCTCAACTGCGCGGCCATCCCCGACACGCTGCTCGAGAGCGAGCTGTTCGGGTACAAGCGCGGCGCCTTCACCGACGCGCGCGTCGACAAGTCGGGGATCTTCGTGGAGGCCGACGGGGGGACCATCTTCCTCGACGAGATCGCCGAGCTGCCGCCCACGCTGCAGGCCAAGCTTTTGCGCGTGCTGCAGGAGGGGGAGATCCGGCCGCTCGGCGCGGGGCGCAGCGAGAAGGTCGACGTGCGCATCGTGGCCGCCACCAACAAGGACCTGGAGACGCGGCTCGGCAACGGCACCTTCCGCGAGGATCTCTACTACCGGCTCAACGGCGTCCACCTCCACCTGCCGGCGCTGCGCGATCGACCGGAGGACATCCTCGATTTGGCCGAGCACTTCCTGGCGCGCAACGCCGCCAAGGCCGGCAAGGAGATCCGCGGTTTTCACGAGACGGCGCGCAAGGCGCTGCTGGCCTACGGCTGGCCGGGCAACGTGCGCGAGCTGGAGAACGTCGTCGAGCGCGCGGTGGCGCTGACCGAGAACACGCTGATCGAGGCGGAGGATCTGCCGGCCGTCGTGCGCGAGCGGCGGGCGACCAGCGAGGACGAGCTCGGCGCCGCGGTGGCGCGCGGGCTGACGCTCGACGAGCTCGAGCGGGAGTACATCAAGCGCGTGCTGGCGGCCGAGGGGGGGAACAAGACGCGCGCTGCGCAGCGGCTGGGGCTCGACCGCAAGACGCTCTACCGCAAGCTCGAGGAGTATGCCGCGGGCGATGCTCCGTCCGCGAAGCAGAAAACGGAGGACAGTGATGACTGAGAAAGCTTCGCCGGTCAGTCTGGAGGCGCGCGCCGAGACGTCGGGCGAGTTGCTGCGCGCGCCGGCTTCGGGCCAGGCGTGCGTGCATTGGCGGCTGCGCGTCGTCGAGCACCTGACGTCGAACTCCGAGCTGGTGCACGATCTCGCCTCGCCCGATCCCTTCGAGCTAGCCTGGGGCGGCGCGGCCCACGACGATCGCGCGACCGTACGCATCCGCCTCGACCCCGAGACGGCGCGCATCGAGGCCACGCCGACGCTGCACCGCGAGGGGACGCCTGGCGCCGAAGCCGTGGCGCGCGCCTTCGGATTTCGCGGCGTGGTCTCGGTCGAAGAGATGCTCATCCGGTCGGGCGAGGTCGTCACCGCCGACGGCGTCTTGCAGGACCTCGGCTTCGGCGCCGGCCCCTTCCGCGCGCCGGCCCAGTCGCTCGAGCTCTGCGAGGCGACGGTCCGCATCCCCTCCCGGAGCCTGGCGCCGGCCGTGCTCATCCCGTGGGCGCTGGGGACCGCCGCCGCGCTCTTCGGGGGAATGGGCCTCGCCACCTGGGCCGCCTGGCGCTCCCACCTGGCGCACCTGCCGACGAGCGGCGTGAGCGCCTGGCACATCGGCCCGGGGGCGCTCTCCTCGCCGGCGCGGATGTCCCCGCCCGACTACCCACACCCCCGATTCCCTTAGGTCGGGACCCCCAAGGGGTCCCGCGCCCCCCGCGATGAGCGATCGACCCGGACCGGTTACTGGCCGGGTTGGGCGTTCGGCGGAGGGGTGGAGGCGCGGCAGTCGGCGCTGTACCGCTCGGCGAGGGGCGCGGCGTTCGGATCGTCGGGGTTCAGCGCGGTGTATTCGTCGAAGGCCTGCTGAGCCTCGGTGCAGCGGCCGGCCATCGCCAGCGCGTGGGCCCGGCCGAACACCGCGACCGAGCGCCCCCAACGATCGGCCGGCGCGAAGTGCTGCTCGGCGGCGACGAACGCCGCCAGCGCGCCGTCGACCTCGCCCACCCGGGCCAGGGCCATCGCCTTGTTGTAGTAAGGCCAGGGGTCCTTGGGGTCGGCGCGGATCGCCTGGTCCGCCAGCGCCACCGCTTGCTGCGGGTTGCCGGCCATGTCGGCCGTGGCGGCCCGCGTGGAGAGCTGGGCCGAGGCCGGCGTCGATGGCTCAGCCCCCACGTTCTGGGGTGGCTGAGCCCCCTGCGCGTGCGCCGCCGCGCCCGTGAAGATCACCAACCCCAGAGCCCCCGTCGCCATCACCTTCATGGCCGCCTCCTTGCTGCAACCTAAGCACAGTTCCGGATCGGCGCGCGAGGCCGCGCGGTCGAGCCCGAGCGGCTCAGTTGAGATCGAACCGCTCCCGCCCGGAGCGTCTCCTAGAGCGAGACCGCGAACGCGCGGTTGTCGCTGGCCAGCTGGGTGGCGTCCGCGGCCCGCGTCGAGTTTCCGAGGGCCGGCGTCGCGCCGGTCACCCTTTCGAGGGGGGCGGCGCATCGGGCTGCGCCTCGGGGCGCGCGGCGGCGAACGCCGGCAAGGCCGCGCAGGCCCCCTCCACCCGCAAGAGCGTCGGGAAGGCGGTCACGTCGACGCCGAACCGGCGCGCCCCGTAGAGCTGCGGGATCAGATAGACGTCGGCCACCGTCGGCGCGTCGCCGACCAGGAACGTCCCGGCCGTCTCGCCGGCCAGCACCTCGAGCGCGCCGAGGCCCCGGAGATTGAAGTGGTGCGCGATCTCCTTGGGCTCGGCGATCCCCCGCTCGCGCAGGTGGTTCAGCAGCGAGAGGTTCTGGAACGGCTGCATCCCGGCGTTCACCATCTCGGCCAGCTGGCGGGCACGCGCGCGCAGCCAGGGCTCGGCGGGAAACAGCGGCGGCGTGGGAAAGCGATCCTCCAGATACCCGAGGATGGCCATCGACTGCGCGAGCACCCGCCGCGTGCCCCCCGGGTCGTCGACCACCAGCACCGGAACCTCGGAGAAGGGATTGAGCGCCCGGAACTCGGCGCTGAACTGCTCGCCGCCGCCGTCCCCCTGGCGCGCCAGGTGCACGGCCCGCCGCTCGACGGAGATCTGTTTCAGGTTGAGCGCGATGCGCACCCGCCAGGCCGAGCTCGAGCGCCAGTAGTCGTAGAAGATCAAACGCTGACCACCCGCTGGGCGATGCGGCCGAAGAGGTCGTGCCCTTCGCCGTCGCGCATCTCGATGGCCACCGCGTCGCCCGCCGCGAGAAACGGCGTCTTCGCGACGCCGGCGGCGATGACCTCGCGCGCGCGGAGCTCGGCCAGGCAGGAGACGCCGCGCGCCGGATCGGCGTTGGAGACGGTGCCGCTCCCCAGGATCGTCCCCGCCGCCAGCGCCCGCGTGTGCGTGACGTGCGCGATGAGGTCGAAGAACGAGAAGTGCATCTCGGCGCCGGCGTCGGGATCCCCCACGAGCTGGGTGGAGCCGCCCGCCCGCTTGAGCGTCGTCCGCAGCGGCAGGTGGAGGCGGCCGCCGCGCCAGGCGCCCCCCAGCTCGTCGGGCGTCACCGCGAACGGCGAGAACGCGGTGGCGGGCTTGGACTGAAAAAACCCGAACCCCTTGGCCAGCTCGCCCGGCACCAGGTTCCGCAAGGTGACGTCGTTGGCCAGCATCACCAGCCGAACGTGGCGCTCGGCCGCCGCGGCGGTCGTGCCGCGCGGGACGTCACCCAGGATCACCGCCACCTCGCTCTCGAAGTCGAGCCCCCACTCGGCGTCGCCGAGGTGCAGGTCGTCGCGCGGGCCGAGCAGCACGCCCGACCCGCCCTGGTAGACGAGCGGGTCGACGTCGAGCGTCGGCGGCGGCGTCGCGTTCCGCGCCTTGCGCACGAGGCGCACGTGGTTGAGGAACGCCGAGCCGTCGATCCACTCGTAGGCCCGCGGCAGCGGCGGCCCGAGCCGCGTCTCCTCGAACCGCTGCGCCGTGATCTCCCCCTTGTCGAGCCGGGCCGCCAGCGCCGCCAGCGCGGGCGCCGCGCGCGACCAGTCGTCGAGCGCCGCCTGCAGCGAGGGGGTCACCTCCGCCGCGCGGGCGAAGCTCTTCCCGTCACGCCCCACCACCAGCAGAGCACCATCCCGCGTCCCGTCTCGCAGCGTCGCCAGCCTCACGTTGCGAGTGTAGTAAGCTCCCGCCCGATGGCCAAGGACCCCAATGTCGATCCGCTGGCGGAGCCCGAGGCGCGGAAAAAAGAGCTGGCGGCGCTGCGGGGCAAGATCGACGCCACGGACGACGAGATCCTGCGGCTGCTCAACCAGCGCGCCGAGCACGTGCGCCGGGTGGCCGACCTCAAGACCGCCATCTCGGTGCCGTTCTACGTCCCCTCGCGCGAGCGGCAGATTGCCGAGCGCCTGGCCGCCGCCAACCCGGGTCCCTTCCCCAGCGAGTCGATCCGCTCGGTGTTTCAGGAGATCTTCAGCGCCTGCCTGACCCTGGAGAAGCGGGTGCGGGTCGCCTACCTCGGGCCCGAGGGGACCTTCTCGGACATCGCCGTCAAGAAGCAGTTCGGCCTCTCCGCCCGCTCGGTGCCGATGGGGACGATCCCCTCGGTGTTCGAGGAGGTCGAGCGCGGTAACGCCGACTACGGCGTCGTCCCCGTCGAGAACACCACCGAGGGAATGGTGACCCACACGCTCGACACCTTCCTCGACAGCGACCTCAAGGTCTGCGCCGAGATCGCGCTGGAGGTGAACATGTGCCTGCTCGCGCGCGCCGACGTGACGGTGGCGCAGATCGAACGCGTCTACTCCATCCCCATCGCGCTGGCGCAGGTGCGGCGCTGGCTCTCCGCCAACCTGCCGAGCGCGACGCTGGTCGAGGCGCGCTCGACGGCCGAGGCGGCGCGTCTGGCGCACGACGACGCCCGCGGCGCCGCCGTCGGCTCCGAGCTGGCGGCCAAGCTGAACGAGCTCACCGTGCTGCGCCGGAAGATCGAGGACCTGGCCCACAACATGACCCGCTTCCTCGTGCTGGGGCGCGATCAGGCCGACCCCACCGGCCGCGACAAGACGTCGCTCCTGCTGGTCACGCGCGACGAGGCCGGGATCCTCTACCGCGTGCTGGGCGCGTTCGCCCAGCGCGGCCTCAACATGACCAAGATCGAGAGCCGCCCCTCGCGGCGCCGCGCCTGGGAGTACGTCTTCTTCGTCGACATCGACGGACACGAGCGCGACGCGCCGGTCGCCGCGGCGATCGCCGACGTCCGCCAGGCCTCCGAGACCATCAAGGTGCTCGGCTCCTACCCGCGCGCCGACGCCCGGGCCTGACCTCCGCGGCCCGCGCCAGATCCGCGACGGCTTTTCATCACGGGGCGCGTCGCAACAGGGCCAAGGCCGCGCGCCACGGCCGCTTGACCGCCCCGCGCGGCGGTCCTTGGAACGCTGTTGCGGATCTCGCAACAGCCCTTGCGCTCAAGGGGATTTTCTGCGCGGCCGATGAACCGCTTGCAGATGCCGAAACGGATCCTCATCGTCGACGACGACCCGGCGTTGGGGGCGGAGCTGTCCCGCCTGGGCGCGAGCGTCGACGGTGAGGCGGTCATCTGCACCGGCGCGGCCGAGGCCGTCGCCCGGCTCGGCGAAGGCGACATCGACCTCTGCCTCGTCGATCTCGACCTCCCCGAGGCCGAGGGGACGGCGGTGGTCTGGAAGGCCCGCGCCTGCCGGCCGCCCGTGGCCACCGTGGCGCTGACCGCGCACGGCGCGGGCGCGGTCGAAGCGCTGCGCGCCGGCGCGGCCGAGATCGTCGCCAAGCCGTTCTGCCCCCTGCGCCTCACCGCGCTCCTGCGCCGGCTCACCGACGGGCACGACCGGCGCGCCAGCGGCGCGGCGGTGGTCGGCGATCACCCCAGCATCCGGGAAGCTCTGGCCGAGGTCGACCGCCTGGCCGCCACCGACGGGCCGATTCTCCTGCGCGGCGAGACCGGGACCGGCAAGGAGACCATCGCGCGGCTCCTCCACGGCGCGAGCACCCGCCGCGACGGACCGTTCGTGACGGTCAACCTGGCGGCCATCCCCGAGCGGCTGGCCGGCGCCTCGGGCGACCGCGAGCGCCCGCGCTCCGGCTGGATGGCCGCGGCCGAGGGGGGGACCATCTTCCTCGAGGAGATCGACGAGCTGCCCCTGCACGTGCAGCGCCGGCTGGCGCGCGCGCTCCGCGAGCGGACGGTGAACGTACCCGGCGGCGGTCAGGTGCCGCTCGACGCCCGGATCGTCGCCGCGGCCCGCCCCGACCTCGCCGAGCGGGTCGCCGCCGGGCGCTTCGACGGCGAGCTCTACGACCTCCTGGCGGGGGCGGCGATCGACCTCCCCCCGCTGCGCGCGCGCCGCGAGGACATCCCGGCGCTGGCGGAGCACTTCCGGCGCCAGGTGAACGCCCGCGAGGGGCGGCGCGTGCCGGGCTTCGCGCTCGACGTGATGCGCCGGCTGTCCCAGCACGACTGGCCGGGGAACGTGCGCGAGCTCGAGCACCTCGTCGAGCGGCTGGTGGTCACCGCCGGCACGCGGATGGTGGTCATGCGGGACCTGCCGTCGCACCTGCGGATCCAGGTGATCGACTTCGAGCGCGCCACCCGCCGCCTGCCCGCGAGCGGCGTCGACCTGCGCGTGCTCTTGACCGAGCTCGAGGAGCGCTTCATCGCCGAGGCGCTGGCGCGCACCGGCGGCAACCGGAACCGCGCCGCGGAGCTGCTCGGTCTCAATCGCACCACGCTGGTGGAGAAGCTCCGTCGCCGCTACGTCGCCTGAAGGAAGACAACACGCACATTCTCCGTCGGTGAGCGCCGCGCGCTTTCACCGCCGCCGAACGGCGCTGTCGTCGGGATCCTGGAGACCGTCACCCGGTTGACGGCGCCCTGAACCTGGAACCGCCAATCGGTTGACGGTCGTCGCCGACAGGCGACGCGAAGCCCGCGCGGGACGCGGCCTCTGACACGCCATGAACGTGGCATGCGGTGTGCTCAAGCGGTGAGCATGCCCACGTCGACGAAGCGCAAAGCTGCCGCCAAGACCTCCTCGAAGAAGTCGGCCAAGAAGGACCTCGCCGCGCGCCGCAACGAGTACGCGGCGAAGTTCTTTCCCTACATCGAGAAGGTGGCGCGCCGGCTCGCGCGCCGGCTGCCCGCGCACGTCGAGATCGACGACCTGATCTCCTCGGGGGTCATCGGTCTCATGGAGGCCGCCGAGCGGTTCGACCCCTCGCGCGTCGATCGCTTCGAGGCCTTCGCCGAGTTCCGCATCCGCGGCGCCATGCTGGACGACCTCCGCTCGCGCGACACGCTCTCGCGCGACATGCGGCGCCTCTCGAACGAGCTGCGCGACGCCACCCGCCGCCTCGAGGCGCAGCTCGGACGAACGCCCGACCACGAGGAGATCGCCAAGCGCCTCGGCGTGGGCGTCGAGGAGCTCTACGCCCGCCAGCAGAAGCTCTCCGGCTCGTCGGTGGTGGGCATCGACGACGCCGGCCCCGACCTCTTGGAGCGGACCGGCGACGCCAGCGCCGACGACCCGTTCGAGATCGCCTCGCGCCGCGAGATGCTCGACCGCCTGGTGGCCGGGATCGGCGGGCTGCCGGAGAAGATGCAGCAGGTGCTGTCGCTTTACTACTGCGACAACCTGAACCTCAAGGAGATCGGGTCGGTCCTGGGCGTCACCGAGTCCCGCGTCTGCCAGATTCACGGTGAGGCGACCCGCCGGCTGCGCGACTCGCTGGGCGAGCTGGCCGCCGAAGCCGCGGCCTGACCCCAAGGATTCCGCGGCGTTCGGGCGGTGGCGCCTGCCTGGCGTCACCCCGAACTTTTTTCTCAAGCGGCCAGCGACATCGGCCGATGGTGTAGGCATGAGCGACACCAACAGATACATGACGCACCGTCGGTCCGCTGTCCGTGCGTCGGGCGCTCCCCTCGCCGCCTCGTCGGTCAACTCGCCCACGCGCGTCGAAGCGCTGCGCCGGCTGGTGACCGCCGGGCAGTACCAGGTCAGCCCACGCTGGCTGGCGACCAAGATCTTCCACGCCGCCGGCGTGAAGGTCCCCGAGTAGCCTCCGGACCCACACGCCGGCCTTCGACCTTTCTCAGCCGAGGTCGCCCTCGACGAGGCCGACCACGTTCCCCTCGGGGTCGCGGAACTGTCCCATGATGACCATCCCGAGGTCCGTCCGCGGCATGACCGCGTGGCCCCCGAGCGCCGCCGCCTTCTCCAGCGCGGCGTCGATGCTGGGGACCCAGACGTAGAACGTCGCCCGCGGCACGTCGGCCGTGCTGCCGATGCCGCCGCCGATGGACGGCCCGCCGGCCCCCTTGACCATGCCGTAGCCCATGGGGTTGCCGGCGTCGACGGCCCAGCCGAACAGCTCGCCGTAGAACCTCTGCTGGGCGGCGCCGTCGCGGGCCTGAATCTCCCAGTGCACGACCCCGGGGCTGGTCATCTTGGTGGGGGCGGCGGCGCTCGCGGCCGCGCTCTGCCTCGGCGCCGCGCGCCGCTTGGCGGCCGGCTTCTTCTTCGCCGTCTTCTTCACCACCTGCTTGGCCGCCTTCGCTGGTTTCCTTGCCGTGGCCTTGGTCTTGCCCTTCGCCTTCGCCTTCGCCATTTGTCCGGGCCTCCCGTCGGTTTGAGGGCATCATCGGCCGAGGACCCGGGTCGGCGCTACTGGAAATTCCCCTGTCCGTCCGGCATCTGCCTCGCGATGCCGCGGGCGGACCAGTCGAAAGCGACCCGCAAACTAGGGCTGCGGGGCGGTCGGGGCCGGGCGGTGCTCGGCGGCCTCGGCCTTGGCGAAGGCGGCGTTGGCGATGGCCAGCTCCGGCCCGGGGTTGGCCGGCCGGGCGAAGTAGTTCGTCCCGAAGAAGCAGTAGAAGAGCGAAAAGAACGCGCCCGCGACCCAGAGCATGCCGAAGGCGACGCCCCCGAGCGGAAGTCCGAAGAGCGGTGGTCCCTTGGTGTCGGTGCTCATCGCTTCAACTAGCTAGCACGAAGCCGCGCCCAGACCAAGTCGTGATCGGACCCGGGGGTGTCGATCTGCCCGCGCGCCGCCACGGGCAGGTTGGTGCAGACGACGTCGTAGCGCCGGGGGAGGTCGATCCCGAGCTTCCCCAGCGCCACGCCGATCCGGTGCGGGATCATCGGCTCGTTCTGGCGGGCGAAGCAGTGGGTGGCGCGCGTCTCCGGATCGCTGGCGCCAAAGGCGGCGAACGGCGCCAGCAGTGCATCGAGCGCCCGCCCGCTGCGCCGCCAGCAGAAGGCGTTGGTGTCGCCGCAGGCGACCAGCCGCCGCGCGCGGCCCCGCTCCGCCAGCGCCGCGGCCAGCGCGGCCGCCTGCGCCGCGCGCTGGCGCTGCCCCCCCGCGGTGTCGAGGTGAAAGGACACCACCGTGAACGGCGCACCGCCCTCCGGCCGCAGCTCGGCCCACAGCGCGTGCTTCTGCTTGCTCTTCCCGCCGACGATGTAGCGGCGCTCGAACCAGGAGAGGGAGGTGAGGCGCGGCAGCGGGATGGTCCCGACCGCGCCGGTCTGAAGACGCCGGCCATCGGCGACGAAGGCCAGCCCCGGACAGGCCTCCTCGCGAATGACCCGGTAGCCGTCGCCGAGCGCGGCGGCGATTCGGGCGCTCGGACGCGCGTCCGCCGGCCCGTCGAGGAACCGATCCTCCTGCAGGCAGATGAGGTCGAGCCCTTCGCCGTCGCGCAGCGCGAGGTGGTGCGGCACCAGCGCCTCGAGGCGCCGCCCGTGCATCACGTTGTGAGTCGCGACGACGATCGCGTCGCTCGCGTCGTTCGACAGTCGGGCAGGCACGGCGCCTGCCAATGTCTCACGACGTGAGGCCCGCCAGATCGACGACCAGCACGTCGTCCTCGAGGTGCGTGGGCGGCACCCCCAGCGGCCGGGTGGCGGGGCCGCCGATGACGTGTCCGTCCGTGCCGAAGCGCGAGCCGTGGCAGGGGCACTTCCACTCCGTGGCCGCCGCGTCCCAGCCGACGACACAGCCTTTGTGCGTGCAGTGCGCGGTGATCGCCTGCCAGGCGCCGCCCGGGGAGGGAGCCAGGAGCAGGATGTCCGGATGACCACCGCCGGGCTTGACCTCCCAGACCTGGCCCGCCTGCGCGCCCCCCAGCGCCGAGGTGGCGATGCGCAGCTTGTCGCCCTGCATCTGCTCGTCAGCCGACGGAACGACCGGGTGCTTGGCGCCGCCCTCCAGCACCGCACACCCGGCGAAAGCGGCGCAGGTCATCCCTCCCTGCGCCAGGACCAGCAATTCGCGACGCGTGACCTTGGAGTCCATGGCTGGCGAAGATGAGCATGCTTCGCCAGCTGAACAGGGGATGACCTACGCCGCTCGGCCGATGCGTCGATCGGGGATCGGGCGATCACCTTCCGGTAACCACGATGTCCGTCCGCCGGTTGAGGGCTCGGCCGGTGTCGGTTTGGTTGGAAGCGATTGGGCTTTCCTGACCCAGCCCCGCCGTGGCCACCCGCGTGGGGTCGATCCCCTTGCCGCCGAGTAATCCCTTTACTGTCTCCGATCGGTCACGCGACAGATCGAGGTTCGCGGCCGCGGTGCCGACGTTGTCGGTGTAGCTCTCGACCCGGATGGTCGCGTTCGGGTAGGCGCGGAGGACCGCCGCCACCTGATCGAGCGTGCCCATCGACTCGGGCGTCAGGTCCGTCGAGGCGAACGCGAAGTTCAGCGGCGAGAGCGTGAACCGCGCCGGCACCGGCCCGACCCCGGCCAGGAAGCCCGCCAGCTGCCAGGCTGGTGAGCCGCCCGGAACGGTCAGCGTCTGACCGTCGGGGAGCGGCAGCGGGACCGCCGTCCCCGCCAGCCCCTCGGACGGCGCCGTCGGGACCGGTACCACCCGCACCACGGGCCGCCGTAGGGCGCGGAGGAGCGGAATGGCGATCAGCGCGAGCGCGCCCAGCACAATGACCGGCGCCAGCCAACCCCGGCGCTCGGGGCCCTCCAGCCGCCGGATGGCCGGCGAGCGGACGATCTCGGGCCTCTCGACGGGACGAGCGACCGCCGGCTTTGCCGCGCGCCCGCCGTCGAACAGCGACGCGACCGGCGCGGGCAAGCGGCGCACGAACTCGCCACGCTGTTCGCCGAGCATCGAGCGCAGGCCCTCGGGCTCGAGCCTCCGCGCGCTCCGGCCGATCGCCAGCAGCGCGGCGCCGGTGGCCCCCCCGAGCAGCTGGTGGGCCGACTCGGCCTTGATGCCGCTCGCGCGCGCGACGGCCTCGGCGATCTTGGGGGCTCGCTCGCCCGTCTCGCCGTCGAACAGCGTGGTCCCCTGTCTGCGGCCGGTGGCCGAGCCGAGGATCGACGCGACGCTGTCGCTCCCCGGGCGGTTGGCGCCGATGCCGCGGATCATGCGGGTGAGGTGCGTCGCCCCCGTCTCGGACGAGGCCACGTCCGAAAGCGCGGTGAGCACCGACGGCACCGAGGTCGACAGCGCCGACCGCAGCTGCTCGTCGTCCTCGCCCAGCTGGAGCGCCGTTCGATGGATGACGTCGGGGGTGATT